>Ga0079103_1018559_pt1 | contig 8183 bp, 5 predicted proteins | sample ADurb_Total_1213_FD_74561 | JGI IMG/M metagenome (GOLD analysis project Ga0079103, IMG submission 74561) | Active sludge microbial communities from Illinois, USA, of municipal wastewater-treating anaerobic digesters -... | ecosystem: Engineered > Bioreactor > Anaerobic > Digestate | place... | reverse complement strand
CAAATATCCTAATCGATATAGAATAATAAAAGATGTCAAAGGAGGTAGCATGACAAAAACAATCTCCAATTCGGAATCCTTGAATGTTGAAAGCATCATCGATTCATACAAAGGCAAAAATGGAGGCCTGCTTGGAGCCTTGGAACAGGCACAACAAAATGACCCCAAAAAATATCTCTCCGAGACGACACTAAGGGAAATCTCCAAAAGACTCGATATACCTCTATCTAGAGTATATTCAGTGGCAACATTTTATTCTTTCTTCAGTTTGAAACCGCAAGGCGAGCATGTCATTATTGTCTGCCGCGGTACAGCATGCCATACAAGAGGCTCCCTTGTGCTCCTAAACGAAGCTCTCTCCAGACTTAGAATAGCAGAATTCAATGAAAAAGAAGAAAATTCGGTGACGAGCAGCGATAATCTAATCACGATTCGCACGGTAGCGTGCTTTGGCCAATGCGCTCTTGCACCCGTCATAATGGTCGATGGTGTTGTGCTATCGCGAATGACTGTCAGTAAGCTCGTCTCTCTTCTGGAGAAGATCAGAAGGGGGGGTGGGCGATGAACAAGAACACCGATTTGGGATTTCTAGCACAGGAAGGCTTTAGCCATTTTCATGGCGATACTCCTTGGATTTCTGTGGGAATGGGAACCTGTGGCATAGGCTCTGGAGCCGATAAGGTCTGGGAGACTCTTTCTCAGAAGACAGAGAATACCAATATTCGTCTGCGTCGTGTTGGATGCTTTGGTTTTTGTGCAGCTGAACCCGTTGTAATGACATGGAGACCGGGAAAGCCGGTTCTTTTCTTTACAGAAGTCAATACATCCAAAGCATCGCGTATTTTTGCTGGTCTTTCATCCGATCTCGGATATGAAAAGATTGCAAAAATGGCAGAAGCTAAGATCGAAGAATGGGACTTCAGGACATCTAAGGTGGATTTTGGCGAAGGTTATGATTTCCTCCCAACATGGAAAGATATCAACTTCTTCAGGGATCAAGAAAAGATCATTCTACGCGATGCCGGAATGATCGACCCGGAATGCATCGAAGAATACATCGCCGTAGGAGGATACGGAGCCCTGGTTCGAGCTCTGACCTCCATGCCACCAGAGGCTATCATCGAAGAAGTGAAAAAATCCGGGCTGCGCGGACGAGGCGGTGCAGGCTTTCCAACCTGGAAAAAATGGTCGCTCATGCGTAAATCGCTTATCGATAATCCTGGGGAAGCCTATTTGATCTGTAATGCAGATGAAGGAGATCCTGGTGCTTACATGAACAGAAATGAGATCGAATCCGATCCTCATATGTTGTTGGAAGGGATGCTACTTGGCGCCTATGCAATGAATGTAAGCAAAGGAATTGTCTATGTCCGTGCGGAATATCCATTAGCTGTCTATAGGCTCAATTTGGCCATAGAAACGGCAAGGCAGCATGGACTTCTTGGAAAGAACATACTTGGATCCAAATTCTCGTTCGATATAGATTTAGTGACCGGAGCTGGAGCTTTTGTATGTGGTGAAGAGACCGCACTCATAGCCTCTATTGAAGGCAATGCTGGAAGACCAAGACCAAGGCCTCCATTCCCAGTGGAGAAAGGTCTTTATGGTCGTCCAACCTCGATAAACAATGTTGAAACTTGGTGCAACATACCAGTGATAACAGCCAGAGGAGGAGAGTGGTTTGCGGGTTTTGGTACTCCAATGAGTACCGGAACAAAGGTGTTTTCCTTTGTCGGAAAAGTTCGGAATACAGGCCTTGTCGAACTTCCTCTTGGCAGCACGCTTGAAAGCGTAATCTATGGTATTTGTGGAGGCATGGGCCCGAAGAGAAAAATCAAGGCTGTACAATGCGGTGGACCATCCGGAGGTTGTGTGCCAGCGAGCCTATTCAAGACTCCTATCGATTACGAACACCTTAATGAGCTCGGGGCAATTATGGGATCGGGTGGCATGGTGGTGATGGATCAAGATAATTGTATGGTCGATGTAGCCAGATATTTTACAGGCTTTGTATCGGGAGAGTCTTGCGGAAAATGCACATCATGCAGAGAAGGTACTTCCCAAATGCTGCATATTCTCGAAAAGGTATCCGATGGTGAAGCGAGTGAGGAAGATCTCGACACGCTCGAGGAACTCGCAATAATAGTCAAGGACTCTTCTCTCTGCGGTCTTGGGCAAACCTCGGCAAACCCTGTTCTTACAACCTTGCGCTATTTTAGAGATGAATATATAGAACACATAAAAGGGAAACGCTGCCCTGCTGGCGTTTGCGAAAACCTATACATTGCTCTTTGCGAATCCTCCTGCCCCTTGCACATGAATATTCCAGGATACTTGCAGCTCCTAAAGGAAAACCGTATAGAAGATGCTTTTGAGCTCACTCTGCGGGAAAATCCTTTGCCCGGCACAATTGGACGTATCTGCCACTTTCATTGCCGGATGCGCTGTCGCCGTGACATGCTAGACGAACCTGTATCACAGGGAGAGATTCACCGCTATCTTGCCGACACCATGTATAAGATGGGCAGAGAAAAACAAGTATATACGAAGCTTCTCAAAGAAAAATTGCCCCCTAGCGGCAAGAAAATTGCCATAATAGGAGCAGGACCCGCTGGCTTGACGGCCGCTTTCTACTTGGTTCGCCTTGGTCATGAAGTGACCATCTATGAATCTAGACAAGAGGCAGGAGGTGTGCTTCGCTGGGGTATTCCATCATATAGATTGCCAAAGGATATACTAAAAAAAGAGATCAGTCTCATAGAAAAGTTGGGAACTCGCTTTGTATTCAATACACGCATAACCGAACCGGAACAGTGGAAGAAACTCTATGAAGAGAACGATGCCATAATAGTAGCTGCTGGTGCTTCATCCGAACTTACCATGAATATACCGGGAGAAGACGCTATCGGCGTCTACAAAGCCTGCGATTTTCTCAATGCGCTTGCGAAAAAAGAAAAGGTTCATACGGGAGGCGATGTAGTTGTAATAGGCGGAGGAAATTCGGCAATAGATGCTGCTCGCTCTGCTCTACGCCTCGGGGCAACGGTTAGAATCGTCTATCGAAGATCGAAGGCAGATATGCCAGCTAACCTGGATGAACTCAAGGGTGCCCTTGAAGAGGGTATAGAGCTAATCTGTATGGCTTCGCCGCTGGAAATCATGACACAGGAAAAGCAAGGGAAACATGTTGCAAAAGCCGTCCGAATTCAGCGTATGAAGGCAGGGCCTATCGATTCTTCAGGACGTCCAACACCTATTCCTACAGATAAAATCGAAGACATTCCTTGCTCTATGGTTATTATGGCTATAGGTGAAAAAGTAGAGATACCCGGCATAGAAGTTTTGGGCGTAGAACGTCTCAAGAATGGGCGCATCAAGGCTGACCCCTTCTCTCATATAACATCCAACCCAAAAGTATATGCCATTGGAGATGCAATGCTCGGTCCTGCAACGGCAGCAGAGGCAATGGGACAGGCAAAAGTCGTTGCTGAGATAATTGACCAAGCATTAAGCGGGAAAAAGCGCTTCGACAGCCTATTTCGATGCTTTGAGTACAGAATGGAGATTCCGGCTAATACTAGCAAGCAGAAGATGACTCGACCTACAATGCTCCCAATCAATGCACGCAAGGGCAATTTTATGGAGATTAATCTTGGCTATACCGGCGAGCAAGCGCGAATCGAGGCTGATCGCTGTCTTCGCTGCGATGTGAGGGAACATAGACGTGAACCTCGCGGCAGCCTGGTTGGCGACTAAAGGAGGTACACCAATGGAAAATCTGATAGATATAACGATCGATGGACAGACCATAAAGGTCGATTCAAACGAGAATATCGTAGAAGCCTGTGCTCGAGCCGGCGTCAAGATCCCGACTCTCTGCTTTCTCAAGGATATTTCGGAAAACGCCTCTTGCGGTGTATGCGTTGTCGAAGTAGAAGGAGCAAAATCCCTTTTGCGCTCTTGCGTGCAGAAACCTACTCCCGGAATGAAGATTCGGACATCTAGCCCTCGAGTTATTCAAGCACGAAAAGCAGCGGTCGAACTACTGCTTGCAAACCACCCAGATGAATGCCTTTCCTGTTTAAGGGCCGACACTTGCGAGCTTCACACCATGGCCAATTTACTCGGAGTCCATGCAGATAGGTTTCCTGGCTACAAAAAATACCCGCCTCCCGATAATTCTTCCGAAGGCATCGTACGCGACGATAGAAAATGCATCCTCTGTGGACGATGTGTCTCGGTCTGTGAGGATACCCAGGGCGTAAGCGCGATTGCCTTTACGGGGCGCGGTACTCGAACCAGAGTCGCAACTTTTATGGATAGAGGATTAGCTCAAAGTGCCTGTGTCCAATGTGGCCAATGCTCCTTGGTATGCCCGACCGGCGCCATAACCGAGAAGGACGAATCGCAGGATGTCTATGGCGCGCTTGGAGATTCGAGGCTTTCAGTGGTAGTCCAAACCGCCCCGGCAATTCGCGCATCGCTTGGTGAAGCTCTTGGCCTTCCCGCTGGAAGCCTTGTAACCGGCCAGATGGTTGCGGCTCTTCGTAGACTTGGATTCTCAAGAGTCTTCGATACACAGTTTGCGGCTGATCTCACCATAATCGAAGAAGGAAACGAGTTGCTTGAGCGGCTTTCTCATGGCGGAACCCTGCCCATGATCACTTCCTGCTCACCAGGATGGATAAATTTTATCGAAGGCTTCTATCCTGATCTGCTCAATCATGTCTCTACCTGCAAAAGCCCTCAGCAAATGTTTGGCGCAGTCGCTAAGACATATTATGCACAGAATGCCAATATAGCACCCAAAAATATGAGGGTAGTCTCTATAATGCCCTGTACAGCCAAGAAATATGAAGCTAGACGCAAGGAAATGGACTCCGCATGGGACTGGTGGAAGGAAAAAGACCCGGAAACCACCGGATTGCGCCCATTCTTCGATGTCGATTGGGCTCTCACCACTAGAGAGCTTGCCCGTATGATAAGGCTTGCGGGTATAGACATCACAGCCTTGCCACAAGAGGATTTCGATGATCCTCTGGGCAAATCGACCGGTGCGGCTACCATTTTTGGAACTACTGGCGGTGTAATGGAAGCTGCCTTGCGCACTGTATATGAGATTGTCGAAAAGAAACCTTTGCAGAACATGGATTTTGTCCAAGTGCGTGGCTTCGATTCGATAAAAAGTGCCGAAGTTGTGCTTGGAGGCTCTCCTGTTCGCGTAGCTGTTGCCCATGGCCTTTCAAATGCCCGCATTTTGCTGGACGAGATCCGAGCAGGAAAGAGCCCCTATCATTTCATTGAAATCATGTCATGCCCCGGAGGCTGCGTTGGCGGAGGCGGACAGCCTGTACTTGCAGATATAGAAAAGAAAAGAGCCCGTAGCCTATCGCTCTACGAAGAGGATCGCAGACTTCCAATTAGAAAATCTCACGAAAATCCCGCAATAGTCACACTATATAAGGAATTTTTAGGCAAGCCGCTTGGCCACCTGTCCCATGAACTATTGCATACCAGCTATAAGGCGAGGGTATTCTAAGATTTTCAAGGCATTCTTTTATTTCATATTCGGGGCCGCCGCCACTGCGAAGATCTATTGGCTTTATAGGTAATAGACAGCCCTCCTCTGCTTCATATATAAAGTTGCTTATGGAAGGACGGTATCGCCTACGCGCAGTGGCATTTGATGTCGATGGTACTCTTTATCCCGAATATTCAATCGCGCTGAGATGCATCGACCTGTTTCTTAGCCATCCCCGCATATTCATGGCATTCTCAGAGGTGAGAAAAGAAATCAGATTTCTTCAAGCACAACCCAACTATATTCCTCGAAACATGGAAGAGCTTCACAGTTTTCAGATATCGCTTGTTGCGGAGCGTCTCAGAAAAGACGAGCTTCAAATTGGCCAATCCATAGAAAGAATCTTCTATCATCTTGTGCCTGAGCGTTTCTCATTGATCCGTCCTTATAAGGGGACAAGGCAAGCGATCGAAGCGATTCGACAGAGAGGAATAACAATCACTGCCCTTTCCGATATGCCTCCACAAAATAAATTGAAATCCCTCGGCCTTGATGATTTATTCGATTTTAAGCTCTGCACAGAAGATTGGGGTGTTCTAAAACCCCATCAGCGTGCATTCGACGGTATAATCCAGACTATACGCATCCAGCCTTCTGAGATCCTCTATGTTGGGAATAATGTCGAGTACGATATCCTAGGCGCTAAAAAAAGCTGGAATGCGAGCAGCCTTGCGTGGAAGACAAAACTCAGATGCAGATCTTTCCTTTTCGAATTGGGAAGAGCTGACGGAGTGGGTGGTTAAGCATATTGATTAAATCCTTGAAGCTTCTTTATAAAAGCATCTACTCGATGCAGTATTCTTCGCCAGGCTGGGCGAACTTGAGTCCTTGCGCCCTATCCATCTTCTTGCTTAGATGAATTCCCAATACGCGATCCTTGTCGTTTTCCCCGCTTAGCCTATACTCTGAAAGGTCTGCACGCTCAGAGCTCCTTGTCCTAACTTGATTCTCGGCTGCCATAAGTTCTCTTGGGCTCATATGGACGCCATTATCTTCTTCGCCATTCGTATCACAAAGGATGAGCCTTGCGCTTGAGCTCAATAACTTATATATGCCATCGAACATGGAAGTATCTGAGCTATATATAAATATTGCATTCTCGAGATAGTCGTTACAAGAAGGAATCCCTTTATCCGGTCCAGTTTTACCAACCACAAGCGAAAATGTGGGCACAAAATGCTTTGTGCGCAAAAAGCCAAACCATAGCCCACCGCTAGTGGATACAATCGATCTTTCGTCTATCTCGACAAACTTGACCCTTTGGTCAAAATCGAATAGATATTGATGCTCGGGCAGAATAGCTAGACGCATGAGAGCTTTGAGATGCTCTTTTAGTCCTTCGGGTCCGATTATAACTAGCTCTGTCTGTTTTTCATAATGAGAATCCGAACCTCCTGCATATAGCCAATTAAAAAAGAAGAACGGAAAGCCGAAACAGTGATCTCCATGATTATGGCTTATATAGACCGTATCTATCTGAGAAGGCTTCATTCCCTGACTATGAAGGGATTGGAGAATGTCTGGCGGAGTTTCCACGAGCACATGGCCATCTATAGCGAGCGCATTATAGGCCAATCCTTCATTGTAGAAGCCGCCATTGCCAAGTATCTTAATTTTCATTTGCGCCATACCTCCGCCACTGCAGCCTGTCTTTCTATAAACGCCATATCCTCATCTCTCGCGGAGCACTTTGTATGAGCTCCAGCTTCGATCAGAGTCTCTGCTCCTCCTTTCATGGGCACATGAAAAATGACCCGACACTGCCCATGGATAGAATATAGCGCATCTCTTAGCGGATAGAGATCTGCTTCTTCGATGGCTGCTCGCTTAAACCTGATGTGTAATTCTCTCCAGGAATTATTCTTAAGAGAAGCCGCATCCAGGATAGCTTGCACCTTTAACGAAAAATCCCTTCGAGAGTCATCCAGTACTCCTTTAAGGAAAAGGACACGATCCTTCACAAAAGACGCTTCATTTTTCTCAAACAGATCTGGAAACACGACCATTTCTATGGAACCATTGTAATCCTCAAGCTTGCCAAAAGCCATTCGCCGTCCATTCTGGGTTGTATAAATGCGAAATTCCTTGAGAAGCGCGACCACTATATATTCACGGTTTGTGCTTGCCTGATCCAGATGCCCAAGATCAAGTGTCGAGGATCTCTCCCAAATCATCCGGTACTCATCCATTGGGTGCGCAGAAAAGAAAAAACCCAACAACTCCTTTTCTGCCTGCAACATTTCTTGATTCGAGAATTCTTCAAAAGGTTGAAAAACAAAATCCGGATAAATTCCCAGATCATCCTCCTGGAACAGCATCCCTGAACGCGAAGCTTCAAAACTCGATTTCTCATGCACATATTCCATAGCACGCTCAAAGTTGCCCATAAGCTCATGGCGGCCTTTCTTCAAGGAATCGAAGCAGCCTGCCATAATGAGCGACTCCATCGTTTTGCGATTTATGCCCGCATTATTCATCCGCGTAAGAAAATCAAGAAAATCTATAAATCTGCCATGAGACTCTCTTTCTTTTTGAATCTCCATTGCGATCCCCTCGCCAACGCCCTTGATACCAAGAAATCCATATATGATCTGTCCATTAT
>Ga0079103_1400791_pt1 | contig 8457 bp, 4 predicted proteins | sample ADurb_Total_1213_FD_74561 | JGI IMG/M metagenome (GOLD analysis project Ga0079103, IMG submission 74561) | Active sludge microbial communities from Illinois, USA, of municipal wastewater-treating anaerobic digesters -... | ecosystem: Engineered > Bioreactor > Anaerobic > Digestate | place... | reverse complement strand
GGCATCAAGGCTTGTGGCTACACGTGTATCAGGTGTCGAAGGCTTGCCGCCTTCTATGTAAACGTTTTTTTCGTTTAACTCTGCCGTCCCGTTGGTCAGAGCGCCCTTACTTTTGTCGATTACTTTCAATAGTACGTCGGTTGGCGAATTGTTGATAAGCAGCTCGGTTGTTCCGCTTACTTCACCTGTTTCCGATACGGTAAAAGTAAGGTTGTCCGAATCGCCGTAGTACAAAATGCGTTTATTTATATTTTTGTACGACAGCGATTTGGCGGCAGGATACCAATAGTAGGTTCCTTCGGAGGCTTTGATAGTTGCACTCCAAATCCAGGCCGTATCGTTTTTGATGAGTTTTGCATTCGCTCCAGTCATAGCATAGAGCGGATAATACCATGCATCAGTTCCAAAGCCCTGAAATCGTAACTTTGAACTTAATCCCGCCACCAGATTCTTGCCATCGTTGCTGCCTTTGGTGCGGTCACCCATTGTTTTGTCTATTATCTTCAATGATACATTAAACTCCAGTGGGTTGTAATCTTCTTCGCCATAACCTTGCATATCAGTAACGGTTAGTGGATTTTGAACTGCCAAATGAGCAGCATTTTTAGCTATTTTGGTTTCAAACGCACTTAAGTTTGTTGGTCTGTAGGTATTATCAACAACAGATTTTCCTGTTAACATTTCGTACCATGTACACGATGCTGTAAACCGTCCAAGAGTTAAACTTAGATGAGAACCGTCCCTATTGAAATTATCATTTACAGTATTACCAATTTCAATGCTATCATTCACATGACTGCTGCGCCCATTTTGAATGGCAGTTCCCGAAGGAATAACCATATCAATTCCCACTTGCTCGACAGCCGACCACACAGTATTTACAATAGCATTATACATGGTCATCTGATCACTATTATAATTTGCAGCAAATTCAGTTTTTGTAGAAGCCTGAGGGTAAGCCCAGGTCATGTGCAAAGCAAATTTTACATTGGGATTCGTAGTATTGCTTTTTACATAATTTGTCAGATTTGTCAAATAGGGAAAGTATGTTGACAAAATGCCTGAATTAGTACTAACCTGCTGAAAGGTAATATAATCCCAATTCTCATCAGTTATGCATTTAAGTAATGTTTGAGATTCTGTAGTTGTCTTTATTCCATTAACAATCTTACGATATGAATAAGCAGCTGCATTGGACGAAGCGTTTGACCAATGAGTTGCTAATGAACATCCTCCAATATAAGCATTTCCAATTATGAAGTTAACATCTCCACCAATACCCAAATTATAAAGATAAGTTTCAACAGCATCTTCGGAGAAACTGTTTCCTATCGCTAATACTTTAATGGTTGTTTGTTCTGCATAAGTAAAACTCACACAACCAATGAATAATAATATTATAAGCGTGATTTGTTTTCTTTTCATTATTTCATCAATTTATAAGCATATTTTTTATCCACAATAAGCATATAAAATCCTTTTCCTAGCGAAGACATTTTTATATTCATCTCCGGTTGTGCCTGTCGTTCTACAATTTTTTGTCCAATGGAATTATATATTTCAACAAAGTTTTCAGCTCCATTTACCGTAATATGATCATTAAAAATCGTAGGACGAACCTGAATATTTGAAGACGTACTTTTAGGATTTGAAACCGTTGCAAACAATTCAGGAATTGTCAATATTGTATCTCCTGTAATTGTTCCGTCGACTCCGACATTAAATTGCAAAGAACCATCCCCGTTAAGATCATATTGATACGTGGTAGAATTAATGCTTCCATTTGTTGATTCTAACCAAGGTATCCACGTATGATCACCTGACTTTGCTTGTATAGTGACCGACCATATCCATGCCGTGTCGTTTTTTTCAACCGGATTTCCAGCGGAAGGAAATAAATTATATTTTCTGCTTTTCCCTTTGGTGGCCGCTTGTATAGTTGACGGGTCACGTACTGTTCCATCATTATTCAAAATTCCAAAATCTGCTTTCCAACCCCATATTGAGAAAGCTATATTGTTTTCGGTAAAAATCTCCGCTACATCTTTCATCCAAGCCGTGCGCACAGCACTTGGTGTATTTTTAATACAGCCAACCTCTGAAACATAAAGTTTTAATCCTGTTGCTATACCTTTATTAATAGCTGTTTGCATTTTATTTTTTAATGCTGCTTTGTCATAATAACCGTTGTAATAGTTGATAACATCACGGTCGCGCCCTGTGTATTTAGGAGCATCTTCAGCAGTTACCAACTGACCGGGATAATGTATTGGCACATCAAGATTTTTCAAACCATCCATCCAGGAAGCCTTATAATGAGTTAGCAAATGCGGAGAATAAAAATGATAAACCAATATGAGATTAGGATCGTTAGCCGGTACGGTAAGTGATGCTAAAGCAGAGGCTGAATTATGACTCATACCGCCTATTAATAGTATTCGGTTCGGTTCTTTAGCACGAAGTGCTGCAATGACCCTTGCCGACAAAGCATTCCAATCACCGGCAGTAGGTGGCACTGTTTCATTGAGTAGTTCGTAAGCAAGCAAACCTTTAGGATAGTGTCCGAATTCGTCGGACATTTTTTCCCACATTTGCACAAACAAATCCTGATCAGCAGGGTTTGTCCATAAGGTCATATTCTCAGTATCGTTGAAATAATGCGAACGTAAAATATGAAAATCGAGAATAATACGCATATTCCGTGCCTGACACCAACCAATAGCGTTGTGGATAAGTTGTACTGTAGCTGTTTTGAAAGTTCGTGGATTGTCTGCATTAAATAATTCTTTTTCGTCCACAGGAAGTCTTATATGATCGAAGCCTAATTGTTTCAACTGCTCCACATCACTTTCTTTAAAATAAGCAGCAGCCGGTGTACTTCCACGATTACTTGTTTGCGAAAGCCATACACCAATATTCACACCTGCTGAAAAATCAAAAACATTCCAATCGGTAGAAGGTATAAAAGGACTGGAGATGTTTGCAGAGACATTTGTTTCATTGAAACCTGCATGATTTGTTTTAGCACCTTTTGTTTTATCAATCACGCGAAGCGTAACCGGGAAAGTTTCAACACTGCCTTCCGGAGCATCGCCTTCAATAACAGTGAATGAACTAAAAAAACCAGTTGCCTCGTATGCTGCTTTGTTGACTCCTTCATTATAAGGAACCGTAATAGTAATGCCCACAGGGAAAGAAGGTGTAGCAGTAACAGGAGGAGTCGAAGTTTTAAATTCAACAGCAGTAATATTTGTTTGATTTGAGAAAGCATTAGCTGCCAACGATCCCAAAGTAAAAGGAAAGCTAACTGATGTTATTTTATTATACAAACCGCTGCTACCACAATTAAATGACCCGTTACTGATCATAGTTACGCCTTCAGGAATCTGTGAAATAGCTATTGATGTATTTTGGAAAGCATACTGTCCTATCGTTCCTTTTAAGCTCACAGGCAAAGTGGTTAATGCCAACGCATTGCAGGAAGCAAAGGCGTAATCTCCAATTTTTTCAACAGTACTTGGCAGCGATGTCAATGCAAGAACTGTATTTGAGTTTGTCGCGTTATTTGCGAAGGCTTGCGTATCAATTACTTTTAATCCTTCGTTTAAATTTATACTTCCTAAACGACGGCAATAACGAAAAGCATAAGCACCAATTATGCGAATATTGGCAGGAAGAATCACTTCTTTCAGTGAATATAGTTCATTGAAAGCTCCATTTGTATTTGAACCTGCTTTCGGGATAGAATCGTTTTGAAATGAAGCACCGGAAAAGTCCAAAGTGAGTGTGCCCGGAGATTCTAAAGTAGTTCCTTCCCTGAAAGCATTTCGTATAGCCTGACAATCAGACAATGTAAGAAAAGCACTCCCTGTAACAGTTAACTTTGTAACAGTAAGAGGATCTGATACCGATGCAGCAGAAAGGGCAGTCGAGAGTTCAGTTGACATCGCATCAGGTGTCAAATGATTAACTGTAATTTCTACCTGAGCATGCAAATTAAATACAAGAAAACATATACAAGAAAAAAACACAATTTTTGTTTTCATAAAAAGTAGTTGATGGAACTTTGTTTTTTTAATATTTATCGTCAACACGATACTATCTCTCTCCTTTCTGACAAGGGAAACTCTGTATTGATTATCTATTCTAAATTATTAATAAGCAAAGGCACAAAATCGACAAACGATTTAAGGCCTTTGCTTAAACATATTAACAAATTCATTATTTTATAACTATTTTCTTTATATTTCCATTTTCAGGAACCACAACGAAAACACCTTTAGAAAGAGAAATATTGGTTTGTCCGGACAATACCGATTGCCAAACGAGTGCTCCTGTAGCTGAAAATATGCGAATTTGCTGTTCTTTGTGTGTTTGTAAAAAAAGCTTATTGTCCCTAGACCATGTTTTGAACGAATCGACATCATGATCAATATTTCCGGTAGTTACACTCCAAATAGCATAAAGTGTTATATTTTCAGTATCTCCATTAGCATCTGCAACCGGAGTTATGGCAGCCCCATCAACATAATCGGTTCCTTCGCCATCAGCCTGTGTATTCCATTTCACAAAAGTCTTACCGGCTGGAGGCGTAAATGTGTTAGTAGCCGCTTCAAAAGTTTCTCCTACAATTTTTTCGTCTTCTACAGGTGCATCACCACTTCCACCATTAGCATCGTAAGTTACAGTTCCGGCTTCATAAATGGTCATACCTTCGAAAGCTTCACCTGCATCTCCTTCGGCTTTATATACAGCACCGGCCCCGTCCGGTACCCATACAACGACATCTGACATATTGGGTGTAGTACTGCCAAAGGGTCTTGAGTTGGCATTTGCAGCAAAAGGCAGTTCCACGGTTTTAAATCTTACCATTTTAATGTTAACTTGATTTGAAAAAGCACCTGCTGTTATTCCCGCATTTTCTGTTAAAGTAGAAGGAAAAGTAATTGAAGTGATATTCTGCCTTGCCGCTGATGTTCCACAATTAAATGCATTACTTCCAATTGATGTCACGCCTTCGGGTATTTCTGAAATAGCAACATTAGCTCCACCAAATGTTTGGGCAGGAATATCTCCTCTTAATGAATCCGGCAAAGAAGCCAAAGCAAGTTTTGCCTGATTATAAAAAGCATAACTTTCAATTGTCTTTACTGTATTAGGGAGAGATGTTAAAACAAGTAATCCATGACCAGGAGTTTGCAAAGCAAAAGCATTACCTTTGATTATTTCTAATCCGTCTGGCAAATTTATTTTCTCTAAATAACGACAGTAACGAAAAGCTACACGTCCGATTTGTTTCAGCCCTTCAGGAAGAATCACTTCTTTCAATGAATACATTTGGTCGAAAGCACCATCATTTCCAGTTCCTGGCCCAGGGAAAATACCATTCTCAAAAACAGAATGCGAAATATCTATAGTAAGCGTTCCATTACCTTTGCCTGTTTTAAATTTGGCATTAATTGTTCTTAAATCCGGTAATGTTACATAGTCTGTTTCACTGTTAGAAACAACAATTAAAGTATCAAGAATAGTTTCATTCAAACTGGCAATAGTAGGATTAAAATTGCCTCCAGTAGTATAGGTTACTGTAGCTTTCTCTGCATATACATTGTTGAATACAAACAATAATAAAAGCATCAAGATAAAATAGTTTTTTTTCATAATAGTAAATTTTAAAGATTTTGATATTATTTATGGGTGAAGCATCCCCCGGACTCTATTGGGAAAAGAAATCCCAACAGAGCCAAAAGAATTATATTAAAAAGATAATCAGGACTTTACTCCTTAACAAATTTAGAGAAGGTATTATCGTTTAGTTGAAGTATATATATACCTTTTACTAAAGAAGAAATATCGAATGACAGGCTATTTGCTACATTCAGATTACTTACTACTGCACCTGTCAAATCTAATATTCTGGCTGACCTAACCTGTCCCACCTCAAGAGAGATATTAATTTTGTCTATAGCCGGATTCGGATATACCTGAAGATTTATTTTTTCCACTTTTGACACACCAGATATAGGAGGTAACGCCGCATGTTGATTCATTTGTTTATATGGATCAATATCATATGCTACTGTTGTCCCAATTGGTATATACAAATCTACAGCTGCGAAAGATCCCTCTCCAATACCAGTAAATGCATCTGTTCCCGTTTCGGGAGGTGTCATACGGTTAATTTCGATATTGTCTATCCATTTTTGTCCCTGAAATGCACCTCCCCCAATAGAAGCAACATTTTGATAAATAGTGAGTCCCAACGATCCTTCGTTGTAAGATGGGTGCGTCGAAGTTCCCGGAAGAATTATTGCCGATGTTGAACCGGCCTTAAAACAAGAGGCTCCAATTGCGGTAATGCCTTCAGGTATATATTCAAAGAAACAAGAAGTCTCTCTAAATGCTGAAGCTCCAAGTATACCTTCTAATCCTTCAGGCAATTCATCTACAGGGTTCAATTGATCCAACCCTAAACGATAACATTGATAAAAAGCGTAGTCATCAATTCTCTTCAATCCTGCAGGAAAGTTAATATATTTTATCTGTTCACAAACATTGAAAGCACCAGGACCAATGTGTTGTACTGTAGAAGGCAAAACAATAGTTGTTAATTGTTTAAATTTTCTAAAGAATCTATTTCCAATGACACGGATATTAACCGGAAGTTTCACTTCAGTTACTGCTAAACCATTTGCATCTGTGGGTGAAACGCCTTCTTCATACGGTATTGTAGCATTAAATGCACCTACATTGTTCGGACTTTGACTTGGAGGAATTCCAGGTAAACTGTCGTTCTCAAATTTAGCATTAGTCAAATCAAGTGTTTTCAACGAAGATGTTGTAAATACTGCTCTAATAGCACGGCAATCATTAAAAGTAACATAAGCATCACCTGCTATAGCCAAGGTAGCAATAGTTGCCGGATCTGCTCCACTCAAAGCCGCTGTAATTTCGGCCGCCATTCCGTCAGGAGTAGTGTGATTAACTGTTAAAGTGTTTTGAGCCATAAGCAAACTTGTGAATACAAGCGCAGCTCCAATAATTGTAAAAAATTTTTTCATGATAATTAAATTTTAAATTGAGTTATTAATAATTATTTTGCGGTAATAATATCAATCAAGTTTTTATCCTTCGGAGTTCCATAATCAGTTAAAATACCGAAGTTTGATTTATAACCCCAAATGTCAAAAGCTATATTATTTTCTTTCATAATGGCAATAACATCTGTCATCCATGCGTTTCGTACATCGGTAGGTGTTTTATCTATACAACCCACTTCTCCTATATGTACTTGCAATCCCGTAAGTTGGGACACACGGATAGCTTCCTGCAACCTTCCAAGAAGTACTTCTTTATTATAAACACCATTGTAATAGCGAACTACATCCTTGTGCTTCTGAATGGTAATAGTATCATAATCTTCCTGCGCCACCAACTGTCCCGGATAATGCAATGGGATTGTCAGATTTTTTAACCCTTCCATCCAATTTGCCTGATAATGTGTGAGCAGATGTGGAGTATAAAAGTGAGTGGTAAGCATTAAATTTTTATCGTCTTCAGGAAAAACGAGGTTTTTCAACTGTCCTATATTACTGTGACTTACCGGATCGAGTATCACAATACGTTCCGGTTCATTGGCACGAATTGCAGTAAGTGTACGGGCAAGAAGTCTATTCCAGTCATCAGGAATATCAGTAGCTGGTTCATTAAGTAGTTCGTAAGCAAGTAGGCTGTTAGGATACTTTTTAAACTCAGCAGAAATGGTTTGCCATATTACCACAAATTTATCCTGCGATGCCTTTTCTGTCCACAACGTGTTGGTCTCAGGACTATTAAAATAGTGCGAGCGGGTAATGTGCAAATCAAGAATAACGCGCAAATTCTCGTTTTTGCACCAACCAATAGCATTATGGATGAGCTTCAGACGATCAGGTATCCAGGTTCCATCTTCATTCATTACTTCCGCTTCATCTATCGGCAGACGAATATGGTCGAATCCCCATTCAGCAAGTTTATTAACAGTGCTTCTGGTAAAAAAAGTATTGATATTTTCTTTTCTGGTAGAAGTTTGTGACAGCCAACCGCCGATATTCAGACCTGTAGATATTTCAAATTTAGCACTATCCCAGTTTATCGGCACAATAGTATTGTTATCATCAGGAGCTGTCTTTTCGCAAGAAACAACACTCAGTATAATACACACCGCGAAACAGAGAGAAAGAAACGGTTTCATGGGAAATTTTAAAATAAATAATTGCATAAAATGATTTTTTTGAATTACAATTTAATTGTAATAAACAAAAGCTTAGTATTAATATCGCTAACTTACTAATAGTACAAATAAATTTGCATTTTGTAATCAGTTTTAATAAAAAAAACTCCTATCTTATTTGATATGACACCGGGAACTGATAAAATTTTCTTTCTGGTATAAAATCCAACATAAACTGATCAATA
>Ga0079103_1033139_pt1 | contig 8525 bp, 10 predicted proteins | sample ADurb_Total_1213_FD_74561 | JGI IMG/M metagenome (GOLD analysis project Ga0079103, IMG submission 74561) | Active sludge microbial communities from Illinois, USA, of municipal wastewater-treating anaerobic digesters -... | ecosystem: Engineered > Bioreactor > Anaerobic > Digestate | place... | reverse complement strand
TGTATAGAAATTCCGCAGGCATACTATCGTATGTCAAGGGATTTCTGTGCAAGATGACGGAAAATATGTCCGCAGATTCAGTGCAAAGCCGTCAGGCGGGCTTTGTGCGGTGTTGCCTTAAAGCAAGGTCTGTGATCCCGTGGTCATAGTCCTCTTCAAATTCATAGTCGTAGTCATCATATGAATAATCCGAGATGTACTTATCAATAAGCATACCGAAAAACTCATTGAAATCCTTCAGACCCATAGATTTCCAGAATTTGTCATACTTCGGGTCATTGTACTTCTCATACTGCTCGGGAATAGTTCCGTCCTCTTTGTATTCGGTAATTATCTGCTGCTGATTTTCAGCGAAATACTCAAAGTCGGGATAGACCTTGACAAACAGTGCGATCACCGTTCCTATCAGGATCATCGAGATCACCGAAACTATGATTCCTGTAACAGCAAATCCCTTGCCGCTTCTTTTCTGAACCAGAGAAACAATGGCAAAAATAATACTAAGCGGAACTGCGATGATGCTCAATAATGTGCGGAATACAATGAGATTCACCAGAGCGATGACCATTGAAGCGATGGCAAGTCCGGAATCGTTTCTGACATTCTGAGCGTAGGGCTGTTGTCCGTAATAGCCGTTATTGCAGGCAGGCTGATCATACTGATAATTCTGCTGATAACCGCCGTTATAGTTCTGATTGTTGTTATACTGCGGACTGTCGTACTGACGGATGTTACCATAAGGATTGTATCCGCTCTGATTCTGATAGCTTTTGTCGTAAGTATCATTCTGCTGCTGTGCATAATTGCCGCTGTTATACGGCTGCTGATCCATGGCAGAACTATTCTGATAAGACGATGCCTGTCCGTTATTCACATCATGCTGAGGAATAGTATTCCCCTGCTGATCTTCAAAATCGGGAACATATCTTCCGTCACCCTCCATATGACCTTGTGTCGGTTCATAGGGAGTTCCTGATTCGCTGTTATAGCTCTTATTATCGAGATCGTCCATATTCTACTCCTTTACAGACTTGTTTCCCAGTTCCAGTTGCGGACCTCCAGTTCTTCCAGATTATACGGAGTCTTCTGGTAAACGCAGTAATTCAGCCAGTTGGAAAACATGAGGTTAGCTGTACATCTCCATGAAAACAGCGGTACATTGTTTGGGTCGTCGTCAGGGAAATAGTTATACGGTATCTGAATGTCGATGCCCTTTGCAACATCACGCTTGTATTCATTAGCGATAGTGTCTCTGTCGTACTCAGAATGTCCTGTGATGAAGTACTGTCTGCCGTTCTTGTTGGCAACGATATGAACGCCCGATATATCCGAAACAGTCAGTATCTCCAACTGAGGGATACGCTCGATATCCTCTGCACGTACCTCTGTATTTCTGGAATGTGGAACGTAGAACACATCGTCAAAGCCTCTGAGAAGCTGACAGTTGCTTACTACGGCACGGTGCGGAAATACTCCGAACATTTTCTGATCGAGGGCATATTTCGGGATGCCATAGTGATAGTAAAGGCCTGCCTGAGCGGCCCAGCATATATAAATTGTGGAAAATACGTGAGTTTTGGACCATTCCATTATCTCGCATATTTCCTTCCAGTAATCGACTTCTTCGTATTCAAGCAGCTCAACAGGAGCGCCTGTTATTATCATGCCGTCATAGCGGTCGTTCTTCACCTCATCGAAGGTCTTGTAGAATGACGCCATATGATCCTGTGATGTGTTCTTTGAGACATGAGAAGCCATCTGAAGCAGATCAATATCCACCTGAAGCGGAGTATTGCTGAGCAGTCTCATAAGCTGACTTTCAGTCTCTATCTTTTTCGGCATGATGTTGAGTATGATAACTTTCAGGGGGCGGATATCCTGATGCTCCGCCCTTTCCTTAGACATTACGAATATATTTTCATCGCCAAGCGTTTTGAATGCTGGAAGCTCGGATGAAATTCTGATCGGCACTTCAAAGCGCCCCTTTCTTTCTTAATATTATTGCTTATTTATTATGTCCGCAGCTCTTGCAGGAATCCATGAATCCGCTCAGATCAGAGCACATTCGGCTATCATCCTTCAGGAAGCGGAGTTTTTTCAGATTGTCAAATCCTCCGTCAATTTCAAAGAGCATATGCTCGATGCCTTTCAGCACACTTTTGAACATGACCGATCTGACAAGTCCGTCGCAGAGGAGTATGTCTCCCCCGTCGTCAAAGCCGTAGACCGTAGTTTTGTCGCTGCCGTAGGAATAAGCGATATAGCCTGTAACACGGTCACCGTCAAGGGCTTCGGTGATATGGAGCTGTGAACTGCCTGCTTTTTCCACAAGCTTTTCATAACCTTCGGTGCTGAATCTTTCCTGTATCTCCAGCATATTACTTCTCCTTGCCTATAGCGTTTCTGATGGCTCTCAGTTCTTCTGCTGTCAGGTCACGGTAAGTTCCCGGCTTGAGCATACCAAGCTTTATCGGGCCGATACTTGTACGGCGCAGACGTGCAACTTCAAGTCCCACAGCCTCGCACATCTTACGTATCTGACGGTTTCTGCCTTCTTTGATAGTCATGAGAAGAACAACTCTGCCCGGCTGTTTATCCTTGACGATAACAGTTGCAGGGAGAGTTCTCTTGCCGTCGATCTCAACGCCCTCGGAAAGCTGGATAAGCTGCTCATCGCTGATATCGGGACGTACTGTTACACGGTAAGTCTTTGAGATATGGCGGCTGGGATGCATGATGCTGTTGGCAAATTCTCCGTCATTTGTAAAGAGAAGGAGTCCCTCAGAGTTTCTGTCAAGACGGCCAACGGGGTAAACTCTGTCCTCGACATCGTCAAGAAGGTCCATAACACAGCGTCTGTCCAGTTCGTCCGAAACTGTAGTAACATAGCCTCTCGGCTTGTTCATGATAATGTAGCGGAAGCTCTTTTTCTTCGGGATATAGAGCCTTTCGCCGTCAATAGTGATTATATCCTTGTAGCCGCACTTATCTCCCAGCTTCACAGGGTGGCCGTTAAGCTTTACCCTGCCTCTGGATATAAGTTCCTCAGCCTTACGTCTTGAGCAGACGCCGCTGTCGGCTATCATTTTCTGAATTCTTATCTTTTCCACTTTATCTCCAATTCCGCTCGTTGAAAAAATCTCTGAGCTTTGTGATAATATTTTTTATCGGACCGCTTTTCACCTCGTCAGCCGAAGCATATTCAGCGTCCTCGTCAGCATAAAGAGGGATAGTCTTCACCTCTCTGCCCTTGAAAGTCAGCCTTAACTCTGCAACGGCATCCCCTTTTTTAACGGGAGCGTACACAAAGGGCGGAGCAACTATCCCGAAACTGAAATTATCCGTATCCTCCGACATGGATGTAACTGTGACATATTCACACTCAGGGCTTACGGAAAGAGTGTCATTTTCACCGCCGGCCAGTCTGACCGAATACCCGTCAGGAACAGGGATATCCACATTTTCGGCTGTTTCAAAGCCATAGTCATACATGGCCATATGATCGTTCCAGTCATCCCTGTCATTGAGAGTTACGCAGATCAGGTCTTTTCCGTCACGCTCACAGGCGCTGACAAGGCATCTTCCCGCTTCATCGGTAAATCCCGTTTTTACGCCGTAAACTCCGTCATACATGGACAGCAGCTTGTTAGTATTCTTCAGCCAGCGCTTATATGGCGGAGCTCCGAATTCTATCTCCATATTCTCCGAGGAGCATATCTCACGGAAAATCTCATTTCTTAGCGCTTCACGGGCAAGCATGGCCATGTCGTATGCGGAACTGCCGTGCCCCTCGCCTTCCAGTCCTGACGGTGTGACGAAGTAAGTGTGGGAAAGTCCCAGTTCCTTCGCCTTGTCGTTCATCATGACCGCAAAGTTTTCAAGCGAGCCTGCCAGCTTTACTGCACAGGCATTCGCCGCATCATTTCCGGATGGCAGCAGCATTCCCACGCAGAGCGCATATTTCGTAACTGTGTCGCCTTCCACAAGTCCCATAGATGAGCCTTCAACGTGGATAGCATCGCTGTCAACGATAAACTCATCGTACAGATCACCGCTTTCAAGGCATAGCAGCGTTGTCATTATTTTGGTAGTGCTTGCCATGGGAAGCTTCTCCGAGAAGTTCTCGGAGAAAACGATCTCTCCCGTATCCGCTGATATCAGAACTGCTCCTCTTGCCGAAACTTCGGGGCGCTCAGCCGCAGAGACTATTCTCTCAGACGAAACGCCGAGAAGAATGAACGGTGCAAGTGCAGTAATTATGATCCTTTTCATGGGTATACCTCCGTTTGTCCTTTTTGCTAAAGGATATGCGGAGGCAAAGGGATTTATGTCACTTAGTTGAGGGATACCGATCCGTCATCGTCGAGGATGTCCTTCTCGCCGCCCTTTTTGCGGTCATTGATGAAGCCTGTGACTTTGTCGATGATACCCGGCATATTCTCGATAGCGCTGCTGATAGGATCGGTCTTGCCTTCCATAGTTACCATCTTTGCTGCACCATCGGGCGAAATAACGAGGAATCCCTCAGGCTTGATGGAAACGCCTGCGCCTGCACCGCCGCCGAAGAGGTCCTTATCGTACTTTGATGGGAGGTCTGAACCGCCCGAAGCAAAGCCGTAGGAAACCTTTGACACAGGGATGATAGTTGTACCGTCCGCAAGCTTGATAGGTTCTCCGATAATAGCGTTAACGTCAGCCATCTCCTTGATCTTTTCAATGGAAATGCCTAAAAGATCTGAAACAGGTGTGTTGTTTGTACTCATAATATTACCTCACTTCTGCCTTGCGGCGGATTTTTTTCTTTTCAGTTTCCTGAGCTTGCCAGGAATGAATATACGTGTTAAATATGTTATCAGGAACCAGAGTCCTGCAATAACCATTGATCCTGCACGGAAGAATATCCTGCACGAAGCGTCCCATTTGCTCTTGCTGAGTCCGAATCCGCAGCCGATATCCACAGTTTTAAGCCTTACTGTGAAGACTGTGCTGAGGAAACCGATGATGTTGTAGACCATTCCGCTGTACTTGCCGTACTTCAGCGCACAGTCGTAAGCGTCCTCGTCGGAGATGACGAAATCTATATACAGATCCTGGAAGTGGAAAGCCTTGAATATCTTCAGCAGAGGGCGCTGAGCGCTTTCCCATACTCCCATACCAAGTTCCACCCAGTCACCCAGAGAGCGCTTTTTCTTTTCTTCGGTTTCGTCTTCCTCGTCCTCGAAAGGATCAGCAGGAAGTTCATCATCTTTCTTCTTTTTGCGGTGTTTTTTCTCCTTTTTCTCAGAGACCTCAGCCACCGCTGTCTCAGTCACCTCATCGGGCTGAGTATCATCCTCACTGACTGTTTCGGGGGCGATAATGTCGTCGCTGCTGTCGAAGTCGAAATCCTCCAGATAGTCATCGTCATTGACCACGGACTTCTTTTTCTTCGGCTTTTTGTCCTTGACAGGCTGCGGCTTTTTCGGCTTCTTCGGCTTGCTTTTTCGCTTTTTCAGCCAGCCCACGATTCCGCCGCCCTCCGAATCCATAACATTGATGAATGAAGCCCTGACTTTGTATGTGAATTTGCCGTCGATGAAGCTTATATCAGCTCCCACAGGCAATGCCATAACAAGCAGAATGATCCCGAGAATGACCAGAACTATTATAAGCAGAATTTTCAATATGATAAGCAGTACCGCCATTCAGGGCGCACATCCTTCCTGTATCAGTTTTCTTCGTCGATTTCTGTGTCTTCTTTTATATCAGTCATTACCAGCTGTCCGTCCTCGCCGACACGTTCAGTCTGTCCCGCAATAGGCGGAAGATCGGCTACTGAACTGAGCCCGAAACTTCTGAGGAAAACAGGGGTCGTACGGTATACTATAGGCTTTCCCGGAACGTCAAGACGTCCGGCCTCTTCCACAAGTCCCTTTTCCACAAGGTTATTGATAACGGAGGAACTGTCGATACCACGCACATTCTCCACAAATCCCTTGGATACAGGCTGATTGTAGGCGATAATGGTGAGAGCCTCCATAGCCGCATTTGAAAGCGGAGTTGAACGCTTTGTCTCAAGAGCAGCACGTATCTGCCCGGAATACTTCTCGTTGGTGCACATCTGATAGCTGCTGTCCAGCTTTTTTATGCAGATGCCGCTTCCGTTGTCGGAGTAACGCTCATTGAGGAGGCGTATGATATCGGGGATACTTCCCGTCTCCACTCCGCTCGCCTCGGAAAGGCGGTAAAGCTCGATCGGCTCGCCGCTGGCAAAAAGTATAGCTTCTATTGCTCCGAGCTTTTCTTTGATCTCCAAACCTTTCTTCCTCCGTTCTTTCTTGATTTGAGGTAGACGATCATATTATCGTCGCTTATGGATATTCTGCCGAAACGTGTAAGCTCCAGCACTGCAAGGAATGTAGCCACACGTGATGATCGGTCGCTTACGCCCTCGTAAAGCTTATCCATGCTTACCTCGCCTGTGGTGTAAAGTTCACGGAGGATATGCACTACCTTCGTAAGAACAGGCACTATCCTTCGCTTCACCACGGAATTGATCTTGTTTTCAATGTGGAGCTTCTTTGACTCCGCCTTGATGCTTTTGGTATTCAGCGAACTGTAGGCGATGGCAAGCCTTTCCGGTTCATGGACAAGGGTATATGTCATATCCGCCTTTATCTTCATAGGCTGACGGACGAATGTATCTCCGCCCATAAATCTTCCGGCAAGCTCGGCAGCAGCCTTCTTACAGAGTGAATACTCGATAAGTGCGCCTTCCAGTTCTTTTTTCATCTGCTCAGCCTCCTCGGGCTGAGGAAGCAGTGATGCAGTCTTTATATATATGAGCCTTGCGGCCATTTCAAGGAATTCGCCGGCAAGCTCAAGATTCTGCTCGTTAGCTTGTTCGATATAGAGAAGATACTGCTCCAGCAGCTTTGAAATCTCGATATCGCATATATTCAGTTTGTGCTTCTGAATCAGGCTGAGAAGCAGGTCAAGAGGTCCTTCAAAAACCTCAAGTTTAAATGATATGCTTTCCATATTTCACCAACGTTTGAATATGATACCATAGATCTTTTCAGGAACATTCGCCCAGTCCGCATCGAAAAATACCAGATGATCCAGCAGCATACTCCATAACGCCACAAACAGACCGAGGATGGAGAATTCGCCGTCTGTTATGATGTGCATGAGGAATATTGCGTAAAGCACATATACAGACCAGTAGTTGATCTTACGGTAATTTGTGAAGTACCATCGTCTGAATTTCGGCCATGAGAACTGATAGAATATCTGGAAGCCTCCCAGCGGAGGTATCGGCAGAAGGTCGATGACACCGAAGCAGAGGCAGGTATATCCTGCTTTGCGAAGTATCTTATATATGCAGGCAGCGATGAACGACTGCGGCACAGGCGAATAAATCAGCCCTGATATATTATAAAGTATAATGTACATCAGGAAATACGCCACAGGTGCAGCAAGGGATATGATAGTGATATCCAGCTTCATCCGCTTTACCTTCGATACATCGGAATTCATCTCTTTTCCCCAGCCGAAGCCGAGGAGCAGCATCATGAATATGCCGTTTCTGTCGGTATGCTTTCTGAAATCCATTGAAAGTCTGCCGTCACGCTCAGGGGTATCATCGCCCAACAGCTTCGATACCAGCGCTTTTGCACAGCATGAAGCAGGCATGAACACAGTCAGCATAAGCGCTCTGCTGATAAGCGTCAGAAACAGTCTGAAAAGATTATCCATATATTATTTATCCAACTTTCCTATTACTGTCAGCGAAGTAACTGAATTATCCCTGTTACGGCTTTCCATACCATAGTGCTGACGAAATTGCTCGCTGCTTCAAGCGGCACTCTGAGTACAGGCACATATGACATCAACAGAAGAAGAGCGAAAAATACTCGTGTTATTATCATCTGATGCTCATAGAACCATCTGTCCACCTTTTCACTGGTAAAGTAGCGGACTATATTGAAGCCGTCCAGAGGAGGCACAGGAAGCAGATTGAACACCGCCAGTCCCACATTTACGCTGAACAGATAAGACAGCAGCACCTCTATGCTCGACAGGAAAGTCAGGTTCTTATCACTGAGTACAACATCCGTCTCATGCATCTGCAAGTAGGCAAGCCAGCCTGTATCAGTAGAAAGCATAAGACCTAAAATAAGTGCAGCCACAAATGCGGCGATCAGATTTGAAACAGGACCTGCCAGTGCCGTAAGCGCCATTCCGCCACGCATGGAGATCTTCTTGCCGTTCTTGCGTGTCTTGCTGAATCTTGCAGGATTTACGGGAACAGGCTTAGCCCAGCCGAAACCTGTGAGCAGCATGAGAACAGTACCGAAAAGCTCAAAATGAACAAAAGGATTCAGCGATATGCGTCCCTGCCTGTCGGCTGTATCGTCTCCCAGTTTTTTCGCCACCCATGCATGAGCGGATTCATGAAGAGGGATGACCAGCAGAAAAGTGGCGATCCTCGCAGCATACATCAATACTGTTTTATAATCCATATCTATTCCTTTCTTTCGTCT
>Ga0079103_1031323_pt1 | contig 8667 bp, 8 predicted proteins | sample ADurb_Total_1213_FD_74561 | JGI IMG/M metagenome (GOLD analysis project Ga0079103, IMG submission 74561) | Active sludge microbial communities from Illinois, USA, of municipal wastewater-treating anaerobic digesters -... | ecosystem: Engineered > Bioreactor > Anaerobic > Digestate | place... | reverse complement strand
GGTGATTCGGTTTATGAGAACAGAGGGCTGCTGTTTATATGATGTCACTGCCGCTGCAACTACCTCTGTGATCACAGATGAAAGTTGGAGGTGATTCCGATGATATGAAATGCTTGTAATAAAGCAGAAAAAGATGTGATCGAGAGAAGCTGAAAAGATGTGATTGAGAGAAGGTGATAATTTGAATATTCTGAAAAGCATTTTCAAGCGCAAAAGTGAGAACAGAGCCAATCGCTCTTCCATGCCAGCAGGTGCGGGGTATCGCTTTTTCTTTGGGCAATCGGTATCCGGCGCAACTGTTAATGAGCGCACTGCGATGCAGATGACAGCCGTTTATGCCTGTGTGCGTGTGCTTGCGGAGTCTGTGGCAAGTCTGCCACTGCATTTGTATAGGAGAGGAGGCACATCTGAGAATCGGGAAAAGGCAGAGGAGCATCCGCTGTTCTTCCTGCTGCATGATGAGCCGAATCCTGAAATGACAAGCTATATGTTCCGTGAAACGCTGATGACGCATCTGCTGTTATTCGGCAATGCTTATGCACAGATTCTCCGGAACGGCAAAGGCGAGGTTCTCGGCTTGTATCCGCTGATGCCGAACAGGATGAGCGTTGAGCGTGATGAAAACGGAAAGCTGTTCTATCGGTACTATCGATATAATGAGGCAATCAAAGAAAAGCACAATCAATATTTACTCCTGACACCGCAGGATGTGCTGCACATTCCGGGACTGAGCTATGATGGCTTGGTAGGTTTCAGCCCGATTGCCGCTTGCAGAAATGCGGTAGGCGCAGGTCTTGCCGCTGAAAACTACTCAGGCAGATATTTTGCCAATGGCGCAGCACCAATGGGCGTTCTGGAACATCCGGGATTAATTAAAAATCCGTCCTTACTGCGTGAATCATGGAATGCGGCATATGGCGGTACACAGAATGCCGGTAAGGTCGCAATACTCGAAGAAGGCATGAAGTTCACACCAATATCTGTATCGCCGCAGGATGCACAGCTATTGGAAACCAGAAAATTCACCGTTGAGGAGATATGCCGAATCTTCCGTGTGCCGCCGCATCTGGTGCAGGATCTGGAACGAGCAACATTCAACAACATCGAACAGATGAGTATCGACTTTGTGATGTACAGCCTGATGCCGTGGCTTGTGCGGTGGGAACAGTCAATGTCCAAAGCACTGCTCAGTCGGGAGGAGAAAAAGCGGTATGAGATCAGGTTCAATGTGGACGGTCTTCTCCGAGGCTCTCATAAGGAGCGATATGAAGCATATGCAGTCGGCATTAACAACGGTTTCATGTGTCCGAATGATGTGCGCCGTCTGGAAAATATGGATGTGATCCCGAACGGAGATATTTTCATGGTGCAGGGGGCAATGATGCCGCTGGATATGGTCGGTGCGGCATACACATCTGATACACTTGATAAGCCGTCGCATGACCGAAATGATACGATTGGAGGTGATAATAGAAATGATAGCAAAAAATGAAAATAGATTGGAGGTGAAGAAGATGGATAAGCACTTCTGGAAATGGTCACGGAATCAGCAGCAAAATGCGGAACAGCCTGTGAATACAGGCGAAAGCAGAGATGTGGATGAAAGCAAAGCCGCAGAAGAATATATTCTCTATCTGAACGGCACAATTGCGGATGAAAGCTGGTTCGAGGACGACATCACCCCTGCGCTGTTTAAGGCCGAACTGGAAAAGGTCAATGCGCCGCTCTCTGTTCACATCAATTCTCCCGGCGGGGATTGCGTGGCTGCGGCACAGATTTACACGATGCTCATGAACCATCCGTATGATGTCACTGTCAAGATCGATGGCATCGCAGCATCAGCGGCATCTGTGATTGCAATGGCAGGCACAAAGGTTCTGATGAGTCCGGTATCAACCATGATGATCCACAATCCCGCAACTGCCGCAATGGGAGACCACACCGAAATGGAAAAGGCAATCGCTATGCTGGATGCAGTAAAGGAGAGCATCATCAATGCCTATGCGATCAAAACAGGACTGAGCCGCAAGGAGCTGGCAAAGCTGATGGATGCAGAAACATGGATGGATGCAGGGAAAGCCGTAGAGCTTGGCTTTGCGGATGGAATCCTGACTCGTGATGCAGAGCCTTATCACAATTCCGCGCCGATGCTGTTTTCACAGCGCAAGGCAGATGCAGTCCTTGTGAACAAGATGCTCGGTGAGACTGTTTCTGTTCCGATCCAACCGCTGTATGACAGATTGGAAGCATTGCGCCATCAGATCAATCCACTGTGACACTGTTGCTAACTGATGACGCTGTAAAGTTAGTTTATACTCTGTTCCGTTTAGACTTCTCAAATCCGAGAGGTCTTTTTTATTTGTGCTGCAAAAGTGATTAACCGCAATCACAGCAGTATAAAAACCTTGACTTGTGCGCCCGGCACTCTCCGGGCAGAAGGAGGAAAAAATGAAAAACTTCACAATCAATGTGCTGCGTGAGAACCGCGCAAAGAGCTGGGAAGCTGCAAAGGCGTTTCTCGATTCTCACCGCACCGAAAATGGCACGCTCTCCGCTGAGGATGGTGCTGTCTACGACCGCATGGAGGCTGAGATCATCGCACTTGGCAAGGAGATCGAGCGTATGGAGCGCAGTTCCGCACTGGAAACTGAGCTTTCACGTCCGGTCACTTCGCCTCTTACGAATATTCCCGGCGGTACAATGGAAAACAATCGTACCGGCCGCTCCTCTGAAGAATACAAGCGTTGTTTCCTGACCGCCCTTCGCAGCAATTTCCGTCAGATCAGCAATGTTCTCACGGAAGGTACAGATACCTCCGGCGGCTATCTTGTGCCGGATGAGTATGATGCCCGCCTGATCGAATCCCTCGAAGAGGAAAATGTGATGCGCAGCCTCGGCACTGTGATTCAGACCAACGGTGAGCGCAAGATCAATGTGGCAGCATCAAAGCCTGCGGCATCGTGGATCGAGGAATGCGGGGAACTTGTATTTTCTGATGCACAGTTCGGTCAGATCATCCTTGATGCGTATAAGCTGTCGGTCGCTGTGAAGGTCTCCGAGGAGCTTCTTGCGGATAATGCCTATAACCTTGAAAGCTGGCTGATCAGCTCGTTCTCCCGCGCACTGGCAAACAGCGAAGAGGAAGCGATGATCATCGGTGATGGAGTAAGCAAGCCGACAGGTATTCTCACAAGCGGTGAGGTCGGTATTACGACTGCCGGGAACAAGATCGAGGCAGATGAGATCATCGACCTGATTTACAAGCTGAAGCGTCCTTACCGCAGCAAGGCGGTGTTCCTGACGGCGGATTCTACCCTTGCCGCCATTCGCAAGCTGAAGGACAGCACCGGGCAGTATCTCTGGCAGCCTGCGCTGACTGCGGGAGAGCCTGATCGTCTGCTTGGTTATCCTGTGTACACTTCCGCCTATGTTCCCGCCATTGCGGCAGGTGAACCTGTGGTTGCATTTGGCGATATGAGCTATTACAACATCGGCGACCGCGGCATTCGTTCCTTTGCGGCACTTCACGAGCTGTATGCAGGTGTCGGTCAGGTCGCATTCGTTTGCAAGGAGCGTGTTGACGGCAAGCTGGTACTGCCGGAGGCTGTGCAGATCATGAAGATGAAAGGCACGACAGGGAACGGCTGATAATCAAGGACTGTGATCACAAGCCCATTATACAGCGATAAACCATAACTGTCAAGGGCTTTGAAGACGAAGGTTTAAAGGACGGTTTTATAAACTTTGACAGGCAGGGGCTGAAATGCTGTGATACACAGATGCTCCTGCCTGATCTCTTTTAAGGTTATGGTTTATGGTTTATGTTTCATTTCAACAGGGAGGTATGTGTATGAAGAATGAAACGAATGATAAGAAGAATAGTACAGACAAAGACAATAAAAACTCCACTCTCATGCAGCGGGAAACAGACTACAGCTTGTGCCGTAAAATCTCGGAAAGGCTGCTGAATATGGGCTTGCTGACCGAAGAGGAGTGCATCCGTATTGATACAATTCTGAGACAGAAATTTCGCCCATCTTTGTCTATGTTTATCTCCGAAAATCCTTGATTTATCGCACTTTATAGGGTAATATGGTAACTGCCAATGGTGCGGGGAGATGGTATGAAACTGCGCTTCAGGATGCATCATTATCCACCCGCATCAAGGGCAAGACCCATAGATGCTCATAGCAAAATTCATAGCAGACCATGTGAGCATCATTCATCTTTCTGATATTCATACAGTATCAAGAAAGCAAGAAGGCAAATAATCACACAAGGAGGAATCATCATGACAGAAGAAAACAAGGTCAGAGTGACTGCGCTCAGAAATCAGGGCTACGGTTATCTGAAGATTGCCAATCAGCTCGGCATCAGTCTCGGCTCGGTGAAGAGTTTTTGCCAGCGCTGCGGATTGAGGGAAACACCGCAGTCCACGTCAAAAAAGCCTACACAGCCGAAGTCCAATGCATCAGATGCTCTTGACGCACTCGCTTCTCTCGAAACACGCTGTAAGCAGTGTGGAAAGCCGATCCTGCAGCCGCCTCATGCGAAGAAAAAGCTGTTCTGCTCAACATCCTGCCGCTACAAGTGGTGGAATGCACATCCGGAGTATGGTTCTCACAGAACAGTGCATAAGTTCACCTGCCTGACTTGCGGAACACCATTTGAATCGTATCAGAAAAACCGCAAGTTCTGCTGTACCGAATGCTACATCAAAAGCAGATACAAGGACAGCAGTGGGAGGGAGAACGCATGAAGGAGGTAATCGTTCTCAAGCCCGACAGTAGACAACCTGAAAAGCGCAAGCGTGTAGCGGCTTATGCAAGAGTCTCCGACGATTCCGATCCGATGATCCGTTCCGTGGAGGCACAGGTCAGCTATTACAGCCGCATGATCCAAAGGAATCCGAAATGGGAATATGCAGGCGTTTTTGCCGACAGGGGGATTTCCGGAACAGGCACAAAACATCGTGATGCATTCCATGAACTGATGGTAAAGTGTGATAAGGGAGAAGTGGATATTATCCTGTGCAAGAGTATTTCCCGATTTGCACGCAACACGGTTGACTTGCTTTCAAACATTCGCCATCTGAAGGAGATCGGTGTAGAGGTTCGGTTTGAGCGAGAAAAGATCAGCACATTCAGCAAGGAAGGCGAATTCATGCTGACCATTCTTGCATCCTTTGCACAGGAGGAATCCAGATCGATTTCCGAAAATGTCAAATGGGGTATGCGAAAGCAGATGCAGGCAGGAACAGCACATTATTATAAGCAGCGCATTGTGGGCTACTGCTATGATGAAGAGCAGCAGAAATATGTGATCGTTCCGGAAGAAGCAGAAACTGTCCGATATATATTCCGTGAGTATCTGCATGGTGTATCGCTTTCCAAAATCGCACGGATATTGACTGAGAAGGGGGTCAGAAAACATTCAGGCGGAACTTTTGATACACATTCCTTAGCGGACATGATTGAGAATCCAATCTATGTCGGAGACCTTCTGCATCAGAAGCTATATGTGGAAAGCCATCTGACACATAAGCCTGTGACCAATCACGGAGAACTGCCGCAATATCTTTACAAGGACTGCCATGAGCCGATCATCGACAGGGAGACCTTTGAAATGGCTGCTGAGATCCATGAGAAAAGAAGGAAAATGTATCTGCGCCATAAATTCGGTTACCAGTACGATGCTGTGAATAAGCGTTTTGTAATCGTTCCGAAAGAGGCAGAGGCTGTAAAGCTTATTTTTAAGCTTTATGTGGAAAGATACAACTGTTCGGTAATTGCGAAAAAGCTCAATGAACTGGGGTATCGCTCCGCAAGGGGGAGCGATTTTAACATTAACATCCTTGAGCATTTTGTTCGGGATACCTTCTATGATCCGAATGATCAGACCAATGAACCGCATGATCCGATATTGGATTCGGAAACCTATGAAAAGGTGGAAGCAGAAAGACAAAGAAGGAAGGGATTGCATTGGACACAAATTTAATGACACCGAATATGATGCCGAATATGACATCAAATTCTATCATGACACCGCCGAGACAGGTAACCATTATCCCTGCTACCCGTGAGGTGCATAGTGCGGCAATCGAGGACACAGCCGTTAAGAAAAGGGTTGCAGCTTATGCACGAGTATCTACGGATAAGGATGATCAGCAGACTTCCTATGACACGCAGGTGACCTATTACACACGCTATATTCAGGAACGTGAGGACTGGGTGTTCGTCAAGATCTACGCAGACGAGGGACTCAGCGGCTTGCGCATGACCAAACGAGAAGCTTTCAAAACGATGATCGCTGACGCTCTTGCAGGGAAGATTGACCTTATCATCACGAAATCGGTATCACGTTTTGCGAGAAACACTGTTGACAGCCTGACTACCATTCGCAAGCTGAAAGAGCATGGCGTGGAGTGTTATTTTGAAAAGGAAAACATCTGGACGATGGATTCCAAAGGTGAACTGCTGCTTACCATCATGAGTTCCATAGCGCAGGAGGAGAGTCGTTCCACTTCTGAGAATGTGCGCTGGGGCAAGAGAAAGGCAATGGCAGACGGAAGGTACTCGGTTGCATACTCAAAGCTGCTGGGGTATAAGAAAGGCCCGAAAGGCGGGCTTGTGATCGATGAAGAGCAAGCGGTGCTTGTGCGCAGAATATTCAGCCTTTACTTGCAAGGTCATATTCCCTCACAGATCGCCAAAATACTGACTGCTGAAAAAATACTCACAGTTGTCGGAAAGCAAAAATGGACATCTCATACTGTCCTCAGTATCCTTAGAAATGAAAAGTATAAAGGCGATGTGTTGCTACAGAAGTTCTACTATCCTGATTTTTTGACAAAGAAACAGGTCAGAAACCACGGCGAGGTGCAGCAGTATTATGTCAAAGACAGCCATGAGGCAATCGTGTCTCCGGAAGTATTCGATCATGTTCAGCGACTGCTGACAATGAAGAAAAGCGGCAAGCGGCAGAACCGACCGAACCTCCTTTCTACCAAGATCATCTGCGGAGACTGCGGCGGGACATATGGCTCAAAGGTCTGGCATTCGACTGACAAGTACAGGCGTGTAATCTGGCAGTGCAATGACAAGTTTCAGGGGGTGAAGTGTTCAACGCCACATCTGACGGAAGAACAGGTTAAAGAGTTATTTATTAAAGCAGTGAATCTTTTGCTGGATAAGCGCAGAGGGATTATTGCAACATATGAAAGAATCATAACTGTTGAGCTTGATACAGCAGAGCTTGAGAAGAAACAGCGCATCGCATCGGAAAGGCTGATAAGGATCGAGGAAGAAAACGCAGAGCTTATCACGCAGAACGCAACACTTGTTCTTGATGAAGAAATCTACAAAGCACAGCATGATGAGATCTTGGCGCGATATGAGGAAACAAGCAAAGAACTGCAAGAGCTGAATGCCAAAATCAACGATATGGTCGCACGCAGGGAAACGATCAGGCGTTTCTGGCACGAGTTTGAAAAGCTGGAACCTGTAACGGAATTTGACAACATCCTGTGGATATCCCTGCTTGACGAGATGATAGTTTACAGCAAGGAAAGGATTGTGTTCGTGTTCAGGGACGGTAGCGAGGTTGAGGTTACAACCTGACATCATTCTTTCGAAGCATTATCCGAACCATGACCGTCCGAAACATTATCCGAATCATGATCTTCCAAACCTGCATAGCACACAGGATGTCATAAATGACCGCTTGTGAACGATGCAAGGGTGGAGGTTATAAAGAGAGCAAGGGAGCGTGGGTTTGATGCCTGCGCTCCCTGTTTTTTTGTTTGTAGTGATATTATTCCGCTGTCATCCGCAGTCAATTCTCCCCTGTGTTTATGATCACAGGCTATGAAGTATTCAGATGTTTTCGGTTTTAGCCGTGAACTCTTCTTCGGTCAAATCTGCTTCGGATGCAGCCTGTGTAAGCGTCAAGAGTCCTTTTTTCACAAGCTCGGCAAGTGTGGCAAGCTTACCTTCTTCAAAATACTCATCTCTAAAAGCAGCCATTGTTTTCTGCTCATTATACTCAGTTAAGAACACATCTTTCACCTATCAAGCATCAGTCAGCTGAGAAGAAAGCTCTTCAATCTTAGCAATAGAAAGACCAGTGAGTGCCGCAATGTCCTCAACAGTGTCTTTGCCACGTTTCAGGAGAGCAATTGCGACGTTGGCTTCCCCTTCTTCAATATACTCATCTCTAAAAGCAGCCATTGTCTTCTGCTCATTATACTCAGTTAAGAACACATCTTTCACCTCCGCACGATTATCGAGCAGGAACTGTCTGATGACGAAATCTTCCGGCATATTGTCGAGAGTCATGTCAACAGCCAATTCGATGTTTACACCCTTTTTGTCGTTGTTTCGGACTTCTTCCACAAACCATGAATACTCTCTGAGCGGCTCACAGGCATCCATCAGTTCCTTGTTGTGACCATAATTCACATTCAGCATGGTGACTGTCACTTCAATTTGAGGATCTGCGCTGTTTGTGAAAGCGTCACTCAGTTTCAGGATGACCTTATCCTCCTTCTTGTTCCTGCCGTTGTAGAAACAGATGCATCTCGGTGCAGGAATCTTCTGCAAAGTGGAGGAGTACACATTTATATTGTGGCTTTCAATAAACTTGTCATACGCCTTACCAGCGTACATG
>Ga0079103_1021590_pt1 | contig 9034 bp, 2 predicted proteins | sample ADurb_Total_1213_FD_74561 | JGI IMG/M metagenome (GOLD analysis project Ga0079103, IMG submission 74561) | Active sludge microbial communities from Illinois, USA, of municipal wastewater-treating anaerobic digesters -... | ecosystem: Engineered > Bioreactor > Anaerobic > Digestate | place... | reverse complement strand
GTGGCTGATAAATACGCTGCGGAGATAAACAAGGCTCTGGATAGGTGGGGCTTAGGTAGGGCTATAGAAGCCATAAATCCATGCCGATACAATAATGAATAGTCGTGTATTGAAAGGACTTATAATGTATTATGCAAAGCCTTCCATCGTAGTGCGCAATCTGTTTTTTGCAATTCTATTCTCTTTGATTACCTTCTCAAGCGATGCGATGGAACCTCTTCCTTATAGGCTTTTTCCCGCTCTCTATAGAAAAGAGAACATTTCTCGCATCGATCAAAATATGAGCCTTGCTAATTATCAGTCTAGTGGAGGTTTTCTGTGGGAGAGGGTGCCTATTGTGGCCAACAATACTATTCTCGCTTATTATGGCAGTCCACTTTCCGATAAAATGGGTATACTCGGCCTCTATCAAAAAGAAAAGATCGCCGAAATGTTAAAGGAGATGGCAGCCCAGTATGACCAGGTAAATGGCAAGGATGGTGTGATTCCAGCATTTTACATCATCTATGGGACTTGTTGGCCGGGCGGAGAGATAGGATATCTAGACGATAAAATACTTTTGGATTACATCAGATTTGCTCAATCTATGGGCATGCTCGTATTTATCGATCATCAGATAGGCAAATACAGCCTCAGGGCGGCCATGGACAAGATCTTGCCATTTTTGCGATACCCCAATGTCCATCTAGCTATAGATCCGGAGTGGAGAACGCTCAGTCCCATGAAAGAAATAGGATCTATTACCGCCTCTGAGCTCAATGATGCTCAAAATTATATGGATGAGTATATCAGGGCGAATGATATTCCTGGCATACGTATGCTTGTTGTGCATCAGTTCGCAGATAAGATGATTCAAAGCCGCGAAGAGGTGATATCGCACAGGGATCGTGTCATCCTTATTCATACCGCTGATGGTTTCGGTGCTCCAAGGCTGAAGAAAGCCACCTATCAGAGAAACGCGGACGCGGAAAATATGCCGGTAAAGGGTTTTAAGCTCTTTTTTAAATCGGATTTTGCTCTGGCGGGATTCGATATGCCACTTATGTCGCCTAGCGAAGTCATGCAGCTTGATCCAAGACCAAGCCTGATCATATATCAGTGATGAGACAGCCCTGAAGTTGGGCTCTTGCTGTGATAGATTGAATTTGAAGGTTTCTTTTTATAGAGAAGGGGATATAGATGAAAAAAGCCCGGGTATCTGCAATGATGCTTATATTGGTCTCTTTTAGTATAGTCGGAGTCTATGCCTATGATCCGCCTAAGGGAGCATCGCTGCTTGGCCGTATTTACGGTCCTTGGACAATGGGCGGGGGATTATCGCTCACCGAAAAAGGGGACAACACATGGAATTTCCTATTAAACCCGGCTTCTACTTCTGAAGAAGAACTTCCTATTCTCGCTTTATCTTACACAGGCATCGCTGATACCTCCGCTGGTGGGCCTCAAGGTTGGGGCAGCGCAGCAATGGCAGCTTTTAGCCTGCCAAAGGTCTATGGAGTATGGAACGGATCTGTTCGCCTTTTTAGCGCTCCAAGTTCAATGACAAGCATGCCATTTGGGACCTTTGCCACTATTGGAGGTGGATTTTCCAAAAAAATCTCAAGCGGTCTATCCGTGGGAGCTTCGGCTTGGCTTGCAATGGGAGGAAATGGCAGCTTTGGATGGGGGCTTTGGTCCGATATTGGAATTGTAGAAGAATTCGGCGATATGGGATTTCTAAAAAGTCCAAGATTAGGTTTTGCGTTTAGCGGAATTGGAAAGGAGTTCAACTATGAGACACCGCCAATAGGCATGTCGCCAGGAAGCACGGCATCTTCTGGTTTTCCTTCTGCTTTCAGCCCAAGTCTTGGATTCAGTGCAGATCTTCTCAACGATTACAATTTGCGCATAATGGCCAATATTGATTTGCGCGCGCCGTCATTTGCGGATCTAGAGGGTGAGATAGGATTAGGTATTTCTTATCGGAACATGCTTAATCTTCGAATCTCTGCAGCAGAAAGCCTCTATGATATTCAAAAGAAAACTGGACGAAGTTTATGGCCTTCTATTACGATATCGGGCAGCATACCTCTTGGCAGCAAAGATCCTCAGAACAAGGGAGTTTCAGCGATACTTCCGGCCTTTGGATTCATGCCTCTTTACGATAGCTTGAATTCATTCTCTATTGGTGCTCAGATTGCTTGGAGACAACATGATATGAGCCCTCCCGAAGTGAAGCTCGAACTTCCGCCTTCGGTAGGCGGTCCGCCCGTAGCTTATATTTCGCCAAATGACGATAGCAAACAGGACAAGCTAGAGATTCCTCTTTCGGTAAAGGATGAACAGGGAATTGTAGCCGGGTGGCTCTTCAAGATTGAGGACCGCTCTTCAGGTAAGGTGGTACGGACAATTACTGAACAGTCTGATCTTCCTGATCGTATCGATTCTTTTTCTTCTATAAAAAAAGGATTTGGTTATACAAAGCAGAATGTGCCGGTTCCGAATATCCTGGATTGGGACGGCAGGGATGATGAAGGCAATCCAGTACCAGATGGAACTTATATAGTGAGTTTTCATGCTTGGGATGATCTTGGAAAAACAAATGCAAATTATGACTCTTGCATGAATGTCGTTGTGGACCGAAGTGCACCAATAGTAAATGCATGGGTTTTGGGCAGCGAACAGCTTTTGCAAGGTTTTGACGTAATGATTTTTAGCCCTGATGGTGACAATAGCAAGGATACAATCTCCTTCCGTGTTCAGGGCTCTATAGAAGATAACTGGAAGTACGAAATTCTCAATGAAAACAATGTCGCCATTAGGACAATGGAAATCAAAGCCAGAAGTGCTCCGCGCGACTTTGTCTGGGATGGTACTGATGATAGAGGGAAGAGAGTCCCCGATGGTTACTATCGTTTCAGGCTCTCTACTATGGATCCTGCTGGGAACACTGGTTACAAAATCATCGGCATATCTGATGATAAGTCCGACTGGATCGTAGTAGATACAAGCAGACCCGCAGTTAAGGTTGTAGCTGACAAGAAAGCCTTTAGCCCAAAGAAAGAAGGAGAGGCGGGTACTGCACAAATTTCTTTTGAACTTGAGTCCTTAGATAACCTGGTTACCTGGAAAGAGTTCATTCAGGATCAAAATGGCAAGACAGTCTGGACCTCCTCCGGCGATGGCTCAGCACCTCCTCCTGAGTCTTTCCGATTTGGTGGACGTGATCCTTCTGGAGAAGTGCTTCCGGATGGACAGTATAGAGCAGGCATTGAGATGAAATATCGAAATGGATATTCTCCTCTCAGCTACTCGGAGTCTTTCATACTCGATGCTACGCCGCCATTCGCCACAATTGTTCTTGATGATATTAGAGCTATTTTCAGCCCCGATGGAGATGGAAGAAGAGATACACTGGCTTTTAGCTTATCAGGAAGCAAAGAAGATACATGGAAACTTAGCATCTTCGATGAAATTGGTAAGCCTGTCTACACACGAGAGTATCGCGAAGCACTTCCAGAGCGCTTTGAATGGGATGGGACCGATTCGACAGGCCGTCGCGTAATTGATAATAAGTATACGCTAGAAATCGAAAGTGTAGACGTTGCGGGCAATGAATTTAAGGTTGGTTTTGAACCGGTTGTTGTAGATACAAGAACGCCAAGCGCTTTTTTTGTGCTCAATAGGGAAGCCTTTAGCCCGAATGATGATGGTATAGCAGATATTCTTGGTGTCAAATTGAAAATCGACAGCATCGATGGGCTTCTAGACTGGAAGCTCTATGTTTCATCTGCCTTGAATGGTTCAGTGAATGCTGAAAAGACAGGCAGACAAATAGCCCTTCTCCAGGGTGATGGAACCAATTCTCCACCCACTGATTTCCAATTCGATGGTAAGGGAGAGGGAGCATTGCTAAAAGAAGGCACTTATCGCTTTGAACTCTTCCTGGAATACGAAAATGGCTGGAAGACGACAAAATTGAGTCCAGAATTTGTAATCGATATCACTGCACCAAGAGCCCAGATTTCGCGTTCGAGAGAGTTCTTTAATCCGCGTGGCGAGACTAAGCAGTCACAGGTAATCATCTCTCAGATTGGCTCGAGAGAAGCACTATGGATAGGAGAATTGCGGGACAATCAGGGTGTTCTGAGGTGCAAGTGGGAATCTAAGGACAGTCAGCCATCTGAAATTCTCTGGGATGGTAGAACTGCCGAAGGAGCGCTCCTCCCTGATGGAATCTATAGCTATCGCCTATTCTGTATAGATCTGGCCGGCAACAGCTTTGCCTCGGAGCCTATCTTGATTGGCATCGATACTGTTGTCAAACAGTCCTCGCTGTCTGCTGATACTATGGCAATTAGCCCAAATGGAGATGGGATTCAGGACAAAATGACCCTTTCCATAAGCGCAACGGCGATGGAGAGCGTCCAGGATTGGCAACTTGCAATACTTGCCGGACAAGAGAGGGTCATGGAGTGGAAAGGTACCGGAAAGGTGCCACAGACTATTATCTGGGAAGGGATAAGTCTGACTCGTTTGCCTGTTCCTGATGGCAGCTATGCGGCTATTTTCCGAGCCGAATACCCCAATGGAGACTCCACCGAGGCTAGTTTGGGCCCCCTCATTGTTGATCGTATAGCGCCTCAGGCGACAGTAAGTCTTTCTCGTTTGATATTTTCTCCGAATGGAGATGGGATAAATGACACTATGCGCATAGAGCAAGATTCGGTAGGGAAAGACAGATGGCAAGGGAGTATTCTTGATTTAGCGGGCAAGGCTGTGTGTACGTGGAGTTGGGAAGAAGCGGTTCGGTCTTTTGAATGGGATGGTAGAGACAGTGCTGGCAATGTGGCTGTTGATGGGAAATATCGATATCAGCTTGTATCGAAAGATGCGGCGGGCAATGGGTTTAGCTATATCAGTCCAATTTTTGAAATAGAGACTGAGAAAAAGGCCGTGCGTCTTACGGTTGGGGATCGTGCTTTTAGTCCCAATGGTGATGGTGTGAAAGATGTGCAGACAATAAAAGCAGAAGTTGTCTCGCCTGAAAAGGTAAAAGAGTACGTGCTACAGATTGTCGCACAGGATGGGCCGGCGGCATTGAGTGCAGTAAGGACATGGAAGGGTGAAACGCCACGGAGTGTCTATGAGTGGAAAGGTGAAACGGATGCTCAAATACAAGCGCCCGATGGGCATTATGCTGCATCGATGAAGGTTGTGTATCGGAACGGTGATGAGGCCGAGGGTGCCACTGGGACTTTTTTGTTAGACAGGCAATATCCACGAATAGAAGTGCATATTCAGGGTAGTATATTTTCTCCGGATGGGGATGGCAGAAGCGACACTATTCTTATAACTCAAAAATCATTGCCAGGCGACGACTGGAAAGGGGTGATAAAGGATAGCAATGGCAATATAGTGCAAAGCTGGAACTGGCAAAATGAAGCCAAGGATCTGGTATGGGATGGGAGTAATATGAGTGGATCTACGGTTTCCGATGGCTACTATGTTTATTCAGTTGAATCGGAGGACATTGCCGGCAACAAGACCGTGGTTGGGCCATTTCAGATTCAGGTTGAGACTGGAAGACGTACTGTACAGCTTCGTCTCAGTGATAAGGCGATAAGTCCCAATGGTGATGGAATAAAAGACGAGCTTGTTATAAACGTCGATGTGGATGCGCGGGATCGGATAAAACAATTCAATCTCGCTATTCGTTCCAAAGACGGTGCGGTTATGAAGGCATGGACTGGAGGTGCCGATCTTTCCCGAGAGTATCGCTGGACTGGGACCAATGAGGCAGGGGCTGCGGTACCGGATGGAGACTACAATGTGAGTCTTGAGGTTTTGTACTTGAATGATGCATTTGCCAAGGCTGGGCCTATGGCTGTACTAGTCGATCGTATAGCGCCTCAGGCGACAGTAAGTCTTTCTCGTTTGATATTTTCTCCGAATGGAGATGGACGAGCCGATACTGTTGAATTGATACAGAGTAGCGTATATGGGGATCGATGGAATGGGCAAATAATCTCAGAGACAGGAAAGATTGTTCGCACCTGGGAGTGGTATCCGATGCTCGCCGATGTTTTATGGGATGGCAAAGACCAGAGTGGTAAGCTTGTATCCGATGGTGTTTATTATTATGAGCTGAGATCGATCGATGCGGCCGGCAATTTCTTCATCCTTCCTCGTCAGCAGATCATAGTCGATGCAGCACAGAAAAATGTCAGTTTCAAAGTTGAACCCACGGCCTTCAGCCCAAATGACGATGGCGTCAAGGATCTAATTTACTTAAATGTCAATGCGCCAAAACCGGATACCCTGCTTTCTTACTCACTTTCCATATTTGCTGGTTCTAAAGCCGCGGCAGGTCAAGCGCCCGTACGGAGCTGGAAAGGAAAAATCGATATTAAGTCGCAATATGTCTGGGATGGTATGACGGATGCGGGATTGAAAGTGCCAGATGGGTATTATAGTACGTATCTTGAGCTTGAGTATGCAAACGGCGATCTATTCAATTTCGGCCCTATTCAGATACTTGTGGATACAGTTCCGCCAAGGATAAGCATATCCGCGGATCCCTTGCTTTTCTCTCCGAATGGCGATGGCATCAAGGATACCATAACCATTGCGCAGGAATCAGTGCCAGGTGATGATTGGTCAGGCAGAATTCGGAGTGCATCCGGGGCAACAGTACGAAGCTATACCTGGAAAGGACAAGCAAAGAACTTTACCTGGGATGGCAAAGACTCGAACGGGAAACTTGTGCCAAATGGCGCTTATTCCTACGAAGTAGTCAGTGTAGATGCTGCTGGTAATAGTGCTTCAGCTTCAATCAAGGGTATTATGGTAGATGCTACAAAGCCGAGAGTCTTCGTAACTGCTTCAGACAATGGTATTTCGCCTAATAGCGATGGAATTCGAGATGAAGTATCCTTCTCGCTTACGGTAGAAAACCGAGAGGGTGTCGATTCGTGGCGATTCTCCCTTCTTGATTCTAAAGGTGTTGAACGCTCCTTCTTTGGTGGAAGTGGTTCAGATGTGCCTACGCGGCTTGTATGGGATGGCCGAGACTTGAATGGCCAGGTGATAGAGGATACTTTCACAGGCAAGCTTATCGTTAGATACATGAAGGGTGACGTAGCAGAGGCGACAAGCAGCAAAATAGTGGTCAAGATTGCACCTCCGCAGGTAGAGATTAAGGTAAAGCCAGAATATTTCAGCCCTGATGGTGATGGTGTGGATGATATGCTAACCTTCGGTATCGTAGCAGACAAGAATGCGGGCATCACAGAGTGGAAGCTCGAAGTGCTCGAAACCGCCATTGTCGAATCTGCCGCCTTGCAGGAAAGCAAGCCAACGCGATCTTTCATGCTCTGGAGCGGCAAGGGAATGCCTCCTTCTCAGATCACCTGGAACGGGAAATCCCCCAAGGGAGAATTAGTCGAATCTGCAACCGATTATCCATTCGAATTCACCTGTTGGGACGCCCTCGGCAACCAGACTAAGATAAGCGGCATAATTGCGGTGGATGTTCTTGTCATACGCGATGGAGACAGGCTCAAGATTAGAGTGCCCTCTATAGTCTTTAGGGCGAACCATGCGGACTTCATTGGCCTGGATAGCGAGATTGTGGCTCGAAACGAAAAAGTAGTAACTCGAATTGCTCAGATCCTAGGCAAATTCCCGGATTATAGGATAAGGGTCGAAGGTCATGGAAACAATGTCGGCAAGATGCTTGGATACAGCGCATCGCGTATTCAGCAAGAAGAGATTAATGAGCTGATACCATTATCTACCGAGCGAGCAGAGGTAGTTCGTAAGATGCTGGTGGAAAATGGAGTAGATGCGCGTCGCCTGACTGTGGTCGGACTTGGTTCGAGCGAACCAGTTGTTCCCTTCACCGATGTTCAAAACCGTTGGAAGAATAGACGTGTGGAGTTTGTGCTGATCAAAAATCAGTGAGCTTTTATTGCTAATCGATATAATTGAGGGGCTGCTCATTTAGTTGGGCAGCCTTTTTTTTCTGCTTATATATGCCACTTTCGCGCCAGGAAACCTTGCTGCATTTTAGCGAGAACATTTTAGCGAGAATAAGAATATACCAAAGTGCTAATCAGAACTCTCCTATGAATAGGACTTCTGGCTCAATGCAAAACCCTGTAGCATCATAAACAACCTTCTGAGCGTATTCTATTAGTTTTCTCATGTCGCGAGCGCTGGCTTTTCCTATATTGACAAATATGTTTGCATGCCATGGAGAGATAGCTGCATCGCCGATTCTATAGTTTCGCAAGCCAAGTTCATCCAGTATTTTTCCGGTTGGCTTGCCGAAATCATGATTATTTTTGAACATAGATCCTGCGCTTGGAAAGTTAAAATGCCGCTTTTGCATGCGATCTCGCATACATAAGCGCATACGCTCGGCGATTTTTTCGGGATCATCTGGAATGAGCCTAAACGATGCTGCACAGATTATTAGAGATTCTAATTCGCCGCCGCGCATGAAGGGTGAGCGCTTATAGGACCAGGACTGAGCGCAGGCGGAAATGATTTTGAGTCTTCCTTGGTTATCGATAATGGTAAGATCTTGAATATGCGTGGCTATATCATCTTCATAACAGCGCGCATTCATATAGACCGAACCTCCAAGGCTTCCAGGCATTCCATAGAAATTCTCGAGCCCAGAAAGACCACAAATCTGAGCCTCTTCGCACAGAGTAATCAAACGAACTCCACACTCGGCATATAGGAGCACAGGGTCGATTCTCTCTTCCCGTTTCAAATGCATGATCGAAGAGAGCAGACTGGTATCGATCACCGCTCCCCTAACACCCCTGTCTCCCACAAGGATATTAGCTCCGCTCCCAAGTACGAAAAAAGGTACATTCTCAATCTTTAGCAGCTCCACTACCTCTTCAAGAGCCGATATGGAGCGCGGCCTTATAAAGAGATCGGCAGGACCACCGATCTTAAAAGTTGTATGCTCCTTCATAGGCTCGTCAAAAAGAATCAAGCAATGATCAGTATTGATTTTTTGAGCGATTTGCCATAG
>Ga0079103_1008022_pt1 | contig 9096 bp, 9 predicted proteins | sample ADurb_Total_1213_FD_74561 | JGI IMG/M metagenome (GOLD analysis project Ga0079103, IMG submission 74561) | Active sludge microbial communities from Illinois, USA, of municipal wastewater-treating anaerobic digesters -... | ecosystem: Engineered > Bioreactor > Anaerobic > Digestate | place... | reverse complement strand
ATTTTTTTAAAGGAGTGCATAATTATGGCAGTTAAACAGATGTCCAGAGAAAGCTACGACAAGCTCGTTGCAGAACTCAATGACCTTATTATCAATAAACGTAAGGAAGTTGCTGAAAGACTTAAAGTCGCACGTTCTTACGGAGACCTTTCAGAAAACGCCGAGTACGATGAGGCTAAAAACGAACAGGCTATCCTCGAAGCTCACATTGCCGAGCTCCAGTACACTATCGACAACGCCGAGATCGTTGATGATTCAAACATCTCTGTTGATGAGATCGGTATGAGCTCAAAGATCACTATCAAACGCCTCGATACAGGCAAAATTGAAACATTCACTATCGTTTCTACCAACCATGCAAATGTTCGTGAGGGCAAGATCTCTGATGAGTCTCCTATCGGCAAGGCTGCTATGAAGAAGAGAGTCGGCGATGTATTTATCGTTGATGCTCCTGCCGGAGAACTCAAGTTCGAGGTCGTAGAGATATCCAAGTAATCGAAAGGACGTTATATCATAATGAGCGAAAACCAGGTAAACAACGCTGCTCAGACTCCCGAAGAGCCCGAGCAGGATATAAATATTTTAAAGAAGGACAGACTCGATAAGCTGGCTGCTCTCCGTGAGGAAGGCACAGACCCGTTCGTTATCACAAAGTTTGACGTTACAGGCCACGCTGCTGACTACAAGGCTGAGTATGAGAAGAAGGAAGCTGAGATCATCGCTGCTGCTAACGGCGACGAGGAAAAGATCGCTGCTGACCTTGAAGCTCTCAACAGCAATATCGTCCGTATCGCAGGCCGTATCATGAGCTGGAGAGATATGGGTAAGGCTAACTTCATCGATGTTCGTGACGCTTCCGACAGAATTCAGGTATATGTGCGTTCAAATGATGTTGGAGCAGACCTGTTCAAGACTTTCAAGAAGAAGTGGGATATCGGCGATATCGTTGGTATCGAGGGCTATGTTTTCAGAACAAAGAGGGGAGAGATCTCCATCCATGCGAAGGGCATAACCCTGCTTTCAAAGTCACTGCTTCCTCTCCCTGAGAAGTGGCACGGACTGAAGGACACCGATACAAGATACCGTCAGCGTTATCTCGACCTTATCATCAATCCCGATGTCAAGGATACTTTCGTTAAGCGTTCAAAGATAATCGCTTCCATCAGACGCTATCTGGATAATCAGGGCTTCATGGAAGTTGAGACTCCTATGCTCGTTTCCAATGCCGGCGGTGCTGCTGCAAGACCTTTCGAGACACATTATAACGCTCTCGATGAGGAAGTTAAGCTTCGTATCAGTCTTGAACTCTACCTCAAGAGACTTATCGTAGGCGGACTTGAAAGAGTTTACGAGATCGGCAGAGTTTTCCGTAATGAAGGCGTTGACACCCGTCATAACCCTGAGTTCACACTTATGGAACTCTATCAGGCATACACTGATTACTACGGCATGATGGACCTTACCGAGAATATGTTCCGTCACGTCGCTCAGGAAGTTTGCGGTACAACTACCGTTCCTTACGGCGAGCATATGATCGACCTTGGCAAGCCTTTCGAGAGACTTACTATGATCGACGCTGTAAAGAAGTACTCAGGCGTTGATTTCAACGAGATCAAGACTCTTGAAGAAGCAAGAGCTGCTGCTAAGGAGCACAATGTTGAATTTGAGGACCGCCACAAGAGAGGCGATATCCTTAACCTGTTCTTTGAGGCTTATGTTGAAGAACACCTCATTCAGCCTACATTCATCATGGATCATCCTGTCGAGATCTCACCTCTCACAAAGAAGAAGCCTGATGCTCCTGATTATGTTGAGCGTTTCGAGCTCTTCATCACAGGCCGTGAGATGTGTAATGCTTATTCAGAGCTTAACGATCCTATTGATCAGAGAGAGCGTTTCAAGGCTCAGGAAGAAGCTCTCAGTCAGGGCGATGAGGAAGCAAACCGCACAGACGAGGACTTCCTCCGTGCGCTTGAGATCGGTATGCCTCCTACAGGCGGTATCGGTTACGGTATCGACAGACTGGTAATGCTGCTCACTAACAGCCCGTCTATCAGAGACGTACTCCTCTTCCCGACTATGAAGAGCCTCCCTGCAAACAGCGGACGTCCTGAAAAGGAAGAGACTGAAGAATAATAAAAATGGCGGACTTGAATTGTCCGCCGTTCTTTTATGCGAGGTGATTGGATGAAAGAAAAAGCCAATAATGATGCTAAAAGCGACAAATTGATAAATCCCGAAAAAAGCGTTTTTCAGAATCTGCGTGAGGAAAATGAGAAGCGTCAGAAGCAGCTTGAACAGCAGCAGGAGGAACTTCAGAAGCAGGTTGAACTGAGGGAAAAACAGCGCCGTGAAGCTTATGAAAAGCGAATTCAGCAGGAACGTCTTGAGCTGATGCGTATGAAACAGGGACTTATCGAGGAAAGCGAACTGATCCCCGAAAAAGAGGAGGAGGAAGAAGTAAAGCTTTCGTTCTGGGAAAAGGTGAAAAGTTTCATTTATCTGAATAAATGGTGGCTTGGAATTGCTTGTTTCGTTGTGCTTCTCGGAGGATTCCTTATACGTGATTATATGTCAAGGCCTCGTCCTGATATGGTCGTACTGCTTATCGGTAAGTACGGAGCAATAGGAGAATCCGAAAATCTTTCCGAATACGTCAAAAGCTTTGCTGATGACTTTAACGGCAACGGCAAAACTGAGGTCGAAGTTTACTACATCGATTACGACAGCAAGGAAGACTATGCTAATTATGCCAATGGTTCGGACACAAAGCTGACAACGCAAATGCAGATAGCAGATGCTGTTATGGTCATATCAGACCACGATTTCAGCAGTATGGTGGTTCCTGATGAGGTGTTTGTTGACCTGAGCAGTCTTTTCACTGACAACGAACATATCGACAAGCAGTTCTTCTATCTGAAAGATACTGATTTTGCTGACCGTGTAGGTGTTGACAGGAGCAAGATAAAGGACGATACCTTTATTGCGGTAAGAGCGCCGAAAAGGGTGATGTACGCAAGCAAAGACGAAATGCAGGAGACCTACAACAAGGATATGCCCGTTATCGAGAAGATAATCGATGACCTTTCCAAATAAAAAAGACGGCTAAAAGATCAGATATTCAATTACGGAATTGGACATCAGAAAGCCCTTTCGGGTCAGTGATACAATGTTTCCGTCATATTCAATATAGCCTGCCTTCAGCAATGAGGGCAGCTTTTTTTCTATCTCTGCCCTATGCTCGTGGACACGTTCAAGGCACAGTCCCTCTTTCAGTCTCAGCCTTAGCATGGAGTATTCCTCGAATCCGCAGGGCGACTCATCGGTTACTTCAGTCGGCTGTACGTCGCTGTTTATGAAGGAATCTATATCTCTTGATACAGCAAATCTTTTTCCACCGAAACAGGAATGTGCGGAGGGGCCTATGCCGATGTAATCCTGACATTTCCAGTAGCGGCAGTTGTGGCGGCTTTCAAACCCGGATTTAGCAAAGTTGGAGACTTCGTACTGCATGAATCCTCTGCATTCAAGTTCTTCGCACATATTAAGGTAAAGTTCAGCGGTTTCGTCATCGTCCGGGAGGGAAGCGATTATGTCATCGCAGTCAAAAGGTGTACCTTCCTCAACTTTGAGAATATAAGCGGAGATATGCTGTATAGGGAGAGACGTCAGCATTTGGATGGAATGTTTCATACTTTCGGTTTTCTGCGACGGAAGAGCAATCATCAGGTCGCATGAGATATTGTCAAATCCTGCCTCTGCTGCATCGTACACAGCTTTTTCTGCTCTTTCGGCATTGTGTAAACGGCCGAGAAAACGCAGTTCATCATCGTTCATGGACTGCACACCTATGGAAATGCGGTTTATGCCTGCGCTTCGGTATGCGGCAAGCTTTTCAGGTGTGAGAGTTGCAGGGTTTGCCTCCATTGTTATTTCTGCGTTATCAGCGACATTGAAGCTGCTGCGGATGCACGAAAGAATATTTCCTATCTGTTCGGGAGTCAGCAGCGATGGAGTGCCTCCGCCGAAATAAACTGTATCAGCTTTCAGTTCGCTGTCGCCGTAATGCCTGATATTCCGCAGTACAGCCTGAACATAAAGCTCCGTCTGCTGTTTGGTGTAGCAGACGGAGTAAAAGTCGCAGTAACTGCATTTCTTTCCGCAGAAAGGAACGTGAATGTAGATACCGATGTTTTTCATTTTGATTCCTTTTTGTTTTTCAGGTCAACACGTACAGCAGGCTCTAACTTGAAGAAAAATGCGCTGGCTATCTTTGGAACTATAATGATGAGAATGAGAAGACAGAAGTTTATGTCCCATTCAAATTTGTCGAGCCATTCATACTGAGTGCCTGCGGTGTTGGGAGCTTTCAGATATATCAGAATGATAAGTGCGAAGCACATAATGCTGAAAACAGCCGAGAATATGGAATAGCCGAAGCCGTTGACAGCTCTTCTTCCGCATTTCTGGCAGACTGATCCGTTTGTGCGCATTGAGCCTGCTTTCAGTTTAGTCCATGGATTGAAGGACTTTTCGCCGCAGTGCGGACAGCAGTAGATACTTTTCTTTTCTTTATCCATTTTTTATCCTTTCATGAACCCGAAGCAGTTTCTTCAACAACTACAGGTGTTAATTCTTCAAGCAGCCTTGCATCGGGAGCTTTGCTTTTATTGACGGGAGCTTTGGCAAGAAGCGGGATCTCCTTCTTTTTTCCTGCCTTTCTTCTGGCGCGGAAAAGCGAGAGAAGATCCTCGGGGTGGAGGATTATCAGTGTAATGAGCATTATCCCCACTGCAACCCATATGTATCGGAAGCTTTTGTCATGGGAGATAAGTCCCGCCAAAATCATCAGAAGCGAAACTATACAAAAGCTTGTCCTTGATTTTTCACGCAGCCTTATCCTTATATTTCTCAGCAGCTTTCCGAATGCAGAATTTCTTCTGATGAGTTTTTCAGGCAGTACGGTCAGTATGCTCAGGATCAGCAGTGCTGCAAGTATTGCGATTATGATAACATTTATCATGATATCCCTCCGTCAGCTGTCCGGCTTCAGTACGCTCATGAATGCCTCCTGCGGCACTTCTACGGTACCGAGCTGGCGCATACGTTTTTTACCTTCCTTCTGCTTTTCGAGGAGCTTCTTCTTACGTGTGATATCACCGCCGTAGCACTTTGCAAGAACGTCCTTACGCATTGCCTTTACTGTCTCACGGGCGATGATCTTGCCGCCGATAGCCGCCTGAATAGGCACTTCAAACATCTGACGTGGAATGTTCTCTTTCAGCTTTTCGGCTATTTTACGTGCTCTGCTGTATGCCTTGTCGGTGTGGATAATGAATGAGAGCGCATCCACTATCTCTCCGTTGAGGAGAATATCCAGCTTGACCAGCTTGCTGGGAACGTATCCCATCATCTCATAATCGAACGAAGCATAGCCCTTTGTACGGGATTTGAGAACGTCGAAGAAGTCATAAACTATCTCGTTGAGGGGAAGCTCATAGTGAAGCTCAACACGGGTATCGTCAAGGTACTTCATATCCTTGAAAACGCCTCGTCTGTCCTGACAAAGCTCCATGATATTGCCCACAAAATCAGACGGTGAGAGGATGCTTGCCTTTACCATAGGCTCTTCTGCAATCTGAATGAGTGCAGGGTCAGGGTAGTTTGTCGGGTTGTCGATGTACTGCACCTCGCCGTTAGTGAGTGTGACCTTGTAGATAACCGAAGGAGCGGTCGTGATAAGGTCAAGATTATACTCACGTTCAAGTCTTTCCTGGATTATCTCCATGTGAAGAAGTCCGAGGAAGCCGCAGCGGAAGCCGAATCCGAGAGCTATCGATGTCTCGGGCTCGAATGAGAGAGAAGCATCGTTGAGCTGTAATTTTTCCAGTGCCTCACGGAGATCTCCGTATTTTGCGCCGTCAGCAGGATAAATACCTGAGAATACCATCGGATTAACCTTGCGGTAGCCGGGGAGAGGTTCATCACAGGGATCGTCATCGTTAGTAACGGTATCGCCCACCTGAGTGTCGCCGATGGACTTGATGGAAGCGGCAATATAGCCTACTTCGCCAGCTTCAAGCTTGCCGTTGTTGACAAGTGAATTTGCATCCATGAAGCCTGCTTCAACAACGTTGAAAACTGCTCCCGTAGCCATAAGGCGGATGTTGTCGCCCACTTTGACAGTTCCTTCCTTGACTCTGATGTAGATGATAACGCCTTTGTATGAGTCGTAGTAGCTGTCGAAGATAAGAGCTTTCAGCGGCTTTGTGGTATCGCCCTTCGGTGCAGGTATATCGGTAACTATCTTTTCAAGGACAGCTTCGATATTGGTGCCCATTTTAGCGGAAATCCTCGGAGCGTCCATAGCAGGGATGCCGATGACATTTTCCACTTCGCTGCATACTCTTTCGGGATCAGCCGATGGAAGGTCTATCTTGTTAACGACAGGCACCACTTCAAGATCGTGCTCGATAGCGAGGTAGGTGTTTGCAAGGGTCTGGGCTTCGATGCCCTGAGATGCGTCAACGACGAGTATCGCTCCCTCACAGGCAGCAAGTGAACGTGAAACCTCGTAGTTGAAGTCAACGTGGCCGGGAGTATCTATCAGGTTGAAGATATAATCTTCGCCGTCCTGAGCGGTATATTTCAGACGTACCGCACGGGCTTTGATGGTGATTCCACGCTCACGTTCGATGTCCATATTATCGAGAAGCTGATCCTCCATGTCACGGATGGCAACAGTTTCTGTCTTTTCAAGGATACGGTCGGCAAGGGTGGATTTACCGTGGTCTATATGAGCTATAATGCAGAAATTTCTAATTTTTTCGTTAGCCAAAGCTTTACCTCTTTTCTGTGCTCGGCGCACAATATATCAATATAAGTATAACAGAAAATGAGAGATTTGTAAAGACCATTGGCAAATAAAAAAGGATACTTATTGACTTTTTTCCTTGAAATGGTATAATATCAATATAATAATTGTTTATTGACAGCCTTATTATTGCGTCTGTCAGTAAGGAACGGAGTTGTATATGATTTTTGACAGCAAAGAAGAGTACATGAGCCGCATCAGACGAGTTGTTATTTCCGAGGAGGAAATAAAGCAGAAACTGAAAGAGGCAGGAAAATTCATTGACTCGATCTACGACGGAAAGCCCGTGCTTCTTGTAAGCATTCTCAAGGGCGCTTTTGTATTTATGGCTGACCTTGCAAGAGAAGTGACAGTGCCATGTGAGATAAGCTTCATGGCGGCGAAAAGCTACTTTGAAGGTACGGAATCCTCGGGAAATGTGGAGATAACAATGGATCTGAAACAGGATATCAGCAAGTACCATGTGGTCATCGTTGAGGATATCATCGACACAGGCAGGACACTTCACACTCTGCTGAAGATACTGAAAGTCCGTGAACCGCTCTCACTTCACGTTGTAACGCTTCTTGACAAACCTGACAGGAGAGTGGTCGAGCTGAAAGCCGATCTTTCGCTTTTCACTATCCCCGATTATTTCGTTATCGGTTACGGCCTCGATTACGGCGAGTACTACAGAAGCCTGCCGTATATTGCGGAATATGATTATGAGAAAGGTGAGTGATCGCAATGCTTGAGAAGTTATTCAAACTGAAAGCCAACAAGACCAATGTGAAAACCGAGATAATGGCAGGTATCACCACATTCATGACTATGGCGTATATACTTGCTGTAAACCCGAATGTTCTCTCGTCAACCGGAATGGACAGCACAGCCGTGCTTCTGGCGACCTGTCTGGCATCTTTCATAGGCACAGCCTGCATGGCGTTCATGGCCAATCTGCCGTTTGCTCTTTCTGCCGGCATGGGACTGAATGCGTTCATGGCATACACGGTATGCGGAATTTACGGCTATCCGTGGCAGGCGGCACTTCTTGCGGTGTTCATCGAGGGCGTGATATTTATTATCCTTTCGCTGACAAAAGTTCGTGAAGCTATTTTCAACGCCATACCGCTGAGTCTGAAAAAGGCTGTATCAGTCGGCATCGGTCTTTTCATTGCTTTCATCGGACTTCAGAATGCAGGACTTGCTGTTGATTCGGCTACGCTGGTCTCACTGGTAAATTTCCGTGAGAACTTCAGCACCTCGGGAATCTGTGCACTTCTTGCCATCATAGGAATGTTCATCACAGCTGTTCTTTACATCAAAAAGGTCAAGGGATCAATGCTTATCGGTATTTTCGGTACATGGATACTTGGCATCATTTGTCAGGCTGTGGGACTTTATGTTCCCGACAACGAAAGCTTTTTCTCGCTGCTTCCCGAATTCAGAATGACTGATTTCTCAAAGCTTGGCGAGACATTCGGACAGTGCTTCAATGTGGATTTCGACGCTGTGGGAATATTCAACTTTATTGTGATAATCTTCTCATTCCTTTTCGTTGACCTGTTTGATACGCTGGGTACTCTTATCGGTGTCAGCTCAAAGGCAGGACTTCTTGATAAAGACGGTAGACTCCCTGCAATACGTCCGGCACTTATGGCAGATGCAGTTGCTACTACCGCAGGCGCTGTTCTCGGTACATCCACGACCACAACTTTCGTAGAATCATCAGCAGGTGCAGCAGCAGGCGGAAGAACAGGCCTTACCGCACTTACAACAGCTGTGCTTTTCCTTCTTTCGATGTTCCTTGCACCTATATTCATTGCTATACCTTCATTTGCAACAGCTCCTGCACTTATAGTTGTGGGCTTCCTGATGTTCAGCGGTATCACTGATATCAAGTTCACAGAGAAGGAATACACCAAGGCAATACCAGCATATCTCTGCATTATTGCAATGCCCCTTTTCTACAGCATCTCCGAGGGTATATCAATAGGAATCATCTCCTATGTTATCCTTAATCTGGTATGCGGAAAGAAAAAGGACATCAATCCTATTATGTACGTGCTGGCGATATTGTTCATTTTGAAATATGCTTTCCTCTGATAATTGAAAGCGGCATAAAAATATTTGCCTCTGAGCGTATACCCCCCCGGTACTCATATAGAAGTTTTTACACGTGTCTATTGAGGGAAACCCTTTTGAAAAAGGGTTCTCCCTCAAACTCCCTTCCTAAAACTTTC
>Ga0079103_1019848_pt1 | contig 9171 bp, 2 predicted proteins | sample ADurb_Total_1213_FD_74561 | JGI IMG/M metagenome (GOLD analysis project Ga0079103, IMG submission 74561) | Active sludge microbial communities from Illinois, USA, of municipal wastewater-treating anaerobic digesters -... | ecosystem: Engineered > Bioreactor > Anaerobic > Digestate | place... | reverse complement strand
TTATCATTGAATCTCCCTGTATATCTCTTTCGAGGTGTGCAAAGCTCTGAATGGTATTCTCTTTTAAGCGTTATATGTTCTTTCCCGTGGTGCTACACGTAAAAGGGCTTCATTTTTTTCTTTTTATATATCCCTTTTTTTAGTAACGTTAAATATCCTTTTTTTTAGATATATATTCTTTTATTTTTTTCTTCTATTATATATATCTATCTGTTCATAGACCTAGTAACCTATATATTAGATTCCCGCCAGCTAGGGCAGGATGTTTATAGTCATTTTTATTTGAATTTCTTTTCCTAATTCTTCTTTTAAAATTTATTTCTTTGGCCTTATAGTAAGCCGATAGTTGTAGATTTTATTTTTGTATTTTATTTTAAAATTTTCTTTTGGCAGTATAGTTTGCCGATAGTTGTAGAATTTTATATTTTTAGTTTTTTTATTTAATTTATTTAAATGTTTGTTCGCTTTTTTTATTTTATTCTACATATTTTTATTTATATATATACTCACACATTGACGATACGTTGGGGCGGTGAGCCCTGACCTCTACGCTCTTTGTTTTTTCTTTAGTTTTATATATAATGGCATATATAAAACGTTGTGTTTTCTTTTTGGAAAGAAAATGCTAACCCACAAAGTCACTATTGGTAGCAATAAGAGTTAACGCACGGCGTTTACGCACTGTTAGTTTTTCCCTATCGATCTTTACCCCACACACGGCCTGGACTAACGAAAGTTACCCTACGCAATGCAAACGTGGAATAAGATACGGGAAATACATACTCTTGCCGTTTATTAACCAATATATTTTGTGGATCAATGTGGAATATGAATAATGTCTACCAAACTCTCTCTAATGGAACTTCTGGACTCGCTCGCTCGATTTTTAAATTCAACTATTCTTTTATTAAGTCGTTTTGTAAACAACTTAATCTCCCTCTTTCGCCTTCTTATCGGATTTTTTCTTTTTCTCCAAACTCTGGAACTTGGTGTTCTAATTTCCATGAGTATGATGTCTCTCTCTCTTTCTTTGGCTCTCTTCCTAATATCATTTACGATCATTCTCGTAAGTGTTTTTATTTTATGGATTTTTTTAAGTTTTATCAACTCACAGAGAAGCATACTCTCCGATTCGCTAAGGTTAAATATGGCTGTTTATCTATCTCTATTGCTTTTGTTCAAAACCCCCCTCTCTCTTATTCTTCTGATTTACCTCCTTTAATGCTTAAATATTTATCAGAGGCTGTTCATGATGAAATCATAACAGCTACTGGTGCTCACGACTTTTTTCTCGTTCTGAAACCATCTTCTCGTTATCGTAACTTTAAATCTCAATCTTTATATGGAGATAACGAGGAACCCCAATCTACTAAATCTTCTTTTGGCATAATGGATGTAATTACCGGTGCTTTTAAAGGCGTCGGTTTCTTATATTCTCTTGGACTTAAGCTTGTTGAATTTCCATCTCTTTTTACTCGCACCGGCGCTTTTCTGAAAAGTTTAAATAGTATCCCTCTTTCTTTAGCTTCTAATCCGTCAGCAATAATTTGTTTTATTGCTGCTCTTTTCCGTTTGATGCACGATCTTTCTTCCGCATTTTCTTTATCAGCAATTTGTTTCGATTTCTTACAACTCTTGGCTCCTTTATGGGGCCATGCTTCTTTTAAATCTCAATCCGCGACTACTTTTCTTAAGATTCTTTCTTCTTTTATTGGTATTCCGTCTGATATACATTCTCTTTTATTAAAATTGTATAAATGTGCGGAATCCCGACATTCTCCTATAGTAAAGGCTTATGATATTATTTTATCTCTTCTCTGTAAAATATTGTCTTTTTTTTCTTCCTTAATTAATAAGTCTTTTCCTGGCACACAACTGGCCTTATCTTTCTCTAAATTAGTCGATACTATTTCTTTCTCTACTGTTATATATGAATTCGAATCTACTTTGTCTGTTTTTTTAACTAAGTTTAATAAGGACCAATCTATAATTCACACTCCCGATTTTCGCAAAGAGGCAGAAGAACTTAGTAAGAAGCTTCACGCATCTGAACAGTTTTTGTCTGCTATTTTAAGACCTGAATATAAATATCTCTCTTCTTTATATACTTCTTTTAAATCTCTTCTTAAAAATATAGAGGCTTTTAGCAACCCAGCTCGTCAAGTACCTGCTTTTATTGTACTTGAGGGTCCTCCCGGTTGCTTGAAGTCAACAGTTTTGGCTAAAGTTGTAGATCATTATAACTCTTCGACCCCCTCGAAGAGTGTATATTCCCATGTCTGGAAATCCTTAGAACAAGGTAAGGATTTTTACGACGACTATTCTAATCAAGATGTGATGGTTTTAGATGATGTTGGTCAGGGCGGGGTCTCTCAGTGGGCCCCCGTTATGAATTTTGTTTCATCTATTAAATTACCTCTTGATTGCGCAGTAGCCGAAAAGAAAAATACTTTGTTTTTCACATCGGAATATATTTTTTGTACCACAAATCTTTTTTCGAAAATTCAATCAACCACAGCGAAAGACGCTATTTCGGATCTAGGTGCTCTACATAGAAGACCGCTTGTCTTCTTTTTTGACACCTCTGTTGAACCGGATGGCTCTAGAAAAATCAAGGCGACAGTTAAACACTATGATTATCATGGTTCTAAAACTTTCGTTGAAGGTTTACCTAAGTATTTAGGTGACTATTTGGTATCTAAGCAGTTACCCAATCTCACTACCTTAACAGGTACTCCATCTGAGATTGCTGCTTGGATAGTTGCTATGGCTGATTTACAACATTTTCATAATAAGAATAATTTGATACATGCTAAGGCGGGTTTCACAGCTGATGATGTTAAAAAATATTTTTCTCAATCAGATTCAGACGTGATGCCCGACTTAGATGTAACATCCTCCCCCTCTTCTAAACGGTACAATTTTAGCTCTTTATATAAATCTTTTTCTTTTTTTCCTTCTCTTAATTTTTCTGCTCCGAATGATTGTGAACCCTCTGAAGATTTTTCTTATTATTCATCTCCTGCTGAAGATAAAAATGAAATTTTATCTTTTGCAGGAATCAAAACATCTTTTTCTTCTGCTTTTTCTTTAATTAACAAATCTTTTTTACCTTTTTCTAATTTTTGTTTATCTCTCTTTTCTTCTTTAAAAGCTTTTATGTCTAAAATTTTTTCTGATTTATGTAGTTCTGTTTGTACAACTAGTACTTCTCTTTTTGAGGAGTACCCTTCTTTTAAGATAATTCTTTCTGCTTTTTTCTTTTTAGCAACTGGCTCTCTTCTTTTTTTTTTAAAACGAATGCTCTCTCCGTCTATTAAGAAAACATTTTCTAAGATTATATCTCCTTTTGCCCCTCCAACTCCTTTTCAATCTCAGGGTATAGTCTTTGATGGTGCTGTCGATCAAACACCATCTTCTCATGTTTTCTTTTTAGTAGCTCATACTCTTTCTGGCAAAATTCGATCTCTTTGTGTTGCTTCTGGTAGGCGATTACTAGTAAGTAGACACTCTATACATCAGGCAAAATATTTGTCGATGTATAAGAACTCTAATGAGTATGAAGCTAATCGTAAAATGCTTGATTCAGTTCCTTACGATATTATCTATGACAGTTCAACGTCAGACCTATGCGTCATTCAATTACGTATAGGAACAGATAATTTGTTTAAGAAAGCTCGTTCCGTTTTTCACCCTCCTCTCGAAACTCCCGGTAATTCAATATCATCTTGTTTTTTTTCAACTTGCGATGGAACAATAGAATACTCGACTCATCAAATAAGACCTAATTCAGAAAACCTTTCTGTATGGTGTGAATCTTTCGGTAAGGATTTGATCTTTACTGCAGGCCAGGGGGTGTACCATCCCATGTCCGGACCGGGCATGTGTGGCGCACCTTTATTTTCAAAGTCACATGGATTTCTTGGAATTCATGTCGCTGGAAATGAACATAAGACTGATTATCTTAATGGCTTTATTGCTATTTGTGGCGTCTCTGAGCGTCAAAAGATAAGTGGACTTATGCTGGACTGTGGTGAAGGGTTAAATCTCGAATCCGTTAGTGGATCAGCTATGCGGGTGCGGTACGATAAGGGTACTGTGCAGGTTAAACCATCTCTAGAAAAATCACATTATTATAATACTGGAGCTCCGATATTAGAAGGTGTGAAACAGAAAGCCCCCCCAGAATTTAAGGAGAGTGGTATCTCTAAATTGAAACAGCTTGTTGCTCCTAATTTTCTTCTTCCTGGAGAATTAGATCCCAAGCTTCTTAAATTCGTTCAAATGGTGATCGAGAAAGACTTTTCTAAATACAAAGTCTTGGATTGGAAAACTGTTATCCTAGGAGGCGATGGCTTAGCTCCGCTGAATAAGGATAGCGTAAATGGATATGGATATGAATCTCCTAAGGAAACATATATTGACTTCGAAAAGGGTTGCTTACAACCCGATTATGAAAAATATATTTTGGATCTTGAGGAGAGAATTCTCGCTGGCAAAATCGATTTTAAGGAAATGATAGCTTATCATGCTCTTAAAGACGAACCTCGCGTTGTTGTTGATGGTAAAACGAAAGACCCTAGGACTTTTGCTATAATGCCACTACATTTTACTCTACTGTTTAAAAAATATTTTGGTGGTCTTTTTGCTTTTGTTAAAGAAAGAAGACATACTAATGGATATGCTATGGGTTTAAACCCGTATAAGGAATGGAAAACAGTTTGGAATAATTTAAGTAGTGACGACAAGCAATTGTTTGATGGTGATTTTAAGTGGTATGACCGCTCTTTAATAGCTCCATTTTTGGATAGCGGTTTAGCCAGTATGAGGAAATTCTTGGATGGTTCTGATAGAGAAAAGAAAATTCAGAGGGCAATCTGTGATTGTGTAGTTAGAATGTTTGTTCTTGTGAAGGATGAATTGTACATGATAACTCACGGATTGCAATCTGGATGGTGGTTGACGGCATTTTTGAATTCAACTTTTAATAAAAGTATTTCAGCCGCAACTTTCTATCTCAATTACCCGAGGAAAATAGACGAGAAGGAGGAGGTCTTTTGTAAAAGAGCACTCAATGAATTTGGAAAAATTACTGAGTACTTTTTAGGTGACGATAGAATATCTGGAGTCCCAAAAGATTTAGCCCCTTATTTCAATATGGTTACCATGAAGAAATTTGTGGAATCATTAGGAATGAAGATGACGGATGGGTTGAAGAACGAAATTGGTCCTGAACATAAATTTTGTAAAAGTGAAGATCTGTCTTTCCTTAAGCGCAATTTTGTTTCTTCTTCTCACCCTGCCATCCCTCTCGCCTGTCCTCTAAGCTTGGATACACTTGGGAATTTATTCGCTCTCGTGGATTCAGGTAAAGACGTACGCCAAGTAATGAAAGATCGTAGCATTGTATACCAAATCGAAAGGTACCTCCACAAAGACAGTGATCTTTTGGATGAGTATGAAGCGAGTCTCCGAGATTATTTTTCTAGAAATAATTTCGTTTGGGTTCAATTCTCTGAAGAACGCATAATAGAAATATTATGTGATGATGATGGATATAATGTAATGATGTCTAAACTTGGAAAGTATGTTGATTATTAGTCATTCTCTTGCCTTAGCCAGCCGGAGTTCTCTTGCCTTAATTGGCCGGAGTATTTTTCTTGCCTTAATTGGCCGGAATACGACTTTTAGTCAAGCCCTTGCCTTAACTGGCCGGAGTTCTTTATTCTAAGCTTTATGTACTTCCTTTAATTAGGCGGTACATACTATCAACAACAACTTAATTGGCATAACCCCAGTTGTGTATCTGGGTTAACAAAATGCTCTCTTTTAGTGGAGTCACTATGAAGCAGCTACGGCTGTCCCCGCCTAAACTGGGCCGGGTAACCCCTGAGACGATACGTTTTACTTTGTAAAACCTCTACGCTCTTAGGTCTTTAGTTGGAATTATATGTTTAATCATGTAAAACCAGGAATTCTATTTTGCGAAAATGAATTCCAGCCCATAGTAATTATCCTGATGTTTCACGGCTAACGTTCGGTCTTAAGGCCCAGCTAGCACACACCTAAAGACTCTTACCCCACACACATTAGGCTCTTTCATTAGGGCTGAAGTGCAAACGTGGAATACAGTACGGTGTGCGCATACCAAGTAAACTCGATAAAATCTCAGGCATGCTATGGATCAATGTGGAAAATGGAATCGACAAATCAAAACTTCTCTGATATCTCTTCTTCTTCTTCGAACTCGATCATTAATCATGGTTCAGCTGTAGTCGAAACTGCTGTTTCTTCTGTGGCTACGCGTGAAATCCAACCTCCGCAAAACCAACATGATTATGTCCTAACTGACACTCTTATACCCAATCAATTCGTCGTCGATGCAAAACCTTTTATCGAGAGGCCGTTCTATTTAACAACAGTCGATTGGCCGACAGGTAAGGTTAGAGGTGATCTTCTCCAATGTGATTACCCCTTAATGCCAGGTGATGTTTTAAGATCCAACCCTTCTTTGCTAAGTGCTACTAAAATAGCTTCTTTGTATAGATGTGATTTGGAGTTAATAATTTCGGTAGCGGGCACGATCACTCATAGTGGTTGTGTTATTGCCGGAGTAATTCCTCCATTGTATGGTACACTCGATTCGAGTGTTAGTCAAGTAGGGTTGATAAACACCATCTTAACAGGTCCGCACGTAAGGTTATTCGCGAACGAAGCCACTTCAACTACTCTGAAGGTGCCATGGTATTGCAATACAGATATGGCAACTTTGGACATGGAGCTACCTTCTAATTCATACACTCCAAGTATGGATATAACACCCGTGAATGGCAATTATGGAACTTTGGTTTTCCTGGTTCTTAATGCCCTGGCTCCAAGTGCAGGATCATCGACGAGTCTTAAGATAACGGTTGAGGCTGTTTTTAATAGCCTGGACATGCGTGTTCCAACACCACGCTACGTTAATTGGGTCTCACAATCTTCCTTCTTAGCGACGATGGGTACCGCTCTAGCGGACAACTTAACAACTAAGGCAAAAACGGTCACAGCGGACTTCATCGATAAGGCCCGAAGTATTTTTCGCAAGGAGACAGGATTGCATAACCCTAACTCCTCAATAATTAATCAAAGAGTTATCGTTTCCGAGCGAAACTTTTTGAATACTATTGATACGCAAACATACTTCGAAACCCTTGATACCAATTTGGGGGCGAATAGAATAGTGGACTGCCCAGTCTTCAACACTACTGAGGACGAGATGCTTTATAGTCATATAATAGCAAAGAAGCAATATTTGGGAACGTTCAGAGTTAATCAGAACGATCCTACCGGAACGTTGTTATGGGTAAGACCTATTTCACCGAACCAATATGCCTTCGACAATTCTCAGGTAAGCGTTAAGTTCACTAACAATATTCGTCTATTGCACGCTTTATCTAGGGCGTGGAGAGGGGACATTAAGATTACTATCGAGGCCGTGATGAATAACAAACAGCAAGTTAAGCTGCGTTTATTGCAGATGTACAACCCGTCAGTGCAATGTTTGTTAGCATATCCCGACTATAGATCTATTCTTAATGCACCATCTCACTTAATGGAATTCAGTGAAGGGGGACAGACACATGAGGTAGTGTTGCCTTATTTGTGTCGAAACGAGCTCACGCAGTGCTCAGCTGAGCAATATGCCGAGGCGCTGTTCCATGGTCTATACTACATTTATGTAGCGCAACCGTTGGCAAATTCTGGCGACTCTCCTGTGGATGTTTATTTTAACGTTTACTATCAGGGTATGCCAAATTTACAGTTCTTTGGATATTCAACTCAAGCTTTAAAGGTCTCTTTTCCTGGAGTAGTTAAGTCTACCAAATTTGTATCTCAGTCGATGCGAGTCATGAATGAACCGCAGAAGCAGGAAGATCAAGAACAAGAGCGTCAACCGAAAGCAGCTGTTAGTAGGTTACAGACGATCGATTCGATACGCGATATAATTCGGCGAACTTATAACGTCTCGAAGTTTTCGCGGGAGTTGGACCCGGGTTACAATTATCTGGTATATGATATTGACGAAATTTACGGAGAAACTACTGCTATGTTCACTTCACAATATGCTAATCCAATGCAGGTTGTGGCGTCAATGTATTATGGTAAATTTCCGTCGACCCGTTTTCAGGTCAGGGTGGTGTCATTTAAGAATGATGACAATGCTAGAACTGATACGGTGGTTTCGTCTGTTTTTTATGTACCTCAAAAACAATTCGTTTTTGCAGCTCAAGGACTAACTTACGGTACGGTAGTTAAGGAGGCTTTATGCCCTCTTATAGTAGGCGATCAAAATATTGATTTTCCCATCCCATACCAGAATCTACCTATAACGTGGAATCCGACTTTGTTTGCTCATGAATTTCATGTTCCTAACACATCTATATTGAAATTCGTTGGCGGACCTAAGAAGAATTCTACAACATATGTAGACCCCGACCATAAGTTAGCTACTCAAGATTGCGGACAACTTGTTTTTGTAATGTATAATCCATACTCGAGTCCATTTCCCGTAGAAATTTTAGTGAACGCAGGAGCATCTGACGAGTGTAGGTTCGGCTTTCATGCTGTAGCCCCGCTGGTAGAATATCCGACTGTTAGCTCGGAGGTAGTGACTGATGGAGTTGGTAGAGTCGACAATCTAGACGCTTTACCTGCCCCAACTGCTCTTTCGTTCGTGAATTTTACGCGTACATAGACAAACAATTCCAGTTATGTGTCTGGAATAGCAAAACACTTCCTGTCAGTGGGTTCACTGTCAAGTGGTTTATCAGGGGATAGACCATGCCCGCTTAAACTGAGCCGGTAACTCCAGTTGTGCGACTGGATAGCAAAACGCTCTCTATTAGTGGAGTCACTAATAAACCAATGCCCTTAATCAGGTGTTGTGCCCGCTGAAAATAGGCCGGCAGCCATTGGAATGAAGGTGATATTCATTCCGGGAACCTCCGCCCTGGAGCAAACTGGGCAACGGTAAGAAACCACCGTGGACATTCTTCACTCGTGTGAAAACTTGCTTATTACTTTCATTAGTCGTAAGTGAGCAATTAATTTTTCATGCGAGTTATAAATAAATAATATGAAAAATTAATTGTCAGAATGTCCGAAGAGACATTTTACAACTAACTCGCC
>Ga0079103_1038338_pt1 | contig 9230 bp, 10 predicted proteins | sample ADurb_Total_1213_FD_74561 | JGI IMG/M metagenome (GOLD analysis project Ga0079103, IMG submission 74561) | Active sludge microbial communities from Illinois, USA, of municipal wastewater-treating anaerobic digesters -... | ecosystem: Engineered > Bioreactor > Anaerobic > Digestate | place... | reverse complement strand
CAGAAAGATTAACAGAATATGTCCGATTGACTACAAAACGGTTACAACGCCCTGCCTGCAAAAAACAAAGAGGAAACCTTCATGTGAAAGGCTTCCCCCGAAAATGTTTATGGCGAATTACAGGCGTTCACGGAAGTCGCTGTAACCGAATTCCCTGAGCTGTCGGAATGTACCGTCCTTTTTCATGAGAATGATCTCAGGCAGCGGCATACCGTTGAATGTGTTGTTCTTGACCATGGAATAGATGGCCATATCGCCGAAAACCAACCTGTCGCCGATATTCAGCGGCTTGTCGAAGGAATACTCACCGATGCTGTCGCCTGCGAGACAGGTCTGCGAGCCAAGCCTGTAGGTGAACTCCTTCTCCCCTGCCTTTCCCGAATCCACAAGGGGCGGACGGTAGGGCATTTCCAGCACATCGGGCATATGGCAGGCCGCAGATGTGTCCAGTATGGCAATGGGCATATCATTCTCTGTAAGGTCAAGCACCTCAGTCACAAGCCAGCCTGCATTCAGCGCCACGGCTTCTCCCGGTTCGAGAAAGACCTCCAGTCCGTACTTTTCCTGCATACGCTTTATGCAGCGTTCAAGGCGAGGGATGTCGTAATCGTCACGGGTGATGTGGTGTCCGCCGCCGAAGTTTATCCACTCCATTTTCGGCAGTATATCGCCGAATTTTTCCTCTATGGCATTCAGTGTGGATTCCAGGTCGTCGGAATTCTGCTCGCAGAGAGTGTGGAAGTGAAGGCCGCTTACGCCGTCAAGGTCGTCTGCACGGAAGCTGCGGCGAGTGATGCCAAGCCTTGAAGCCGGCGAACAGGGATCGTATATCTCGTGTCCCTCCTGTGTGGAATATTCGGGATTTATGCGGAGTCCGACCTTCTTGCCTGCCGCAAGAACTCTGTCACGGTAGCGGTCAAGCTGTGAGAATGAGTTGAAGATGATATGGCCGCAATAGCTGATTATCTCGTCTATCTCGCTTTCACGGTAAGCTGCCGAGAAAACATGATTCTCTTTTCCCATTTCCTCGCAGCCCAGCTTTGCCTCAAAAAGACCGCTGCAAGCCGTTCCCGAGATGTACTCAGCTATCAGCGGATAGACGTGGTAGCAGGAAAATGCCTTCTGCGCCAGAAGTATCTTTGCCCTTGTCCTGTCCTCAACGCCTTTGAGTATCTCCAGATTGTGTATCAGCCTTGCCTCGTCGATAATGTAGCAGGGTGTGGGCAGTCCTGCTGTGTCAAAATTCACGCTCACTTGAGGAAGTCCTCCATGGTTATCTTTGCCCTCGGATTGCCGTCAGCATCGTCCTCTATCATCTCGATGGACTTGATGGTGATAGGTGTATCAGGTGCAGACACAGCATTGTCGCTTCCCATAGAACGTGGGACTTTCAGGAAGTCGTCCACAACGTTCATACCTTCGGTAACTTCGCCGAATGCGGCATAGTCTCCGTCAAGGAAGGATGCGTCAGTGTAACAGATGAAGAACTGGCATGATGCGCTGTCGGGAGCCATGCTTCTTGCCATTGACACAACGCCTCTCTTGTGGTAGAGGTTATTCTCCACGCCGTTATTGGCAAATTCGCCCTTGACAGTCATTCCGCTTCCGCCTGTGCCGTTGCCTGCCGGGTCACCGCCCTGTGCCATGAAGTCGTCAACTACACGGTGGAAAGTCAGGCCGCTGTAGAAGCCGTCTTTTACCAGATTCTCGAAATTCTCACAGGTGAGAGGTGCGCAGTCGGGGCGGAGTGTGATAACGATGGTATTATCCGAAGTATCGGGGATGGATTCAAGGGTGTGGTTTGCAGGTTCTCCCATTGTCACAACGGCAGTTTCCTGCGCAGACGGCGGTGCAGGTTCCCCGTCTATGACCACTTTCTGTCCGCAGCCTGTAAGAAGCATCATTGCGGCAAATGCCACAGCTATTGATTTTTTCATTTTCTATTCTCCTTATCTTAAAGTAAGCAAATTCGTGTATTCATGATCGGGCTTTTTCCGATAGAACATCTTCTCACGGAAAGCCGCTTTGTTGCAGTTTATAACGTTGTAGACCCCACGTTCATAGCACCATATGCCGGTTTCGGTGCTTACGTATCGGTTATTGAAGATAATCCTGCCGTAGTCGCCGTCTTTCAGCACAAAGGCAGTCTCGTTCAGCCTGTCCTGATATGAAAACGGCGAGCCTTTTTCGTTGTAGGATTCATTATGTCCTCTGCGTCTCGACGGACAGCTAAAGGAATAATATCCCTCATCGCAGAACCGCACTCTGTATGCGTCGTCCTCTTTGCTGAGGCGGATATGTTCTATCATGCTCTGCATATTCTTGTAACTGTCACGGCTTCCCTCGGTGAATATCTCCTCACCGAACTGTCTGAAACGTGTGGTGTTATGGTGCATCTGTGCAGGATACTGCCAGAAGCCTTCGTACTGCACAAGCACCTCGCAGTCCAGCATATTATCTTTCGACGGCTCTTCACCGATGAATTTATGCGGATTCAGCTCGATGGGGAGAAACAGCATTCTCTCACGCTCGTTCGCATACTGCGGAAAGCGCATATTCTTGTAATAGCCTATTGATATGTTCTGAATAAACAGCATAGTGCCACATCCTTTTTACAGGGGAAGGCTTCTGACATGAAAAGCGCTTCCCCTGTTCTGAGAATATTCTTTTATCAGTCAACGAGGACAGGGTTGAAGTCCTCTTCCCATGGAAGTCCCCACTTGTTGAGAGCGTCCATGAACGGATCGGGATCGAATTCCTCGATATTGTAAACGCCTGCCTTCTTCCATGTGCCTGTCATTATCATCATAGCACCTATCATTGCAGGAACACCTGTAGTGTAGGAAATAGCCTGTGAGCCCACTTCCTTGTAGCACTCCTGATGGTCGCAGATGTTGTAGAGGTAGTAGTTCTTGTCCTTGCCGTCCTTCTTTCCACGGAAGATACAGCCGATGTTGGTCTTGCCCACTGTTCTCGGGCCCAGTGAAGCAGGATCGGGAAGTACAGCCTTCAGGAACTGGAGCGGTACTATCTCCTTGCCCTCGTACATGATAGGCTCGATGGATGTCATACCTACGTTCTCAAGGCACTTCAGATGTGTCAGGTAGCTCTGGCCGAATGTCATGAAGAAACGGATACGCTTGATGCCCTTGATGTTCAGTGCCAGGGATTCAAGCTCTTCGTGGTGGAGGAGGTACATATCCTTCTCGCCGACGCCCTTGAAGTTGTAGACACGCTTTATCTCCATAGGCTCAGTCTCGACCCACTTGCCGTCCTCGATGTAGCTTCCCTTTGCGGAAACTTCACGGATATTGATCTCAGGGTTGAAGTTTGTAGCAAAGGGATAACCGTGATCGCCGCCGTTGCAGTCGAGAATGTCGATGTAGTTGATCTCGTCGAACTGATGCTTCATTGCATATGCGGAGAATACACCTGTTACGCCGGGGTCGAATCCGCTTCCGAGGAGAGCTGTGATGCCTGCCTTCTCGAACTTCTCACGGTATGCCCACTGCCACTTGTACTCGAACTTGGCAGTGTCAAGAGGCTCATAGTTTGCGGTATCAACATAGTGAGTCTTTGTAGCGAGACAAGCGTCCATGATAGTGAGGTCCTGATAAGGGAGCGCAAGGTTCAGCACTACGTCAGGCTTGTAGCTTTCGATGAGAGCGATAAGCTCGTCTGTATTGTCAGCATTTACCTGAGCGGTCTCAATGACAGTCTTTGTTGTTGGCTGGAGCTTTTCCTTCAGCGCATCGCACTTTGACTTAGTGCGGCTTGCGATCATGATGCCCTCAAATACCTCGCTGTTCTGACAGCACTTGTGAATTGCAACGGATGCAACGCCTCCGCAGCCGATTATCATACATTTTCCCATGGTTTTGTACCTCCATAAAAAATTTTTTGCTATAAATCAATAAAATATCTATAAAAACCGCCGAAGGCGGCAATACCAGAGTCCAGGGTGACTCCCTACAGTGTAGGGAGATGTCAGCGTAGCTGACAGAGGGTCGTCGTTCCTGTTAGGAAGTGTAGACCTCTCTGGCGGAGAGGGGTAAGGGGAGAGGCAGAGCCTCTCCTAAAAGGTAGAACAGCAAGCGAAGCAATGCTGTTCGGCTGTTTAACAAGTTCTCCCCTCGGCTTGACCGACGAAATAATTATAGATATTTATTTGTCAAAATAATAAAATGCGGTCATGCCGCTATTTTTGCGTATTCTTCGTGCAGTGACGGCGTATCAGTAAAGCCTCTTCCTCACCACAAGATTTACAATTACCGGCACTATGATGAAAGCTGCGCCGATAATGCTGAATATCACGCTGAGTATTTTTCCCACTTTCAGTCTCGGACAATAGATAGTCTTCGGTGAATCGGGATCAACGAAAAGTGTGGTTTTCTCTCCCACTGAAAATACAGCAGGTGATGATGAATAGCCTGTCTGTGTTTCATAATCCGTGCCGTTATAGGTGTAGCGGAAAACAGGCGAATATGTTATGCTTTGGCCGTGATTACGGGAAGTCGAACGCACTGTTCTGTTCTCGATGACAACAGCGGCGACCTCCTCGGTACAGCGCTTTTGCTTTTTATTCTCGACTGCGCCTAACACAGCGCCGACGATAAAGAATATCAGTCCGAATAAAACCAGACCAAGTGTTATGATATTGAGTATTGTTTTTGATGACATGATCTTTTTCCCCTTTTATCCCATGATCTGTCAGCCGCAGTCCCAGTTGTAAAGTACGTCGGAGAAATCCAGTGCTTTCAGATCTTCGGGCTTGATGTAGAAATTTCCCACGCCTCCGTCGCACCACATTACTCTCTCGATATAGTCACCGTCTTCGTTTTCCTCGCAGTCGCTGTCAAGCTGAAACAGTAGCACGGAATATGCCTCCAGTGAAGGATCGGTCTCCTTCGGGTCTGCCTGTTCGCTTCTGCCAAATCCGCCTACTTTATGGCCGCTGTTCTCCTTCAGTTCGATGCTCTTATCCTTGAACCACTCGTCTATCTCCTCCTCGGTGTAGACGTAGTTCTCGTCCATGATCTTCTCGAAAGCCATGCCGTACTCGCCTTTCACCGGGAAGTAATCCTCGTCAAAGACAGGTTCAGTCTTCGCCCTTGCCTCGTCCTCGGTGACAGTACGGTCTATCTCGTCCTCACTGTAGTAGACCACACGGTTCGTGGTCGGGTCGCAGGGTTCCCTGCCAAGTCCAAGATCATCCTCCAGTATCCAGAACTGAAGAAGTCCGCTTTTCGGGAAGTCCTCAAGGTCCAGGTCAGCGCAGTTCACCTGTGCAAGAAACTGCATTTTTGCTCCGCCTTCGCCCACTGGAACTTCGCCGTCACGGGGAACATATCCCACACCGCCCACTTTGCTTTCAAAGACAGAGGGCTTTGTGTCGGTGAGAGTGAACTTCATGCATGGGGCTTTTTCAAAAACTTTTTCTTTCAGTGCCATTTCCGATCCTCCTTATAATTTATTAATCAACAGCAATCCCAGTTGTAAACAATGTCCGAGAAGTCAAGGGCTTTCAGTTTTTCGGGCCTTATGAAGAAATTGCCAACTCCCGAATCGCCCCACATCACTTTGTAGATATATTCATATCCGCCCTCTTTTTTAATGCGTTCGTGATCGCTGTCCAGCTGAAAAAGCAGTACCGAATATTCGGGATATCCGTCCTCTATCACGTTATTCTGCGTGAAATAAGGATAACCGCCGACTTTATGACCTGTTGAATAGCCTTCGTCCTCGCCTTTTTCAAAAGCCATTCCGAACTGACCTTTCACGGGGAAGTAGTCCTCATCGTCAATGGGTGCGTGCTTCGCCTGAACCTCTTCCTCGGTGACGGTGGTGTCTATGTGGCTGTAATATACCACACGGTAAGTTATCTGATCGGCAGGACTTTTCCAGCCAAGCCCGAGACCGTCATCCTCAAGGACCCAGAACTGCAATATACCGCTTTTCGGGAAGTCTTCAAGGTCCAGATCAGCGCAGTTTACCTGTGCCAGAAATGTCATTTTCGTTCCGCCTTCACCCACGGGAACATCACCATCATGCGGAATATACGCAACACCGCCCACTTTGCTTTCAAATATCGTGGGCTTTGTGTCGGTGAGAGTGAACCTCATACATGGTTTTTTGCACATAAAATCCCCTCCTCAGGTATTGTCCCAGTAATAGAGAACATCGCTGAAATCCAGCAGTTTCAATGCTTCACGGTCGATGAAGAAATGTCCCACTCCTGCATCGCCCCACATTATTTTTTCCCTGAACGTGAAACTGCCGTCCTCGCCCATATCTCCCGAAAAATCGCTGTCCAGCTGTAATAGCAGGAAGTCACGGCTGTCGTGGGGAGAACGTGGGTCGTAACGTGTGATAAGCGGAAATCCGCCTATTTTATGCCCCGACATAAGGCTGTCCTCGTCGGTGTAGTCATCTTCGCTTTCCTCCGCCGTCACCATTTCCACAGCGAATTCTCCCTTGACGGGAAAGACCGATTCATCGTCGAAAGGGTTGCCGAAGACCTTGAAAGTCAGTTCCAGTTCGGTGACAGTCTCGTCAATGAAAGGGTGGTAGAGTATCCTGAATCCCTGCTGATCGGAGAAGTCGTCAATTCCCAGGCTAGCCATGCTGTCGTTGAGTATCCAGAACTGCAAAAGCCCCTGTTTCGGGAAATTATCCAGCTCCACATCAGCGCAGTTTATCTGTGCCAGCAAGCGCAGCTGATTGCCCTGCTTGTTGGTGGGAACGTCCATTTCGTGGGGGAGATACCCCACTCCGCCTATTTTGCTCCCGAATATGGACGGCTTTTCATCGGTGAGCCGCAGTTTCATGCATTGTCTTGTTTCAGACATTTTTTTCTCCTTACAAATCTGATTATCAGCAGAACAACACCTGTACCAATAATAAGGTATATGATCGCTCCTGCCTTTATGAAAGCTTTGTTATACCTGATCTCACTCTTGCTTGGAGGAATATAGGCATTGTACGGATCATCGGAGTTTATCATGATCGTATATTTTTTGCCTAACGCAGATTCATCTCCCATATTCATATCATACGGCTGATATCTGTACTCCTGACCGTGGTATTCGTACAAGAACACCGGCCTGTATACGGTTTCATGCGGGTCAAAATCCGAAACTGATTCTGTGAACTCCACGATAGTTCCCCTGAGAGCAACATCGCACTTCTTTTTCATAACGTAGTATTCATGCATTGTTTTGAACGACTCACCGCATATAAGCAAAACTGCCAGTATAGGTATAAAACTGAAAGCAATAATATGAGCAATTATCACGAACAGATTCAGCCTTGATTCTTCTTTTATTTTCTGCATGGCCGGTGCTTCTTTTGCAAATATTTTATTATTGTTATCCATAAATATACCCCCAATATCATATCTCCCGATCGCTTTGTAAAGTTGTATTCATGCCTTTTTACGGCGTATTATCAGCATTATTATACTAATGACAACAATTACAGTGCTTATTGCAAAAAGAGAGTATACGATCACGCCGATCACTGTTCCTACAGCAGCAAATGTAACATCGCCTTTATACGAAGGCAGATACGCTATTTCAGCATTATCTGAGTTTATACGCATCTCGACATTCGTTCCGACACCTAATTTGTGCCCGGAAGTGAAATACCGTGACTCATATTTGTACTCATTGCCGTTGTATTCATATGCAACTATGGGAGCATAGCCTGTTGAGTCACGATTATCTTCATAATCATGATTTACCCATTCTTTGTAATCAACGACCGTTCCCTGAACAGTAATATCGCACTGTTTTTTTACATTGAGATAATTACGATATTCTTTGCTCAATGATTGAAAAAGCGGGATAAAAAACAGTGACGGCAGAAACGTTATAAAAAGAACGAAAGCGATAACAATTGTAATGCCTTTGATAATGTATTTTTTCTCAACCGGTTCCACAGTATTATTATTGTAGTATTTGTCTTTCATATTCCCCCCCTATATCATTCCCTTTCGCTGTTATGACAGCGCTAAAAGCATTTCCCTTATTATCTTGCAGGCAATTAATACCATTTCGCAGTAAACTAACTGTTTCTGATCTTGAAATATAAAAGTAATATCACAGTGATGATCGATCCTCCTAATATTAAAGAAGAAACAGCATTTTTTCTTTCAGTTTTATATTCAGGAATATATACAGTATCAGGAGAATCAGGTGCAACATAGATATCTACCTTTTTTCCAAGTTCTGGTTCCTTCTTGTGTGAGCTTGAACGCGCTTCATATGTGTACTCCTCGTTATTAAAGCTGTAGCTGAAAACAGGTTTATATCTTATTGTTCTGTTTCTGCCCTCACTGACGATTTGTTTAATATCGCCGACCTCACCCTGTACCAATTCAGTGCATATTATTTTTGAACGGACAAAATAACAAATATTACTCATTCCGCTGAAGAAAAATAATGCTCCTGACAAAATCCACGGCAGAGCGAAAAGTATTAATAAGATGTTACCACCTGTGTTTTTCTTTTTGTCAGGTTTTTCATTTACATATACTTTATCGAACTCATCTGCAATTATTATATTATACTTGGATGCTATTTCATAAACCTTATCTTTTTCATATTTTTTATTATTGTTATCCATAGATATCCCCCTTTATCATTATATGAACGTCTTTTCATCGATGGGCTTTAATCTAATGAATGGTAATATTTTTCTCTTTTTTCACCCCTGAACAATTTAATGAAAGCACCTATATCAATTATCAAACTAATGAGTAAGAAAAAGCTTCCATCTATAATTGATGGAACAACATCAATAACATCTACTTTTTCTGAAGGATAATATATCTTATCGGGATCGTCAGAAGATACATATATGTCCGCCTTCTGACCTTTCTCAACTCGTTCATGACCGGGCATATAATCACCATCTACTTGATTCCTGTATGTCTTGTCATTGTATTCATAAGAGAATACAGGATCATATGTGACTATTAAGGTTCCACTTTTTTTGTTTAATTCAACTTCTTTGAACTCAATGACAGTTGCCTGAACAAGCTCGCATTTATTTTCAATAATATATGTATCATGCAGTTCCTTGCAACTTGAGAAAATAAAAAATGTCCCAATCAGAATAAATGGTAATGTAAATAAAACAAGTACGATCCAGATCAAAACAACAAAAGCATTAGTCAGAGCTATATCTTCCTGATAAATCGTTTTTGAATTATTTCCGTAGTATTTTTT
>Ga0079103_1017444_pt1 | contig 9441 bp, 10 predicted proteins | sample ADurb_Total_1213_FD_74561 | JGI IMG/M metagenome (GOLD analysis project Ga0079103, IMG submission 74561) | Active sludge microbial communities from Illinois, USA, of municipal wastewater-treating anaerobic digesters -... | ecosystem: Engineered > Bioreactor > Anaerobic > Digestate | place... | reverse complement strand
TGTGTGGAACGGTTTTTGAGTGCGCCAATAGACTACGGTCAAGCAGCACATATCAATATTGTGCCTTAACGAAATCTTAACACCGTAACCGTAATCTTAACAGCACCTTAACCGCTCATGTGATATAATAAAGCTATCATTTGGACGAGAGGTGTACGATGTTACATAAAAACAGATTAAAAAACAGAAATCATATGACTTCATTTCAGGTCATCATTATCAGTTTCTTTTGCCTGATTCTGGTAGGTACGCTGCTTCTGATGCTGCCGATCTCATCAAGGCAGCGGTGTGTGACTTCATTCCCTGATGCAATGTTCACAGCCGTTTCAGCTACCTGTGTGACCGGGCTTGTTGTAAAGGATACTGCTACATACTGGTCTCTGTTCGGACAAGCGGTCATTTTGACGCTGATACAGATCGGAGGTATGGGCGTTATCACCATAGGTTTAGCTATTATCAGAGCATCAGGCAGGAAGATAGGTCTGTGGCAGCGCAGTACAATGCAGGAATCCATCTCCGCACCGCAGGTTGGCGGTATCGTGAAGCTGACAGGCTTTATCCTTAAAACATCACTTATCATAGAGCTGATCGGTGCGGCTTTGCTTGCACCTGTTTTCTGCAATGATCTTGGTATTGCAAAGGGGTTGTGGTATTCTTTATTTCACAGCATATCAGCTTTTTGCAATGCAGGCTTTGATCTGTTCGGCATAAGAGAACCGTTCTCATCGCTGACCTTTTACCACAGCAACATCTATCTCAATATCATCATTATGATGCTTATCATCACAGGAGGTATCGGTTTTCTTGTCTGGGGTGATATCGGAACTCATAAGTACAGGATCAGGCGCTTCTCACTGCAAAGCAAGGTCGTACTGATGACATCTGCTGTCCTGATCGTTCTGCCTGCGCTGTATTTCTTCTTTTATGAATATGACCGTGAGAGTATCCATGACCGGACGATCCATTCACTGTTTCAGTCTGTCACTACACGAACCGCCGGCTTTAACACAACTGATCTCGCTGCTATGGACGAATCGGGTACAGCCATTATGATAATTCTTATGCTTATAGGCGGCTCTCCCGGTTCCACCGCAGGCGGTATGAAAACAGCGACTTTTGCTGTTCTGTTCCTTTCTGCGATCACAGTATTCAGCCGCAGAAATGATGTGCAGTGCTTCAAAAGAAGAATATCAGACGAAGCTGTCCGCAGTGCAGGCGCTGTTTTGTTTATGTATCTTGTTTTGTTCTTTACAAGCGGTATCATTATCAGCAGAGTGGAAGATCTTCCGCTGCTGACCTGTCTGTTTGAAACAGGCTCAGCTATCGGTACTGTAGGGCTGACACTCGGCATTACAAGCAGTCTGTCTGCTGTATCCCGTGTGATACTGATGATACTGATGTTTTTCGGGAGAGTTGGAGGACTGACACTTATTTATGCCGCTCTGCCATCAGCAGACAGTCAGAATTCACGCTTACCGCTTGAAAAAATATCCGTAGGATAAGGAGTCTTATATATGAAAACAGTTTTAATTATCGGAGTAGGTCAATTCGGCAGTCATATTGCCAGACGCATGGAGGAGCTGCGGTGTGAAGTCATGGCAGTAGATGCAAGTGAGGAACGTATCAATGAGATCCTGCCCTATGTGACCAACGCAAGGATCGGTGACAGCACTAATGAGGAATTTCTCCGTTCGCTTGGAGTAGGAAACTATGATGTTTGTATCGTTGCCCTCGGCAGCCTGTTTCAGTCCTCTCTGGAAACAACATCTTTGCTCAAGGAGCTGGGGGCAAAGAAAGTCATATCCCGTGCGACAAATGATGTACAAATGAAATTCCTGCTTAAAAACGGAGCCGATGAGGTTGTCTATCCTGAGATGCAGATGGCACTTCGCATCGCTACAAAATATGCTTCAGACAGCATTCTTGATTTTATTCATCTGGATAACAATTACTCGATCTATGAACTGAAAGTGCCGAAGGACTGGTTCGGAAAGTCGCTTTCACAGATCGATATACGAAAGAAATTCAAGATCAATATTCTGACGATCAAACGTGGAGCAGAGGTATTTATCCCTGCACCGGACACCGTAATAAAAAATGACGATATTGCATTTGTCATAGGTGAGGTTCGGGATATCCAGAAATGTTTCAGAATTTAGGAGATGATCGTGTGAGAGATATTCTGCTTGCACTGTCTGTAGGAGCAATGTTTCTCTACGGCTTTTACATTATGAAAAAAGTTGATGAATTCCTCAAGGAAATACGAAAGAGCAGCCGTGGACACAACCTGTCAGAAGACGCTGTTGACGAACACAAAAGTGATATGTTATAATAACAAGGGTGATCCTTATGACTGCTGAATCTATCAAAAAATCTAAAGCATTGTCTGTGTTCAAAGACTCCGCCGTATGTCTTGTGGTGCTGACCGCTGCAACCCTTGCCGGGTATGCTTTCAAAGCCTTTCATCTTGCCGATGCGGATATCATTATGCTGTATATCATCGCTGTACTTGTGATATCCATTTTCACGTCTAAGATACAATTTTGTCTGATCTCATCGGTAGTGGGCGTTGTGCTTTTTAACTACTTCTTCACCTATCCTGAGTTTTCTCTTTCAGCTCACGATGCAGGCTATCCTGTCACATTTGTTACGATGTTTATTACAGCATTTATTGCAGGAACGCTTGCCAATAAGCTCAAACGCAATACCCTGATCGCCGAGCAGAATGCCCGTGAAAAGGAGGAGGCAGCACTTCTGGCGCAGAATGAACAGCTTAGAGCTAATATGCTCCGTTCCATATCCCATGACCTCAGAACACCGCTGACTTCCATATCAGGCAATGCCAGTACGCTGCTCTCAGGCGGCGATACGCTTGATGAATCAGCACGTCAGCAGATATACACGGATATTTATTCCGAATCTATGTGGCTTATCGGAATGGTGGAAAATCTCTTATATGCCACACGAATTGAGGACGGCAGAATGCAGCTCAATATCTCGGTAGAGATACTTGATGACATCGTGCAGGAGGCTGTCAGACACACCGAACGCACTCACTCAAAGCGAAATATCATAGTAGATATGCTTGACGAGATAATCCCTGTCATGGCAGATGCGAACCTTATCGTTCAGGTCATAGTCAATCTTATGGATAATGCAGTCAAGTACAGTGATGAAAATTCTGATGTTACCGTTACTGTGCGCCGTGAAAATGCGTATGCAGTGATATCCGTGTCCGATCACGGCACAGGTATCTCCGATGATGAAAAGGAAAAGGTATTTGATATGTTCTATACGGGCGGAAGCCGTTCCTCAGACAGCAGAAGAAGTCTGGGGCTGGGGCTTGCACTGTGCAGGTCAATTATTACTTCACACGGCGGTACTATATCTGTCAGCGACAATATACCAAACGGTACAGTTGTCAGCTTTACTCTGCCAATAGGAGAGGTTGATCTGAATGAATGAATATCTTGTTCTGGTGGTGGAGGATGACAAGCCCATCAGAAATCTTATAACCACGACACTGAAAATGAATGACTATCGCTTTATCACCGCTGTCAGGGGCAATGAAGCGATCATGCTCAGTGCTTCGCACAAGCCTGATATTATTATACTTGACCTTGGACTGCCTGATATTGACGGCGTTGAGGTCATAGAGCATATACGCACTTGGAGCGATGTTCCTATCATCATAGTCAGTGCAAGGAGCGAGGACAGGGATAAGATAACAGCACTTGACAAAGGTGCAGATGATTACCTGACAAAACCTTTCTCTGTCGATGAGCTTCTCGCAAGGCTCAGGGTGATACAAAGGCGGCTTATGAAGTCCGAAAATATCTCGGTCACGGAGTTTGTCAACGGCAGATTGCGGATAGACTATGTTTCGGGATGTGTTCACCTTGATGATGAAGAACTTCACCTGACACCGATAGAATACAAGCTGCTTTGCCTGTTTGCCAAGAATGTCGGCAAGGTGCTGACACATAAGTACATTATCCAAAGTGTATGGGGAACTCCTGCGGATAACAGCGAAGCCTCCCTGCGTGTATTTATGGCTACCCTGCGAAAAAAGCTGAGTGACAGCAGTCAGGCGCTGATACAAACACATATCGGTATTGGGTATCGTATGATGAAATTATAGCTTTAGGGAGCAGTACAAAGCAGACACTTTATTTGATGATCTGTATTGCCTTCAATGGCTGCAAAAACAATTAAACTTATTTTTTCTAAAGGAAATAAGGACAATGCCTTCCACTCACGGAGGACATTGCCCTTTTCCTTATGCTGTGATCATATCAGTCCTGAATCTCCTGCATCATAGTCGCACCGTCCTTGAAACCGACCTTGTATGCGGAATGCATTTCATCAGCGGCAGTATCGCTCACGCAGTCAAGTATGCTGTATACAGCATAAAAGCGGTGGAGCATACCGCACGATACAGTATGCTGAGAAACAGGGCAAAAAGATAGTGAACCTTGCAGACGAAAAGGGAATAGGCTTCCTGTTCAGCTTTGAACTGCCTGATCAAGTTCATTATAGAGACAGGCATCTTGGACACTCGCTTTGATTTTCTCGTTTTCGTAGTGTCGGTATAAATGTCCTTCTCAGCTGTATACTGTGATGTTCGGCGGACGTGGATAATGTTGTTCTCAAAGTCGATGTCCTTCCATTCCAGTCCAAGCATTTCGCTATAACAGAAGAAAAAAGAATAGAATATAAATAGGGAAACCGCCGCACTCAAAATATAACTGCTAATCGCTCGTTACTAATACTCTCGATATCCGTGTATCCGATTCTGATAATTTGTTTATATCTCCCTGAAAAGAAAGGAGTATTTGAGCAAATGTATGAAAAATATATCAATTTCTATTGAAAAATCTGGAAGGATGTGTTACAATACGTATTATCAGGGGGAATAGGCATATGAGCAAAACAGAAATAGTCAAAACTTATATATTAACCAAATATAAATTTAAACTAAATTAGCACTCGAAGAAGCCGAGAGATTATTGCTCTCAGGCTTTTTCGGGCGTTTTTGTTTTGGGAGGTTATTATGGGAAATGCAGATCTGACAGGCTATGCCTCGATCGACAAACCTTGGCTGAAATACTACCCGGAGGGGGCAGAAAACCGCCCACTTCCGCAGAAAACCCTGTTTCAGGCAGTCTACGAGGCAAACAAAGATCATCAGAGCGACTATGCGTTCAATTATTTCGGAAAACGGATAACATATCGTGAGTTCTTCCACAAAGTAGACACTGTATCACGCTCGCTGACAAGGATAGACGTCAAGCCCAACGACATCGTCACGATCATGGGGCTTTCTGCTCCCGAAACGTTCTACGTTGCCTACGCTTGCAGTAAGATCAGTGCGATCATAAACCTCATCAGTGTGCTTGCAGGAGAGCAGGAACTGCGTGAGCTTTGCGCCACGGAGCTGCCTGCATACAGCCTGCCAGACAAGTATATGTTCCGGGATGCCATGCCGCTGACTGCTGTCGGAAAAATAGATTTCAGAGCACTTGAAGAAATGGAGAATAGAAAATGAACATAGGTATAGATGTTGACGGAGTGCTTGCCGATATAGGCGGATATCAGCTGAAATACGGCTCACGGTATTTCAAAAAGCACGGTCTTAGGATCGTGGATCCTGAGGGATTTGATATCGAAACTATATTTGCTTGTTCACATAAAGAAAGCTCTGGATTCTGGCACAGGTACATCTGGAAATACTGCCTGTCTGAACCGGTTATTCCTGGCGCTGCTGCTGTGCTCCGCCGGCTTCACAGCGAAGGACACCGTATCATCATAATCACCAGCCGTGTTTATACAGCCGAAAAGAGCGCTATGGGGATGCTTTTCCGCACAATGCTGCTGTACTGGCTGAGAAGGAACAAAATATGCTATGATGAGATCGTATACTGCGCCGATGACAGTGACGGAAGTGCAAAGTTCAAAGCGTGTATCGAAAAAAACATAGGCATTATGATAGATGATAAACCTGAGAATCTTTCTGCGATAGCAGACCGGTTACAGGTAATCTGTTATCCGGCTGCATGGAACAGAAAAATTATTGATAAGCGCTATATTCGTGTATCAGGCTGGAAAGAAATATATAATATGGTCCGCAAGATTTGTGGATAATCCAGGAGGGTAATATGGATAAGTCTCATTATAAATTTGTAAGTATGACAAACAGTATTGTAAAGAAAAGACGTGGCTGTGTACTATTCAGGCTGTTAAAAAATAATGGTAAGGATGTTACATTCAGATATGATCAGATTCCTTCTTCGATAAGCAGAATAAAGCAAAAACTTAATAATGCAGGGATTGGTGCAGGCTGTCGAGTTGCTGTGATCTCAGAGCATTCACCTTATGCGCTTCTGACGGATCTTCTCCTTGCATATATCGGCATCAAATCGGTGCTTATCGATGCAGGACTGCCGGTGGATGACGTCAAAAAAATGATAGCTGATGCTGATGTATCGGGCCTGATCTTGTCTCATGACAAGCTCAACACTTTTTTCAGCAGCGAAACATTTGAAACTCCCGCATTTGTTATGGAGCCTGATTTTTCTTACAGCCATATCCCGTCTTCTCCTGAAAAATGCGTAAGAAATTATCCCCATTCCGATGATGATGTTATAGCCATTATCTATTCTTCCGGCACTACGGGAGTGAACAAGGGTGTGGAGGTAACTTACCGCTCTATTCTTCTCACAACAAAATGGTGCCACGACTACGATATAGTCCTCAATGGCACTCGTCATCTCAATGTTATCCCTGCAAACCACATAGCAGGCTTCTCGACCGGAACAGCCTGTATTCTACTTGGCTCAGAAATGGGATTTATAGAGGAGGTCAGTTCGGCTGCGCTTCTTAGCGCCATGCAAAGGTTCAATCCACGCAACTTCATCATGGTGCCAAAGGTATACGAGGTCATGATGGACAAGATCAAGGGAGAGATAGCAAAGAAACCTCTGCCGGTAAGGGCGTATGCCAAATTTGCAATTGGTACTTGTTCAGTTGTCCGGCGGAAAACAGGCATCAAGCTGCGTTTCCTCACAAAGCCGATATGGAAACAGGCTTTCGGCACATCAATGCTTATTGTCGGAAGCGGTACTGCTCCGTGCAAGAAGGAGATAGCTGAGTTCTACCTTGATCTTGGAATGAACTTCATGGACGTCTATGGATCAACTGAGTGTGGCGTCCCGATCTCATCGACAAATGTATTTGAAAAATACCCTGTCAGCGGTACCGGAAAAGTATCTGAGCTTCCTTATGTTAAAATCAGAATTGCAAATCCTGATAGTGAAGGAGTCGGTGAGATACGCATAAAAACAAAAATGATAATGAAGGGATACTTCAAGGATGAAGCTCTCACAAAGGCTGCATTTGATAAGAACGGCTGGTTCTGCACAGGTGATCTTGGATATGTTGATAAGGAAAAGAATCTGCATATAATCGGACGTATCAAGGAGAGTATCGTCCTCAGAAACGGCAAAAAAGTGTCGCCCGCAGATGTAGATGACTTCTACAAGACTCTCTGTCCTGATATCAATATTGCTTCGTGCGGCATCCCAGATCAAGACGGATTTGATTCGATAGAGCTTTTTGTTGAAAGTGCGGGACATCAGGAAAAGGAGATAGCAGAGGCTGTCAAATCAATTAAAAAAGCATCTGATAAACAGAATATTTATCGTCGCCTTAATGCAGTTCATATCGTTGAAAAACTCCCCACAACTTCCATCGGAAAGGTAAAGCGTTACCTGCTTAAGGGAATGAGAAATACATCGGCAGTTCCGATAAAGACACAGCCTGAATCTGCTCCTTCTACGGAAATAATAAAGCTGCTGAGGAAATATGTTCCGGAATCAGAAACAATCACAAGAGGAATGTCGCTGCGTGAGGACCTGAATATTGATTCGCTCTCTATGTTTGAACTGAGCAGCGATATCCAGTCAAATTTCGGAGTTGATATATCTGCGGCGATGACTAATCAGCTTACTGTAGAAGAATTGGAAGGACTCATAAACTCAGGCGTTGCAGAATCTTATTCCACTAACTATGACATAAATGATTATCCTGCAAGCAAAAGCCCCAAGGACATCGATCATCTTATAAAATTTGCGAAGTTCAGCGAGCATACATGGAATATCAAATGCTTTGGTTTAGAGAACATCCCCAAAAATGGTAAATACATACTCTGTCCCAATCATGAAAGCCATCTTGATACGATGTGGATAGTTTCTGCTTTATATCTCAATGGAATAAACATCATCAATAAATGCGGCTGTATGGGTGCTGAGTATGTAATGTGTGACAAAGTGCTTGGAAAAGGCTTCCGTGCGCTGGGAGGCATTCCTGTTGACCGGACAGGGAACCCTACACCTGCACTGAAAAGAGCTGAATCATGGATCAATGAGAATAATGAATGCGTATTCATGATACATCCTGAGGGTACCCGTACAAGAGACGGAAAACTTGGAGAATTCAAAAAAGGAGCAGCTGCACTCGCCATCGACACAGATACTGTGATAATTCCTGTATGCATCAACGGCGCTCGTGAGATATTTCCTCCCGATAAAAAACTTCCAAATATTATTGGAAAGAAGCCTCTGGAGATTCACTTCGGCTCACCTATCCTTCCGGACAACCGTTCGGCAGATGATATAACAAACGAAATCAAAGCTTACATCCAACAACATAAGAATAGGTGGTATCACAATGCAAAATAAGCAGTTGACAGGTTATCCTTCTATAGACAAGCCCTGGCTGAAATATTACACTGAAGAAGCTTTAGCAATGAAAGCTCCTGAATGTACAGTTTATTGAAATATCTATGATAATAACAAGGACTATCCGAACGATATTGCTCTTCTTTACTTCGGCAGAAGAATCACCTACAAAAATCTGTTTTCAGAAATTGAGAAATGTGCAAAATCCCTGAAACAAATTGGAATAAAGGAAGGCGATTGCGTAACACTTTGTACCGCCGGCGTTCCTGAATCAATTTATATTGTGCTTGCTTGCAGCAAGATCGGTGCTCTTGCTAATTTTATCAATCCGCTTTTCACGACTGAGCAGATGATAGATCGCATAAATGACACGGGTGCAGAATGGATATTTATTCTTGATAAGATGTACTCGTGCATAGAAAAAGCACTGCCTGATACGTGTATAAAAAACATCGTCATTAGAAAACGGCAAAACCGAACTTGCGGCGCATATGACATTACGAAGCGATAATAATACTGACAAAAAGGCTCTTGCTTACAGGATATATGAAAACTGTAAAAAGAATCTGTCGGCTGAGGAGATCCCGACAAAATATAAGTTCCGTGATTCATTCCCCGTCCATTCCAACGGCAAAAGGGATAACAGAGCGCTCGCCGCTGAGACAGAAGGATTTATAAGGATTGAATAAAGAATCTATCTTTT
>Ga0079103_1014776_pt1 | contig 9573 bp, 8 predicted proteins | sample ADurb_Total_1213_FD_74561 | JGI IMG/M metagenome (GOLD analysis project Ga0079103, IMG submission 74561) | Active sludge microbial communities from Illinois, USA, of municipal wastewater-treating anaerobic digesters -... | ecosystem: Engineered > Bioreactor > Anaerobic > Digestate | place... | reverse complement strand
TGAGAAATAAAGAACCCCCAATAGACCAGTATAACACAATGTTAAATAATTATTGATTCAATAATGGAAGCCAGAAACCATTGCAAAAAACGGGGCGTTACCGAAAAGCCAGACGAGTAGGAAAACAAATAAAATTTAAATAAAATGAAAACAAAAATTTTAATTATTACAACAGCGATTATTACAATTGCAACATTTACCAGTTGTCAAAAAGAGCCTGCAACGAATTTTACAGCAAGTAAGACAGCCGTAGTTACGGGAGAAGTAATAACTTTTACCAATACTACAGTTGATGGTAATACCTATGAATGGAATTTTGGAGATGGAACAACTTCCACTTTAGAAAATCCAACGCATTCTTATGAAAATGCAGGAACTTATAATGTGCTATTAACATCTTTTTCTAAGAACGGTAAAAAATCAAGTAGTTCAACCTTAACAATTACTGTAACTAAAGCTAATGAAATAAAGTATGATGGCAGTAATTATTCCCTTACAAAAGGATATTTAGAAAAATATGGTGATTGGGATGGACAAACTACTTACTACAATTTTGACGTTTGGCTGGTAAACGATGGTATTACAATAACGCAAGATGACGCAATGGGTACTGGAGATTTAATTTATCTTGAATTCTGGTCTTCTTCCCCAACTGGTTTAAATCCTGGAACATATAGTTTCGCAAGCAATCTTGCAGCTCAGACCTTTTCAACTGGTGCAGTAGCTTTTAATTACAATATTGCGACAGAATTGGGAACATTGTATGAATGTACAGGTGGTTCTGTTATTATTTCTCAGAGTGGAACTGATTATATTTTTGATGTAACTTTTACATTAGCAAATGGCAAAACTGTAAATGCTTATTATAAAGGCTCAATGATTAATTATGACCAAACAGGCTATAAATCAAGTAAGAAACGTTTTAAAAAATAAAACCAGCCCATAACAGCAAATAAGCTCAAGCAGGGGTTTTGTGCTTCGTATGAAAATAATGTACTAAATTGAAAATTCAGTTCTTCGTACTTAGCTTAGCACTAAAATTCCCTGCCTGTGCCTATTTGCGTAACGTTACCAACAAGGCGAGGAAAAGACAGCGACACCGAAAATGACAGAAATAATGGTTTGAGAATGAGAAATGAAATGACAATGAAAGAAAAAAGATTTAGTTTTTTTGCCGACCCGCAAGAAAGAAAAGCGGAAAGCCTACCCACATTTGGCACATTGCCTTTTGCCCGACTCACAAGCCAACGCTTCGCAAAAGTCAAAGAGCCAAATCTTGCAATTGCTATCAGAAATAGAAATCAAAGTGATATTAACCCTTTAAATATAAATCCTATGCAAAAAGTTTTATTTTTTTTACCAATGTTCTTTATTGCATTTTCAGTAAGTGCTCAAATTGCTAAAAAAGAACCTGTATTGTTGCGAAAAAGTAATGATACTATCACAGCAACTTTTCCAACAAATGAATTACCAGACAGAGAAAATCTAAAGAAATTATCAGAAAGTGATTATAATTTTGATTTAAAAAAGAAAGTTACTATAGATGTCGAAAAGCACTGGTACGCTTTGGAAAATGAAAGCAACGAAATATATTGGAATAACGTAAATTGCAATAAAATAATAATTGAATTTCAAAAGAACTATGCAATAGAAAATTCGATTGTAAAAGAATTTCTACAAAAACATTCTTTATCAAAGGTTATTGAGAAGAGTATGTTTCCTGAAATACAAAATTTCTATGTTTTTGAAATTGCAAATGGCGACAAATCTAAAGTTCTGAGCATTATTAGAGATGGAAAAAAAATTGATTTTATAATTAATGCGGAACCAGTTGCAATAATCAATAAGAACGTATGCCAACCAAATGACCCGTATTATAGTCAACAATGGGGTCCATATGTTATGTATGCTGATAGTGTATGGTGCTATTTTACTGGTGGTTCAAAGAACTGGCTTGCAGTAATTGATGATGCTGTTGATTGGTACCATGAAGATTTATATGATGCTGTTTGGTACGGATATGATTTTGCAATGAATGATGCTGATCCAACACCAGATAATGGACAAGAACATGGCACTCATGTTACTGGAACTGTTGGAGCAACAATAAACAATGGGATAGGAGTTGCAGGTATGTTGGTTGATACAATTTATTTTGCTAAAGTAACTGATAATACTTCAACTTATTATTCTAATACTGGCATAGTGAACGCTTTAAACAGCATTGCTTCTAATCCGAAAATACGTGTAATAAATATGAGTTTTGGTTCTTATGTACAAAACTCATCAATAGAAACAGCGTTGCAAAATGCGTATAATAATGGTAAACTTTTAATTGCCGCTGCAGGTAATGATGCAACCTCTAACCCTATGTATCCAGCTTCATATTCAATAGTTGTATGTGTTTCTGCTGTTGGGGTTGATGCTGGTGGGAATTTAACAGACGCTTCATATTCAAATTATGGTAGTACGATTGATGTCTCTGCACCAGGTGGTGAAAGTTCAACAGGGTATCCAATAATTTCGACTCTTCCATCAAACAGTTATGGTGGCACGAATTGGCAGGGGACATCAATGGCATCACCCCATGTTACAGGTGTTGCGGGTTTAGTATTTGCAATAAACCCATTATTAACTAATTCTCAAGCACGTTCAATTATTGAACAACAAGTTTTCGATTTGGGGTCTACTGGATGGGATCCTTTGTTTGGGTCAGGTATGGTTTGTGCTTGGTGTGCATTTGAAGAAGCATGTAATCAACTTTCAATTTCTATTTCAGCAACTGGCTCGACTACTTTTTGTGCAGGTGGCTCTGTTACATTAAATGCTGTTTATAATTCAGGTCTTTCTTATCAATGGCAAAAAAATGGTTTAGATATTCCAGGTGCTACTTCAAATTCTTATTCAGCAACACAAGCAGGAAGTTATTCCCTAAAAATTCAAACTTTAGGTGGTGTTTGTGTAGCATATTCTAACTCAATAGTAATTACAGTTAATTCACTTCCTGCGAGTGCAGGTACAATTTCTGGTACTACAACAGTCTGTCAAGGGCAAAATTCTGTGACTTATTCTGTACCTGCAATTGCAAATGCAACTTCTTACATTTGGACATTACCAAGCGGTGCAACTGGGACAAGTTCGACAAACAGCATTACCGTAAACTATAGTACATCTGCTGTTTCAGGTGACATTACTGTAAAAGGGAACAATACATGCGGTGATGGTGCAACGTCAAGTTTATCAATTACGGTTAATTCAAAACCTCCAACTCCGATAATATCATTAAATGGATATGTATTACATTCAGATGCTCCCAATGGCAACCAATGGTACGACCAAAACGGTTTAATTACTGGTGCTACAAATCAAGATTATACAGTAACTATTAACGGTGATTATTATGTAATAGTATCTTTGTTGGGTTGTAGTTCAGACCCTTCAAATACAATAAATGTAACGATTACAGGCATTGAGTTAGTTGAATCAAATAGTGTTATAAAGGTTTATCCTAATCCTGTTTCAAATGAATTAATCATAGAAATTGAAGGCGGTACTGAAAAAATGAATTTTGAAATGCTTAATGCTATTGGTCAAGTTGTCTATAAAGGAAATTTAGTTGAAAAAACTACTGTTCAGACAAGTAATTTTGCACCCGGAGTATATCTCATTAAACTTGAAAATGGTAAAACTTTTGAATTTAAAAAAATAATTAAAGAATAGCCATCACACACAGGCTGGCACATTGTCGGGTCGCTCAAAGCCAACGCTAAAGCCAAAACCCGCCAAAGAGCCAGTCTGTTTTCAACGCTTTTTGCCGATGCTAAAAAAACTAAATCTTTTAAGACAAAAAAACGGAATTACTGAAAATGAAAATATATCTCAAACCATTGACAGACAAGAACGCCCAGTTGGTAACAAAGGCTAAAATCAAGCGGGCGGAAAGTACTAATTTAGAAGGCTGTGCATTTAATAAGCTTCATCGCAAGTTGACAGTGAAGTGCTTCGAAATGCCCGCCAGCTTTTAGCCTCAGCCGTTACCAACAAGGCGAAGAAAGGACAGCGACAACGAAAATGACAGAAGTAATGGTTTGAGAATGAAAAAAGAAATGACAATGAAAGAAAAAAGATTTAGTTTTTTTGCCGACCCGCAAGAAAGAAAGCAGATAGCCGACCCACATTTGGCACATTGCCTTTTGCCCGACACACGAACAAACGCGTCGCAAAAGTCAAAGAGCCAAATTTCCCACCTTTTTTTTTGGGGTGATTTTTTTTTGATAGATTGCAACTTTTAATTTAAAGAAATATGTGCTTAATAATTACAGTAACAGACAAAGCAACCGGAGACAAGAAAAAGCTTACAAATGCTATGATTACTTCAATATCAGAAAATTCGGATAAAACTGCTAATATTTATCTGAAAACAGAAAATATTAGCTTTGATACTGTAGAGATTTATGATTGGGTTATCTCTTCTTATCAAAAATTAAAAGATTAATCAATTATGGCAAGATACTTAAATGTGAAAGACCGCTTATTTCAGGATAGCTTTATTAATGTTGATGAAGCTCAAAATCATGCAATGGAAACTTTTGGAGCAAAATTGATAAATGGACAACTATGTGATAAGAATGACGATAAAAAACCATTGAAAGAGATTTTTGAGGATGATGGATTCAAGTTAGAACCATTGAAAAACTTCATTGATTCTTATGGCATTGCTGAAAATGAAGTAACTAATGTTCATATTGAAGACGGGCAATTAGTTGTTACTTTGAAAGATGGAACTCAAAAGATAATAAAACATTAAGAAATGGCGGAATCCGAAAAGCCAATTTAACAGAGTAGGAAATAATTTTTAATACTTTATAATTATGAAAAAGTATCAAAAAGCAAAAGTGGTTGCTAAAAACAACCCGAAAGTTCAGTACGCTGCTGGTTGCAACAGTAGAGACCATGCTACAGTTGAAGCATGTGATCGTTGCAAAACACGGTACTAAGAACTCAAGTGAGTGTGGGCTGATTAAGTTCGCACTCACTTATTTTTTGAATTCGTTATGGTTGTAAGTTTCAATTATTCAATAAATGATATTTTTTCGCTTTATCCTGAATATGGCTGTTTTTTCAATGACTTGAATTTGATATTACCGTCTTTTAATGTATTCATCCTTAAAAAATGGTATCATAACGAAAAACAACCTTCAAAAGCTGATTTAAAAGCGAATGTGATTTATTTGAGAAAAAAACAAATGAAAAATAAAGATATAGGAGCTTGGCTAATACATGAAATTGCCCATTTGTATTTTAATACAAATAGAGGTGCATTTTTTAATAAGCCATATCCAATGAATATTGAAGAAGAGTTCGCATTCAGTTGTCAGTTCCTGTTTTTAAAACAAAAGGGAAATGATTTTAAGCAAATTGAGCCAATCATACAAAATGCTTATGAAAGTGGGGATTATACGAAATATAAACCCATTTTTATTGATTATTGGAACACAACAAGTCAAAATAAAATTAAAAATCTATTATGTATATAAAACTTTGTAAGGATTCTTTTTTTCGCCAGTATGGCGATTTTGGTTATTTGGTTAACCGTTTGAACAGAAACGAAAAAGTGTATAATGAAACAGGCGCAATTTTTTTATCGCATATTACAAAAACGGTAAAATTATTCGATGATATTTTTAGTGAGATCAAATCTATCTTTTACGATATTGATGAGCAGGATTTGAAAGACGATTTTCTTTCTTTTGTTCAGGAACTTCATGAAGAAAAGTTTTTAATTCTTGGAGATACTGAAGAAACAACAAAAACTAAAGAATATTCATTTTCTTATAAAAAGCAAAAAGAAAATGAGGATTTAGCAATAATGACAAGTATGGATTCTTTTAATCAAAAAGAGAAATTGCCTGATGTAACAGAATATTTCAATGCTATAGGCAAAAAGAATTCTGTTTTATTAAGTTTAGAGTTCGAATTAACCAAGAGATGCAATGAACGTTGTATTCACTGCTATATTCCCAATTCGGATAAAGACCTAAATGTTGACATTGATAAAAACCTTGTAAAGAAAATTCTAAAGGAAGCTCGTGATATTGGAACAATTGATGTTACTTTTTCTGGAGGTGAACCTTTCTTACATAAAGATATTGAAGAAATTCTTCGCTATGCAGCAACACTTGATCTTTCGATTAATATTTTATCAAATGCGCTACTTATTAACAAAGAAACATGTATGCTACTGAAAGAAGTTGATATCAGTAATATTCAAATTTCACTGTACAGTATGAATCCTGAAGAACATGACTTAATTACCAAAGTCAAGGGTTCGCATAAAAAAACATTAAATGCGATTGAAATGCTAATCGAACATGATATTCCCGTTCAAATATCATGCCCGGTAATGAAAGCTAATAAAAATGCGTATAAAGATGTTGCTAAATATGCTTATTCAAAAGGAGTAAAATCAGGCGTAGATTTTATCATTATGGCTCAGTCAAATTTAGATACTGATAATTTAGCCAACCGATTATCATTAGAGGAAATTGAGGAACACCTTAAAGCACAAATAAAAGAAGACGAAAGATATAAACAGCATTTGCAATTCTTAGTTGAAGAACAACCCGAAACGATGATAAAACCTGAAACACCAATTTGTGCAGTCGGCAATAAAATGCTTTGTGTGGGAGCTGATGGTAATTACTACCCCTGTGCTGGATGGCAGGGATATGTAATTGGTAATGCTAAAGAAAAAGGGTTAAAAGAAGTGTGGTTTAATTCTGAAAAGCTTGAGTTTTTAAGAGGCATAACTCATGCTTCATTTCCCGAATGTTTAACCTGTCCTGATAGATTGGCTTGCTCTATTTGTCTTGCCAGAAATTATAATGAAAGTGGAGGCGATATGTTTAAAAATGCAGAATTCTTTTGCAAAGCAGCAAAGTTAAATAATAAAGTAGTCAACAATTATAAAGCGAAGCTAAAATGATTGTTGATGATAATTTAATATTTGTTGAAGGTAGCACTTTTACAATGGGATGTAATAATAATGACGGAAAAGACCCTGCAGAAGAGCCAGAACACGAAGTGAAAGTTTCGGATTTTTATATTTCTAAATATCCAATAACAGTTTTTGATTATTCAAAATTTATTCAAGCCACTAACTACAAAACTTTTGCGGAAAAAGATATTTGGAAATGGACTAAATGGGAGCATAAATGGTCTAAAAAAGTAAATTGGAAATGTAATGAGTTAGGTGGTATTAGGCCTAAAAAAGAGTGGCATTTGTATCCTGTAATACATTTATCTTGGGTAGATGCAATGGAGTATTGCGAGTGGCTTTCAATAAAGTATAAACAGATTTTCCGTTTACCAACAGAAGCTGAATGGGAGTATGCAGCCAAAGGGGGTATTTATTCAAAAAGATATAAATACTCAGGTAGTGATTTGCTAAGCGAGGTGGGTTGGTTTAAAGATACCGGTGGGATTGCACCGCCTTTCCCAGATGAGAATATTGATATTAATAATTACAAGCCTGAAAATATGATACAAGCCATTGGCCTTAAAAAGCCAAACGAACTTGGGTTATTCGATATGAGTGGCAATATTTGGGAATGGTGTTACGATTGGTATTATGAAAATTTTTATTCAGAATCACCGGTTGATAACCCAATAAAATTAGATTTAGGCAATGTAAAAAGTATGCGCGGTGGTTGCTGGTATAATTATGCTGCAAATTGCCGTAACACATCCAGAGCAGGCGATGGAATACACGACTGGCCCGATGACTGTGGTTTTAGAATTGTAAAATTGACTTAACAATGGAAGAAAGAAAATTCGTAGTTGATTATTATGTAAGAACCTCTTTTGAAAATCAGAATGAGGAACTAGTTAGTGAATGCCCAGAAATTTCTGTTATAGAAAATATAACAAATAATTACATCGTAAAGTGTTTTGATAATATTACTGAGAACTTAATTTGTAAAGGTAATTTGAAAAGTAACGACACTTATATTGGTGCTCGTCAATGGTTTACGTACTGGAGGGTTGAAGTTTGGGATGATAAAGAAACCGAATTGTTGCACACTGATATTTTTAATCCGACAAATCAAGTTATTTCAATAGTATTTGATTTAGATGAATTGGGAGGAACATTGGCTTGGATTCCTTATGTTGAAGAATTTCGCAAAAAACACAATTGTTCTGTGATTTGTTCAACAAAATGGAATAACTTATTTGAAAAAGAATACCCTGAAATTATATTTGTTCCACACTATACAAAAATTACAAATGCTTACGCACAATTTTGTATAGGAGTGGCATGGGATGGTAATCTGGTGGTAATGCCAAATGATTGGAAAAAACAAACATTTCAAAAATTAGGTGCTGATATTTTAGGCATAGATTTTACAGAGATTAAACCCAAAGTAACTATTCCTGACAAACCTCGGCCGATACAAGAAAAATATGTTTGCATCTCAGAATTCGGTTCCGGCAGAAACAAAATGTGGATTTATCCCAATGGTTGGCAAACAGTTGTAGATTTTTTAAATAGCAAAGGATATAAAGTAGTAGTAATAAGTAAAGAAATAACTACACTTGCTAATATCATTGACAAAAGCGGAAATAAACCGATTCAAGAAAGGGTATGGTATCTAAAATCTGCTGATTTTTTTATCGGAGTACCGTCTGGCTTAGCATGGCTTTCATGGGCAGTCGGAACCCATGTTGTTATGATTAGTGATTATACTCCGGTATGGTATGAATTTCAGACCAATATAACTAGGCTTTTTAATAAAGAGCATCCAAAAACAGCACTTGGTCAAGAAATCGAGTTAAGTAAACCTATTGAAGTCAGCGATGTATTAATTGCATTGGAAAACACTATTAATGAAAGATATAATAAATAATCGAATCGTTATTCTTCAAAAAGAACTGGATGGTTGATGACGCCAATTTTTAAGCATTTGTCTTTGCAAGGTAATACAGTTAAGGTTTTAGCAACTAATGAAAAGTATTATGATGTTTTATTTAATAACCCATTTATTAGCGAACTTAAACTTGAGGAAATTGATTTTAAAAGTTTTGATCAAAGTAAATTTATAAGACCCTGTTATTCAAATTTATTTCCTTCATTATTTTTTGAAAATACTAATGCAAGCAAGCTAATGGGGCAAATGATTGGTTTAGAAATAAATGAAACGAAACCTATAATTCAGTTAACTCAAGAAGAAATATATGAAGTGGATATTTTTATCGAAACTCATAACTTATCAAACCTTATTACTATTAACCCATACACCGATGATAATCCTAACAAAGAATGGTTAGATGAAAACTGGATTGATTTAGTATGTTATTTAAAGTCTAATGGTTACAGTGTAGTGCAGCTTGGAAGGGAAGATCATCCAAAAATAAAGGGCATTGACTTATACATTCCTTTTTCAATCAGATTTAGCATGGGTTTAATTTATAGGTCATCCATGTTTTTTGGCATTGATTCTTTTCTAAATCATGTTGCTGCTGCATTAAATACTAATGCTATTATTCTTTTCGGACCAACTATACCAGCAGTAT
>Ga0079103_1001104_pt1 | contig 9613 bp, 12 predicted proteins | sample ADurb_Total_1213_FD_74561 | JGI IMG/M metagenome (GOLD analysis project Ga0079103, IMG submission 74561) | Active sludge microbial communities from Illinois, USA, of municipal wastewater-treating anaerobic digesters -... | ecosystem: Engineered > Bioreactor > Anaerobic > Digestate | place... | reverse complement strand
GGCTAAAGTGCTTTTAAAATTCGGAATGCAAAATTGCGGTGTCCACATGGTGGACGGACTTAAATAATTACGCATTACGAATTATCAAAGAGGAGGATATTATGAGAAATTACGATTTGATAACTCCCGAGGGAACTAAAGATCTTCTCTTCGGCGAGTGCATAATCAGAAGAAATATAGAAAACAGCCTCATGGAACTTTTCAAGAGCAGAGGCTACAGCGAGATCATCACACCGGGACTTGAATTTTTTGACGTGTTCAACCTGAATTCACGCTACTTCCCACAGGTGAATCTCTACAAGCTTACCGACAGCAAGGGCAGACTTCTCGTTATGAGACCCGATTCTACAATGCCTATCGCAAGAGTTGTGGCTACAAGACTGAGAGAAGCCGAACTGCCCCTTAAATTCTGCTACGATCAGCCTGTATACCTTACAGAGCCTGCACTCAAGGGCAGAAGCGATGAGATAGTTCAGACAGGTATCGAGCTTATCGGCTCACAGCAGAAAATGGCTGACCTTGAAGTTATCTCAACAGCGGTTGATTCACTTCGTTCATTCGGCATGGAATTCTCACTTGAGATAGGTCATATCGGTATATTCAAGGAACTGGTGGGACGTCTTGAGGCTACTCCTAAGGAGAAAGAGGATATCAGAAAGCTCATCGAGAACAAGAACTTCCCTGCACTCAATGACTTCCTTGATACATTCGGTACAAGCAGCGTGACAAATGCTCTGAAGAAGCTTCCTGCACTTTTCGGCGGAATCGAAGTATTCGACAAGGCCGAGGAGCTTATGCCTGATGACAATATCAAGCGTCTCCTTGAAGAACTGAAGGACATCTACAACGACATCTCCGAGATATGCGGAGGAGAAGCTCCTATCACCGTTGATCTGGGCCTTGTCAACAAGACCGACTACTACACAGGCCTCATCATCAAGGGCTACTTACAGGGACACGGCGAAGAAGTACTCTCAGGCGGACGTTACGACAAGCTTATCTCAGAATTCGGCTATGATGTGCCTGCTATCGGTTTTGCTGTAAATGTTAACGGAATCGAAAAGGCTATCATGAAGAACGGCGTATTCCCTGCCGAGAAGCAGATAGACGCTATCGTTTATGCTGAGGAAGGCTGTGAAGTTGCTGCACTGAAGGCAGCTCAGGAACTCCGTGAACAGGGGCTTGTTGTCGAGAACGCTCTGTTCGATGATCTTGACAGCGTAAGAGAATATGCAAGAGAAAAGAAGATAGCAAGAGTAGTTGTTATCGACAGCGAAAGCAAGGAGGAAGAATAATGAACAAGCCTATCAGAATGGCTCTTACTAAGGGCAGACTTGAAAAGGACACAGTGGGACTCCTTGAAAAGCTGGGATTCGACTGTACAGCAGTACGTGAAAAGGGCAGAAAGCTCATCCTTCCCGTACCTGATGCGAATATAGAGGTTGTCCTCGCAAAGGCAAACGACGTTATCACTTATGTTGAACACGGTGTATGCGACATGGGCGTTGTGGGCAAGGACACTATCATGGAAATGAGAGGCAAGTTCTACGAACTGGTAGACCTTGGCTTCGGCAGATGCAAATTCGCTCTGGCTACAAAGAAGGGCTACGATTTCTACAGCGGCTACGGCATCAAGACAATTGCAACAAAGTATCCTAACGTAGCAAGAAGCTTCTTCGAGAAGAAGGGCATGGATACCGAGATAATCAAGATAGAGGGCTCAGTCGAGCTTGCACCTCTTCTTGAACTTGCTGACGGTATCGTTGATATCGTCGAGACAGGAACTACTCTTAAAGAGAACGGACTTGAAGTCATCGAGGACGTAGCACCTATCTCCGCAAGACTTATCGCAAATACCGTAAGCCTGAAAATGAGACAGGCAGAGATAGAAAGACTTATTGAACTTATTGAGGAGAATCTGTAATGAAGAAAATCTATGCAAACGGCACTGATGAAGTAAAATTCCTCGCTGACCTCAAAAAGAGAAGCGGCGAGACAAATAAAAAGGTCGAGGAAGTAGTTACCGAGATAATCGAGACTGTCAAGAACGGCGGCGACGAGGCTGTAAAGAACTACACTCTCAAATTCGACGGCAATCTTCCTCAGTATTACGAAGTTCCGAGAGAGGTAATAAATGACGCTCTTACAGAAGCAGATCAGGAATTTGTTGACGCTCTTCTGAATGCACAGGAGAATATCGCTGACTTCCACAACAGACAGGTAGAGCAGAGCTTTATCTCTCCCAAGGAAAACGGCGTTATCATGGGTCAGAGAGTACGTGGCCTGCACCGTGTAGGACTTTACGTTCCCGGCGGTACAGCTGCATATCCTTCAAGCGTTCTCATGAATGCTATCCCTGCTAAAATTGCAGGCGTTAAGGAAATAATCATGGTAACTCCTCCTCTGAAAGACGGCACTCCTAACAAGGATATCCTTGTTGCTGCTGCTATCTGCGGAGTTGACAGAGTGTTCCTCTCAGGCGGTGCACAGGCAATCGCTGCTCTTGCATACGGTACCGAGGAGATACCGAAGTGTGACAAGATAGTTGGCCCCGGAAATATCTACGTAGCTACAGCAAAGAAGCTTCTCTACGGCGTTGTTGATATTGACATGATCGCAGGCCCCAGTGAGATACTCGTTATCGCTGACGATACAGCCAAGCCTAAGTTTGCAGCTGCTGACCTTATGTCACAGGCTGAGCACGATGTTCTTGCATCCGCTATCATGGTAACTACAAGCGAAAAGCTGGCTGACGAGACTCTCAGGGAGATCGACCGTCAGAAGGAATATCTGGAGAGAAAGGCTATCATCGAGAAGTCACTGGAGGACTATGGTGCTATCATTATCGCTGACAGCCGTGAGAAATGCGTAGAACTGGCAAATGAGATCGCTCCCGAGCACCTTGAAGTTCTCATGGAGAACCCGTTCGAGCTTCTGGGAAGCCTCGACAACGCAGGTTCCATCTTCCTCGGAAACTACGCTTCAGAGCCTCTCGGCGACTACTATGCAGGTCCTAACCACGTTCTTCCTACAAGCGGAACAGCACGTTTCTTCTCGCCTCTGGGAGTTGCAAGCTTCACAAAGCGTACAGCTTATACTTACTATACCGAGGACGCTCTCCGTCAGGCAAAGGACGACATCGTTCTCATTGCAGAGCGTGAGGGACTTACTGCACACGCTAATGCTATCAAGGTAAGATTTGAATAATGGAAGGTTTCGCTGATGCTGCTGCTTCAAATGAAGCGGCAGTCAGAGAAATAGGGAAGCGTCAGCTTAAAAGAAACACAGAGGGCATCGTTGTCAATATACTGATCATAGCTTTTTCGCTTTTCAGATGGCTTGTGATAGGAACGGACGTTTCCATAGCTTTGGCAATGCTGCTGATCTGGCTGTTTTTGCAGGTAGTTTACCGCTATTTACTGGCGAACAAAGCAAACAGCAAAGCTGTCATGACAGTGCGTATCATCAAGGATATTGCCGCCGCTTTCTCGGTTTTTCTGATGATAATCTGGTTAGTGTCGCCCTCCGGGATCAGATCGGATTCTGTGTGGAAGTACAGGCTTCAGAAGAGCTGGTTCGGCAGTCACTATGTAGCCGATGTTTCGGGATTTCCCGATAAAATACCTGAAAATGCCGACAGATATTCCCTTTACGGCGCTCCGTCTTCATTCGGGAAGAAGGGCTGTTTAAGCGTGGTATTCCATGCCGATGAAAAAACGGTGGCAGACTATGAAAGCAGATATGCGCCTGATGCTGAATATACATTCAGATTAAGCGAACTGAAGGATTTCACATACAGTTTTTCTGACGTGGAAACAGGCAGCAATAGAACCATGTTTATCCCATATGATGAGGATTTCTGGGAAGACCGTGAAAACGACGCTGTAGTGTACGTGACCATGGCAGATTTCCACAGCGAACATCAGCACAACATGGCGGTCATTATCGATAAAAACAGCAATATGGTTGAATTTGTGAAAGCAATGTAAAAAAATATACGCAATGGGGCGGCAAAACACACCGCCCTATAGGTGTTTTTAATAGCTAAGAAAGGATAGATCATGAGTTACAAACTTAATAAAAAACTGGTGGACTTAGTTCCATACGACCCGATAATGGGCACATACAAGATAAGACTTGACGCAAACGAAAGCTGTTTTGACCTCAGCGACAGCCTTAAAGAGAAGATATGCAATGCCATAAAGGAAGTGGATTTCAACCGCTATCCCGACTGCCTTGCAAAGCGTCCCAACGAGGCTTTTGCTAAGCTTTACGGCATTTCTCCCGACCTTGTAACATCGGGCAACGGCTCAGATGAGCTTATCAGCGTTATCACAAGCTGTTTCTTTGAGAGCGGCGATACACTGGTAAATGTGTCGCATGACTTCTCAATGTACGGCTTCTATGCACAGCTTTATGAACTTAATGTTGAGACCTATCAGAAAAACGCTGACCTGACCATTGATGCGGATGCTCTTATCGCTTTCTGCAAGGAAAAGAACGCAAGAGGACTTATCTTCTCAAACCCCTGCAATCCTACTTCTCTCGGACTTGACAGGGAATCCGTAAGAAAGATCATCACCTCACTTGAAGATACTCTCGTTATCCTCGATGAGGCTTACATGGACTTCTGGGACCAGTCACTTCTTGATGAAGTGGACAAGTACAGCAATCTTCTCATCCTCAAAACCTGTTCAAAGGCAATAGGCATGGCGGCTGTACGTTTCGGTTTTGCAGTTTCAAACAAGACCATCACAACTGCCCTGAGAGCGGCTAAGTCTCCATATAACAACGACAGCGTTGCTCAGACCATAGTTTCGGAGGTACTGTCCGAGAAGGAATGGCTCGCCGATTGCAGAAATACCATTATCAGCGAAACCAAGAAGCTCTACGAAGGCATTATAGCAATAAATGAGAAGCACAATGCATTTGAAGCTGTTTACAAGCCATGCACCAACTTCGTTTTCATAAAGTCTGACAAGTCAAAGGAAATATACGAATACCTCCTTGAAAACTCTATAGCTATAAGATTTTTCGGAGGAAATATCAGAATAACAGCAGGCACTCCCGATGAGAATGCGGAAGTTCTTGCGGTACTGGAAAAATTCTTCACAAAGTAAAGGAGGACGCTATGCGTACAGCTACACTTGAACGTGAAACAAAAGAGACACAGATAAAAGTGACAGTTACTCTTGACGGCAAAGGCAAGGCAGATATCGACACAGGCATCGGCTTTTTTGACCATATGCTCACCGCTCTTTCGGTACACAGCGGCATCAGCATGAGTATAAAGGTACACGGCGACCTGCACGTTGACTGCCACCACACAATCGAGGATACGGGAATCGTCCTCGGTACTGCACTGGGACAGGCTCTCGGCACAAAATCTGGCATCGTCCGCTACGGCACAGCCTACATCCCTATGGACGAATCTCTTGCTATGGCAAGCCTTGACCTGAGCAACCGTCCGTTTCTGGTATTCAACTGCGAGTTCACAAATCAGTCCTGCGGTCAGTATGACCTTTGCATGACAGAGGAATTCTTCCGTGCATTCGCCTTTAATTCGGGAATGACACTGCACATCAATCTGCTTTACGGCTCAAATGACCATCACAAGGCAGAGGCGGTATACAAGGCAGTGGCACACGCTCTGAAGACCGCTGTTACGCAGAATACAGACGGTTCTACACTTTCAACGAAAGGAGTTCTGTGATGATAGCTATAATCGATTACGGCGCAGGCAATATTTTCAGCGTGAAGAACGCTCTTGACTATCTGGGACTTGAAAGCAGACTGGTTTCAGACATCGATTCCGTCAAGTCTGCGGACGCTGTTATCCTCCCCGGTGTGGGCGCATTTCCTGCCGCTATGAAGAAGCTGGAGGCTACAGGCCTTGTGGACACGATCAAGGCAGAAGCCGAAAAGAAGCCGTTCCTCGGTATTTGTCTGGGAATGCAGCTTATCTTCGAGAAGGGCTATGAGTTTGAGGAGACAGACGGTCTTGGACTTATCGGCGGCTCTGTTATCAAAATGGAGGAGCCCGACCTGATAATCCCTCACATGGGCTGGAACAAGCTTGAGAAGCTGAACGACTGTCCTCTGTTGGAGAACGTAGGCGATAACGAGTACGTTTACTTCGTTCATTCCTACAAAGCTCAGTGTGACGATAAAAACATAGCCGCATACAGCGAGTACGGCGGACGTGTTCCTGCACTGGTGTACAACGGAAAGTACGTCTACGGCGCACAGTTCCATCCCGAAAAGAGCGGAGAGACAGGTCTGAAGATTCTGAAAAGCTTCGGAGATCTAATACAATAAAAAAGCGGCGAAGCCGCACATCACCAGAGTCCAGAGAGGTGTAGACCTCTCTGGTGGGGGTGAACGAGGGGGCAAAGCCCCCTGACAAAGCAGTAAAGCAAGCGAAGCGATGCTTTACGGACGTTCAGGTACAGCTGACAGTCAAGCCGCTGAAAGCTATATGTGCTCAGAAAGGATACTTATGAAATGATAGATTTCTTAAAGTTTATGATAGGCATACTTCCTGTTGCCGTGATCCTGGCGATATTTCCGCTGACTATACAGTTTGTACTGTATAGTTTAGGTAAAAAAATATTCAAAAATACAATTAAACCTATTATTTATTCTGTTAGTTTAATCATTAATTCATTAATATGCGGAGCATTAACATATTATCTATTTATTATTGATGACAGTGATTTGCTTGCAGGTTTTGGAGCTCTAATTATCGGTACTTCATGGGCTATGGCTCTTTTTGTATTGATAATATATAACATATGTCAGTATATTCGTTTTGTTATCAAGAAATAAGTTTCAGAATGAGTGTATAGGAAAGGAATATTAAAATGAACACTAAAAAAGCAGCAATAATCATATCAGGTGCATTTTTAGCAGCAGGTGCAGGCGGATTCCTTTACTGGGACAACGCATACAATTTTACAGGCAATGAAAGAAGTATCGGAAACGGCGGATATTATGCTGATTTTGAGGATTTCAACGGCACCGATTCATTTGAGTTACAGCTTGAAAAAGGTGAAAAGATACACCTTGACGCTCATATCGACAAGGGAAAAGCGGATTTTTGCTTTTATCGCAAAGGCGAGGACAACGGGTATGTTATTAGTGGCATCACGGATGCGGATACCGATGTTACCGCAGATGAGTCAAGCAGGTACGTCGTTGAAGTCAGAGCCAAACACGCAAAGGGCGTTATAAGTGTAAAAGCTGACGAAAATGTAGCTGACAAGACAGTTTACGATACAAGTAAAAATGCAGCTGATAATATCGGTGACATAAATGATTAAACTGCTCGGGAAAAACAACGATCTGCGTATGGCGATATCAACGCTGTCGGGGGTATTCGTTTTTCTGACCGGCAGAGCGGCATATATCAGGTCACATAAATGACGGAGGACATTATGGAACGAAAAAGTCTGCTTACCTGTTCATACAACACAAGAGAACTTGGCGGCATGATAACGGCTGACGGAAGGACTACGATATGCGGAGTTATCTGGCGAAGTGACGTTCCCTCAGTTCCGACTGCTGAGGACGCTGAAAAGCTGCGTGAATTGAATATCACCACGATAATCGATATGCGGACGGAAGCGGAATGTAAGAGAACTCCCGACGGATTTGCCGACATGGAAGGTTTTGACTATCATCATTTCCCCATAACCGAGGGAAGCGGAGTTCCCGAAAGCCTTGAAGCTGTTCCGTATTCCTACATGAGTATTGCCATGGCTGAAAATATGCCAGATGTGTGGCGGACTATTGCCGAAGCGGAAAGCGGAGTGCTTTTCCACTGCACCGCAGGCAAGGACAGAACGGGAGTTGTCAGTGCGATAATTCTTATGGCCTGCGGAGTGGACAGGGATACCATCGTTGATGATTACGTTGTCAGCCGTGAATACAACCATGTGCGGCTTGCGGCATTCCTTGCGGCACATCCCGAAGTTGACAAAAATATCGTTCTTGCAAACGAAAAGAGCATGAACCGGTTTATCGACCTTTTCACAGAGCGTTTCGGAACTGTTGAAGGCTATTTTGAAGCGATCGGTCTTTCTGCCCGACACGCTGAAATGATAAGAAATAAATTGATATAAGGAGAATCTGAAATGATAATATTTCCTGCAATAGACATTAAGGACGGCAACTGCGTCCGCCTGTTCAAGGGAGATTTCAACACTGTTGAAAAAGTCGCATCCGACTATCTTGAGACAGCCAGAAGCTTTGAGGCGGCAGGCGCAGAATGGATACATATGGTGGATCTTGACGGCGCTAAGGAAGGCCGTCCCGTCAATACCAAAATATACACAGACGTTGCTGAAAAGACAAATTTAAAGGTGGAACTGGGCGGCGGCATCAGAAGCATACAGACCATTCAGGAATACCTTGATATGGGCATTACACGAGTTATCCTCGGTTCGGTTGCGCTGAAAAATCCACAGCTTGTACGTGAGGCTGTTGAAAAGTTCGGCAGTGAGAAGATAGTTGTAGGGATCGACGCAATGAACGAAATGGTTGCTACCGAGGGCTGGCTTGAAAGCTCAGATGTTCACTACATCGACCTTGCTGACAAGATGATAGAATCGGGAGTGAAGTACTTCATTTTCACCGATATTTCCAAGGACGGCACACTCTCAGGCGTTAACCGTGAACAGCTGAAAAAGCTGGCTGACGCTACAGAGGGCAGAGCAAACATCGTGGCAAGCGGCGGAGTTCACACAATGGACGACATCATAGCCTGCAAGGAAATGGGACTTTACGGAACTATCTGCGGAAAATCCATCTATAAGGGCACTCTGAACCTCAAAGAAGCAGTTGAGTATGCGGTGAAGTGATATGAAAAATGTAAAACCGACTAAAGCGTGGGGGATATCGCTTCTGGTCATAGGCATCTGCACACTGATAATCAGCATAACAAGTATTATCGGCACAGATATTCCCGATATGCTGAAACGAATACTCGGTGTGGCTGAACTTGTGGCACTGCCTGTTCTGGCATATACTTCCGTGAAAATGTTCACAGGGAGAGACAAGCAATGAAAAAAAGGAGCATCATCCGCATTGCAGTAAATATTCTGTCGTTTGGTATGCTCTTTTTCTATTTCGTTTATATGCTGAGAGTTTACGGTGATTTTCCCGAAGAAATAGGTATTCATTTCGGTGAGGACAACGAGTTCGATGTGTACGATTCAAAGTGGCTGGCATTTTTCCCATTTATGGCAGGTTTCGGTCTGACAATAGTATTTACGATCGGAGACATCGCAGTCAGCAGAGCAAAATGCATAAGTAAAAAACTAAGCGAAGATGATGATAATTTCGTAAGGAAGGTACTGCTTGCCGCTTTGGGATCAATGAAGCTTTTCTGGGCGGTATTTTACAGCATATGGGCGCATTGCGTGATACATCAGACGAGAATGTTCACATTCGGAATACCCGTAAGGGATTTTCAGGGACTGCCATTATTTATTATACCGTGGGCTTTTATAGCGATCGACAGCAAAGTAAGGCTGAAAAAATCAAAACGTTATATTATCATCGGTGAGATAATTCTGACTGTATTTATGATAATTGGCATAATAATAGGAAC
>Ga0079103_1022702_pt1 | contig 9770 bp, 9 predicted proteins | sample ADurb_Total_1213_FD_74561 | JGI IMG/M metagenome (GOLD analysis project Ga0079103, IMG submission 74561) | Active sludge microbial communities from Illinois, USA, of municipal wastewater-treating anaerobic digesters -... | ecosystem: Engineered > Bioreactor > Anaerobic > Digestate | place... | reverse complement strand
CCACGGTGTATCGCAGAAATAAACCATACAGCAGGCGAGGAGTGAGACTATCAGTACATCAGAAATAATAAAAGCTTTTTTCATACATCACCTCAAAAATAAACAGGCTGTTCCGTAATATCGGAACAGCCCTGATTGTACTATTTCCGCTTAGTTGGCGATCAATAGTTCTTATTTGAGTCAGCGTTGAAGAAATTGTTGCTGCTCTCGGTATAGTAATCGTTAGGCTCAAGTGACATAAAGTCCTCGTCCTCAACATCGGGCAGTCTTGCACCGCAGCGTCCGCAGAACTGGAAACGCTCGTTTACCTCTGCATCGCACTTAGGGCAGATCTTGTAGCCACGGATACCATTGAGCTCGAATCTCATCTTCTTGATCCTTCTGCGTCTTGTGTCGATATCGTCACAAAGAACCTTCAGTGCGGCAGGATCTTCATTTGGATTCTTGTAGTACTTTTTGCCGATATCAGTAAAGATCTCGACAATTCTTTCTTCCTCGTAAAGTATCTTTCTTTTCAGATTATTAGCCTCAGAGATACTTTTTGCTTTGTCGGAAGCACCTTTGCTAACGTCCCCGATCTTGTCAAAAATGCTCATTTTCATCACTCCTATAAATGTTGGTTTCTCGCAATTAGTGCTCTATTAATTATACGATACTACCCAAAAATTGTCAAGCGTTTTCAAAATAAATTTAAAAACGATAGGCTGATTTGTGCAGTACTTACATTTCAGCTATATCATTTTCGGTAAGCTGAATAATTCCCGCATCATTAAGAGCGTCAGCAGCACTCTGGTTATCATCCACTCTGAGAACAAAAGATACTGATCTGTCAGACTTGCCGATGAAGGCATAGAGATATTCCAGATTTACGCCGCTTTCGCCGAGAATATCAAGTACACGGCTGAGCTGTCCTGCGGAATCGGGGATGGAAATAGCCACTACCTCTGTGACAGTAACGGCATAGGAAGCATCCTTGAGGATATCCACTGTTTTTTCTGTATCGTTTACAATGATTCGCAGGATACCGAAATCCTTGGTATCAGCGAGAGCCAGAGCTCTGATGTTTATCTTGCTGCTTTTGAGAAGCTTCATAGCTTCTGCCAGCTTGCCCGGCTTGTTTTCCACAAAGACCGAGATCTGCTTAACATTTGACATATCTTTCCTCCTGTCCTGATCTGTATTTACTTGCTTTCAGGAAGTTCCTCATACATAACGAGAGCTGAGAAGTCCTCCATGTGTTCGTTAACATGAGTCTGAGCGTCATGACACATACCGATGGCAGTGCTGTACTTTATGTCGATGACTTTTACTGACTGAATGAACTGGTTGAGCTCATTCTCAAAGGTAGCGAATTTCTCGTATTTTTCCTGCTCGGGCATAAAACTTGTTGAGAATAATTTGATTTTCATAAAAGGACCTCCTTGTTATGTGAATATTTTTTATTTGCAGGGACGATTTGTCCTCTACTATGTTAGATATAATACGTCTTGTTCACCTGACAGCAAGCCTGCGTTACAGGCGGATGATATCCGCCCCTACAGAACAAGCCGGTGAGCGACCTGAAACTCATCGCTTTGCAAGAAGTAAGCGAGCTTGCGAGCGATTCGTGATCGCCTGCGGGGGCGTCCCCGCCCGTTGAGCGACCTGAAACTTATCGCTTTGCAAGAAGTAAGCGAGCTTGCGAGCGATTCGTGATCGTGGTCGAGCTGACGACAGCTCGGGTTAGTCGTGGAGTTTGCGCTTGTCGATTACTCTTACTGCTTTGCCCTCACTTCTTGTGATGGACTTAGGTGATACCAGATGTACCTTAGGATTGATTCCCAGCATGGTCTTGATAGCCTCAGCAAGATCTCTCTCCTGCTTCTGCATATCCTTGACCTTATCAGAGAACTGATCGGGATTCATCTCTACGCTGATATCCAGTGTATCTGTATTGTTCACACGGTCAACTTCAATGAGGTAGTTAGGTGAGTAGCCCTGCTCGATGAGAACTGTCTCGATCTGGCTCGGGAATACGTTTACGCCACGGATTATCATCATATCATCGCTTCTGCCCATAGGCTTTGCCATCTTGATGAGTGTACGTCCGCATGAACACTTCTTGCGTGAAAGTACGCAGAGGTCACGGGTACGGTAACGGAGAAGCGGGAAAGCTTCCTTGGTTATGCTTGTAAATACCAGCTCACCAACTTCGCCCTCGGGAAGAACTTCACCTGTTTCGGGATCGATTATCTCAGGGATGAAGTTATCCTCGTTGATATGCATTCCTGTCTGCTCTGAACATTCAAAGGCAACGCCGGGGCCGCTTGATTCTGTAAGGCCGTAGATGTCGAATGCCTTGATGCCCAGTGACTTCTCGATGGAACGTCTCATTTCCTCAGTCCATGGCTCAGCACCGAAAATACCTGCCTTGAGCTGAATGTCATCGGGAGTAAGTCCCATATCGTGAAGTGTCTCGCCTATGTATGCGGCATATGATGGTGTACAGCAAAGTATAGTTGCACCAAGATCACGCATGAACTGTATCTGTCTTTCGGTATTGCCCGAACTCATAGGGAGAGTAAGACATCCTCTCTTGTGAGAACCGCCGTGAAGTCCCATACCGCCTGTGAACAGTCCGTATCCGTAAGCTACCTGTACAACGTCATCTTCTGTACCGCCTGCGGCAGTGATAGCTCTTGCAACGCAGTCTTCCCACATATCAACGTCGTTCTGAGTGTAGAAAGCAACTACACGCTTGCCTGTTGTACCGCTTGTAGCGTGGATTCTTACGCATTCGCTGAGCGGCTTTGCGAGGAGACCGTAAGGGTAAGCCTCACGGAGATCGGCTTTTGAGAGAAACGGAAGCTTGTGAAGGTCTTCGGTACTCTTGATGTCCTCGGGCTTTACGCCTTTTTCATCCATAAGGTCACGGTAATATTTCACGTTTTCGTAAACGTGCTTTACCTGTGCCACGAGCCGCTCATCCTGAAGCTTTTTCATATCTTCACGGGAAGCACACTCGATTTCTTCGTTCCAATATCTTTCCATTGGATATTCATACTCCTTTTAATTAGACTTTTATGTTGAAGTATTATCTGACAGGTCTCAGTTGACAGATCGATTTGTCAGTTCTCAGGTGTCAGGAACTTGAAGTTATTAGTTATCAGATCTTAGTGCTTAGTTTATCTAACTATTCACTAAGCAATAATCACTTAGCATTCTTTCCCAGTTCAAATGCCTTCTTGTTGAGTTCAAGGAACTTTGCAGGTACGCACTGTTCGAGGGCCTTCTGCCAGAGTTCCTCGGGGTAATCCATACGTGAAGCGAGAACGCCCATGAGAACTACGTTTGAAGCCTTTGCTGTGCCTGCCTCCTCAGCAAGTGAGAGAGCGTCAACAGCAACGATATCAGCACCCTTAGCCTTGATCTTTTCAACAAGGTCTTCGGGATATTCAGCTGCACCTGTGATAACAGGCATAGGATCTATCTGCTGAGTTGAAGTGATGAGATGGCCGCCCTTTTTGAGATAAGGAAGGCATCTTGCAGCTTCGAGAAGCTCAAATGATATAACAGCGTCAGCCTCGCCCTTTTCGATAACGGGAGAGTATACCTTATCGCCGTACTTGACGTAAGTTACAACGCTGCCGCCTCTCTGAGACATTCCGTGCACTTCGCTGACCTTTACGTCATAGCCCTGTGCGAGAAGAACGTTTCCGAGAAGTCTTGAAGCGAGAAGCGAACCCTGTCCGCCTACGCCTACTATCATGATTGATTTAGTTTCCATTTATAATTACTCCTTTGAATAATGTCATCATAAAAGATTATATTTTTTTGCAAGTTTAATGCCTATTGAACCGCCTGTGAATCCCCAGAGGTAGCTCTTCAGCATAGACCATGCAAAGTCTCCGTTCATGTTCATTTTTTCAAGAATATCCGAGAAATTCAAGAAGCATCTTCCAAAGTTTATTTTGGTGAAGCCAGTCATTTCCTTCGTAATTTCCTTTGCCATATCATCGTCCCAGACAGCATCGATATCCTCCTTGGATAAACCGATGAATCCTGTTATCTGCGTCATATAGTCCTTCAGATTATTGCATATATCGACGATCTGCAAACTGGTAACCGTTCGGTTAGCCATATAGATCATGAATGCCAGAACTGCAAGGCATATCAGTGCACATCTTTTCGTATCGATGAAACGGTCACGGTTAACGTAATGATAGCAGAATAATGAACCTGCTGCCATTACCAGCGGACAAACGAACATAATAATGTTAAGTAACAGATTTACGGCAGACAGTCCCAGTGTAAGCTTGCCGAATATCAGCCACAGCACAAAGCCGGGAAGAGTTCCGACAATTGCCGCAAGAACATCCCTGAGGATATCCATTAAGCCTGAAGACTCACTGTCCACTCTGTTTATTGGGGTGAATGCCGGTGCAGCAGTTTCGGCGCTCTCCACAGGGGAAGCGTGATCCTGTGCATCAGTGTTTCCGACATATTTGTTTATATCATCAATGCTTCCGATAAATGCAGCGCCGCCGTGGGCATTCTGCATACCGCTGCCATTGATATTATTTCCCGCATTCTGAGGCGGAATATTACCGAAGCCCGGCTGCACGGGGATGTTGTTCATCGGTGCAGGCTTAACGGGACTCTGCGGCGGTACAGCATTCACAGGAGGTCTGATTGCTCCCGGCTGGTTAACGCCGTTTGTATTCGCAGGCTGAGGAACGCTGCCCTGAGCCTTTGGTATCTCAGGTACCTTTGCCTCTGCCTTCTTTTCATCCTTTGCAAGCTGGACAGGTTTGCTCTCGTCTGCCTTTGGCTGTTCTGCCGCCTTATTTTCAGCAGGCTTTGCAGCTTCCTTTTCAGCCTTGGACAGCTCTATTGCTGCCATTTCCTTGGGCTGTTCGGGCTTCTTTGCAAGTTCAACCGGTTTTTTCTCGTCTGCCTTTGGCTGTTCTGCTGCCGTATTTTCAGCAGGCTTTTCAGCTTCCTTTTCAGCCTTGGACGGCTCTATTGCTGCCATTTCCTTTGGCTGTTCGGGCTTCTTTGCAAGTTCAACAGGTTTGCTCTCATCTGCCTTGGACTGCTCGGCTGCCTTATTTTCAGCAGGCTTTGCAGCGTCCTTTTCAGCATTGGACGGCTCTATTGCTGCCATTTCCTTTGGCTGTTCGGGCTTCTTTGCAAGTTCAACCGGTTTGCTCTCATCTGCCTTGGACTGCTCGGCTGCCTTATTTTCAGCAGGCTTTGCAGCGTCATTTTCAGCCCTGGGCGGCTCTATTGCTGCCATTTCCTTGGGCTGTTCGGGCTTCTTTGCAAGTTCAACCGGTTTGCTCTCATCTGCCTTGGACTGCTCGGCAGCTTTATTTTCAGCAGGCTTAGCAAGTTCAACCGCTTTGCTCTCAGCCGCCACGTCAATTGCTTTTTCTGCCTTTGCTTCGACAGCCTTAACATGAACCGCACGTGCCTTGACTTTGACGGTCTTGCCTTTCTTGTGCGGACGCTTGCTATTTGCCTCAGCCGCATCATTTTCAGCAGCCTTTTCTTCCTTTGGCTGCTCTGTTGTCTGCGGTGCCTTAGCAAGCTCAACCGCCTTATTTTCGACAGGCTTCGGCTGTTCTGTCTTTTCAGCAGCAGCCTTTTCTTCCTTTGGCTGCTCTGCTGTCTGCGGTGCCTTGGCAAGCTCAACTGCCTTATTTTCGACAGGCTTCGGCTGTTCCGCCTTTTCAGCAGCAGCCTTTTCTTCCTTGGGCTGCTCTGCTGTCTGCGGTGCCTTGGCAAGATCAACCGCCTTATTTTCGGCAGGCTTCGGCTGTTCCGCCTTTTCAGCAGCAGCCTTTTCTTCCTTGGGCTGCTCTGCTGTCTGCGGTGCCTTGGCAAGATCAACTGCCTTATTTTCGGCTGGCTTTGTAAGATCTATCGCAGCCATACTGCTTTCCGCAGGCTTCTGACTTGCCTGCTCCGGCTTGATGCTGAACATTTCTTTCAGTGCAGCATCGCTGTCAGCTGCTTTTTCAACAGCCGCAGGTGCAGCCCCGGGCGCTTTCTGTTCCTTGCCTGCATCGCTGTCATACATTGCACCAAATCCGTCAGGTGCAGGCACATATCCCTGTGGAATGCGTACCTCACCTTTTCCGCTGTCGAAAGTTTTGCCGAATCCGTCAGGAGAGAGCGCTCGTTCAAAGCGGATGGGTGCGCCTTTATAGTCGTCTTTTCCGTAGACTTTACCGAAACCTGTAGCAGCATCGGTAAATTCTGCGGTCTTGTTTTCTGCTGATTGATTTTCTTTCTGAGAGGTGGGTGCTGAGGGAGATGCCGACGGAACTGACGGCATACTGATATCATCCATAAGATCAGGCATGATTACTCCTTTTCTGCCTTATAAATAAGGTCTATATCACCGTCCACATGACCAATGCCTATGCCCTGTGAATCCAGCAGTATATCTTTGTATTTTCCATTTTCCAGGTATTCGTTTACGAATTCCGTGAACACTTTCTGTATATATTCAAAACTCTGGTCTTCTTCATCCGAAAAATCGAGCATGAACAGATCTTCCTCCGAAGACCATGCATTATAGCAAGCCCATTCGCCTGATTCATCATCGGGGTCGAATCTGTCCGAGGCGATAAGCTGCATTGCGTAAACAAGCCCCTCTGCATTCTCATCGTAGAGGTTGAAGTTGAAAGCAGCTGTATTTTTTGGCATTTCGTTGTTTTCGAGCAGATTATCGAGCCATGCTGCGAAATGCTCATATATTTCGATCTGTATCATAGTTTTGCCCCTTTACTTCCTGTATCTGAAAAATTCGAGCTTCAGGCACTTCGGGCATTCATAAATGCTGACGGGAAGTGCGCCCGAAAGCCAGTTGTCAAGGTGTTCAAATAATATATTGCTTTTTCCGAGCTGAATACGCTTTGTACCGACGTACTTCATAGCGATATTGCAGTACGGACAGTTTATTTTCCTGACTTTCATACTGTTTCCCTCCGTTATTACTGCGGAACGCTGTGAGCAGTATCAATAAATCAGTTGATAGCGCCTATCTTGCACTGTTCCTGACAGATGCCGCAGCCTACGCACTGAGTATGGTCAATAACTGCACGGCCGTCTCTCATGGAAATTGCAGGACAGCCCAGCTTCATGCACATACCGCAGCCTACGCACTTGTCAGCGCCTACCTTGAGCGGTGGGTTATGCTTAACGTACTTGAGGAGAGCACATGGACGGCGGGAAATAATTACTGAAGCCTCGTCAGCAGCAAGTTCTTCCTTGATAGCCTTTTCTGTCTCAGCAAGGTGGTAAGGGTCAACTACTCTTACTCTCTTGATGCCTATAGCCTTGCAGAGCTCTTCAAGGTTTACAGCAGCAGCAGGGTCGCCCTTCAGGTTCTTTCCTGTTGTAGGATTCTGCTGATGTCCTGTCATACCTGTGATGGAGTTATCGAGGATGATAACTGTTGAGTTTGAGTTATTGTAAGCTATATTAACCAGGCCTGTCATACCGCTGTGCATGAATGTTGAATCACCGATAACAGCTACTGTCTTATGCTCTGTCTCTGAACCTCTTGCCTTGTTGAAACCGTGGAGTCCTGAAATGGAAGCGCCCATACAGATAGTTGTATCAACAGCAAAGAGAGGTGCAACTGCGCCGAGAGTATAACATCCGATATCGCCTGATACGGTTATCTTGTTCTTGCTCAGGCAGTAGAAAAGTCCACGGTGAGGACATCCCGGGCACATTACAGGAGGTCTCATAGGGATATTTTCATCGAGACATACACATTCCTTCTTCTCGCCGAGAAGCTTTTCAGCGATAACAGACTGCGGAAGCTCGCCGATATAGCCGAATATCTCCTTGCCCTGAACGTTGTTTACGCCGATATTGCGGCAGTGCTCTTCGATGATGCCGTCAAGTTCTTCGATAACGTAAACCTTCTCGTACTTAGCGGCAAAGTCCCGGATAAGCTTTACAGGGAGAGGATTTACCATACCCAGCTTGAGGACTGAAGCCTTGTCGCCGAGGGCTTCCTTTACGTACTGGTAAGCAGCGCCGTTGGTGATAACACCGAATTCAGCCTTGTCCGAGATCTCCACACGGTTGAGGGAACAAGTCTCAGCAAATTCGATAAGCTTCTTTGTGCGCTCCTCAACGAATACGTGTCTGCCCTTAGCGTATGCAGGCATCATAACAAACTTCTGAGGATTCTTCTCGTAAGGCTTGAGGCCGGGGTCCTTTCTGTCCTCCATTTCAACGATGCTCTGAGAATGAGCAACTCTTGTGGACATTCTTACGATGAAAGGAGCGTCGAACTGCTCTGAGAGTTCAAATGCAGTCTTGACGAATTCCTTACATTCGCCGGAATCGGAAGGCTCTAACATAGGCACCTTTGAAGCGATAGCGTGGTGACGGCTGTCCTGCTCATTCTGGGATGAATGCATACCCTGATCGTCAGCAACAGCGATTACCATACCGCCGTTAACGCCTGTGTAAGCGGCTGTATAAAGCGGATCGGCAGCAACGTTGAGACCAACGTGCTTCATGCCGCAGAAGCTTCTTGCACCTGCGATGGAAGCACCGAGAGCAGTCTCCATAGCGACTTTCTCGTTTGGTGCCCATTCAGCGTAGACCTCGTCGTACTTTGCAACTTCCTCAGTGATCTCTGTGGAAGGAGTACCTGGGTAGCTGGATACTATTCGACATCCTGCTTCGTATAAGCCTCTTGCAAAGGCTTCGTTTCCTAACATTAACTTCTTCATTATTTTTATGTCCTTTCTTGGATAAATTTATCTGATTTAAGCCGCTGAGCGAGCGGCGGCGCAGTCACGATCCGGCGCAAGCGCCTTACTCTGTACGTCAAGCATAGTCTGCTTTCGCTCGTTGGCACTATTTGTATATAAATATTTATACATTCAAATCATCCGCTTCGGTGTATTCATGGGATACACTGATGATCCTTGCCAGATATTCCGCCACACCGTCATTATCGTTAGTACCGATAACTATATCAGCGGCGGCTTTGACCTCATCCCTTGCGTTGCCGACAGCGATCTTTGTGTCAGCCTGTTCAAACATAGGCAGGTCATTGAGGTTATCCCCGAATGCCACAACTTTGTCAAAACCGTAATTCTCACGCAGAAACCGCAGGGCATTGGCTTTTGATGCCTTGTGGGAGAAAATTTCCAGATACCACGAATCATCATATACATCCAGGTAAAATGCAATATCCACTCCCGGCAGTTTTTCCGCTTCCAGCTTCACGGGGAGCAGATCGTCATATTTGCCCATGGTTGTGATGTATACAGTATTTTCATCTGCATGATCTTCAAGTCTGCACTGTACGAATGGCTTTTTGTATTCGTGCTTCCTGACCTCGGCAAAACTCTGCATTTTCTTTGTGGCCAGCTCGGAATAATAGCTTATCAGGCACTCTTTTTCAATCCTGTACATGAAGCAGTGTATGCCGTGTTTCCTGAATATCCGCAGTATCTCCGCAGAATCTTCGGGAGCGATGAACTCATTCTTTATGTATCGTTCGTTTCTGATGTCGTAAATGCTGACACCGTTCATGAGTATGCAGGGCACGTTTATATCCAAAGCTGACGTTATGGGGACAGCCGAATATATCGACCTTGCCGTAGCAAATGTGAACTCCATCCCTTTTGCTATGAGGGAATTGAGAGTTTCAGCCGTGCGTGGAGTGATCTTCGGTGACGGATCGAGAAGCGTTCCGTCAAGATCGGATACATAAAGAATTTTCAATAAAGAATACACCTCCGAGG
>Ga0079103_1019535_pt1 | contig 9988 bp, 7 predicted proteins | sample ADurb_Total_1213_FD_74561 | JGI IMG/M metagenome (GOLD analysis project Ga0079103, IMG submission 74561) | Active sludge microbial communities from Illinois, USA, of municipal wastewater-treating anaerobic digesters -... | ecosystem: Engineered > Bioreactor > Anaerobic > Digestate | place... | reverse complement strand
CTTGCTTTGTCCAACTGATCATAGTAAGTAAACGGTGTGTCTTTACGCTCAATAATCTGCGTGATATATTGATCCACTGCATTCAAATAGTCATCTGTAGCCGTGCTGATCAGGTCATCAATGCTCGTTATCTGAATCTTTTCACTCTGCATTCCGCGTTTATAGTAGTCGCTCAGCTTGATTTTTAACAGTTGGAAAATTCTGTAGGTAAGCTCGTTACCGCCAAAATACTGTCCATTTACAGAGCGAACTCTGATCTGTGTCCTTACACCCACATCCGAGGAAGCAAACGCATATCTGCATCTTGCTACATCTGTTGTACCTCCACCACAATCGATTATCATGACATCGCCACGATTCTTCTGTGGGGTCTTTAAGAACTCTTCTCTTAATTCAGAGATTCGTTCATACATGATGGCGATACCTTCATCTAAAGAACTTTGAACATCTGCAACCGTATACCCATCTTCACGTTTAAATGCTTTTGATGTAATCGCATAAAGTCTGTCTTTTAGTTTGATTGGGGCTGAAAAGTGAAAGTTCACAAAGTGCCGCTTGAGCTTGATTTCTGCCTGTTCAACCACATATCTCAAGAACATGGAAATAATATCATGAACCTTTAGCTGAATATTATGGTTATTTTCGTCATTGCAGGATACAGTAAAATCAGGATCAGCGGAGATCCATTGCTTGATATTGTAGAAAATACTTCCCTTGGGTTGATAATCCATCTCGATCAGGCGTTTCTTAGCTTCAAATCCGAACAGTAGCTGGACTGAATCCGCACTGCTTGCATTTAAAACATAAGCAATTGTAGGCATTAGACAATTTGGCTTTTTTTCAGCCGTTGTTACATCATCAAAAGCTACGATTTCGTGCGTTGGATTCTTTTCGCGATCCTTTTTCCAAGTGCCGACAGTTGTATTGCTCGTTCCAAAATCTATGCACAACCAATGCTGATCTGTAGGAAGTGCTTTAGAAAGAATATCCATTCTGATAGCATAGAAGCGAGTAAGTGTTTCATTTGCAAACACAAGGTAGTAGGCATAGTTTGTTGATTTGAAATCTACTCTAATATTTGCTGAGCTGGCTTCCAAATAATACTTCTCATCATAATCAGGCAAGAATGATCCCCATATCGCGATTTCCTTGCTAATCATATTATTTTCAGCGGAAGCTAACACACAGAAACGTGGATTAACCTTTCCTTTAAACTGTAGCCAAATGTCATCAGCCTGCGTTATATCAACACCTTTTGATGCCCCATTAGCATCGGTGTAGTAAACTGTATTATCCGGACTAGAATTAAATACGCCTTCATCCTCAGAGATGATTTCGATGCAGTCATATTCAAACAGCTTATTATAGAGAGTCTGTGCAGACTCAAATGAATCCGGTATGGTAACTTGGAAAGGAATACCAGACTTCCCTTTTCCTCCGAAAAGGTCAGAGATGCCATCCAGAGCTTTTCTGAATTTTGATTTTTCAGGTTCATCATCTATTTTAAGGATGCCCTCAATCGCCTTGTTCAAACCGGCTCGGTCACAGTCCAAAAAGTTACTGTATGGGAAGCCGAGGGCTAGAAGGAACTTTACCATTTTAGCGGTTGAAACAGTATAAATCTCGCCTTTCTGGTCATGAAATAGTTTGATTACTTCCTTGCTGCTAACTTCATCGGGAGGATTAATACCTGCAATTTGCAAAGCGTTAGTTACATCTTTGATCGTCATTTGAAGCCTCCATACTATAAGAGTTGCGTCTGCCCAACAATTGGTACTGTTGATTGCGTTAAATCATCGTTTCCAACAATACCCAAATCGTATTTTCCCCATATAGGGATAATTAAACGAGTGCAGTCTGCAAATAGATTTTTGATTAATCGGAAAAGTGCTGAATAATAATCGCTTTCCGGAGTTCCACAATAGAAATAGTAGATATTTCTTGCTTTACTGTAAATAATCTCAGCACTATGCCTAGTATATTTATCGTCAAAATGTTCATCTCCGGAGATTGTCTGATGCAACCTTCCGAAAAATGACATGAATACATCATCGAATAATTCTGATAGTTCTCCTCTTTTATGATAATCAAATATAAATTGAACTATCATTTTTTGATGCTGATTAGTAAGAGACAAATAATCGGTTCTGACCGACTCTCCGTATAAGCCATCGAGAATATCTTCTTCTATGCAATAAAGGTGTGCATTTGTCAGGGTATCCCCATACAGTCTTTCTGAGATGGCAAGGTAATGTGTTACACAATTAAGTGTTTCATCATCGGAATGCGCTTCAGAAAATAGGTTATCAGAAAACACGTCAGAAAACCGTAAAAAAGGATTAACATAGACTGGAGTCTCAGCGGATAATGAAATCTGTGCTTCTGTAGCTCCACCCATGCTTTGTGGATTAATGTAAAAAGGACGATTAATATCGATGTTCTCCCAAATATAACTCATTACTTACACCTTCCAACCCAGTGGAACTCAGGATAATATTCGTTCATATAAGAAAGCACATATCTGGCAAAATCATCAAGAAATGAATTTTCACCGCTAAAGAACAAACAACAAAATGGCGAGTTTGTATTAGGAATGCATCTTTCGATAGCACCAGTATGGAATCTATAATATCGGTGTGCATTCTGATAATCTGAAATACAGTCTGATGGATATTCTTCAGAAATAGTGAATTCTTCACCAATAGAGACGTTGTAGCCGTTCTGCTGAAATGCGCTCAACGAATAAATAATATCCGCCTTAGAGCGAAGCCTTCTTTTAATGGATGTTGTTGATTTAAATGCGTTGATATGAGCAATATTCCGGTTTACCAATGCTTCAATATCAAACATTATATCTTGAACAGAATTAACCTTTAGGCGTCGTACAGGTTCGATTTTGGTCTGCCCGTCATACATGACATATAAGTAGTTCTCTTTAATATCGCGTGCAATCGCAAGTCGTCTTGTTCCAACACCATCAAAGAGTATAAACTCGTTTGGATAACATGCATATTTGGATTTATAGCTTGGTCTTGCTCCTGCAACAACATATTCATTTGCTACAAACGCATCTGAACTCGCAGCTTTTTGTCTGAGCATATCTGTCGAAAAAGCTTCTGACATTGGTAATTCAGGAGAACGTCGATTAGTCACTTCAACATTCCACATCAAGTCATGATCGATTGTTGTAGCAATAATATCTTGAGACAAATAAGGAATATGTATCGCCTGAATTTGAGAAAGGGAGATATCTTCTGAAAATACAATTCTTGCAAATCTGCGAGAAAATGGAGAATAAATTAAAGGTGCCTCGAATCCATATTGGGTTGCAGCAATTTGCAAGAGCTTTTCTTGACATACATAAGAATAATCTACTCGTAAAGAGCATTTAAGCTGGATGGTACTACCATTTTTCAAGTCAACACTAGCATCGTAATCGCGTGGAATTCCTGAATCCGCAATTTCTAAAAATCGATCATATTTACAATTGAAGTATGCACCTATAAAATCATCATTTGAAATATCGTCATCTAAGTCATCATCGGGGAAAGATGCCTTCAAAAAGTCAAACATCGGGAAAAAGCCACGCAGATTTTGCTTTTTGGGAAGTAAGGCTACCACAATTTGACCGATAGACTCGGAAGCGTGCTCTAACTTGTATACAGAGGATCGAACCATATTATATAAATTGTCAAGTTTTTGGCTCTGATGCAATGCTAAATTCTGGAATAGTTCTCTAAGTAAGTGCTTGTGTTCTGTTGATACATCAGAGTTTTCGACAATGCTCATGATTTGATTAGCAAGCTCGTTTGAGCTTCTCGAATTCTGTGACATGGTATTCCTCATTTCAGAAAGATTTTAGAGCCTCTTATTTTTACATCTCCAGAGGTTTTGATTGTTGCATCGCTGCCTTGTATACTAAACGAACTTGTTTTAATTGTGATATCGCGGTCAATTGTAATTTGTGTTCCGTTTATTGTCAGGTTGATTGCGTTTTCAGATACTTTAATTGAGGTATCTCCAACTGAAAACGAAATATTATCATCACTAACCATGACTGTACTCTTGTCAGCATGAATCTCGATAGAGTCCTCTCGGAACACTAATTGTTTGCCGAATATCGATGAAATATAGTGATTCTGGTTTTCACGCAGATTCTTATCGATTGAATAATCAGAACAATACGCTTGCGCTGTCAGCCTATTCTCACTATATATCAATGCAACATGATCATTTTTGTTTGGCAAAAGCACCGCACCCGCTTGATCAGAAAGATATGGTGTCCTATATGGAATCCACATGGTATTATCAGGCAATGCATCTACAAAATGTCCTGTTGCTTTTGCCTTTATACAACATTTTCCATCTGGATTTTGACTATCTTCAACTATTGCCTCCATTTCAATATATTGCGGTGTCGGTAAAGGCGCCGGTGCTGGCATTTGTCCTAAGTCGTAGGCTGTATATTGGTACTGGATTGCATTGCGTTCAAGGATAATTTCGCACTTAGAAATATAGCCGGTAAGCCCCGCCTGCTTAAGATTGATTTGTCTTCCAACCTCAATATATTGATCATGAAGAACGAACTGAGCTATTGTTTGCTTTGATGTAGAATTTTCAGGAATAATACTTTGAATAAATAGTTTGTCCGGATTGCTTTCAATGTTTGCAATACTCTCAGCTAATGTTTCTCCTATGGTAAGTATTATCTTATCCGGAGTTTCACTGTCACTAATAATCAATTGCTGCTGAGTATACGAAGCTATACGCACAAGAAATAAAAAATCCGTTTCATTGAACTGGATTATGGGCTCTTGAATTGTTGGATCACTTTTGCAAGAAATCTGTATTCCTGTCTCACTTTTCACATATTTTAGAATGTCAGATAATTTCTTGGTTGGATCTTGGTATAAACGGTTTCTTTTCTCTCTATCGATTTTTGCCGAGTGCGAAATAGCGCATACATGTAATATGGTTTCAGAATGCCTAACCTCCGCAGTGACAGATTGAATAAAACCAAAAAAGAGATAATCTCGTCCATTATTGATGGAAATACTGCTATCTACGAGATTAATATAACGAGAATGATCTGTATTTCCGATATTAACTTCAAATGTGCATACAGAGTGGGCGTTCACTTCTTTGACAAGTCTAAAAGCACTGACACTCTGATTTTCAAATTCAGAAATACAGATCATATCTTAACTCCTTATATTATAGTCTTGCGGTATCGTGCAAAAAGTCTTTTGAGTTATTGGATTGCTGAATCAATTTCAGTTCTGCAGTTGTAACCTCTCGCCCAATGAACGATTCCTTATAATCCTCAACAAAAACTTTCTGGATATCAAACGAACGAATTACCTGGGGCTTGGTATCATAAACATCAATATGAACGAGTCGGTATACATCTTCTCCCGAGGATTCTAAAGCCCAATCCATGAAATCTTTGCATATACTATTTGTTGCCTCATTCAGTTTGAGTTTTATGTTAATGCGATTAATAATATTTGACGCACGATTATTAACATTTTCATCCACCGTATCAATAAAGATTTCGAGCGACTCTAAAGCATCCTGTATCTTTTCTTTGTCACGCCCATCAATCTCAATAATCTTACCTGTTTCTGATGTGATTTTGATATAATAAAACATACTTTTTACCTCTCATGTCTTCAGTTGGATGACTCTCTGAACTCAAGATTAAATCCATCACTATCACGATCATATGTGATGTTGATTCTGTTGTCACGGAAAGTAATGGTTTCCTCAGACTGCACCCCACTGGAATTGGGCGAATAAACTGCATTGTTGATGTTCATCTTGCTCTTACCGCCAGTATAGTCATCGCAGATTCGTCTGATTTGCTGGGCATCCGTCTTCATAGCGATTACACTAAAATACGTCTTAACCATAGTTTTAAATATCGGGCGGAATCTTTCGTCATTCGTTGGATTGCCATCTGCATCCATTATCCGGTCTTTAGCAAGTGTCCTTGCGCGGAAAACATAAGCATTTGCTTGCTTTGTTGTCTGTCCTCTATAGGTAAACCATTTCTCATCGCCACAGAAGCAGAAGCCGAATCCTCCCGACTTTGAAATCTCGTCAATCAATCCGCTATTCCATGAAAGGATCAGTTCTCTATTCATTTTAGTAGCGAATACTTGTGACAGTAAGACCTTTTTATCACCAGTAACGGTATCAAAGCTTCCCTCAAAGTCAAATCTGACGGGCTGACCAAGTGCCTCAGACACTGGGAAATCCTTAGAGCTAAGTGTATCAAGATGTTGCGTAGATACGCACAGAGAAGCTGCGATATATGATGCATCTACGAAGACAGGCGGAAGCTTGATGTACTCCTGTCCAATCTTGACACTACTTTCTCTTTGAGGCAGAATAGTGAAATTCGGATAACAGAATACAGCGTAGTCACGATATTTCACATTTTCAAGAGCGTTCTTATAAGCAACCACTGTTTCACTTGTTAATTCAGAGGAACTTGTCCTTGAACAGCCTTTGAAATTAAAGAATGTGACAATATTATTCTTACCGAGTAATTCCAATGCGGTTAGTAAATGTGGGAATGGTGTCAAGCTATAACTGCTGACTGTAGGAGCAGGTTCATCATCCAAATCATCGTCCAAGGAAACAGCTTTAGACACTCCTTCGATTGTAACAAAATCTTTATGATCCACTGCGGGAATAATCGCAAACCAGATTTTTTCATCTGTTTTCTCATTTCCAAGTGCTTCAATGAACTGATTGAAGTTTGCACGGTTAGATTCTTTAATCAGTTCAGATATGCCGCAGTTTGAAACAATCAGTTCAGCTTTAGGACCCGCATGATCGAAAAAAGCCATTACATTGATGATTTTTTCAACGAGAGAGACAACATTCTGAGCAAAGCTTTCTTGCGATTTCTTATACATCGCCTCATATAGTGCAAGATTTGTTCGCAGTTCTTCAACACTTGCATCATCATCTTCAAATGCTTGCCCACCGAATACAGAAAGAAGCATTTTTTTCATAAATCCAGTGCTCTGAGGATCGTCAACTATCCGAAGCTGATTCTTTCCGGTTTCAGCCGCACGCTCAAAATCACTCGAAATCGTCATGCATAGACGTTTAGTAGCTGATTCGACCGAAGAAGTGCCAATCAGAAGTGTATCTGAATTCTCAACCGCAGGCTTATCATGATACTGAAGTCTGCCTTTTTCATCAAATGTTATTTCTACATGTCTTTGGACAGTATCGCCGTTTGCCGGATTCTGATCTGAGTCACCACGATACTCTAACCGTTCACGAGTATCCTGAATAATGAGAGGAATCAAATTGAACTGGCTTCTGGACATATACTCATCTCTTACTCGCCGACGAAGCCGCTTGATTTCGGTTGCAATCTCAGACAGTTCTTCAGGTGCAGCTCCATGCTGCTCTAAGCGTAAATATTCGCTAAAATTATAGGTTAAACGCCCACGAATCTCTCTTGCCTCTTCCGTAGCATGACTTGGAGAGAAGACACGGTCAATAAGTGTAGAGAATTCAAATGTTGCATCCGATTCACCAGCAACGCCTTTGTTGCGATAGATGTCAACCATCGCCTTATAGAACGGTTGCTCAACCAGTCGGCACTCAGTTGCATTGCCTCTCAACGGCTTTTTAAGGCTATATGTAAATATTGGTACTTCCTCACCGGTGGATGGGTCGGTCTGGACAGAAATGAACTCATAATACTTCGGGTCGAATTTTTCGATGAATTCCTTGAAGCTGCGAACAATCAGCTTATCCTTAACATCCATGAATGTTTTCTGAGCCTTACGATCCAGTAAGAAGTCCAAACGATCCACGGGGACTGATATTCCATTAGCATCAGTTCTTTCAGCTCTGCTGAACTCTTCAAAAAGGATGGTTCTGCTAGTTTGTTTAATATATTGTGGCATAATAGACCTCCTCAAGTAAGATTGGGATCATCAACAATGAAAAGCCCTGAATCTGCTTTCGCCTTTTCAATGGCATTTTTCAGTTGCTCAGTTATAATGATTTCTTGGTTTGAAACCCCTGATATTTTGAATATATCAAAGTTTCCTGTTTTTTCAGAATCTATTGTTATTTTAGTCGCTTTGTTCCATAGCGCATCAACACAACTGTCATCCAATCGCAAGCAATCTATACGTGGCGGAATCGCTAACCAGTACCTTTCAGAAAGCCCGTCTTTTTTTCTGATCAGCTTAATACGCTGATAAAAAAGGTAGCGGATATCATACTCATCAAAAACGCGCTTCAGTTTATCTGAAATTAGCGGAACATTATTATGGGGGTCACATATCAAGTCTGGAAGTCGTTGACCGCTTCGATCATCAAGTAATAGCTCCTGTAGGTCACGCTCCACAAACTGAAATGCGCTTTGTTTTGCGGCTCTTTTGACACCCTTTGGTATTTCTTCGTCATCTAAATAAATATAGTCTGAGCCAAGAGTGTCAGCAGCTATCAAAAAATAATATTTCATATTTACTCAACCATGTACCTTTCAAGGTATTCTTCTATGGATATTCCCACATCGTACAGCAAAGCCGGAAACGAAACAAGGGCACGTCTGTCTAACCATGATAGTCTCATACCATGATGTGGAAATGAACGAATCTTTTGTCTAAGGGCATCGCTAATGGCATTCATTCGCTTTGAATAGTTCTTCTGCTCCTGATCATAATCCCGCATGAAGCAAGTTGTTTCGTATCTTTCGAGATAGTATTCTTCAAAAGTATCGAGGTATTCCAATACGATATCTTCATAACAACGATATAATGCTAATTCAGGATGTTCTGCTCTTAATAGATTTAAACGTCTTTCATAGCTGTGCTGTCCAACGTGTAATTGCGATCCGATGATACTACGCTTTGGCTGTTCCAACTTGGCAATCTGCTCTGAGTTAGCTATATCATAATCCATAATATAGTAGAACAAGCGCGGCTTTTCTTGACTCATTATTCTACTAAGTTGAACATTAGAAAATGAAGGAAGAAGTATACCGTTTTCAGCGCAATTAATATTGTATTGGAAAAGGTTTCCTAGCTTAATTAGAAGCGGATAACGCATTTCACCATTTCGCTGCTTCTTTCCATAACATTCATTTCCTGGTATTAAATGGTGATGCGCAACAGATGTATCTATCCTATATGCATCCTCCATCCTATACTGTATGGCGGACAATGCAGCAGCTAATTGGGGGTAAATGTTTGGGAACGCCTTCTCAAGATTAGCTCGTAATTTAGCAGCATCACTTACGATCAACATTTTGCTATCTGGCGATTCACAAAAGCTGCACTTTCCTTTAAATTCTTCAGGGCATCTTCCTGAACACCAACAATTAGTTCGACATTGTTGAGCATCTGGAATACCAGCCTCTGATTCGGGCTCTTTGTCAGAATTCCTCTCTGTTTCAGATTTCTCTGCTGAAATGGCAGGGGATGAATCTCTATTTCCTGTAGCTGCTTCTGCTTCAGATTCACTTGATTGTGGGACAGTATCATTTGATAATCCTGCCATATCAGTATCAATGCCGCCAAGATACACTTGATTATTTTGATGCTTAATCGTGATAACGCCGCCACCTGCTGTACACGGGATAGTAGATGTAGATAGTAGCGCAGCCTGTCCAGATACTATCACAGAAGAAGATGCACCTATCCAGACTGATGGGACGGGTGAACAAGGAGCACCTTCATGAGCCGCACAAACCCCAGTGCCATCAGTGATAGGCTTATCAGCGGTTGTTAGCATTCCGTCAATTCCTGATTTGACATCAGAATTATTCCTAATAACACCTTTTCCACCTAGTGGACAAATCCATTCTGCGCCCGAAAACACATAATTGCTAATACAACCACCCCGATTCTTATGCTAGTTGACTGTGGCGAATAATGCGGTGGAATGATTGATATAAATCCATTTTACGCCCAACTGCATATACATTAAGTATACCACATTTACGCTC
>Ga0079103_1023771_pt1 | contig 10134 bp, 10 predicted proteins | sample ADurb_Total_1213_FD_74561 | JGI IMG/M metagenome (GOLD analysis project Ga0079103, IMG submission 74561) | Active sludge microbial communities from Illinois, USA, of municipal wastewater-treating anaerobic digesters -... | ecosystem: Engineered > Bioreactor > Anaerobic > Digestate | place... | reverse complement strand
ACTATATCCAGAAGCGCTTGTGCGGCCTTGGCGAGATATAGAACAAAGCCTATTTAAATCTTTTTCTAGCACTAGATCTATGCTAGTATTCATAATGGCTATTGCAGGCATTGTAGCGGCAGTCAATTTATCTTCTGTACTGACTACTTTTGTCATGGAACATAGAAAAGAGATAGCGGTTTTGCGTTCTTTTGGTGTATCTCGGAAGCAAACCATGCTCATTTTTCTCTTGGGAGGGACGGTTACAGGCATTATAGGTTGCATATCAGGAAGCGCTGTAGGTGTTGCAATATCCCTTTGTATCAACCATCTACTCTCGGCAATTCAAACCTTGATCGATTTTTTTACGAAATTATTTAGTCCTTCCTCTCAAGCGATAACCTTACTTAACCCGGATTATTATCTTGAACGAATCCCGATATCAATGAATTTGAGATATATAGTTTTTATCTTGTGCTCAGGAATACTAGTCAGTATGATTGTTTCCCTTATTCCCGCATTTAGATCGTCCTCCATCGCACCCGCAGAATTGATCCGCCATGATTGAATATAGTGATGAGTGGCTGCAGAATTTTCAATCGTGTGATACAATTTGTGCGTCATAGAGGATGAAGGGGTATTTGCAATGGCGAAGAGACAAAACCGCTCAGCGGCAGAATTGATGACAGAACAGGAACCTAAATTTGGACAAAAAACGGGTGCGGTAGGAGAAAAAAAGGATCCAGATATGGAAATCCAGAAGGAAAGGGAAGACAAACTGAGAGCATTGGAAGCAGCCAGATTACAGATTGAAAAGCAATTTGGCCAAGGTTCCTTGATGAAACTTGGAGCCCATACGATTGCTCAGGGAATAGAGGTCATCTCATCAGGGTCGATCCTTCTGGATGAAGCCCTCGGTATAGGCGGTTATCCTCGCGGCCGAATAATCGAGATCTACGGTCCCGAGTCATCTGGCAAAACAACGCTAGCTCTGCATGCAATTGCCGAAGCTCAGAAGAAAGGCGGGATAGCAGCATTCATCGATGCTGAGCACGCTCTGGATCCGATATATGCACGAAATCTAGGTGTCGATATAAATGAACTCTATATTTCTCAACCAGACAATGGCGAACAAGCGCTGGACATAGCAGAATCTCTTATCCGTTCAGGTGCCGTGGACATAATTGTAATAGATTCTGTGGCTGCTCTCACACCTCAAGCCGAAATTGAAGGTGAAATGGGCGATTCCCACGTAGGGCTTCAGGCTAGACTTATGAGTCAAGCTCTGCGAAAACTTGCCGGTACTCTCTCAAAGAGCAAGACAATTCTCGTTTTTATCAATCAAATACGCATGAAAATAGGTGTGATGTTTGGTAATCCAGAAACCACCACAGGCGGCAATGCCCTCAAGTTTTATTCTTCAGTTCGCATCGAAGTTCGAAGGATCGATACAATCGAAGGAGGACAGAACGAAGAAGCAATCGGTAATAGGGTGCGCGTCAAGGTGGTCAAGAACAAGGTTGCGCCACCATTCCGCAAGGCTGAACTCGAGATCATATTCGGTAAAGGCATCTCTTGGAGTGCTTCTCTTCTAGATGCAGGAGTAAAATGTAACGTAATCGAAAAGAGAGGCGCTTGGTATACCTGGTCTGGCGAGAAGATAGGGCAGGGCAGAGAAAATGCAAAGGCATATCTGGAGCAAAATGCGGAAGTTGCAAAAGAAATCGAAACACGGGTCCGCGAAATATTATTCAACACAGATAAATCTAAAACAACGGAAGCCAATACCTCACAGACAAATCATTCCGGAACAATTGATACTTTTGAGACGGCCACCATTTTGGAAAATTACGAAGACAATGACACTAAAATCAGAACAGAGGATTTGTTCTGAAGCCATAATCTAAAAGGAGCTTTAGCGCTTGCTATCATGGAAAAAGTATGGCTAGGACTAGGCTCAAATAAAGGAGATTCTCCTTCTATTTTAGATTCAGCCATCCAAGAGCTTGCAGGCTTTATAATAGAGCTTCGGCGCTCTGGACTTTGGCGTTCCCGCGCCCGCTATTACACAGATCAGCAAGATTTTCTTAACCTTGCAATTTGTGGTTTTACCGACCTTACGCCGCGCGAATTACTTATCCAGATCCATCGTATTGAAGCAAATCATGGTAGAGATAGAAGTAAAGAGATCATAAAAGGCCCTCGAACCCTTGATATAGATATTCTTATATACGATCAAAAAATAGTGGCAGAACCAGATTTGATAATTCCTCATCCTGGTCTCGCAGAGAGGAAATTCGCTCTATTGCCTCTCCTAGAGCTTGATTACGAACTGATTCATCCAGGTCTCGGTGTTTCTCTGCAGGAGTTAGCAGCTTGCCTCCCACCTCAAGGTATTTACCCCGTCAATGACAATCGATATGATTGGCCTTACTCAGAATGACTAAAGAATTAGACGATGATTCGATTCAGGAAAAAAATTCTCTCATATCTAATGGCAGAACATTCTGCCTGAGCGATTTCGAGGGTCCTCTCGATCTTCTGTTGTATCTTATAAAAAAGAATGAGATGAACATCAATGACATCCGTATTTCGAGCATCACTGAACAATTCCTACAGTGCTTAGACAGCGATCCATCCGCGGATCTTGACGAGATATCGGAATTCTATCAAATGGCAGCTACGCTTCTTTATATCAAATCGCGTGGACTCATCCCTCATATTGAAGATGAAGCTGAAGAGCTCGATGATCCAAGAAGAAACCTTATCGATCAATTGATTGAATATCATCGCTTCAAGAAACTCTCTGAGCTCATGGAACAGCGCGAAATGGAGGTGGAGTGGTTTGTCGAAAGAAAGGTCGCACAGCGCACACTCCCTTTTGCAGACAATCCAGATATCGATCCTTGGATACCTGCCGATTCATGGGATTTGCTAAGAATCTTCGCTTCTATGATTCGAAACTTTAGTTCAGAGCGCATCATCGATCTTTATGAAGAGGTAAGTATCAATGAGAAAATCGCGCTTATATACGAACTATTGAATAAAAAAGGCAATTTTCGTTTCGATGATCTAATTTCTCGAAATACTTCTGCCATGGATCTCGCATGTGCGTTTCTCGCTGTGCTGGATTCGACAAAAAATAAATTGATAAGTGTTCGTCAGCATAAGCTCTTTGGCGACATACTGATAATTCCATATTCGACGACGGAGCCTCAAAATGAACGAACAGCTTGATCTCGATGCAGCATTGATTAGCGCAATTTTATTTCTAGAGAATGAGCCTATTTCAGAAGAAAAACTTGCAAAAATCTCTGGCTTGACATTGGAACAGACATCTCTGGCTCTTCAGAGGATTTGTTCGGAATTCGATCAGCCGATCCATGGTTTTGCCCCAATCAGGAGAGAAGAGAGATGGATTTTTGCTCCTAAGCTGGCTTTTTGGGATAAGCTAAAAGATCACTATGGCAAAAGAAACGAAATGAGACTCTCGCGTGCCGCCATGGAAACCCTTGCAATTATCGCCTATTCTCAGCCAATTACTCGAGCGGAGATAGAGGCAATTCGTGGGGTTAATGTCGACGCTATGGTTAGGCTTCTTCTTGAAAAAAACCTTATAGCGGAAATTAGCAAGCGTGATGTGCCTGGAAAGCCGATGCAATATGGTACTACCAAGGAATTCCTAAGATGTTTTGGCTTGAATTCGATCGAGGATCTTCCGAAGCTCGATGAAGTAGAAAATTCTAGATTCTCAAGACTGGAGACACCAGAAGGATGAGTGAGTCCATAGAGAAACCAATGCGCCTACATGCTTACCTTGCTTCTCTTGGCATAGCTTCTCGACGCTCTTGCGAGGAAATGATTAGAGAAGGAAGGGTGACCGTTGACGGTGTAAAGGCATCCATTGGGCAAAAGATCATCTGCAATCAAAGAATAGAAATAGATGGACAGCCAATCATTGCAGCCTATCCCAAAAAATTCCGCTACATTCTTCTAAATAAGCCAAAAGGCTATCTCTCTTCGCTCAGCGATCCATACGGGCGCCCTTGTGCTATCGATCTAATATCAGGCGAAGTCAATGAGCGAATTTACAACATTGGCAGACTAGACCAATGGTCAAGTGGTCTCCTTCTATTTACAAATGATGGAGACCTGGCATCTAAGCTCATGCATCCCTCAGGCCAAATGGAAAAAGAGTATAGGATCCAGACTAATGTGCCGATTCCGGATAATTTTGCATCGAGCTTTATGCGAGGAATTATTATTGATGGTGTACGATATCGCGCCCGTTCTGTCCATATCACAGGACCTAATAGCGCTCTGATTGTCCTAATAGAGGGAAAAAATCGCGAAATTCGCCGCGTGTTAGAGCATTTTGAGCTTCATACAAGGCTGCTGGAGCGCATTCGATATGGTCCCATCTGCGATCCAGGCCTAGCACCAGGAAACTGGAGAGAGCTCACAGTAGATGAAGTACAAGCACTCAAGACTCTTTGTAATCCGAATCAAAAAGCCAAAGGGAAGGGACAATGAGAGTGGCAATAGATGGCCCGGCAGGTTCAGGCAAATCCACAATTGCGAAAATGATCGCAGAAAGACTTGGTTTTTTATATATAAATTCAGGCAGCCTTTATCGCGCAATTGCATTTCTTGCCCTTCGTGAAGGTGTTGCATGGCAAGATGTAGAAAAAATGATAAACCTCGCTAAAAAGCATCGCTTTGATTGTCTGTCTGATGGGTCGGTCATTGTAGATGAAGAGTGTCTTAAGGAAGAGCTTCGGACACCAGAGGTAGATGATATCGTCTCTCAAGTCTCTGCAATACCAGAAATTCGCGCTGAAGTGAATAACATCATTAGAAGAATATCCGAAGGTAAGGATGTTGTTAGCGAGGGTAGGGACATTACAACAGTCGTCTTTCCCGATGCCGATGTAAAGCTATATCTGGATGCCTCTCCTAAAATTCGGGCAGAAAGACGATATCGCGAAAGACTTAGCAAGAAAGCTTCGACCAAGGAGGAAGGAGCCGAAGCCGATTCGATTTCAATTGAAGAAGTACGCAAGAATATCGAAATGCGAGATAAGCTCGATGCTCAAAAACCCATCGGTGCTCTTAAAATAGCGGAAGATGCTATATATTTGGATACCTCTGACTTGACCATAGAGCAAGTTTATGACAAAGTATACAAAATTCTAAGGGCAAGGATTGCACATGGCAGATAATATGGAAGTGGGAATGGACGTCCGAGATCCCTCCAAGGACGATATCCAAACACAATTGCAGGAGCAGTACCTCAAATCATTTGAGGGCCTGGAGGAGGGAGATTTAGTCGACGGAAAGGTAATCCAAATTGCTGGCGACACGGTTTTTATAGATGTTGGGTATAAATCAGAAGGAAAACTAAATATATTGGAGTTTGGCGATACCCCACTCAAACCCGGAGATGTTGTCAAGGTAATTTTGATTCGCAAAGAGACACATTCAGGCGATATAATAATTTCTAAGAAGAAAGCCGATGAAAAAATTTTCTGGAAATCGATAGCCAATGCATTCAAAGAGCATCAGCCTGTGGAAGGCACGATCACGAAAGAAATAAAGGGCGGATTCGAAGTCGATCTTGGTCATGGATTATCAGGTTTTCTGCCTTTAAGTAAGGCAGATGTTCAACGTGTAGAAAAAAGTGAACAGCTTATTGGAATGCGATGCAGGTTCTATCTTGAACGCCTGTATTCAGATAAGAAGATAAACATCATTCTAAACAGACGAAAACTGATGGAGGAAGAGATAGAGCGCAAACGTGAGTCCTTCTTCCAGGAAACGCAGATTGGCGACTCTGTCAGAGGTGTGGTAAAGAGTTTTACAAGCTTTGGTGCCTTCATAGACCTGGGCGGATTCGACGGCCTTCTGCATATCAATGACATGAGCTGGGGTCATGTGACTCGCCCCAAAGATTTTGTACGAAAAGGCCAGGAAATCGAACTTAAGGTGATTCGTCTAGATCCGGAAGAAAAGCGCATAAATCTTTCGCTAAAACATTTTACTCCGGATCCATGGAACAGCTTTGAAGATAAATATCATGTAGGTGATATCGTAAAGGGAAAAGTCACTAAGCTCACTGATTATGGTGCCTTTATCGAGCTTGAAGAGGGTATAGAGGGTCTTGCTCATATCTCCGAATTTTCATGGTTGAAAAAAGTGCGAAGACCTGAGGATGTGCTAAAAGCTGGTGATGTTGTCGACTGCATGATTCTTGGATATGACATCCCGGCAGGCAAAGTCTCGCTAGGTCTCAAACAGGTACAACCGAATCCATGGGACACAATCGATCAAAGGTATCCCGTAGGTACACGGCTCAAGAGAAAAGTGGTAAAGGTTACAAATGCCGGAGCGTTTATAGAATTAGAAGAAGGGATCGATGGTTTTCTTCATATAGATGATTATTCCTGGACGCAAAAAGTAAAGAATCCATCTTCTGTGCTGCATGAGGGTGATGAAATAGAAGTCATTGTACTTGAGAGCAGTCCTGAGGAAAGAAATATCCGCTTAGGTGCTAAACAGCTTACGGAAGACCCATGGCGTTCTTTCGCCAAGACATATAAGCCAGGCTCAATTGTAGAGGGAACGGTATCTTCTGTAACTGACTTCGGTGTATTTGTAAAGGTGCCGGGCAATATCGAAGGTTTGATTAAGAAGCAGGATTTGGTATCCGACAGAAATGAATCTTATGATGAAGCCCTTAAGAAATATCATCCTGAAATGCCCATCAAGGCAGTTGTAATTGATCTCAATCCGGACCGCCAGAAACTGGGGCTTTCCATAAGGGACTTGGTCCAAAAACAGGAGCGCGAGGAGATTTCCCGCTTTATTCAGGAAGATGAAGGAGAGGCAGGCTATACGCTGGGTGACCTCTTGAAGGCAAAGGATAACGAGAACGGCTGAGCACTTTTGTTCAGTCTTCTGCAATGGTAGAAATGGCTTCTGAAATAGATTCGGATAGATTCCGTACGTTGATCGATATCAACGCGCAACTTAATTCCAGCTACACAAATTATCGCTCTTTGCTGAAGACTATCGTGGAATCGGCAGCGAGACTTGTCGGAGCCGAAGCGGCAAGCCTTGCTCTGTTCGATGCCTCCACAGAAAGCCTGAGATTCGAAATCGCGCTTGGTCCAAGAGGTACCGAGCTCCAGGGGAAGTCGGTTCCCGCAGCAGAGGGGATTGTGGGCTGGGTATTCAAAAATCGCCGCTCTATCATTGTAAATGATGCAGCTAATGACCCTCGTTTTTCACCCAAGGTATCAAGAGAAATATCCTATAGCACTAATTCTATTCTCGCAGTTCCCCTCAAGATAAAGGATAAAACAGAAGGCGTAATAGAGCTGATCAACAAGGCCTCTCATGGCATTTTCTCCAGCGAAGATCTTAAGTGGGTAGAGCTTTTTGCGGTACAAGCTGGAATTGCCTTTGATAATGCAAGACAGTATGAGAAAACAGAACAAGAGCTTATCTACCTTCAGCATAAGGTTCAGCAAGGAGAGGGATGGCATCCTCTTATTTTTTCTTCTGGGGTCATGCGTGATCGACTTGAGCTGGTAAAGCGAATTGCTCCGAGCGACGCCTCGGTTTTGATTCTTGGAGAGAGCGGAGTTGGAAAAGAACTTATCGCCGAGCAGTTGCATCTTCTTTCAAAACGAAGCGATGGACCTTTTATGCGTGTCAATTGCGCAGCATTGCCCGAAAGTCTTTTAGAGAGTGAGCTTTTTGGCCATGTAAAAGGAGCCTTTACTGACGCTATAGAAAATAGAACTGGAAGATTTGAAGCTGCTAATGGCGGAACAATTTTCCTCGATGAGATTGCAGAACTCCCTCTGAAGCTTCAATCAAAGCTTCTCCGAGTCATTCAACAAAAGACATTTGAGAGAATAGGCTCAAATGAGACAATAAAAGTGGATGTGCGGATAATTGCTGCAACGAATAGAGATATAGAAAAACTAGTAAAGAATCAGGAATTTCGAAGCGATCTTTATTATCGCTTGAATGTACTGCCTATACAAATACCACCTCTGAGAGAGCGTCTGGATGATGTGCCAACTCTAGCGGAGTATTTCCTTAAAAAGTTCACAAGGGAAACAAACAAGGGAATCATGCGTTTTTCTGAATCGGCAATGCAAAGCATGCTCAGCTACGGTTGGCCCGGGAATATTCGGGAGCTGGAAAATGCGGTAGAACGCGCTGTCCTTCTCGCAAAAGGACAGGTGATCACGGCCGATGACCTGATGATAGGCTCTAAGTCGAGCATTGAGGATGAACAATTTGGCGGAAAAGATCTAAGAGAGGCAATTACTATCTTTAAGAAGAATTATATAGAATCCGCTCTAGAGCGGAATCGGTGGAATCAGACAGAGACTGCTCGAAATTTAAGAATTCAGAGGACCTACTTGTCACGATTGATCAAAGAGCTCAATATTCTGCAAAACAAGGAGTAATTTGTGAATCAAGAAGAAATGCAACAAGAACAGCACAATAAGGAAGAGAAGAAAAGCTCTTCGGAGAGATTCGTCGACTTTATAAGCAAGAATAGAAGAATTATAATCGGCCTCGGCATTGCAATCGTACTAATCATCGTTGCTATAGGAATTTATACTGCAGTCTCTGGAAATATCGCTTCTGCATCCAGCAGAGCGATGGAATTGGCCGACCAAAAAGCGCTACAGTGGTCGCAAGAGACCGATGAAGAAAAAAGAGCCGAAATTGAGAGTTCCCTGATAGCCGAACTGGACTCCATAGCCCAAAAATGGCCAAGGACACTTGCGGCTCAGCGAGCCCTGCTTAGAAAAGCCGCGCTCCTAAGTCAAAAAAAAGAATATGCAGAAGCCGAAAAGACTGCTCTTGAGGCTTATAGGAGAAATAAAAAATCCTATGTAGCGCCGATTGCTCTCGAGCTCGCCGCTGTTGCAGCAGAAGAAGCGGGTAACACCGATGCTGCCCTCGAACACTACACATTGATTACAAAGGATTACAAGAAGGATAATCCTGCAGCGGCTCACGCATTCTTCAATTTAGGCCGCATAAAGGAAGCCAAAGGTGATTATAAGGGCGCTATCGAAGCCTATAATCAACTCATAGCATCATTTGGAGATTCCGAATGGGCAATGTTGGCCAAAAACCGCGTGATATACTTGAATGCGCAGGGACTAGCTGGTTGAGTCAATTCTCAATTATGGCCTGATTTTGGTAAAGGCTTGGGTTTGATTTTGTGAATGGCTTGATTTTTGGTAAAGAAGGAAGCTAGAAGAGATGAAAGGGGAGGGGAAAGAGAAAGGAATAAGATTCTTGCTTCAGCCCATAGCCGCACTTCTTATTATAAATATATATATTATAATGACATCGTGTGGCCTTCCTACAACAGATTATTTGTATACTCCGAAAGGTTTTTCTTCAGAAGGTGGAGCACTGGTTCTTGAACATGATACAAAGAATATCGATGAGCTATCTTCCATATTTCTAGGATATGAAATATATTATCGCATTTTTGATGATGAAGTAGCAGCAGGAGATAGCTGCAATTCAATCAGCAGCATGAAGAGCTCCAATATAATTCAGACGGCCAATAATTATAAATATTTCCCATTGAAGCATAGAATATCTAAATCTGGTCAATTTTCTCTTGATATTAGTCCATTAATTAGGGTGTCTAGCAATACTTATGCAAAATATTACCTTAATATGAAACCGCAAGAAACATGGACGCTTACGTATGAAGACTCAGAAATTGTGATTGATTCTATTGTTCGAAACAGAAGTGATACTGCGAGTAGTGCTGAAATTGCAGATGCTGATTTTTGTTTGTCTTCAGGATATCAGGTCAATGATCGAGATTATGCTGGTTCATCTTCTTCACCGGACATAGTCTATATAGTGTTCTTTGCCTTCGCTTATGGCTTTGACACTTCGACTATGAGAAATGTCTATAGCGATCCTTTTATTCTTGATGGCCTGGTAAAGTACGATCCTGCCAAGTAGAGTACGAGCCTGATGGATAAAATAATAGGACAAAGAACAACTGAAAACTGATATCAGTTTGTTCGCATAATGTATATTCTGTCTACCAATTTGCTTCAAGGATTATTCGATGATCTATGGGAGCCAGGCCAC
>Ga0079103_1039946_pt1 | contig 10357 bp, 8 predicted proteins | sample ADurb_Total_1213_FD_74561 | JGI IMG/M metagenome (GOLD analysis project Ga0079103, IMG submission 74561) | Active sludge microbial communities from Illinois, USA, of municipal wastewater-treating anaerobic digesters -... | ecosystem: Engineered > Bioreactor > Anaerobic > Digestate | place... | reverse complement strand
TATCTGCGTTTAGGCAGAATAATGCACCCCAACTTCGATTGTATCAAAATTGGGGTGCTAATATGGCTAAAGACTCCAATTTTGATACAATGCACCCTCTGGATGGTCAGGGGGTGCATTTTTGTTTTGGATAAAAGCAATCGTTTCTGATTGATAATTGGAGGGGGTGCAAATTGGAGTATAGCCATGTAAGCAGTTACAATCAAAATAGCTTTCTTTTTAACGGTGATCCGCAAATAGCACATTTGCCGTCTTTAAATCTATTACTACCACATTTTCGACAAATTATACCTTCATGGATTTCAATAGGAGTTGGAAACGGATGTGTTTTCCTGTTCGATTGATTACACTCTATACAAGGATTATGTATGCACTTAATCTTTCCAAGATGATATGGACATGTTTTACATTTATTCATAATATTCCTCATTCCTCACTTTTGGAATTTTTATGACAATTGCTTGTTAGCAATAAATCTAATCAAGACTTTTGAAATAATCCAACAGCATTTGTAAATCCACAAATGATAGCCCATCTACAGTAGAAGTATGTGAAACCAATATAGGTGTCAAGCCACTTTTCATTGCTCCGAGAAAGTCTTTTTCTAATGAATCCCCGATGTAGAAAACTCTATCAGGATTATGGATTCCCAGATCGTGAAGTACTGTCTGAAAAATGATGCAGGACGGTTTTCTGTATCCGATATCAGCACTGGAATATACTTTTTCCACATAATGACTGATATTAAACGAGTCTAAATAAGCTTTCAAGCTTGATCCTGAAAACAGGCTGTTAGACAATATGAATATCCGATAATTCTTGTTATGAAGATATTGTAATAGCTCTGCTGCTCCATCAATCAGCTTTTCTTTACGGAAATGATTGATAAAATCGACTTCAATTGTTCCGTAATCTACAGGTATGTGAATTCCAAGCTCCTTTTCAAAAAAGATCAGCTGATCCTTAAAAGAGGATTCAATACAAGAAACTCTTCTTTTTTCCATGTAGCTCTTTTTAAATATAGACGAGAGTTCCTGAAGCTCTTGAAATCTGTGTTTGAAATATGAATCCGCTAACCAGTTTAAAGCCTTAGCATAATCGTACTGTTCTTTTTCAATCAAAGTGCCAAATAAGTCAAAAATTATTTCATGCATATCACCACCTCAGTATATAGCCATCAAGATAGTCTACCCAGTCATCACCGTTTTCCATGTAATCTACCAAGCCCAATGCCCGGCCGGTACAAGCAACTGTTCCTGATTGACTAACATAAACCGTGATTCCGTTTAACATAGCAGTATTCTTAAAATAGTCCAGCATTTTTTCTTTGATGTACTCCGGAGTATTCATTGCATCATAATGCATTCCTCGTTTCCACTCCTTAAATATATCTCTGCATCTCATCGTATCAGTCAGCAAAGCGTACAAAGAGTCATCTTTTACCTGAACACCCGGTTTTCCTAAAATATCTGATGCAACACATTGGGGGTTAGAACCATTTATGATCCCGTTAATTATCAAACCTGTTTCCATACATCTTGCTTCAGGACTTGAGTAGATCATGATAGGTTTCCGGAGTGCATATAACATCTGCCCGAATCGTCTGATCTCACTTTTTCCTTGCTCCGTTAAACCATAACTACTAATATCTTTCTCTCCATGTCTTATAAACACGCATACCGTGCCTTTGGATTGTATTTCTTCTATATTAATCATTTGCTATTCAATTCTTTCTCTTATCATTGACGAAACAAGATGACAGAACATCAGATGAAGATCTTCTGTAATCTGCATATTGTTTACACGTACATGAAACGAATAATCAGAAATTGATTTCAGTTTTCCTCCATCAAAACCAACAAGTGATATAACCCTATTTCCTTTAGCACGAGCTATATTTGCGGCATTTATTACATTTTCAGAATTGCCACTACCTGAAATTGTGATAACAATATCATTCTCCTGTAAGAGGAACTTCAAGGGGTGACAAAAAACATCGTCATATGAAATGTCATTTGCAGCTGCTGTTAATGCTGCTAAATTATCTGCCAAGCAAACAGCTGGCATTTTATTGCAAGAGATTGAAAATGCATGATTAAGATCAGATTGGAAATGAGATGCCGTTGATGCAGAACCACCATTCCCACATATATAAATCTTTCCATCCGCATCTGCTGCCTGACAAATTATCTGATAGATGGTAACGATCTCATCTTTGTTAAGATTTTTGCATACTTCCGATACTGTATCAAGATACTGTGAAATTCTATTGACCATTAATTATATCCTCACTTATGAATTGAAGAAGATCTTCAAATAATTCTTTATAATAACCGCTTTGATAATGCGATGGAGAGGCTCCACCAATAATCGGACTACAGATATCACTCTTCCAAAGGGGATGGCGTTTATCAAGGTAAATCGCATTTGGAAATTCCTGAAGGAAAAGACTATCAGCTATATCCCAACAATGATTGACTTCTGTGATCCATTCCATCTTGTCATCCCATACATCAATCTGCTGAGTTCTCTCATCTATCTTATAACGTGACAGCCTGCCGCCGACGAGAACAATATTAAAGATTCCATGAGAAATTAATAGCTGGTGAAAAACAGACAAGCTTTTTTGATAAAGAGATGCATGTTCTTCAGTTCCGGGGTAGATAACATCACAAGAGGAAAAATAACGTTTAAAAATAGATTCTGAGAAATACTTGTTGTATGTCAGATATCCATTTTTAGAAAATCTGATGACAGGTACTGCTGCATCAATATAATTATCCACAACAATGATACGGCAATCTGTATCTTTTAAGATCTGCTCGATATTTTTCTCAAACTCAACTCCCACATATTTACCAGCATCTCCGGTGATTAAATCCTCAATAGAAGAATAATCACATGAAATCGGCTCAGAAAACAATGAAATGAAAGAATCATGAAACAGTGTTCTCTTCACTCTGAAAATGTTCTTATATGAGGGATTAAAATATGGATCAGACCTGAATATACTTCTGCTGAAACAGGAACCTATGCTTAATAGGTTGACTGGTAATTTGTCAATATTTATATATGTGGAATTGTTAAGGTGACGTATCTCAACGCTATTGGAAGCCACAGACATTTTCCCTTCATCATTAACATAATTAGAAAGGATAATGACATTCTTTTTAATCGAAAAGCATGGTAATAAAAACAACTTTTCACGAATCTTGTCAGAAACAGTATAAACCAGTCTGTTAGTTGTATTACAGAGTGATAATTGAAAATGATGTCCAGGATAATGTTCCAGAAAGCTCAATATTCTGGATTTTTCAATGATGATTTCGTGTTCCTGCGACTGGCAGTTAAGTGAAAGAATGTGCGGATAATGCTTATTCGTATTTTCAAGCCATGCTTCGATCTTTTCAGAACTGCGATATTGAATCAACAGCGAATCGGAACTTATAATGATATCTGTTAGTATGATATTATCCATATTTTTCAGAAATCAGCCTCCACCCTTCGGAAACAGAATCATTCAGCGCATTGATAGCCCGCTCTGTTTTCTCCATGATTTCAGGCGTATGATATGCTTGAAACAGCATCGCATTCAGTTCCTGTTTACTGAACAAGCGATGACATCTTGTACTCAGAAGGACACCATTCTGTTTCAATAACAGCTCAATCATATCCCAATAGTAAAGCATCAACAGGAACCGCTGTTTAAGATGTTCAATATATTCTACGCCAAATAAATCACGCAATGCTGCACTTTCAAATACATCTTCCATTGTCATTGAGTATTGTTCAAGCCACTGAACACGCTTTCTGAGATACGATATCATGATATACATTGAAACGATGGTGTTTTTCAGAGCCTTTTTGATATATGATATCTCCACCTGTTCTTCAAAGGCGTATGCAGGTTTATGATAAGAGAATCTGTCAAAGATATCATTCTGATTCTCCAGTTCAGCAAGATCACCAAGAAAATCATGATCAGTCGTATTTTCCAGAATATAAATTGAATACAAGCAGTCTATATTGCATCGAAGTGCATACTTTTCGCCGTATCCTTCTATCAGGGAGTGATAATCCCTGACATTTTTAATATTCATTATGTTTTCCGAAAGAGTCTCAGGACCGCAGTGATATGAAATCGAACCGTTATCAAATTTAAGAATATAAAGGTTGTCTTTCTCAGTCAGGTTGTCATACTGATGATCTATCGGATAATGTTGAAATTTACCATGAATGTGGTCAATAGAGTGTTCAAATACAAAGGCAATCGTATAGTCAATCAACTCTTCAACACACTCGAAAATGTCAGTTTTATTTTCATTATAGCAGATGGTCAAATCAGTATCGCTTTCGATCCTGTCGGTATGCTTCGTCAGACTTCCAAATTCATAAATAAGGCATCTTTCCGGAAGATACTGACGGAAACGGCAGAGTACATTGTTTATTACTTCTTGTCGGAGATCACGATACTGATTTCTGAAAGCAATGTAATTATCCGGAAAACTCTCAGTAAAACCATCCCAAATCTGATATTGTTCAAATAAATCAGCTTTTCTGACATCAAAATTGCTTTTGACAGAAGTCAGATATCTCTTATATTCTTCATAGCTAATAATCCTTGTACAGTCAAAAATAAACATATGTATCAGACCTTCTTAATAATATAATTACCAATTACAAGCAAATCGATCTCTCTGTTTAAATAGCATTCGATTGCGTCTACTGGTGTATTGACGAGTGGAACACCACGACTGTTAAAGGATGTATTACATAACAATGGGATACCAGTCTGTCTGTAAAACGCCTGTAATAGTCCATAATATTTTTTCTGATTAGCCGTTACAACCTGAGGACGAGCTGTGTTATCAACATGAACAACTGCAACGATATCTCTTCGTTTCTCTTCCTTTACTATAGCAGCCACATTCATAAAGAATTTAGAATTTGGATTTCCCTCAAAGTACTCAGAGTATTGATCAATTAAGACGCTCGGTGCTATCGGTCGCCACATTTCTCTTTCCTTGACCTGATTAAGTCTGATCAGGCTACGTCTCGTTCTCGGATCAGCAAGAATACTGCGAAATCCAAGAGCTCTGGGACCTGCTTCATAACCTTCCTGCATCCAGCCAACTATTTTACCATCTGCTATTTTCTCTGCTATACGTTCATATAATTCAGCATCACTATAATAAGCATATTCCAGTCTGCCATCATATTTTTGCAAAACACCTTCTGTTTCTGTTTTGGAGTATGATGTTCCTAATCCTGCCAAACGCAAAGATTTCTCAGTATAAGGTTTGCCATATAGCTGGTTGAATACTTCCAAAGCTGATCCGACAGCCGTTCCGGAATCGGAAGCAAACGGGGGAACAAATATATCTCGGAATAATCCTGATCGTTCTATCCTACCGTTAGCTGAGCAGTTTAATGCGACTCCGCCTGCAATAACAAGATTGTCCATGCCTGTAACTTCTTTTAATTCGGAAACAAAATCCAGCAGAGTAAGCTCCAAAGCATTCTGGACGGATGCTGCAAAATCCGCATAACTCATGATCTCTTCAACGTTTCCTGTTTCGTACGGGAAGCAATTAGCTTCAAAATATTCTTTAAACTGTTCAGTGCGCAATCCTATTGCTTCAAAAATTCCTGCCTCCTCTATCCTTGGAAGCATACTAAATAGCTGATTGTCTCTTGAAGGACAAAGCGGCATTTTCATTGTAGGTTTGCCATAGGAAGCAAGCCCCATGAATTTTCCGACTTCTCTGTATTTTCCATACAACCCTGTAAATCTTGCAGCTCTATTATAGAAGATACCCAGAGAATTATGGATGTTGATTTGCCGAAAAAACTCAATTTTGCCTTTTTTTGCAATACCTAAGGAAGTGGATGCATCCTCGCCTCGGTTATCAACTACAAGAACCGCACATTCCGGAAATCCACTCATTCGGTAAGCACTCGAAGCATGAGCCAGATGATGTCTGACCGTATAGATTGGAGGCAACTGACCTCCAAAGACACTTTGGGGCAGAAACCAATCTGTATCTTCAAAAACCACATATTTCGCCTTTTCTTCTGGTGTCATCTGATATACTTTGTTACGGTATTTCCAATCCATACCAACGGCAATCGCAGACACATCACGGATTGAAATTGACTCGCTTGTAAGACAAGCCAGAATGGCATCAATTGGTGGTTCTCCTATTGCCATTTTATTTCTGCTGATTCTTTCCTGCTCAACAAAGCAAACCAGCTCACCGTTTTTTATTAGTGCTGCAGCCGAATCATGGTTTCCGATATTTAATCCTAATACATACTTATCCATATGAACCGTCTCCTGTTATTCTTCTTTATATAAAAACGAAAGCCACGTTTCTTTCGATATATGATCTGCATCATAAAACTTACCTCGAGATATAATCATCTCTTCTAATATTGCGTCCATACTATTACTGGTATTTTTTAGTTCATTAAAGGGCAGATATGCATCATAAGACGATATATTCATTAAAAATTGATCGTTCTGAAATATACGGATGTATTCTGATGCGAAATCTATTATACCTTCTGTGATCATTGAAATGGTTTCATAGTTTTCTGACTCTTCCCAATCGAATTCCAGTCCACTGCAGGAATATCCCAAAAAGGACGGAGCACAGGATTGTGTAAAGATCTCTAACAATAGATTATTCTTCTTACTTCCGTAATTACAATGTTGATCCAGGAGATCCCTGTTTTGACTTGGTGAAAAAAGGTATGAATGAATAAAATCATCCATTGTATATAATGCTGCCATATTATCGATAGGTTGTCTGAAACCAGCAAGTAAGGCATATACTTCACAGTCATTCTTCAGATATTTATTGATAGCTGTTTTTAAAATAAAAGGCCCTGTTCCAGCCCAACCGACATCAACAATGGCAATTCGCTTTGCATCTCCGACCGCCTTCTTTATATGCTCTAATGTTGCATTAATATCAGGCTGAAAGCTTCTGAGGATTTCTTCTTTATGATCAAAGAAAAAGTTCTCGACCTGCTGAGCGTTTTGCTTAGATAAAATGTCAGTAGCAGATAAACCATAATCACTAAGCTTATACACAATATAATCGATGCCAAAGAAACGTAGTACATGACCTATCTGTATATTGTAAACACCCCTTGCTTTGTGCCAGATCATTCTTTGACAGAATTCGTAATAGTTCTCCATTGCGGTAATTTTAGTTCCGGCAAACCGAGACCAATAAAAATACTCCCAGATCTTATGATTGGGCAAAAGATCATAAATCTGGCTATAAACGTCTCCATCCCGTGATAAAAAAAGTACTTTGTCAATATTGTGGGTGGAAACGAATCTATTGACCCATTGAACAAATCCCAGAACATAAATGCCACCATATATATATCCTAATTTATAGGGGTCGCTGTATTCCTTCATTTCAGCGTAGAAATGGATATTGACCAATGCAGAATAAATCCGGCTTGTAATATAGGACATACCATCAATGCGAGTTCTTCCACCAATAGTATTGACATTTGGATAGTAATATGTATTAATGCCGTATTGTTCAGCATTTTCTATATCAGCCTGCTGATCATCTCCAATGTGAACAATTCTCTTTTCAGGATATGATGCCTTCAGCTGTTCAAAAAGGTCTCCTTTTTTCTTGGATTTATTCCATTCAGATGATACAAACAGATTATCAAATTCCGGGTATCCAACCGTACCTAACAGACTTTTTATCTGAATTTGAGACAGATACATATCCGTGCATACAATAAGAGCTTTATTTTCTTTTTTACAAAGGGAGACTACGTTCATAAAATATGGATTAGCTATACAGTATGCAAGTTCTAACTCATATTCATAATTAGCTGTAGATTCTGCATCCAAGTTTGTTTTTTTAGAGATCAAATCATAGATTTCTTTCAGCGTAACATTGTCATGCCCCAGTGAGCTAAGCTTTCTGTTCCTTATTTCGTCCTCTGAATCCACTCGAATTTTAGCGAATTTATATATGCCTAAATGTTCTTCCATAATCGAGAATAAAACTCGAGGGCTGGAAAAAGGTCTTAAAATAAGCGTTCCAAATACATCAAATGAAATCACATCATAATTAGAGAGTTGCTTCGCCAAAGAATCAGCACTAATTCTTTGAGGGACTAATTGCCTCTTCGGATCTATACTACAAATCATTTTTTCCTCTTTTCATTCCTTAGCACGAAGTTATCTAATGCGCTTTTTACGCTATGCTCAGATTGTATTTCTCTTTAACAGTTGAAACAACTTGGCTTATATTGATTAGAAAGTCAAACGTGATATGCCAAATCTTCTCTTATTCAGTGATTGAATCATAGACACGATCCTGAACAATTTCTTCTTCTAATGTACTGTAATAATATGCTTGAATCGGATTATGCTGGTTAAGGAAAAGTTTACTTAATGCATGATAATATCCTTGCAGTCGTTTCATATTAATACTATATGGAGAATTTTTCTCAAGAATAATCAGTTCCTGATATTCTTGAATTTGATTTATTTCATCGTCTTTGGATATATAATACGTCAGAAACTTACTATGTATAGTTGTCATCAGGTCATAATAATCAGAACGATTACTATCAATATACTTGATAGCGAAAAGTGCTTTATTTATCCACGCCAGTTGTTTGTTGGAATCGTTTAAATTACTATAATAATCAGAAATGTCTAAGCAAATCCGTACAAAATCGTTCAAATCATGACGATAAAAATCAATGCATTCCATTGCTAGTTCCAATGCAAAATTGATATTTCCTCTTTTTACATAGTATCTCTCAAGATAACGCAAAGCTTTTGATTTCATTCTGTCATCTCCCGAAAATGCACGAATCTCGGAAAGCAACTGTTCCAGAATCCTCTCGGAGCATTTTACTCCAATGTTTTCATAAGCTTCAGCAATGTCAATTCTGTGTCTAATCTTTTCATCAAATGACAGTGGGTCTCTACTTGCTTGCAGTTTCATCTCATCAAGCATCTCATAGTTAATATTGTTAGCATAATGTTGTGTTACATAGTCTCTGTTCAAATCAATCATCTTGCTATAAATGAACTGTTTATAAAATTCATCAATCTCTGGTTTCATAAGTAATTCTTCATACTGATTAATTGCTTCTGATGAGGATTCACCACCAAGCGAATCAATAATCATCATTTTATACCACACAGATGCACATCCAGACACTGTGACTTGTGAAAGAAGCACCTGAAATATAGGATCTTCAATATGAGATGTCTCTTGAAATCTTACATATAAACCAAGATATCTGCTTGCATATTCTGTCTCAGAAGCCTCAAAATATTTCTTTGATAGTTTTAAACATAGCTCAGCAATATTATTATCCCTGACAAACAAACTATAATGATAGAATAGTTCAGCGTTAGAAAGGAACTTCTCTTCAGCATCAGATTTCTCATCTGGGAAATAGAACGTAAGACATATTAAAGCAAGCAAATATGAAATTGATTTATAATCCAAAGCGTTGCAGAATGATGGTGAGTAATATGTTTCTGCATTTTTCAAATAAGCATAGCATTTTTCATAATTCTCGTTCTCCCAATACGCTTCAACGAGTTTCAAGTCCATATAATTACCAGCTTGGCTATTCTCTATTTCAGCAATATGTATATATTTAGTCAATTGTCCCACAGTCCAATATAGGTCTCGAATGAGAAACATCAAAAAGCTGCTACAAGTTGCAGAAGAATTATCCAATCTTTCGTACCAATGGTCGGCCAATTCCAAGGCTTTATCATATTGCTTTTCTACAATTAATGCATTAATCAACCGTTCATCTTGTTCTCCATCTGGTTTAATTACAGGCTCATATTTACCGGTTTGATTATTTAATCTATAAAACTGTGGCAAATCTGCATCAAGCTCTGCAATTTGGTAATATTTAGTTTCTTTTACAAGATCTTGAAACGGAGTAGTACAATCACTATAAAGATTATATAAAGCCTTAGCAATTCGTTTTCGATCGGTATTTGATTGGCTACATTGCAATGCTGTCTCAAGAATAGTTGCTTCGTATATATATAACGGATGATCCAATTCCTCGTCATCTTCACCAAACATCCAAAACATATCTGTTGTAGCAATAAGATGACACAATGCAGCGATTTGTTCACACTGATTTGCTTTTCGATATTCTGGAATTCGATCTGTAATGCCATCTAAAATAGACATTATTTCTCTGATCAATTCGGCTTTCTGCTCGAAATCACCAAATGTGTCAAGTGAAAGGTATTGAGTCACAAGCGGTTTAAGTGTATAATATAATGGCATATTACCCTTCATAACTAATGCAAACATTTTTT
>Ga0079103_1037961_pt1 | contig 10846 bp, 18 predicted proteins | sample ADurb_Total_1213_FD_74561 | JGI IMG/M metagenome (GOLD analysis project Ga0079103, IMG submission 74561) | Active sludge microbial communities from Illinois, USA, of municipal wastewater-treating anaerobic digesters -... | ecosystem: Engineered > Bioreactor > Anaerobic > Digestate | place... | reverse complement strand
ATTTATTATAAATAACATAGGAGAATAAGAAAACTATGTGGATCTTTAATGAAAAAGCACAGGATTGGAAATACGTTACCAATGAACAGTTTCTGGAAATGTCGAAGAAAATGAATAATATTAAGGTTATGGATGAACCAGAAAAAAAATCCAAAAAGAGAACAAAGAAATCCAAATAAACGACAACCTTATATATATTTCGTAAAATTGAAAAGTCTTGATTTATTTTGATTAACGTTTATGAAAAATGGGGTCAAGGGGTAGAGAATACCCACCTCTTCAGAGGTGGGATGAATCGTACCCCTTACAAGATTCCTGATTTAGTAACCGATTGATAATCGCATCATAGCTTTCACCCTTCTTGCCTATCGATTTCAGGCGATCCCTGGTTTCCGTCTTTAGCTGTATACACGTGTGCATAAGTCTTAAATAGTACTAAGTCCTATATAAGCTTAGTTCCCTGGTAGATTAGCACCAGGAAACAGTCTTTCGCCTCTATGAGGTAGGGCACTCCTGGATCTACCAGGAGAAAGACGGTGAACGAAAGACAAATCGCTTTGCGTGGCATGATTCCCGCAAGGGAATGGTCTGAGCCGAATGGAAAGATTCGGCAACAACGGCGTTAAGATCTCCATGCAAAGCAGGTCGCCAGGGTAGAGAGAAATCTATGATCCCTCAGGACTTCGCCAGTCCAGTGTCAACCGGCCAAACGCGACACGACTTTTTGCGTAGTCGCAAGCCTGCCAATTCATTGGTGGGTAGTTGACAAATGTTTATAGGTGATTGCAATTACCAAAAAAGATATTGTTGATATGGTTGTCGAGGAAGATCCACCTATCAAAGAAAATGGTTGGGACGGTGCGACAAGCAAAAGTCAACTTTTTGATTTTGCGAGAGATGAGGAAGGCAATCTTCAAAAAGAAAAAATAGAAAATTATTTTTTGAAGGTCGACGGCGATGGTTTAGTAGAATCTGATTATAGTTATCCTGTTGGCAAGATAGTAGATGGTAAACCTGAATATGACCTAGAAGGATTGCAAGCTGCTTTTTCTGCTGCAATGGGTTCTCATACCGGAGTTGAGCATGAAAAGTTAGCTGAAAGAGCTGCTAGTCTCGCTAAAGAAAACTTTGGCCTGGAAATGCTTACCGACGGCATGAAAGACGTTCTTGGGATCAAAGAAAATTCTGCATACGTTACCGCTTCTGGTGACATGGTAATTGAAGAAACTGATCCCATCAATGATTATCCTAATGAACCGAACGATGCTGACGTTGCTTGGACTCCTGAAAAAGCAAAACAAGATTTAATTGAGTGGGCTACTTCTGACGGCAAAATCAGTAAGAAAAAGCTAATGAAGTACTTTTTGGATGTGGATGGCGGGGATGCACAAAACGTCGATTCTTACAGGTATGTAGTGGGAGCAATTGTAGATGGTGAACCTCAGTATTGTTTGCGTTGTTTAGATGATAGCTGGGAACTTGCGTCTGGAAAAAGGACTGGCGTTGCTAACCGAACCGTTATGAAAAAAATTGTTTTCCTCAAGGAACGCGAAGGAATGCCGCTTACTGAAGAACAAATGGAATTTACCCAACGCCACATGTCTGCTCCCATTAATGATTCTGAAATCAAGCTCAATGAATATGTTTTACAGGATGCTAGTGAAATGGGTAACATTGCGGTTGTAAATAGTACCGACATTAAATTGAATTCGGCGTTGTCCGGTTCCAAAGTTATCTATGAAGACGATAATGTAATTGACGTTCCTGTTGTGCCAATGCGAGAAGGTGTTTTTACTGGTTCTGATGGTGTTCCCACCCTCAAGAAGTTTGAATATTTTAGTAAAGACGCTCATTGGCTAGAAGGACAACCAATCCTCAAAGGACATACCGCGCCAACAGAACTAGTCACATATAAACATGATCGTATTGGCAAACTTACCAATGTAATGACACGACCCGATAAAAAGGATGTTGTAGCCGTTGCTAGATATTATAAAAATAAATTGAGCCCGGATGACCTTGCAAAAATTAAATCTGGTATTCCTTACGATGGTTCGATTGCATATACTACCCACACTACATTCGAAGATGGAGAATACGATGGTAAACGATATGGTGCAATAGAAGACGGCGGATACCACTTCTATCATTTCGCGGATCTTGGTAGTGAAAGAGGCGCTTGTTCTCATGAGGAAGGTTGCGGATTTCTATTAAATGAGGCTCCTAAAACCGATTCCTTTTACAATGAATTAAGGCGCGCAGACATAACAACAACCACTAATAACAATTATAGTATTAAATTAAATTCAAAAACATGTAATGACGTTATTTTGGAAACAAATGACAAAAATGAGGCCATTTCGTTGTCTAAAACTTTCGTTAAAAATGGAAATATTCCCAAACAAAACAAATGTAACGATGATAAAAAATATAATTCACAAATTGTAGGTAATAATATGACAGAAGAATATATTAATCCAGAAGACGTACAAAAGCTTCCTATGGAAGAAGAGAAAGACGACACCGTTGAAGCTAAACTTAACGAAGTCGATGAATCACTCGCTATGAAAGACCAGGAAATTGCTAGCCTTAAAGAACAAATGGCTGCACTACAGGCCCGGCTCGATGATCTCCTAATGAAACAACAGGAAGCCGAGAAAGAAGAAGCTGATAAGGCCGCTGAGGAAGATTTCCAGGCATTCGGCCAAAAACTAAATGCTGCCCACCGGAAGGATGCTCGCGTCCATTATGATAACTTCTTAAAGACTGGTTGGAAGTATATTGCTGCAAATCCCGAAATTTTTAAGATGGATATTCCAAAAATGAACGCACGTGGTATTCCTGCGGAAGGAGAAGACGTTTCCGAGTTGTCTAAGGCTCGTGCCGAACTGCAAAAAACCCTTTCTTCTAATTATAGACGAAAATAAATAAATATTAAATAAATTTTTATGGAGATAAAACAAAAATGGCAACAATTCCAACTTATATGACTTTCAAGGGTGTTAAGACTCCTGGAAGCGGAATTATTAAAACTGGTGTGGCTGCAAGCGAAATACCGTTTGGTGCCTTTGTAACAAGGTCTGCCGACGGCACAATCAAAGCACAAGTAAGCAATAAGCCTTACACGTATCTTGGTGTGGCAGTAGATGATCAGCGTCAGCAAATGCCCTATGATGGCTTTTATGCTGCTGGCAAGAAAGTACAATATATTGCAACTGGAACTGCTAATGTTTGGTTACTTGGTGGACAAACTATTAATGCAGGGGACTTTGTACGATTTCCTGAAAAATTAGGTGCTGGTACTGAGTCCCTTGGTGTTGTAATTCCCGAAGCAACTTCTACTACCAGAACAGCTTATTCTGTAGGAAGAGTTCTGGAAACTTATGATGCTGGCGACGCGAACTATGATCAAACAGTTACTTCATTCGTTGGATCAGTAGTGACTTTCAATGCGGCTGCAACTATAGCCAAACTTGATCTTGTCGAAGGCGACTATGTAGTCATTGCTTCTGACGAAGCTGCTGAAGTTAATAGGGTCGTGGATCCTCTTACATCCACCAGAACCATTACTATGGAAAAGGATCTACTCGCTTCTCACGTTGATAACATAACCATGTACAAACTTGTACAGATTGAGGTCGAGCTTATTTAAGTAGGCCTTAATATAATTTTTAAATACTTATAATAAATTTTATGGAGAAATACACAAATGGCAGACACTAATCTAACTTACGGTTCCTTTATTCCTGACGAAGTTGTTACAGCCTGGGTTCGGGAAATTAACCAATATGAGTTGAATTATAGACCCGAAATGGTAGCAAGAAATGTACTACCGCGAAGAGAAGTCGGACCACAAATTGATATTGATGCTATTTCCTATTACCAGTCTACGAGTGGACGGGCACAGATTGTGGCTAAAGGCGCCGCACCACAGCCGTTCACCATGAAGACCAAGGTCGAAAAGCACGAAATGTATCAGTTTATGGACGGTTTCATGGTAAACGAGAGGGATCTTGCTAAGGCGCAGGGCGCAACCATGAAGGCTAAAGAAATTGATAGTGCGTTAGCTATGATACATTCCGCGGAAGATTACATTCTCATGAATGGAGACAGCGATCTTGGCATTGATGGTATTGTTGACGTCGCTCATGCAAACGAAAACGGTAAGATTCTAGCAAACAATGGAAACGCAACCGGTAACGATATCGTTAACATGGGTGCATGGGATGGTTCTGGGGACACTAGAGATCCTTATGAGGACGTTGTAAATGCTATCCGAATGATGGATCACAGATTTAAGCCGTATGGCTTGGTGGCTGACAGAACAACCATGGCCTACCTTAACATGAAGGATTCAGAAAGAATTCCGTTCTGGAAAGGCATGGGACCACTATTTGGCAAAGCAGACGATGACAGATCCTGGATGATTGAATCTCAGCATACTCCTGCGGGCTACGCATATGTTATACCTTATGATCCTCAGGCTGCAGAATTTGTCGTAAGCCAGGACATTGATATTGCTGATGATTATCCTAAACAGCCCGGCGGAAATTACTACGTGGAAATCAGAGAATGGATTCATCCAGTAGAAATCCATGTGGGCACAGCGTTTGTGGAAATCTGCACAACTTAAAAGTAAGAATACGTTTCTTACTTTTTTAAGATTTTTATGGGGTTCAATTATGGTTAATCAAAAATTTTCAAAATTAACAGGTCCTCAAACTAAAGTGATGGCAAATCTGGATGAGGCAGTTCCTGATCTGGCAACGGATGAGGTTCCGTTTTTGCAGGCAGGAGTTACCAAGAAAGTGGATATTGCTAATCTGGTTGATGGTATGGCAGGGGTCGCTGATACAACTGGGTTAAAAGACGCATCTGGAGTTTTGACCGTTGCTGCAAAAATTGCGCATTTAGAAGCTGCTTTACTTAAGGGTTGTACAACCGTTCCAATGAGTTTTGAAAGCGGTGAACAAACCACCACAAAAATATACTTTCCAATGAAAGTTACTATCAACAAGATTCGAGGCATTGTTATGAAAGCAGTTGCCGGTACGGATAATGGTACTGTGACATGTGGTAATTCTACAGGAGCATCGGCATCTGGTGTTATAACAGCAACAGCATCTGCTGCATTAAATACTGAATATACGGTGTCGCCCACCACGAATAATGTAGTTTTGGCAGATGGATATTACTATTTAACTAGTGCAAAGATTACTCCCGGTGGCAAGGTATTGGTTTCCCTAGAATGGACAGTAACTGCATAAAGTAGTTGCAATATTTTTTTGGTGGCACTAAAATGAGAATTTATGATGCATATCGATTAGGCTTAATAACACACGATGAGTATTCGATGTTATTGGCTTCAGGTAGGTCACCAAATTCTGTTTATTCTGAATATGGAGGCGGTGAGGTTCCTCCTGGTTTTTCAAACTTTGTGGAAGGAACTACCACTTCTTCGATAACATCTGCGTTAGATTGTTATGTAACTAGTTTTGGTAAACAATCGGTTTCTGTATTTAATACTAGTCCATCAAATTCTATGAACATAATTATAGAATATTATGTAGCTAGTATATTAAGTAATACCATTGAACAGACAATTGAACCAAACAATACGTATTTTATAGAAACTGAATCTTCATTTCAAAAGATTGTTGTTAAGGTTCAGGATACTGTTCCTGGTATGCATTGTACATATAAAATTGGAATAGAAATGAGTTAAAAATCCAGGATTTCATTGGTCCCGGATATTGTATTTTTTAACATCAATGAGGTTATATTATGAAAAAAGCTATTATTAATGGTGGCATTGGTTCTAAGGTCATTTGTGCTGTCACAGATGACGTTACTTTGGAAGCTGCTCCTATAAAGGGCACTGATAATGGTGATGGTACTGCATCGTTACTTGTTACGAGTTCGATGGCTGTGCTTCCTGATACTACGAGTGGTGACTTAGCTGCTATCAATTCAGCTTCTGCAAGTATTGACGGAAAATTACCTGCACTAGTCGATGGCAAAATACCGGTTGATGCATCGGTGTCAATCGATTCTGTAGATATTGGTGATGTGAATATCAAGGAGTTTCCAGCTGGAAATCTCGGACAACAGCTTAAGGCAGCTTCCCTGTCAGTTGCACCAGCCACAGACATCACCGATGCTACCTATATAGGTGACGTTAAGTTTGGTGAAGAACTCCCTGCGGGAACCCAGCTTATTGGTAAAGTTGGAATAGATCAGACTACACCGGGTACAACCAACTTGGTAAACGTCGACGGTGGAGCATCGCAGACAACAGACATTAAGGTAACGCTTGATTCTGAGTCAGTTGCAGTAACCGGTCCTCTCACCAACGCCGAATTGACGGCACAGGCATTGGCCACGGAAGCAACTCTTGGCACAATGCAGGCAGACATCGCCCTCATGAAAGCAGACCTGGGTACTATTCAAGCCGATCTTGCCACAGTAAAAGCAGATATCGCACTCATAAAAGCAGATGTAGCTGAAATCCCTCAAAAGGTTCAACTGCCCGTTGCTATTGAATTTTCGTCTACATCTGACCAGACTATCATAGCTGCACCAGGGGTGGGGAAACGGATCAGGCTCACGAGGCTCAGCTTGATGTCGGGCAGCGATCCACAAGTTAATGTTGAGATCGCTCTGAAGTCTGATGCTACCACAATTGAGACTGTCAAAGGCGCTGCTATGGTCTTTGATTATCCCGAGCACAGGAATTTGGGCACCAACGAGGCATTTGTGGTGCAAGCAACCACCGCTGACAGGATCATTGGCGGCGTGGATTACTACGTGGAGGCGGTTTAGATGAGCAGCATTCACGTAGCACACGACGATATCCCTGGTGAAGCGGTCATGCGCCGCGACCACTACGACGCCGATAATGATGGGGCGGTCGACACTGCCGAGGGCGTCCGGGAAGTGACGGAATTTCCCGACAACCCAAAGAAGGGAGATATTGTGATGAAAGATGGACAGTTATACGTTTGCACGGAGATATTGTGATGAAAGATGGACAGTTATACGTTTGCACGGAGATATTGTGATGAAAGATGGACAGTTATACGTCTGCACGGAGGTAGATGATTAATGGTAGACATTTGGACGAAAGTATCACAGGGAGATGCGGCCATTCTGGCAACAGTCGAAACACCCGAAGCGGTGGGCACAGCAGCGGCAATCGGAGACGGCACCAAGGCGGCCAGGGACGACCATGTCCATGCACTCGGGCCTGATTGCGTCGGAGCGGCAAACATCGCCGACGATGCGGTCGGATCGGAGCACATCGAAACCCTCTCCGCTGCGCTCGATTGTGGAAATCAAGAACTCCAGAACATGGTGGTGCACAAGTCCGCCACCCCCCCATCACCGGCAGTAGTTGGCCAGCTCTATTATGACACGGATGATAACCAGCTATACGTTTGCACCGGCGTCTAGGTGATACGATGAACAAAGAAGCGGAGTCTGCCCTCCTGGCGAAGATAGACGACCTGTCTGGAGCTGTCCAAATATTGCTGGAAGAGAAGGCCCGACGGGATGGGGACTCTGCCAGGAGGGTCGAGGCCATCTGTAAGGACATCACAGCGACGTTCAAGGCACATGGAGCCAATGTCAACGAGATGTATATGGCCCTGTCCATAGCGAAAAGAAGACTCGATGATGCCTACTTCGTGGCCCTCAAGCCGCCTGTAGAGACCTCCGACGGCCCGCCTAAACCGTTTGTGAAACGATGACCACCACTTGGTCGAAGGTCGCTCAGTATGCCGATCTGAAGACCAGGGCCATCGCTTTCATCATCGATGGCGGCGGCTCCGAGATAGCGGATGGTGTAGCGGGCGACATCCAAATCCCATTCGCATGCACCATCACCGCCGTTCGACTCCTGGCCGATCAGACGGGCTCGATTGTAGTCGACATCTGGAAGGATTCTTATGCGAACTTCCCGCCCACTGATGCCGATACGATTACATCAGCGACCCCACCAACGATATCAAGCGCCGTGAAAGCCGAAGACACTACCCTATCAGGATGGACAACTTCGATAGCAGCCGGCGACATCTTGCGGTTCAATGTCGATTCATGCACTACTATCGAGCGATGCACAGTTAGCCTAACGGTGATACTGTGACGACAGTCGATTATCAGGTGTCGGCGGGTGCAGATGATTGTACTTGGCGAACTGGATACTACTCAGGTAACGGCACCGGCCTCTACCTGGGCGTATCGGCGTTGGGTGCCTACAAGATTGCTGCCAGGTTCGCGGTGACCTTACCAGCAGGCGCGACCATCACCGCCGCGCACGTATCCCTTTATATCACCTCCATAACCGGATCACCGACAGCGGACGTCTATGCCGAAGATGCTGCCAACCCCGGCGCGATATCCTCGGAGCAAGACGGTGAAAGCCGGTCGCTCACGACCGCTAAAGTTGCCTGGAGTTCGTACGACACTGGGTGGACCGATTCACCGGACATATCGGCGGTGCTCTCTGAGCTTCTGACCGATTATAGCTATGCTGACGGGAAAGCATTGCAGATCATCCTGGTGGGGACATCAGCAAGCGGAAATTATGTCATTGCCCGTGCGCAAGAGAGTACTGGCAACAAATATGGCCCAAAACTGCACATCGAGTATACAGAAGCGGCAGGCGGCTATGCCCACAGCCAATGCATAATTATCTGAAGCCCGCTGAAGTTTATAGAATTTTGTATTTCTGAAATCCAATTTAGATTACGTTTTGTGTTCGCGGTTCGCGAATGCGGCGTGCCATTGGAGATGATTTTAGATGTCAAACAACCCCGTAAGATTACAAAGCGGTGATGGAATCCCCATCACCCAAACCGATAATGCATTAGATGTAAATATAGCGAGCGGCCTGGATTCGGCAGATCCGGCAACGCAAACCACCCTGGCCGAGTCTGAGAAAGCCAAGAAAGAGAAAAAAGTTGTTAAAGTTTCCAAGAAAACTATAAAATAAAAACATGAGGTTACACAATGACAGAAACCGTTGAACAATATCCCTGGGAATCCCAGATTGCGTTAGTCGCATTCTTGGGAACGTTAGCATCACTAGCTACTATGCTAGGATTTGTAAGTTTATCCGCAGAACAAATAGCGGCACTGGGTGTGGTTATATTTCCATTAATTGTTGCACTGCGAAAGTGGAGCAAAGGCGAAAAAATAGTATTAAGGAAATCAGACACTTTGGAGACAAAGTAATATGATTAAAAAAATTATATTTTTATCAGTTATATTTATGTTGGTCAAAAAGTTGTATGGACGGTAATATGATCTCATATTTACTTTTGGTTGCTACTATTGCGTTTGCAGGTCTCGCATTGTTGTTTTTTGTACACTACCGAAAAATGATAGACCTAGAAATTGCATTAAGTCGTTCTGAAACGAGAGAAAAATCATTACAAACGTCTCTTGACAATTACAGTAACAAATACGAAAAAATAATTAAGTGTTTTAGCGGATCTAATACAACTGAAGAAAAAATTTCATATATATCGAAACTCATAGGTGATTAATTCGATGCTTGAAAGTATTGCATTTGGAATTGCATTTGTTGCATTTGGGTTACTAGCCATGATGTTTCTGTTTCTGTGGTCCGCGAATGTACGAGGTTCTAGAGAATGTGAAGACGCGGCAAAGTTCCTAGAAAGTTTATCTGGTTTAGAAGATCCGTCTGCAGAGGCAGCTAGATTCTTACGAATGAACAAAGAAGACGTTGAATTGGAGATAAAAAAAGGACGCTTACTAACGCTTGTCGGCAATCATATAGCAGCAACAGCCGCTACCTTAAAGTCCCCTATTCCTATTATTCGGTGGTAATCCATGGAACTATCAATTTCTCCGAGACGTGCATTCCAAATAGGTTTTATTATCTGTACCTTGCTGGCTGGCGTTTATTTGGCATTGTTTATGTTTTCTATTGGATTGTCAGGAACGGGTACTGGGGATACTGCAGAACTGGAGATATATGTTGGTCAAGGATCATTGAGAGTAGAACATGCTGGAAATGAGTTCCGCGATGATTCTGGATTTAGTGATGGTAGTGGAACGTATCGGTATGACAGAACATGGGATGAATCTAATGAAAGTGTTTCAAAGAATTTCGTAGTGGAAGGTGGTAAAGGTACCATATATGATCGCGACATTACTTTGATTAGTGGTAGTGGTGTCAATAGATTGTATCGCGTAACCAATATTGAAGGCGATTATGAATCTAGCGTTGAAACCACGTTTGAACTTAACCTGTCAGAATCCACGGTAACCATTAATGTTGGCAACGGTATTGCAAAATTGGATTTACGTGTCATGAAAAAATCAGATCATGGTCCAGCAACAATGGAAGAAGTTCAAGCGTACGGCAACTTCACGATGAGGTCGTATTACAATCTTAGTGCCGAAGAACAAGAAGCTGCTGTAAACCAAGATCCACTAGCGTTTTGTATTGAATTGGATAAAGATAACATCCTAGATGATACAGTACCTGATGCTGTATACATTGCACCAGTTGGCTACAAAATGATCAACGGAAAGCTAGTTAAAGAATCAGAATGATAGAAGGTATTTTATGCCTAATGAAATCATTTTTTTCCAAGGCTTTTTTATGGGAACACTATTTGGAATTTTCATAGTAGTACTTCTTATTCTAGGATTGCTGGTAGGAACATGAAACAAGATTCGTTGTCATTGGCATGCGCTATCATAATGGCAATAGCTGCATCTATTAGTGTTTATGTTGAAATATATGATCAAGTGGAAGATACAATACAAGTCGTTAATGACAACGAAGAACTTGTCCAACCAATCCAAAACCAAC
>Ga0079103_1047342_pt1 | contig 10928 bp, 6 predicted proteins | sample ADurb_Total_1213_FD_74561 | JGI IMG/M metagenome (GOLD analysis project Ga0079103, IMG submission 74561) | Active sludge microbial communities from Illinois, USA, of municipal wastewater-treating anaerobic digesters -... | ecosystem: Engineered > Bioreactor > Anaerobic > Digestate | place... | reverse complement strand
AAATTACTAACAAGTATGGTGAGAAGCAGATAGTTCCGGCTGGTACTGTTGTTGGATCTAAGAATGCTACAAGCGGTACAAGCGCAGAAGTGAATGTCGAGGCAAACTGCCCTATCGACTCCGATACATTCGTACCACAGACACCGGGTCTCTACATCTTCCGCAGAAATATAGCACTTGGCAACGCAAATACTGCCGATACTTATGAGTACAGCGGATATGTATTCGACGGAACAAACTATTTTGCTCTGGCAAATGATACAGCAGGAAATTCAGATTATACACTTCCTGTCGGTGCCGTAACTGTTGCTACATCTACAAGCCCACAGGCAGAGCCTCTGACATATGAGCTTCATGATGATTACATCAAGCTCTATACTGCTTCTGAAACAGTTGTTAAGAATGACAATCTGACATGGACTTATGATGATACTGCCGGTGCAGAAAAGCTGACTGCTACATATGGTACTGGCGATGAAGCTATTTTCATTGATGTTGCTCTTGCAAATATCGGTACAACAGGCGAGACATGGACAGCTAAGGAAGCTACCGATAAGACTACCACCTTCTATTACAATAACGATTTAGAGGCTGGCGATTCTTCTGCAAAGCTTGTTGACTCTGTAACACTCTCTCCAAACACCAAGAACGAGGCATTCCTCGCATTCGACTTCGACCTCAACGTATTCCTTGAGTCTGTTCAGGTTACTATCGGCGAAAACGGAAACGAGAAGACTACACCTGTTGAAGGGACTAACGGAGCATTTGCAAGCACTACAGACGGAAAGGCTCCTGCTTCAGCAACAGCACAGGACGCAGCTGAAATTGCTGACATTGCATGGAACTAAGATCAGTTTCTGTACTTAAATCAATTCATAAATAACTAAATGGAAGGAGGCTGGCTACATGATAGCAAAAAGATTATTTGCTACTATGGTAAGCAGCCTCCTTCTCTTTAATACTGTCAGTATGACAGCTTTTGCGGAGGTTGCTTTGCCCGACGGTGCGGTAAAGGGACTTCCGGAGAGGCTGACTGCAATGGACTCCGATGGTAATGTCGTGAGTTCCGACACAGGTGAATACTTCTTCCATGTAGAGAATATGCAGTACGGCACAACTTATACTAAAGATGTACAGCTTATGAATCTGCGTGACGACAAAGCATATCACATTTATTTTTATGTTGAGCCGCTTTTCAAGAACGGTGAGATAGACCTTGAAAAAGGCTGTGAATGTACATTCTGGCTTGACGGTCAGGAGGTCTACAGGGGCAAGGTCACGGGCGAACCTGATAACGGTTACATCGACCTGACAAAAGAGGTGCTTGACTGCGGAAACTATGCTCCAGGCGAATCGCATACTCTCAGATGTTCGGTCATCTGGAATGATCTGGATGTACTCGTAGGTGTGGATAACGGCCACAGGCTTGTGGATATCAACGGCGAACACGTACTTGTGGGCTCGCAGGATTCTGGCTACGTTGAAGGCGAGATCGAGTTCAAATGGATCTTCTATGCCGCTGTGGATGAGGACTATTCACCTCCGGATACCGGTCTGCTGGGAGTGAACAACATTTTCTGGATAATATGTATTGCGGTGCTGGCAGTCCTGACAGGCGGAATGCTGCTGCTTGTTCTTCTCAAAAAGAAGGAGAAAAAGAAAGAATGAAACGTGCACTGATACTTGTTGTTCTGGCTGTATTTATCGCAGTTGGGGGCTATTGTGGGTATCGATACTATAATGAGGATATTCTCCCCGAGAAGCAGCTGAGTGAGGCTGATGACAAGCAGCTTGAGCTTTTTGAAAGGGTAAAGCCGAAGGTCCTTGTTTCATATAACGGAAAGACTGAGACTGAAAAAACAGATCATGGCTCTCCTTTGCAGTCAGCTGAAGAAGTCAATTCCGATGTTGTGGGATGGCTGACCATTCCTGATACACACATCGATTATCCCATAGCACAGGCTGAGGATAATGATTTCTACCTGCATAACGGTTTTGACGGCGAGTACAACTACGAACTGGGTTGTCCGTTTCTCGATTATCGCTGCGAAAGTGATTTCAGCGGCTTCAATTCCATTGTGTACGGACATCACATGACAAGGCAGAGGATGTTTGCTGATATTGCGCTGTTCAAGGATACGGCGTACTTACAGTCACACCGGAAAGGGACACTCACGCTGAATGACGGAGTGCATAATGTTGATTTCTTCGCATATATGAATGTAAAAAACACCGCACCTGCTTATCATGCAGTGTTTGTCAGTGATTCCGAAAAAGAAGAGTATATTGACTATATTTTCTCGGATGCGGTATATATATTGAATTATTCGGCCGATGACTTAAAGCGGAATGACGATCTGCATCTCTTGCTTTTGTCAACCTGTACTTATGAGTTTACTGATGCGAGAGGTATCTTAATCGGTATAATAGAATAACAGAGTCTATCCCCCATGATGCTCTGCTTATTATTTGAATAATAACAGATTTTATCTGAATACATATAAAACAGAGAAAAATATAAGGGCAGAGAGAATAAATTTCTGTCCTGAAGCCGCACTTGATTCTAATGGGGGAATTGGGTGCGTTTTTGTTATATTTACAGATGATTACAGAAGGAGTTGCTTATGCAGCAATATTATGGCAAGAAAGATATTCAATAAAGTATATGAAATACTATCAACAACTGTGATTACAATAGGCGTGATACTGGTTATAATCTACCTCTGCGGCATCCGGCTGTATCACGTTAAATCGGGCTCAATGGGAGAATTGCTCCCCGTCGGAAGTGTATGTTTTGTAAGCACTTACAGCAAATATGACGATATAACAGAAGGCGATGTGATATCCTTCAGCGTAAACAGGGATATTATGGTAACACACAGAGCAATAAGCGTGACGGAAGACGGAATAATTACACAAGGTGATATGAACAATGCACCTGATCCGGATTATGTCACACGTGATAATTATATCGGAAAAACTGTGTTTGCATTGCCGTATATAGGGAAAGCACTTGAATTTTTCCATACGATAAACGGACTTATCGTAATTGCTGCAGTTGTTCTGATTATGTTAATAACAGGAACATTCTATAAGCGTGACTGAAAATGAAAGGAGGGGGTTCCATGCGATTCAAAGCATTTATTGATAATCTGCTTAAAAAGAATAAAAGGCAGAAGATCACTATGATATCGGTTGTTTTTATTGTATATGTTATGCTGCTTGCAGGAATTTTCTCTTATTTTCAGAGTGAGGATATGGTTACAAACAGAATGGAAGCAAAAAACGGTTCTGTAACTATCATTGAGCCGGAATGGGACAGAAAAGGTCAGTATAAAGCGAGAGCGTCTGAACCCGGTATGGAGATAGAAAAAGACCCGAAAGGTCATAATAACGGACAGAATGACCTCTATATCCGCCTGAAGATGACGATAGATTTAGGCACTTATACAGCGAAAAATGATTCTTATGAGGAGAACTTCCCGGATGATGACGGACGCCGGATCGATTCAATCCTGAAAGCAATAAAGCTCGAAAACGGCAATGACTTTTTGAATTCATCTTTAACAGAAACCAATAACTCTGATTTTAAAATGGATACAAAAACCCAATCGGGAAAAACAGTTTATTATTTCTATTATACCAATGGTGATACGGATAATAAGATGTGTATTGTTAAGCCGGATGAAAGTACATCAGAGCTTTTTGATCACTTAGAGATACCAATATACAAAAAGGATTATCTTGGTGTTTTTGATCAGCCATATAGTATAACACTGACAGCTGAAGGTATTCCTTCAGCAAATTATCCCGACGGACTTACATTTGATGAAGCGAAAGCTGAGAATGGTCCGTTCAAAGGATAAAGTTTTATCTGTAAATTATTCAGAAAGGTAGATGGCGTAATGTTTGATAAATTTGCAAAAAGAATAGTCAGTCTTACAGCGGCAGTTATTATGGCTGTGTCAAATGTACCGTCAGTTTATTCGCAGGAAATAATAACTACTGATATAAAGACAGAATCATTGATTTCAACAGGTACGACCGTATGTGAGACTGAACCGGCGACAGAAGTCACAACAGAAGAGACAACAGAGGGAATAACAGAAGAACCTGCAACGTCATATACTGAAGCCGATTTAACACATCAGAGCATTGAGATTCATCCTGATGAAGAAAACACTGATAAATCAGTTATTCTTGAAGGCCTTATGCCTGAGGGCGCAGAGGCTGTAGCTGTTGATGTTTCCGAGAATTATGGCGGAGTAGCTGCTTATGATATCACTATTACAAATGGTGAAGACGAGTATCAGCCCGGAGAGGAAAATCCTGTTCTTGTTGAGATCGCCGATCCTGTTATCCCGGAAAGTGATACTATTGAGCTCTGGCATATCAGGGATGATGATACCTTTGAGCAGATCTTTGATTTCACAGTTGAAGCAGGAAAGATAAGCTTTTATGCTACTGGATTTTCGGTTTATGAAATCGTTCAGGCCGGTGAGGTGTATGAGCCGACTGCTGTTTATGCAACCACCATTGAAGAACTGGTGAGTACAGATGGTGAAGGGAATCCGATTCCGTTTATCATGGGCAGAGAAGATAATTATCTTACAAACAGTCTGAACAGCAATTCTGCATTCATAACAGTTACCAGTCCTTCGAATGCGAGCATGTGGTATTTTGAGTTGCTTCCGACAGGTTCTTATGGAATCTATACCTATGTGAACGGTCAGAAAATGTATGTTACGAATCCGAGCGGCAATTTGGCCGGCCTCGGCACCACTCCCGCAGAATTTGAAATCGACAAGGCTACCAGTGACCAGTTTTTTCTCAAATTAAAAGGAGTACAAAAATGGTTTCAGTTTTCAAAAAGCGGATACGGTTATCGTTTTTGGACAGATAAGAATAATGAACTTAATCCTAAGTTTGTAATGATTTATGAATCTTCGCTTGAGCCGCCGGATGATCCCTACCACCTTGACAATAAAACCTACGGTCTGATGGTTTATGACAGTATGCTCGGATATGCCATGACAGCAACGGGCAAGGTGGTCAATAATAAAGATGTTCTGAATGATGAATACTTGTTTGTCCGTCAGGATCCGGTGTACCAGAACTCTGAATTGTATATTCTGGATGCGCCGTCCGACAGAGAAATCACAAAGTGGACATTCCACAATGTGTCCGGTGAGATCTATAAAATATCAGCGGATAACGGCATGTATCTCTCTATTACGGCAAACGGAGTGAAGCTGACAGACGAAGCCGATGCCTCTGAAATCACTGTGACAATGGGTACCGGTGCGAACGCCGGAAAAATCAAACTGTCAGCAAACGGATATGAGCTTGCCGAGACAAAAAAGACCGGCTATGGCGCCGGCGCTGCATCAAGAGGATCCTGGCTGAGCTTTGTTCAGAATTCTGTTTTGACAAATGATGATTTTGTCATCTATTCTGCATCCAAGATCGGCATGTCTGATAAAGAAGATGTTGTTGTAGTTGAGGATGATGTGCAGACGCCTGAAGATGAAACCGAAACAGTAAAAAAGTATGTCATCAGACAGGATTCTGAATCATATAATCAGGTTATAGTCTATACCCGTGTGTGGAATGAAGACCTAAAGGAGTATGAGTTCTATGCCGTCGATCATGATGGCAATCTGGTTCCGTGCTATGAAAGAGGCAACGAAATCATGTGGGTTGGCGGCCAGATCAATACATTGCTGTGGGATTTCGTGGATTATTACTATCCGGACGGAGTGACACACTCGAACTATTATGAGCTGATTAACACCTATTCCGGCAAGGTTCTCGCACCGAGGCCGGACGGATCCGGCATATCTCCCAAAACTGTTGGTATCAATCTGAACGCGCGGAACAAGGATGAATACTCCGGTAAGATTATTGCATGGGATAAAGATGCCTATTCCTATTATGCACTGGAAGCGGATCTTGAACACGACACGGTCAAATCAGTCCTGAAAAAAGACGCAAGAGATGAAAAATCAGATTTCTATTTTGCAGTGATGAATCCCTATCACTCAGACCCCAGTACGGGAGAGCTGATACCGGTTCCGACAATTGATAATAATATGTATGGCATAACCATCAAAATGCAGGATTTTGCCAATAAGAAAAATAACCTTGCTTCAAATCATAATTTTCAGGATCAGCTCCTCGGTGACAACGAGATTTGGACAACAGAAACTGCATATACGGCTGTGAAAAATCTTTTATCGACAAATCTGGAATCAAACGGCTACCCGACAGCAGTAAATACTAATCGGTCATTATCAGATTTGTTCAATAATCCGACAACCGTCAATCATTTGTTTTTACAAAGCATTTATGACGAATCCGGTTACTTTGAATTTGACAGCTGCCAGAATTTTGCAACGCTGAAACAGCAGGACGGATCTTATTCTACCGATTTTACTGTTTTTAAGGAACTTGCGACCTCAAATTCTACCGACAAACCGACATTACAGCACGGTCAGTTCCTGCCGTTTGACAACATTGGAACGGGAGAGTTTATTGCGGATTTGGAGAATCCCAGAAACCCGTATAATCTGTATGATGCAATCGGCAATGAACTTGATGAGAGCGATCCCCGGAAGTATGAAAAACTGTATAATATTGAGGATCCGGAATACTATTACGGCATGGAGCTTCAAGCAGGCTTCGTTCAGACTAAGGACGGAACGGATGCATGGGGACATGATATCATCTTTGAGTTCACCGGTGATGATGATTTCTGGCTTTATGTCGACGATCAGCTTGTGATTGATCTCGGCGGTATTCACTCTGCAATGAAAGGTACTGTGAATTTCCGGACGGGTGAGGTTGAGACAAACGGTTCCAACGGAGTCAAGACAACTCTGGAGCAGATATTCAGAGAAAACTACAGCCAGCAGAAGCATACCGATAGCGAAGCGCTCGCATATTTACAGGAAACAAATAATAACCCTGATCTGACAATGGATGACATCAACGCAGATCAGACACTGCTCACAAAATTCAATAATTATAAGGCAATTCAGCATTCGCCGGAAGAAACAGATGCGTATATCAACAGTCTGTTCCAGCCAAAAACCATTCAGGTTGGCAATACAACCAAGACAGTCTATGTGTTCAGGGATTATTCGCCTCACAAAATGAAAATCTTTTACATGGAAAGAGGCGCCGGCGCTGCAAACCTGCACATGCGCTTTAACCTCAGCTATATCAAGCCGGGCAGTGTTGTTCTGAACAAACAGGTCCAGGGCGCAGGCGATATCGACTACAGCCTGATGAAATATCCGTATCAGATAGAGGTTCTGGTTCAAACAGGAAATACGACAACTTGGAACAAGCTTACACCGTCCGATCCGGATTTTGAGATCAACTATCTCAATCCGTTCAAGCCGGTTGATGACTTCCAGCCAACTTATACGGTGGATTCGGAAACATATGAAAATGTATTTTTCATAACGCCCGGAAAAGAAGTGTCCGTAAAGTTCCCTGATAACACGATCAGTTACAGGATCACGGAATGCGGTCTGAATTCCGAGGTTTATGATACGTTAATCTGCAACGGCGAAACTGTGTCGGGAAATCCAAGTGCAACTAAAAAGACAAAAGACTTTACGACTTCTGCTGATACTGTTGAACACAGACCGACCATGCAGCTGACGAATGTAGTCAGCCCGGACGCATCCAAGACACTGACCATTGAAAAGAAACTGGTCGATAAAGACCGCAATGAGATTCAGGATGACAGCAGCACCTTTAATTTCCGGCTTTGGCTGGAGGACGGAAGCAAGCAGGATAAACCCCTGACACTTACCAATATGCATACCTATTATGTTGTGGATGAGTACAACAGATTATGTGTATGGAACACCCAGTCCGAGGGCTTTCAGCCGACTGCACAGTATTATAATGATGCTTTTGAGGCACTGTCGGAAGAAGAAAAGCTATTTTATGCAAATGAAACCTCTCCGAACGGCCAGATTTCTAACATCCCTGCCAAATACAAGGTCAAGGTGCCTGGTCTGCTGAACGGAACGAAATTCATGGTCGAGGAGCGTGAAAGCGATAACCCGATCGGCTATCAGGTTTATAAGCTCGCTGGCTATGAATGTATGCATGACAGTTCAGGCGATGAACCCAGCAATCCGACCTACGAGGTTGAAAGCGGCACAAAGCAGAATGCCGGAACTGTAATAAAGGATTACTCGCCGCATCTGCGTGTTACAAACCAGAAAGGCTGGGGCATTGAAGTTACAAAGGAGTGGTCGGACGCCGATTATACATCCGAGCATGATCCGGTCTATGTAGCGGTTTATGTAAACGGTGAATTACAGCGGGATACTGTCAGAAAAATCGGCAAAATCAGCGATACGCTTACTGTATCCTCTCAGCGCTATTTCTTTGACGAACTCGAAAACGGCACGACTTTGGGACATACGAATCCGACTGATGAAGAATCAGATTATTATTACGAGGTTCGTGAGGTCAAGATCACGCCGGATGGCTCTCCACTGACGGTGGATGAAACCAACGGTTATGTTACGCTGGCAGAGACTCAGAATGTTGTACCGCTTACAGAATGGACGGATCAATCGGGAAATCAATATACCGTGGAGTATTATCCGGGCGAGCCGGAGGGACATAGTAATGATCAGAATGCCCGAAAGGATACAATCAGAAATGTCCGGAACGACGGCATTGCCATCCGCCTGTTTGACTGGGGAAACGATACCCCGCTTCCCGGCGGTACATTCCAGCTGACATGGCAGGAAAATGAGAATAATGCACCGGTCGTTGTCGGAAAGAATCATTATACCTCAGACGAGCTGGGCGAAGTGATGGTTCTTTACGGCGCGAAAAAAACAGGAACTTATACGCTGACGCAGACTGCTGCACCGAACGGTTATGTCGGCCTGCCCGAAGAGCTGATTCAGTTTACTGTTCATTCAGACGGCAGCGGCGGCCTGAATGTAGTCATAACCAAAGATGAAAACGGCCTGGACAGCAGCGGCGGAGACAACGAGAATTACTGGGTAGATCCGTCAACGGCTGATCCGACCGGCGTTTATCAGGCGGTTATTGATGTTCATAACAGACCCTTTGGTCTGAAGGCTGTGAAAATCGACGGAGAAACCCAGGAAGTGATGAAGGGTGCGACATTCGCACTTTATAAAGGCGTTAAAAACCAAAAGGCGAAATCATCAAAGACTATTTCCCGATGGCGGGCTATGAATCACTTGTGTCCGGTGCGGACGGCGTGATTCCGCAGATCACAAATGTGCTTTTGCCCGGTATCTACTTCCTTGCGGAACTCAGTGTTTCTGAACCTTACCTTGTTTTGGATGTACCTGTTGAGTTTTCAATCAGCAATCTTGGATATGTTACAATTTTAAATGCATCGCAGTGCGGCTGTACGCTGAAGGGCAGTCCGGTATCTGATCCGAACGCCACCCCGGCTTCTGCGGCAGAGGAAGCATTTGTTATCACAATCCCGAATGTGAAGGGAATCAATGATTTCTATTTCAACATCGAAAAGTTTGCATTTCTTGATAAGAATGTTCACGGCAGCACAGCCGACTCCGAACAGAAGTTTGTATTCATGGTTGAGCGATTCACGGATGATGACACGGCGATGAATTCACCGCTGGAGACATTCTATGTTACACTGAACTGCGAAGAATTATGCAATGATCACCTTCACCCCGGAATTCTGAACAACTTTGCAGATCACAGCTATTCATCCGGCCGTGTGGAAATTCATTACGCTGACAGCGAAACCTATTCGTTCCCGACGGCAATCGAACGCGGTGTCAGGACTGTACATGTCAAACAGAAGGGTATTTACCGCGTGACGGAAATCAAAGGCTGGTCATCGACGGATTATGATTTCTGGGAAGGCTCAAACGGCTGCTTCGGAACAACTGTCGGCAATATTATTGCACAGGGTACAAATTCGAAAAATGCTGCCGGACCTTATGTCGCATTCAGGATTACTGATGCGGATTCTAAAAACGATGATTCTCTGACCACCGCAAGCTTTACCAACACAGAAACTGAATATGCTTACCTCAGTTCACAGGCATATGCAGAAAACACAATTTCCAAATAATCAAACGTCAGGAGGGGCGTTGAATGAAAAAAGACAAGAAACGTACAATCATCATAAGCAGCATCATTGCAGCCATGTTCATCGCTCCTCTGATTGTTTTTGCAATTGCTTATTACAGCAGTGAACGGACAAACAGCTTTATGCCGGGCAATGTGGATATTCTTCTGCATGAAGAAGGAAGCGGAATCCTGAATACAGGTGAAGACCCGGAATTGGAAAAAGAGTTTCACTGGGACGATGAGACCTATTCCACTGAAAAGCGAGTGAAAATCAAGGATACCCGTAAGAATCCGGGAGAAGTTCTCCGCGTCTGCCTTGTTCCGATGTGGGTTGACAGCGCAGATCAGGATATCATTTGCGGCGGTGTATTCAACTTCACAAATCCGGTCTGGAATGCATCCAACAATGCATTGACTTACACAGACGACGAAATGACGATTACACTGAATCTGGATTCAAACTGGCAGGCGAACGGCTGGAGTTATCAGCCCGCGGACCATTGCTTCTACTATACCGGACCGCTGGATGAAACCAAACTGACAGCACAGCTGCTGCAAAGCGTGCAGCTGAATGAAAATGCTTATGCATTGACGGAAGACTATCTATTCCGCCTGGACGTTCTTGCAGATGCAATTCAGAGCACGGGGAATGCTGGTGCAGACAGAGGCTGGAACTCCCCACAACCATAACAGAAATCATTAAGCTGCGGACAGAACTATACTATCCGCAGCCTTTTTTCCCTTTCCTTTTACGCATCTGCTCCTCACAGATTAGCGCTGTGCGAAGCAGATGCCGTTTTGTTTAATAG
>Ga0079103_1048060_pt1 | contig 11165 bp, 1 predicted proteins | sample ADurb_Total_1213_FD_74561 | JGI IMG/M metagenome (GOLD analysis project Ga0079103, IMG submission 74561) | Active sludge microbial communities from Illinois, USA, of municipal wastewater-treating anaerobic digesters -... | ecosystem: Engineered > Bioreactor > Anaerobic > Digestate | place... | reverse complement strand
CGCCCTGCATGACCTCTTGGTTTTCTACGACTCCGAAAACTTCACCACCTATGAAAGCGATATCGATAGCCCGAAAGCCGCGTATGTCGGCAGGAACGACCGCTTCTCTCACCCCTTAACCGGCTACGATTATGTGTATGACGAAGGGATGCTCGCCTACCGACTGATTAAAGGCAAAGAAACGACTGGAGAGGCAACTTTGGTTCCCTTGGTCTACCAGTCCTTACCTGCGACTCCGAAGGCCTTCCCGATAGAGGAGCCGCGTATCCTTCGGATTCTTGGAAAAGACTTCAAGATTAACGGCAAGATCATTTCTCCGATCTTCACCTTAGATAAGAACTACGAATACTACGTGAACTTCACCAACGATGACGTGGTAGACAGTTGGGCGATCGCCGCGCACCAAAACACCTTCGGGAGAGAAAACGACATCATCCGCGCGAACCCCGTCGACAAGGAATATGAGACGTACGCCGGCGAGTACTCCACGGTCTTCCTCGGCTCGAAGCTCAACACCCCGGGGACCAAGGAGGATCAAAAAGCCGAATTCACCTTCCGCGTCCCGGATGTCACCGGGGACTACTGGCTTTGGATCGTCGCGCGAGACCGCAGCGCCCAAGACACCAAGCTGTTTGACTATCCTTTCGACGAAAGACACGACTATAAAGAAGATACTTACTTGGGTGAGTACCCGAGTTACGCGACGAAGAACCGCCAATGCGAGATCTTCGGGACGTGGTTTGACGACGGCAGCCCCAACTTCGACAAGATGTATTACGACGACTCGATGTCGGAAGACGACGCCGATATGGTCATCCTGCTCAGACTGCGGATCAAGTCTCACAGCTGGGACATCGTGCGACTCGATATACACGAACCCGATTTGGTGAGTTATCCCGTTATCGATGACTGCGGTAATGACATATGGTATATGCATTCATACCATCCGAAACTGGTGCCAAACGAATTCGACGAAGCCGATCTGAAGATACCGGTCTATGATTTGCCACGAGACATCTACCCAGTGTACAAATGGGTAGAGGACAAGGATGAAGACCCGATCGGGCTTTTCCTCGATAACAATCAGTTGAAAGTCGACTCGAAAGACGGTCCCTACAATCTCTGGAAGGTCACAGACTGGGTTAAACGCGACATCCAGTACTTACTCAGCAGCCAAATAGACGGATTCGAATGTTGTGGCAATCCCTGCTTAGTCCGCATCGAAGGCGTGCCGGTCGTCGGCGGCAATGACCCGACAGATTTCAGGGTCAAGACCCACGAGGACATCACCAAGCTCTCTATGTATCTGATCGAAGGGGAGTATTGGGACACGCAGTCCGTTGAAAGGGACTACGGGAACCTGGACGTCAATCCGAAAGTTATCGCGAAGACCACGAAGATAGCCGATCCTAGCAACATCTCACAATGGGGATTCTGGGAATGGACGCTGGATTGGAATGCCCTGAAGCTGACGGGCGTGGAAGCCACCTACACGATCGCCGTTCGAGGCTATCACAAGACCAGCGATGACAAGAGCAGCTTCTACGAACAGTTCCAATGGCCGATCTTCGTCGATACCAAAGGCCCGGTATTGAAGCTGTATAATGTTTTGGAAAAACTGGGTCAGAGCGCTACTGGTGCGGTCCTAGATAAGCACGAAACGCTACAACTGAACATACAGGAAGAGATCCCGCAGCGGACCTTCTACGATGACGCCTATCCAGTCGAAGATTGGCTCGCGATGCTGGCGATCGACAGAGGCGGACTCTTCTTCGAAGAAAACAAGGGCGTGCCCACGAACAGTTATTGCGCGATCAACGATCGTAGAGGATGTGAACCGATATATACCGATTATTCGAATGCGACGATAGACGAGTTCTTCATCCTACCGTTCGATCCCTTTGTTTCCAGTTTCAGCAACATATACGATTGCTGGGACTATCGCATGGCCGAGATCCGCGCCAAAGACCTTCGCAACCATTTGGTGAAGTTATGGGATCCGTGCTGCGCGTGCAGTTATTACCCATTGTTTAGCAAGTATTCCCAGATGACGCCGATCGCCTCAAACTCCTACTTGCTGGGATACCCCGGTTTCGATATGAGAACTGAACTCTGCATAGAGTACGATCACCTCACCCTGCGCAATTCCCTGAAATATCTGGAACCCTATGTCAGAGACGTCGAATACACCAACGCGCTGGGTATTCGCAGCATCCTGTATAAAGAGTATATGGCAGACATCTACAGCGAATTCCTGAACGATGACTTCTGGTATTGCAACTATTACTTCAACACCTTCTGTGATATAGGAGATATGAGAGAGATCGGGCTATTACCGGAAGTGGCCCTATTCCACAACATCTACATCCGAGACTACTGCTGGTTCAACAAACAGCTGGGAGACGCCGCGTGCTTGGCCGCCGAGATGTTGGACGAACTGGGGAACAAGGGATCCTGGCAAGGGATGATCGAACCGAAAACCTTAACGGACACCTTAGAGGCAACGGTGAGCAAATCACTTACGAATCCTTGCCGACTCAACCGCATCACGGTGAGCGGCGCAGCCACAGCCCTGTTGAAAGCCATAGGCGTGAAAGAGCTCGCCAAAGACGGCATGCCCGCCGGTCCTTTCGTTTCGGCTACGATCTCCCCGTTGAGTAAAACCTTCTCGAAACCGATCGATGGCGTTCTATTGCCGAAGTTCGCGTGCGCTCGTGATTTACAGATCATCGGGACCACCCACGACGGGTACAACATCGGTTTCACAACCAGCGTCTCTTTCTGTTATGCTGGAAACAAGCCGACGATAAAAGCGCTTCCCTCGCCGGCCGATCTCTCTTCCGGAAAGGTAATCGATATCGCCGAACGACTCAAATCTTTGGGAAAAGAGGTATTGGTGCCGTTACTCGGAAAGGATGAGAAGTACGCGCTGGAGGGATTCGACGGCACGGCGACGGTGACCGTGAACGGTGTGATCACGACCGACGACGACAACCTCGACAAATATACCGTGTACTACCAGGCGTATGCCCAAAAAGACCACGCTGTGCCGGTACAGGTGCCCGGATTGAACGGGGTTTATGACGCGTTAGGCTTAAAAACCTTCACACTTCCGATGAGCGTATCCGAAAGCGCGACGATGGGTTCTGTCTCGCTGGCCGCGACTGCCGCCGACTGTGGATGTAACCTTGAAGATAACGTCGCGACTTCGCTTAAAATTTGGTACCAAAACCCGAAAACCTTTGTGGTGAGCGTCGAACCGTTGACCTCTACCGCGCCGGCAACGGGGATCATCGTAAAACTACAAAGCGATATCCTGTTCCTTTCCAAAGATGAGATACTAAACAGTTTCGAATTCTGGAAAAACGGCGTGCAGCTTACCAATAAAAACGTATGGATCTACAACGGGTCTTCGAAGACTGAGATCACCTTACCCGGAAGAGCGCACTGGTTCTTGTTCGAGGTCTCGCCCTTCAACCCGACCGCGTCCGCGCGTTCCGAGCATGAGGGCCTAAGCGAAAGGCTCACGCCCGAAGGCAACTGGATCTTCGAAGTGCACTGCCGCAACCTGTACTCGGTATACGGCGGCTACATCGACAAGTTAGAAACGATGAACCGCTATCCATCCATACCGATTAACCTCTTGCCGGCCAACGGAGCGGTGGGACAAAACCCAACGGTAACGCTCAGATGGACGCCGAGTGTCGACCCGGACGGCGATAGCGTGCGGTACGACGTCTACTTGTGGCAACAAGACAAAACTCAACAGATCGTCTCCACGAACCAATCGCAGACGAGCAAGACCGTATATAACCTGGAGAACGGGAAGACCTACCGTTGGTTCGTCTTGGCGAAAGACGGGCGCGGCGGCACCTCCGCCAGCGAGGTCTGGAGCTTCACGGTCGGTAGCGCCGCGTTTGTGACCATTACAGCGCAAAGCGATCCAGCCGCGGGCGGACAGGTTCGCATAAACAGCGGCACCTGGGGAGTAAACCAAAGCGCGCAAGTTGTCGCCGGCGGGTACGCTACCCTACAAGCGGCAGCTTCAACAGGTTATGTCTTCGAAGGATGGTATGACGGTACTACCCTTCTTAACACCCAGACCTCCTACTCTTACGGGCCTGTCGTGTCGCCGAAAACAATAAAAGCGAAATTTGTCGCGGGAATCCCCGGCGAAGCGAAGATCTATCTGGAGAAGGTAAACGAAAACACTTTCCAGATTAAATCGACGATACCCTTTACCGTAGGAGCAAGTGTTCTCATGACCTTCAACACCGAAATCGCCTTCGCAAGAGATTACTTCGACCCCAAAGGAATTATCAACGGATCCACTTCTATACCGCAGCCCCTTTTGCCTGACGGGACACTCGGAAACGGTGTCACCGTGGTATACTCAAACGTGGCGGAATACCTGAACGGCTCAAAGATCGAACTGAGCGCTTCGGACTTGGTTATCGCCACCGTAACCTTCCCAGGCACACCGCAAGGGCAAGTCACCATTCTCGGATTCGAACACGGGGGACAAACGGTCCAAATAGGGACGCAAAACAGCGTATACTTCGGAGGTAGCTCTACCTCCGGAGTGTACCTCGAGAAACTGCCCGGCAACAACGGGTTTGTCATCAAATCCACGGATGTTTTTACCATAGCGGCAAACATAGTCCTTGACTTTGATACGACGCTGGCTCCGATTTTGGCATCCTCCGAGTTTTCTCCCCGTGGGAAAATCGGAGGTATGGTAGACAATCCGATGGTTTTAGATCAAGGAGCGCAGGTAGTATTCTCAAACAACGCGGAATCGTTGAGCGGTTCGGTTTTAACCGTCGGACCCGGCGGCGTCATCGCGACAGTGACGTTTTCGGGCACGAAGACGGGATCGATCCGGTTAACCAAGTTCGATAACGGCGGGGGTCAAGACAGACCGATTTCCTCATTGAACCAAACATTGAATTTTTAGAGAATAAAAAATACAAAAAGGGGGTTTAGTTATGAAGAAGAGTATATTCCGACTATCGATCGTCATAGTGATTCTCGCCTTAATGCTCGCCGGATGTATACTGAAGCCGAAAACCTGTGACATCCAGGCGACGGTCTACGGACCGGACGGTTTACCGGCATCGTTCGCGAGCGTCAAAGTGGGAAACACCGTACTTAAGGCGGATGCAAACGGTACGGTCCGCGCGAAGGTAACGTCCGGGAAAGTCGCGTTCAGCGCTTTGGAAGCTGGAAGCCAGTTGATCTCCAAAGAAGTGACGATCGACTCGAATCGCTCGATACGGTTGGAGCTGGACCAAAGGGCGAACACATACGGGTTCATCTATCGCAAAGTCGATGGGCGCCTGAAGGCGATCTACGTGATACCCCAAGCGTTATCCCCGAAAGCGGCGGTCTTCGAGGGGAAACTGGGCTTGCAGGCGGAAGAAGCCGGAAAGGGGCACTTTCTCTTTACGCAGGAGATAGGAGACAAAACGCGTATAGAATGGTCGCCGCTTCTCGAAGGCGAATCGAAGCACGGGTTATACTACGCGTTTTCGATTCCGGTAGAGGGGGAGATCGAAGGCCAGGTTAGGATATATCAAGGGACGGACCGCTCGGTGGGCGACCTTCCGGAAATCCCGTTAACCGACGAAGAGCGCGCGATACACCCTGATTCGGTCTTGGCCGCGGTTGGGGACGTTGTCGCGCCTTTCGGGCGAGTGGACGTACAAGACCTTGTGGATTTCCTGACTAACTGGAAAGGGGCCTTTCAAGCGAAGTACGATTTAGGTTCCATATCGACGATGGACTTTGACAGGCCCAACGCCACCGCGACGCCGAAGCCCTTCAACGCGTCGGGACTGGTAAAAGACTCGGCAGTAAACGTCTATGATCTTCTGGTGCTGCTCAACGCATACAAATTGGCGACCTCAGAAATCGCCGGCTTCACCAACATCAACAAACCCTTCCCCGTCACGAATGTGAACGCGGTTGTTGCGGGATCGGGCTACAACGTGACGTGGTCGATACAGCACGTCAACGACGTGCAGGAATCATTCGACGTATATGTTGGAGACACGTCGGGCGCGTTGACGACACTGGTCGGGACAGCGACGCCGAAAACAGCGACATCCTACACGATCCCCAATTCGGCGCACGCGGGCAAATACGTGAGCGTGGTGGCGAAGAACGGAGCGTTTTCTTCCGAAAAGGCAGCCGGACCGGCCTTACCTCCAAACACGGTGACGGTGAACGTTACCTTTGAAACGCTTCACAGTTTCATCGTCAGCTTTTCAGAAGCATACGGCAGCCTTTCCCCCGCCAATTTCGCCTTATCGATCGGCACGGTGACGGGGGTCACGCCTATCAACGCCACACAAGCGCGGGTAATGTTGTCCGGACTCTCTTACGGAATTACGGTAACGATTACCGTAAGCGGTGTTTCCACAAGCTCCGGAAAGGCCATACCGACGCATACGCAAAACGTGACCATCCCGGGGGTATCGCAATTTTATGAACTGGTTTTAGTATGCGATGCGACGGGCAACGCCATTCCTTCGGACGGGCTGAGCTCAACGATGTTGACGGCCACGCTCTACGACAAAGCGACAGGGCTTACTTTGCCGATAACGGCCCAAGTTCAGTTCACGGCGACGTTAGGTTCCTTGAGCCAGGCGAACGTGGGACTTTCCGGAGCAGCGGCTTCGACGCAGTTGCGCTCGGTATCATCGTTGGTAGAACTCACTTCATACGTCAAAGCGACGATAATCAGTTCCACCGAGAGACCGGAGCTAGTCGGGTTGGAATCCAACACTTTGGTCGTGTTCTTCGTACCGGGTGGGACGCTCCAGAAAGTGCGCGCGATAGGCGCCGGCGCTTCTTGGGGAGACCGATTCTGGGTAGATTTCAGCGGGCCGGTAAGCGCGCAACTCTATAAAAGCGTCGTACTGAGTCCGGGATGGAACGCCGATATCCCCTATGGAATACGGTACATTCCCAAACCGGAAAACCCAGACGTACACTATCCCTTACACATCATCGACGTCATACAGTCATCTCCGAACCGGCTAACGTTCATATTCGACGCCGACCATTTTCACCCGATTTTGCTTCCCTTAAACGAGCGTTCTATGGCGCCGGGCGTATCCAACGCGCTGGACAGCTGGCTTGGGTTCATCCCTTCCGCGCTACTGGGGATTACGAAGCAGTATCGATTGCTGGATAGGAGCTATACCTACGAGCCGCTCGATACGGATGATCCGGCTGGGCCGAGCGTGGGGAACTTCTTCAGAGATAATATCGTGCACACGATCTTCTTCCCGGAAGAAGTGACTGGGGTGGTGGAACAGAGCAACCCGATAGGGTTCCAATTTTCAGATGTCACCGCGCCTTTCGTATACGGATTAACGGTGGTCGATAACTGCAACCTGATCGTAGAATTCAGCGAACCGATCTGCGAAACCTTAGCCGAGACCCCGAAAGAAAAAGATGATAACCCGCATTTCACGATCGACGGGAAGCGACTATACTTCGTTACAACGCCTGGACAACCGGATATAGACCATGCTGTTTCGACGAGTCGGATTTTGATCACCGATTTGTATGTGGGGAAGTATGACGCGGTCGCCAAAAAAGATGACCGGCATCTCGTGTTCATCAAAATTTACCCGGAAGATCATTTCAAACTCGCAGTAGGCAACCACATCCTACAAATCCATAACGTCGGAGACTGGGCTGGATGGACGGACCCCGATCAGAACCGGATTTCGACGCAATCCTATCCATTTACGGTTAATCCGGACACGGTGCTTCCGGTGGCAGAAGTGATAAGACAATCGCCGGAGCAGTTCCTGATAAGATTCAACCGAAAAGTCAAGATAGAAGCCGGGAAAAAGCTGAATGAGGCGTTAATCATCGAAACGCCCGCCATTCCGCCTTACTCGAAGATCACAACGAAGATGGTGCCCAATTCGTTCGGTTCTCAAGGTCTAACGCCGCAGGAGAATATAACAGTGCCCGAATACATCGTCACGGCGATCAACGAGGACGGGACGGCCTACGATTTAAATGGGAAGAAAGCCAATCTCGAACCTTACGCTTTAGGTGAATCGCTTCCGGAATGGGACCTGTTCCTGGTGGAATTCATACAAGACTGGAGCGTCATCATCGGCGATATCACGAGCGGATATTGGAATACGGGTTCCGACGGGAAACGGCCCTATAACCCGTTGACTTTCCGGTTCAACTACTGGGAGACCACCACCGGTTTGAAGATGACGCCAACGGATATTCCCGTCGCCAATCCGTTCGACGGCGTTTCGCCGAAAGTGGTCGAAACACGGGATTTGTTCGCTATGAGGCCAAACATGCCCTTCCGGAATGATCCCGATCAACCGGCTACGTTATTCCCGACGTACCCTCCAGCTCCTCAATCACTACCGGACGATTCTAACGAAGGAACGCGATTGAGCGGCATTACGGCTTTTGAGAACTCCGAACCCGGGAAGTACATCTATGTGGAGATGGACGAACCGGTGCAGCTCATATCTCGCCGTATAGACGATCATACTAAGAATACCGGTCGCTCCAATCCGACGACCCCGAACCTGACGCAACAACCTGGGCAGGATAAGACAAAAGACGTCAATCAAATCGATGGGATGCCGCCTCTGACGGTACAATTCAACTACCGCGCGGACCCCAGCATCACGACGACCGGGGCATTGGTACCGGGCTCCGTCAGCCAGGACGACAAATCTTTCGTAGTCCGACCGGTTACGAAGCTGACGGCCGGCGTTTGGGATATGTATATCCAGCACATGCCCGACGACCACGGGAACTCCTATGAGACGATCGCGATAGAGGTTAACGTGCCGGTTTCTACGGTCAGTCCCAAAGTCGCCTGGATCGGGTTCTTGAACGACGTGTGGGTACCGCACGACGGGCTGAGCGGCGGAGAGATTCGGGACGTCATCCAAATCAAGTTTACCGACACGATGAGCGTGGGGGCCTCGAACGGGGTAGATAAGACGACGAACTACAAGTTCCGGGGGTATGGACTTCCGGCCGGTTCCTACATCTACCAAGGCATTCACGGGTTACTCGCGGGGCCGGGCCTTGCGCCGGGCACGACCATCATCGCCCTGACGCAGCAATTGAACCATGCCGTAACCACCGGGTGGGACGGGGTTACGATCGTAATGCCCAGAGGCGCTTGGGATGGGATGTACGGAGGGACGGACTTCTCGTGCAACATCACATTGGCGGAGAACTTCAAGAGTAAAGACGGGAGGACCTTAGACCCGACCTCGCGGCAGGTGGAACTCACGCACACCTTCGATCCGAAGCTGACGCCCGCCTTCCCGGGGAAGAATCCCGCGATCAATGATGACCCGAGCAGCAATATCTACCCATATAACGGATCGTACTATCAAGCGGTGTACGTGAACAACCTCCCGATGAACCTGTCGCTGAAGAGCTCCGAACGGCGTTTCATCATCGGCGCGGTCGCGTTGGATCTTGTTACAGGCAGTAACTATACACCGCCGCACGTTCCGGATGGTCGGGTCGACACGCTGGCGTTCCTGCTCGACCGGCAGATATTAGACGCGAACCTGAACCCGAACCAGTACGTGTATGTGAACGGAATCCGCAGCGAAAACTTTGTCGCGGCACATGAGGATGCAGAAGCCGAGATCTTGGCCTCTATTGCAGCGTTCACCACGGATCCGCAGGTCGTGATGTGGGAGATGGATTTCCCGATATCCCAGTCTCCCAGCGAGAAAAACGACGCGTGGGTCTTCGTGGAGCTCAAAGGCGACGCGCAATTCCCGGTAGCGAGCTTACAACGAGCCGATGAAAGAGACTACGAAGGCGTCGTGATCACGTCGAGCTCCGGGAACAAGCTGATCGGAGGCGGCTCTTGTCGGCCTTTATACCAAGTCAGAAGTACAATCCCAGGAGGTGACTCACGCGCCCGTGCGGCAGATGTGCCTGCTAACGAAATCTGGGTATGGGGAACCAACGACCCTAACTTGGCGCCCGAATGTTTCAATCATTGGTTCCAAAACCTCCCTGTCGGCAAAAACACGTTGCTGCTCCTTCCTTCCGAGTACGCGACAAACGTGTTGATAAACCAGTCCGGTACGTATAAGAGCCTCAACAGCGGTATACCCGGATACAAATCAACCCGCGGGCCGGAGGCGATTGTCAGAGCCCAGAACGGTAACCAAACGGAAAGAGGGACTTTTGAACCCAAAAACTTTGGATGGGCGATCGAAAGGCGGTATTCTACTTCTGCAACCGACGTAACCATCGACGGCTTAGTGTTCCAACCCGCTGCGGATTATGTTCTGATTGGTAATATCTTTACGAGTTTGGTGGCCGTCAGAGGGGGAAGCAGCAAACCAGTGCCTGATAATGTGAAAATACTAAACAACGTCTTCGATACCTCGATCATCAACACACCTGACGGAGACGCGACACCGATCGTGGCGATAACCGTATTCAGCACTCCAATCGCAGATGATGTAGCCGCCGACACACGGATAGACAGAAATCTGATCGTGTTGCAGCACCAAGGCACCACAAACAGCTCTACAGAATGCGGAATACTGTTGGCCGTTAGCGGTGGAGCAGCCAACGGCAATCCCAGCGAAATAACGAACAACGTCTTTTCGATAGCCGGTCGAACTCCATCACCAGTATCAAACCCGCCTGTGTTGGGGGCGCCTGTGGGGATCTACGCTCGGCCGTCAAGTACGATAATGGAGGGAATCTTCTCCGGTGTGAAAGTCGACTACTGGAATATGACCGGGAACACCTTCAAAACGGACGGAACGAGGAATTGGTATAGTATGATGGAATTCGGAAGTGATGTGGGGGTCGACTCTGATACCCAATCTCAGGATCAAACCGGGATTTTCCTGGTACAAAACGTTTTCGGTGGGAACGCAGACAAAGCGATACGTTTCTATTTTGATCAAAAAAGCATTACCGTAGGACCGAGAAGCATTGGGAACGTCTTTAACGGTAAATATGAATATCCAACAACGAAGGTCTTGGGAGTAAAGCTTTATGGCAGCGGCTCTCTCACTCCCAAACTTACCGTGAACAACGAAGAATTTACCGAATCGACTGATTCAAAGGCAACGGAAGTGCAAAACTTATTGAAGTAAAGCTAAAGCTCC
>Ga0079103_1412326_pt1 | contig 11320 bp, 12 predicted proteins | sample ADurb_Total_1213_FD_74561 | JGI IMG/M metagenome (GOLD analysis project Ga0079103, IMG submission 74561) | Active sludge microbial communities from Illinois, USA, of municipal wastewater-treating anaerobic digesters -... | ecosystem: Engineered > Bioreactor > Anaerobic > Digestate | place... | reverse complement strand
AATGGTAGGACGAATTGGCAAATATTTTGCTTATTTTTCAATCGTTGCGATTCCATCTATTTTTATATATAACTTAAAAAACGAGAAAGGTTGGAGAAAATTCTTGTTTGGATATGTTTTTCCACTCGTTATTCTAACAGTGTATTTATTAAGAGTATATTCCTTTTTTGCTAATCCGACTTGGAAGAGTTTTTTGGAATATCACATTTTTTGAGTTTGGGGTGTCATTGTGAATTATCTAATAATTGGCGGATTAAACATAAGACCGTTTGATGAATGTGATATAAATTATTCAGATGTGCAAATTGCGAATCAAGAGGCAAATAGCAAACTGATGTGGAATTTGATAAATGGCCTAGAAGCCAATGGTGGCATTGTTACTATTCTTAATACACCAAATCTTTTATCGTATCAGGAGAATAAAGAAATTTTATTCCACAAGGGATATTACTGGAAACATAGGGAAAACATAAGTGATTACTCAATATCTTTTTTAAATTTTTTCCCATTTTCGATTTTTTCTAGGAAGACAGCAATTAATAGACAATGCAAAAAATGGATAAAAAAAACTGAAGGCGAAAAAACGATAATTGGAGTTACGCCTCATTACCCGATTGTTTATGCCATAAATAAGTATTCGAGCAAAGCAAAAACATGTCTTGTGGTACCTGACCTTCCAGAATATACCGGTAAAAGCAGGAGGAAAAGTCTTATTTATCGTTTATTAAAAAAAATAGATGTCTCTCTTTTTTATAGAAATATTCGGAGAATAAAAAACTTTGTTGTTTTAACGAAATACATGGAAGAAAAGTTAGGTAAGAATAATTATGTTTGTATTGAAAGTATGGTTGATCCGAGTGACGTTTTTAATGAAATTCACAGTGAGGCATCAAATGAATTTTCGTTTCTTTATTCTGGAACCATACATGACAATTATGGGGTTATAGAATTTGCAGAAACAATAATAGAGTATGACATTAATTGCAAATTCTATATTTGTGGATTAGGAACTGGAGTCGAAAGGGTTGCTGAATTGTCCCGTGCTGATAGCCGAATTATTTATCTAGGAGCATTGAATCCACTTGACGTTAGAAAGTACCAATCAATTGCGTCGGTTTTGGTTAATCCAAGGCCAAATGATGGGAGTGATTATTTAAAGTATTCGTTCCCTTCCAAAACAATGGAATATATGTTATCTGGTAAACCTGTTATTTGCTTTAAGTTGCCCGGAATTCCAGATGAATATGATGATTATTTATATTATATGGAATCATTTGACAAAAAAAGCATGATGAAAGCAATAAAACATCATATGGAATTGTCCGAAAGTGAGTTGGATTCTATAGGACGCGCAAACAGAACTTTTGTTCTAAATAATAAGAATAATGTTGTTCAGACAAAAAAAATTATTGAAATGTTAGGAAATTAACAATATGAAAGTGCTGTGGCTTACAAGTAAAGATCCTTTGGTAAATCATAGTTCTGGTGGGGGTTGGTTTAGCAGCCTTTGCCAAAGTTTGCGAGCATTAAACGAGTATGAATTTTATTTTTGTTTTCCAGGAAAACGAGATGAAGAAAGTGATAACACATTTATTTTCAAGTCTCGGCAAAAAAACAGTTCAAAAATAAATAAAGAAGTGGTAAAGAGATTTGAAAAATTACTCGAAGTTATTTGCCCAGATGTTATTCATGTGTGGGGAACGGAGAATACTTTTTCGTTTGCGCTTGTAAAAGCAGCAAAAAAACTTGGTTATGTTAATAAAATTGTTGTCCACATACAAGGATTTTGTTTTGCATGTGCAGAACAATACGAATATGGCCTTCCATTTAATGTAATTCATGGCGTTTTGCCTCGAGATCTTTACCTTGGAAACGTTCGATCGACAAAAAAACAATTCGAGAAAAGAGGGAGATATGAAAAGGAATTGCTTTTGAATGTCTCTCATGTTTTTGGAAGAACCACCTGGGATTATGCATATTGCAAAGCGATTAATCCTAACTTGAATTATCATTATTGCGGAGAGCTTCTTCGAGACTCATTTTATCACAAAGAATGGGCATACAAAAAATGTAACCCGCGTTCGGTTTTTATTAGTTCGGCATCTTATCCACTAAAGGGATTACATTACTGTGTCTTGGCGTTCGCTGAGGTGGTAAAGCAATATCCAGACGCGAAATTGTTAGTTGGGGGTATTAGTGTTGTTAAAAGTGTTGGTGGTTTTAAAGAAAGAATAAAACTATCGCGATATGGCTTATATATTAAAAGACTCATAAGGAAATATAACTTAACTCAAAACATCGTTTTTTTAGGACCGTTAAACGAAAAACAAATATGTTCACAATATTTGCAAAGTAATGTTTATCTTCTTTCCTCGTCTTTGGAAAATAGTTCTAATTCACTAGGAGAAGCTATGACTCTCGGGGTGCCAACAATTGCTTCTTATGTTGGAGGTAACCCTGACTTTATTAGACACGGCGAAAACGGCTATTTGTATCCATTTAGCGATTTTAGGTTACTCGCGTTTTATATCATAAAAATATTTGAAATGAAAGAAGAGGCCGAACGCTTATCTGTTTCTTCGAGAAAAAGTTCTTTTGAAAGATATGAAAAAGAAAAAATACTCTGCGAAATAATCAAAGTATATGGGGAGCTTGCACACAAGTGAAGTTCTTTGCAATTATTATTTTTTTGAATTTAGGTGAATATTATGACAGAAATGCAAACAAAATTGCTGGAAATGCTCAAGTGGCTGACTGAGTATTTGGAAGGAAACGGCATAAGGTATTATGCTGTTGGCGGAACTTTACTCGGCGCAATTAGACATAAAGGGTTCATTCCATGGGATGATGATGTTGATATTGCAATCCCAAGGCCAGATTATGACCGGCTTATCAATATTTTCGGTAATAGAATTGGCAAGTATGTTTTGGAAACCCCATATCAAAACAACAATGATTTTCTATACACATTTAGTAAATTATATGATACAAGTACTACTTTGATTGAAAAACAGAAAAAAAATGTTAAAAGGGGCATTTATATTGATATTTTTCCTCTTGATGGTCTGGGAACAGATTATGAGAAAGCTATTAAAGCATTTAAAAAAGTCGATCAAAAAAATATGTTTTTGATGACAAGAACATGCGCTATTAGAAAACAAAGGAAATGGTATAAAAATGTAGCAATTATCCTTTCAAGGATTATTCCATTTATAAATAATAAAAAATTATCGTTAAAAATAGATTCTCTTGCGTCAGCAATATTGTATGACGACTCTACTTACATTGCTAATCTTAATGGTGCCTACCGAGAAAGGGAAATAGTCAAAAAGGAACTCTTTGAGATGCCTACAAAGTATCAATTTGAAACGATAAATATTTACGGACCAAGTCATTACGACGAGTATTTAACTCAAATATATCATGATTGGAAATCCTTGCCACCAATAGAAAAGCGTGGAATACAACATGATTATCTGCTGATAGATTTAAAGAAATCTTATCTTGATGGTGAATAGTTATGAATATTGCAATTATTATTGCTGGTGGTGTTGGCTCAAGAATGGGGGCCAATATTCCTAAGCAGTTTATTGAAGTTAATGGAAAACATGTTTTAGCATATACAATTGAATCTTTTCAAAATCACGCTTTGATTGATGCAATCGAGATTGTTTGTATAGACGGATGGCAAGATGATGTTTGGGCATATAAGGAGAAATATGGATTTACCAAATTAAAATGGATTACACCTGGTGGTAATACTGGGCAAGAATCCATCAGGAATGGTGTCTATAATCTTGAAGGTCTTGCCTCTGATGCCGATAATATAATTATTCATGACGGGATTAGGCCGTTGGTGGATGATACTGTTATTGATGACCTGATTGAAAAATGCAATCGTTATGGGAATGCGGTTACATCTATGCCTTATAATGAACAGATTTTTTTGGTTGATGATGAAATATCGACGATTAAATATATTCCTAGGGAAACATTGCGAAGGGTTGCAACTCCTCAGTGTTACAAATATAAGTTGCTTAATGAAAAATATCACGAGGCCTTTGATAAAGGAATAGGTATTTATGGTTCTTCCTACACAAATACAATGATGGTTGAACTGGGAGTTCGATTATATTTTGCAAAAGGATCTGATAGAAACATAAAATTAACGACGCCTGGTGATCTTGAAATTTTCGAAGCGATGTTAAAGAAGGAGAAAAACAAATGACTAGTTTAGAATTCGAGGATATAAAGTCTGTTGCCGAATTAGAATACAATTGGGATAAACTAACGAATAAAACACTATTAATTAGTGGTGGCACAGGGTTTATTGGCTCTTTTCTTTGTAATGTAATTCGATATAGAAATGAACACTATCATCAAAAAATTAGAATTATCAGCATAGCATTCAATCAACTTGAAAATGATGATACTGTGACATATTTAAAAAAAGATATTTGTCAACCAATAAATTTGAATGTTGATATTGATTATGTTTTGCACATGGCTTCAAATACGCATCCAGAACAATACAAGTCAGATCCGGTTGGGACGATTACAGGAAATGTTTTTGGTGCCTATAATTTGTTGATGCTTGCAAAAGAAAAAAATGCGAAACGATTTGTTTTGGCTTCGTCTTGTGAGATATATGGTGACGGAAAAAACGAGCCTATGGATGAGTTGTATTGTGGCTATATCAATTCCAATACTGCCCGTGCTGGTTATAACGAAGCTAAACGTGTTTCAGAATCATTATGTCAGTCTTTTGCCCAACAATATGGAATAGAATCTTGTGTTTTCAGATTGGCGCGCGTTTTTGGACCTGATAAAACAAAAAAAGACTCAAAAGCGATGGCTCAATTTATTAGAAATGCCGTCAACGGAGAAGACATTGTTTTAAAAAGTAAAGGCTTGCAAAAATACTCTTATGTTTATATTGCTGATGCTGTGTCTGGAATTCTTAAGGTATTATTAGATGGTTGTGCCGGAGAAGCTTATAACGTCTCTGCTGATTATGACGGTATGACTCTTGGGCAATATGCTGAATATATAGCTTCATTGGGTGGAAAGAAAGTAATATATGATATTGAAGATAATCCAAACGCATCCCAAGCCATGAATGCTTTGCTAGATAATCAGAAAATTAAAAATCTTGGATACAAACCTATTTATACGGTTTGCGAAGGATTAAGAAGAACTTTTAACATCCTAAAGAACAATTAGTTGTAACTAACGACTCTTAATTGGGGGTTACGAGTTTTTGCAAATTAAAAGTTGGTGAAATTATGATTAAAAGATTTTTGCTAGGTTTTTTATCGGGCTTTTTGAATTTGTTAACTCCAAAAGTTAAGTATTCTTTTTTTATAAGCACTGGAGTGAGTTCAAAGAATAATTGTGAAGATATTATTAACAATGATGGAATTAGAATTTGCGAAAAAAAGCCATATTCTAAAGAAGCATGTTTAGAGCGTGCGAAGTTATTTGACATGAACGAAAGATTTAAGGAATACATTGATTTGTATAAGGAATTGAGTGGTAATCAGTGAAATTAAACATATTTAAGAATAAAGTTGCTAAAAACGCAGGATGGATAATCATAACAAGAATAATACAAGCTGTTTTAGCCCTTGTTATCAATATGTTGACAGCAAGGTTTCTTGGACCGTCCAATTATGGCTTGATTAACTATGCTGCTTCGGTTGTCGCATTTGCCACACCAATAATGAGTTTGGGATTTGCAAATGTATTGGTTCAAGAATACGTTAATCATCCAGAAGAAGAAGGAAAGATTCTTGGAACGTCAGTGCTTTTGAGCTTCTTTTCATCGATAGCATGTATTGGGGGTGTGTTTGCTTTTACGCTTGTTGCAGATGCCGGACAAAAAGTAACCAATATTGTTGTTCTTTTGTATAGTTTAATGCTGATAACGCAAGCTTTTGAACTTATTCAGTATTGGTATCAAGCAAAACTTTTGTCGAAGTATATGGCGATAGTTTCATTAATTGCCTATATTTTGGTATCTGGATATAAAACAGTCTTATTGATTCTTAAAGCGGATGTTTATTTATTTGCTTTAGCCAATTCAATAGACTATTTATTAATTGCAGTATTCTTATTAGTTTTTTACAAAAAATTAGGTGGGCAAAGAATATCTTTTTCAGGTGAAATTGGAAAAAGGATGTTTGCAAAATCCAGACATTATATTGTTTCTAGTCTGATGGTGACGATATTTGCCCAAACCGACAAAATAATGTTGAAGCAAATGATTGATGAATCTGCAGTCGGATATTATTCGGCAGCCGTATCTTGTGCGGGCATGACTTCTTTTGTTTTTACCGCTATCATTGACTCATTTAGACCAGTTATTTTTGAGCATAAAAAGAATGGTGACCAAACAGGCTATGAGCTGAATATCGAACGACTATATAGCATTGTTATTTACCTCGCTCTTTTACAAAGTATAGTAATGACAATTCTATCGCCTTTCATAATAAGAGTTTTATATGGCGGGGATTACCAGGCTTCTATACTTGCTTTGCAAATAATTGTTTGGTATACGACATTCTCCTATATGGGTGCTGTTAGGAATGTGTGGATTTTAGGCGAAGGAAAGCAAAAATATCTTTGGATACTTAACTTAGGTGGAGCCTTAGCAAATATTGTTCTTAACTTTATATTGATTCCTTTTTGGGGAATATACGGAGCGGCAGTGGCCTCGCTTATTACGCAAGTTTTTACAAATATTTTTATGAATGCGATTGTTTGGCCATTAAAACATAACAATATGTTGATTCTCAAAAGCTTAAATCCAAAACTGATAATTGAATTATTAAGAGGTTACGAACACTCATGACAGACTTGCAAAAAGTAATTTTAGATATTTATAAGGAAATAAAAAAGATTTGTGACGCTAATAATATAAGATATTTTGCTATAGGTGGCACATCTATTGGCGCAGAAAGACACAAAGGTTTCATTCCGTGGGATGACGATCTTGATATTGCTATTCCAAATACAGATTATCAAAAGTTTGTTGATTGCTGTAAGACTTCGTTGCCTGATTATTTGAGGATATTTGATTATCACGAATCTGAGCACTGCTTAATTTACTGGAATAAAATTCACAATTCGAATACAACATTTTTAGAAAAAAACACTTATAAATATAAAGATTATCATTATGGCGTCTTTGTCGATGTTATGCCTATGTATGGGGTTCCGGATGATATAGAAGAATATAATCGAAAAATTAAGATGTTTCGAATCTTAAATACCCTCCGTCAGAACTCCTTTGAGCAATTATCGGCTAAGAAAAAGTTGGCTAAAGCTTTTGCTACGCCACTCCTTATTTTATTTCCAAGAAGCTACTGGGTTAGAAAAATGGATATTTACCAAGCAAAATATGATTTCGATAAATCAAAAAAAGTTGGTTACACTTGGCATACTCTAAATGACAAATTGGTTTTTGAAAGAGAATGGTTCAATGACTTCATAGATTTGCCTTTTGAAGATACGACTATGCGTTGTTGCAGAGGAAACAAAGAAATGCTTAAAAGGCAGTTTGGAGATTATTTGAAATTACCACCTGTCGAAGAACAAGTATCGGATCATTATGTGAAGGTAGTAGATTTGGAAAACAGTTTTATGAAATACGGAATAGATGGCAAACTGAAAGGAGAATAAGAATGGAAAAACAAGAAGGAAGATACATAATTGGCTATACTACAGGTGTCTACGATCTATTTCACATAGGTCACTTAAATTTATTTAAAAACGCAAAAGGGCTTTGTGATAAATTAGTGGTAGGTGTGACAGTTGATGAACTTGTAGCTTATAAAGGAAAGCATGCAATGATTCCTTTTGAAGACAGAATCGAATTGGTTAGATCTTGTAAATATGTTGATGCTGCGGTTCCTCAATACGATATGGATAAGTTGACTGCATGTAAGAAATTAGGTGCATCGATATTATTTGTTGGCGATGATTGGTACGGAACTGAAAAGTGGAAAAAGTATGAAGAAGAATTTGCAAAAGAAGGAATTAAAATAGTTTATTTTCCTTACACAAAAGGTATTTCTTCAACAAAAATTACAGAAGCATTAAATAGTGTACGAAAAGACGATTTAACCGATTCAAAATAAGGAGATATTATACATGGTTGACAAGAAATATTGTATGTCATCATATTTGGCATTTAGATATATTGAAAATCCCGAAAAGAATTTTGCAAAAGGCTTGGTGCACAAGAATTTTCAGCCATTAAATGACTCAGAAAAGACTATTTGTTATACATCAAACGATATTCATGACTCTATAGAAAAGCAAATTCACATGTTGAAGAGCAAGTATAGCAAATTAGGTATTCTACTTTCCGGAGGGATGGATAGCGCTATTGTAGCTTCTTATATGAGCGGTTGTGATGCCTATACGTTTAGATTTCTCGGGGGTGGGTATCAATCAGAAGAACTTAAACGAGCAGAATATTATGCAAAATATTACGGCCTTAATCTTCATTATGTAGACATAGACTGGGATACCATTAAAAAGTACCTTAAACCTGTAATGCTTGCTAAAGGAGCTCCTGTTCATTCTATTGAACCACAAATTCTCCAGGCGGCGCTTCAAGCGAAGCAAGATGGTTGCGATTGCATACTCGTTGGTGAGAGCAGTGATTTGGTGTTTGGAGGAATGGATGGTTTGCTGGCTAAAGACTGGACTTTTGATGAATTTGTAAAACGATATACATTCTTAAATCCAGCACTAGTATTAAAAGAACCAGAACCGATGAATTATTTGTTTGAAAGATATAGATTGCCAAATAACATGATAGATTTTCAAAAATTTATGGATGATATCTTTTCAATTGAAAGTTCTGGATCTTACTGGAATGCTTTTGCGGTTGCTGGCATTGATTATTACGATCCATATGCGCATTTAAAAATGGGCAACAAACTCGACCTTGTTAGAGTTAGAAATGGTGAGCCAAAATATCTCATAAGACAGTTGATGGCTCTAAGATATCCGGAAATACCTGTTCCAAACAAAACGCCAATGCCTAGACCGGTTGACGAATATTTTAAAAATTGGACTGGTCCAACTAGAAAAGAATTTAGAGAACATATTGAAATGTCTTCCTTAACAGGCAATCAAAAATGGCAGCTGTATTGTTTAGAAGAGTTCTTGAATTTGCTTGAAAATAATAAAGAGAAGGTGTGAAAGATTGCAATTGCGCTTCAATTCAAAGACATATTTTAGAACAGCGGATATTCTAGAAGGCAAAGAATGCCAGGAGTGGGAGAACTGACACCACCTACCAGCGCACTCGAAGTATGGTAGTGGTGGAGGGGAAATGGAAGAGAAGAAATGCGATATAAAAGATGCAACGATGAGAACTATGAAAGAAACTGTCCTGTAATGGATATTCATGATAGACTAAACGAGTGTTACTTTCATATATTTGAAATGTCTCAGTTTTATCATATTCCAGCTTTCTTTCGTTACTCACTAAATGCCTTTTTATCATCAATTCAAAGCTTGAAGTATTTAATAAAATCGAAAGCCAACGAGGATAGCTTTGTAAACGATATTTTTCACAAGTGTTTTGATAATTTTGACGAAGACCGTTTGTTCATTAAAAGGATGTTCGATTCAAGAAACGAAGTTGTTCACGAACATAACTTGCGATTATCCAGTACGGCTATTGTCGGTCTTTACAGAGATAAGAGTCATAAAATGGGAATATCATTTCCAGCAACTGATGTTTTTGAGAACTCTGCCTTAATTTTGAAGAGAATGATTCCGGTCTTTGTTGGACAGCTTGGTTTTTTGGATGAACGCCATTCTGCTATCGGAGAAGAGATTGGTGTCGAGCGAGAATGGATTGTCGACAGCATTTCTAAAAATGAGATATTGAGCGAGTGTTTGGTCGCTTTTGACTATATGTCTTCGGTGGTTGGGGAGATACATCACATTTACAAAAAGGATCTTGTTGTATCTACAATTGATGAAACAGCGCTTCTCAAGTGCAAAGTTATAACAGAATCAGATTTGGACCCATCATTGCCAAAACAATGGGGATGGGTAGATTAACCGAAAGGAGAGTAGGTAATTTATGAAAATAGCGGTAGCTGGCGCAGGATATGTTGGCTTATCTATAGCGACATTGCTTGCCCAAAACAATAAAGTTACATTAGTGGACGTAGTACCTGAAAAAGTAGAGAAAGTCAATGCACGTATCTCGCCAATCCAGGACGACTACATCGAAAAATATTTTAAAGAGAAGAAACTCGACCTAGTAGCTACATTAGATGGCGCATCCGCATATAGGGATGCTGAATTTGTTGTAATTGCTGCTCCAACTAACTACGATCCAGTTAAGAATTTCTTCGATACCAAATATGTGGAGCAGGTTATTGAATTGGTGTTGTCTGTGAACAGAAACGCGACGATGATCATCAAATCGACCATCCCAGTTGGCTATACCAAATCAATTAGAGAAAAGTATAAGACAAACAATATCTTGTTTAGCCCAGAGTTTTTGCGTGAGTCAAAGGCATTGGAAGACAACCTTTATCCAAGCCGTATCATCGTAGGGTGCGAACCTGAGCAAAAAGAAAAAGCCGAGGTTTTTGCAGGGCTTTTGGCGGATGGCGCTATCAAGAAGGATGTTCCGATCCTATTCATGGGATTGACTGAAGCGGAAGCAGTTAAACTGTTTGCTAACACTTATCTTGCATTAAGAGTTTCTTATTTTAATGAATTAGATACATATGCCGAAAGCAAAGGCCTAAATACGCAAGACATCATTAATGGAGTTTGTTTGGATCCTAGAATTGGCACCCATTACAACAACCCTTCATTCGGCTATGGTGGATATTGCTTACCAAAAGATACAAAGCAGCTGAAGGCTAACTTTGAACATGTACCCGAGAATTTAATCAGCGCTATCGTAGAATCTAATAGAACCAGAAAGGATTTCATCGCTGATAGAGTCCTTCAAATCGCAGGATTCAGTGAAGAAAAAGCAAATAAGATAGTCGTCGGCGTATATCGTCTTACCATGAAGTCTAATAGCGACAACTTCAGGGCGTCATCTATCCAAGGTGTCATGAAGAGAATCAAAGCCAAAGGAGTTAAAGTAATTATCTATGAGCCAACATTGCCCAATGGAGATGAGTTCTTTGGTTCTCTAGTTGTTAATAACTTGGATGAGTTTAAGAAGCAATCTCAAGCAATCATCGCTAACAGATATGATAGTTGTTTGGATGATGTAGAAAGCAAAGTATATACAAGGGATTTGTTTAGAAGAGATTAATAAGCA
>Ga0079103_1042874_pt1 | contig 11507 bp, 10 predicted proteins | sample ADurb_Total_1213_FD_74561 | JGI IMG/M metagenome (GOLD analysis project Ga0079103, IMG submission 74561) | Active sludge microbial communities from Illinois, USA, of municipal wastewater-treating anaerobic digesters -... | ecosystem: Engineered > Bioreactor > Anaerobic > Digestate | place... | reverse complement strand
GTAGAATGCAATCAAATTACCCATGCGCAAACCGCCTTTTTAACATGAAAGCGGTCCCCTTTTTCTGCGCCAAGAATGGGAATCTCTCATAATTCGGAGGTTAATTATGAATTCATTTGAGGAAGTTTTCGCAAGCGTAAAAAAATACATCCTCGACAACGGAAAGATACCGCCTATCGGTCTTACTACCTGGATAGAGCCGCTGGTGCCCGTAAGCTTCAACGGATCAGACGCAGTTTTCAGAGTTGAAACTGAATTCCAGAAAAATATCGTACTTACCAACTATAACGAAATACTTAAAGATGCATTTTTCAATGTGCTCGGACTTAAAGTCAACATCATCATCGAAGGCGAAAAGACAGAACCGGAAAAAGTCAACATCCCCACAGATGCAGAGCTTGAAATGAAGCATCAGGAACTTGAACAGTCATATAAATTCGCAAACTATGACTACACATTCGACACCTTCATCGAGGGACGTTCAAACGAATTTGCCCTTGCCTGCAGTAAATCAGTAGCGAAAAACTGCGGCGAAAAGGCTGTTCCGGACTATAATCCGCTCTTCATCTACGGTCCTTCCGGAATGGGTAAGACCCACCTTATCACAGCTATTGCCAACGAGGTAAGAAAGAATCACCCCGATTTCAATATCGTCTACGTTACCAGTGAAGCATTCGGAGGAGAGCTTATCAACGCACTGAACAATACCGGTAATATCGACGACTTCCATGCGAAGTACCGAAATGCCGATATACTCCTCATCGACGATATCCAGTTCTTCTCGGGAAAAGAGCGTATGCAGGAGGAATTCTTCCATACCTTCTACACTCTCCATCAGGAAGGCAGACAGATCGTTATCACATCCGATAAGCCGCCAAAGGAGCTCCTCACCCTTGAAGAGCGTCTCCGCACACGTTTCGAGGGCGGACTTATCGCAGATATCTCGGCTCCTGACTACGAGACAAGGCTTGCCATCATCAACAGAAAATCAGAGCTTTTAGAACTTAAAATGCCCAGCGAGGTCGCAGAATTCATGGCAAACCGCCTGAAATCCAACATCCGTCAGCTCGAAGGCGCTGTTGTACGTCTCAAGGCTCTCAATCACTTCGCAGGCAGCCCTATCACAATATCAATGGCTCAGAGCGTTATCCGTGACGTTCTCACAGACGAGCAGCCGATTCCGATAACTGTAGAAAAGATCATCTCCGAAGTTTCCACCGTTTACGGCGTATCACCCGAGGATCTCCGCTCAAACAAGAGATCTGCGCAGATCTCCATTGCACGTAAGGTAGCTATCTACGTTGTAAGAGAGATCACACAGATGCCGCTTGCTTCTATCGGTACAGAATTCGGCGGAAGAGACCACTCTACCATCGTTTACTCTGTAACAAGCGTATCAGAGGCTATGGAAAAGGATCCTAACCTTAAAAATCTGGTTCAGGATATCATCAAGAACATCAAGGATAAGAGCAAGGTGTGATACTGTTAAAAACTCAGTAAACACATTTCGCAGCGATACTTGAAAATTCAACATCAGGATCGGGAAAGATTGTTTAAAAGCGATCTTCTCCACAGAGTTTTCAACACTGTGTTTAAAACTCTGTGGAGAGAATTTTTTGTAAAAAAACAGCTTGTCTGCAAGGCATTTCAGCTTATGTGAAAACCGTTTCCGACACAGTTCAACATAAACCACTTTTCAACAATCCACACGGATTTGAAATGTTAAATAAAAAATTCTGACAATTTTCGCAGTTCAACAGATTCTTTAACATTCCACAAACAATGCATCCACAATTCTCAACCTATTCCACACAAAAAAACTCAGTCTGAAATCATTTCACAATTCTCAAAAATTTCACAACAGCGCTGTGTGGATGATTTTTCCACGATATGACGCTGAAAAACTATGATACCAACTTTTCAACCGACACAATAACAACAACAAATAAAATATTCTTATCTTATCTTTATTTCAGAATTCATCTTATCCTGGTTTAAAACTTTCTTATCTTAACTTTCACAATGCAGAAGGCGAAGCCGGTTGAAAACCTCACCTTCTCATTTCATATAAACGGAGGAAAACTTAAAATGAAGTTCATATGCAATAAAAATGAGCTCAGTGAAGCAGTTACCAATGTTTCAAGAGCTGTTTCCCAGAAATCAACTATACCTGCACTCGAAGGCATAAAAGTAAAAGTCAGCTCAGGTACAGTTGAACTTACAGGCTATAATCTCGAAATGGGAATCCGCACAACTATATCAGCTTCTACCGAAGGCGAAGGCGAATTCGTTGTAAGTGCAAGACTTTTCAGCGAATTTACCAGACGTATGTCAGGTGACGAGGTCACTTTCGATATAGATGAAAGCATGGTCATCAATATCTCATGCTCAGCTACAGAGTGCAGCTTCCCTGCAATGTCAGCTTCTGAATTCCCTGAACTCCCTATGGTCGATCAGGGCAGATCATTCTCAGTAAAGCAGAGCACACTGAAGTCAATGATAAATATGACCAGCTATGCAGCATCAATGAATGAGAGCAAACCCGTACTTACAGGCGAACTTTTCGACATAGAAAACGGCAGTTTCAACATGGTAGCTATCGACGGTTTCCGTCTTGCTATCAGAGGAGAAATGACAGACTGCCAGGAGAAATACCACTTCGTAGTACCGAAAAAGGCTCTCCTTGAAGTTTCCACACTTATCAAGGATGACGCTGACAAGCCCTGCAACATCTTTACAAATGACAGACATATCATTTTCGAGATAGGCAGCGTATTCGTAATATCCAGACTTTTAGAGGGTGCTTTCCACAATTACAAGCTCAGCATCCCATCCGACTTCAAGACAGAGGTCATCGTGAACAAGAAGGATTTCGTTACCAGCCTTGAGCGCTGCTCACTCCTTATAGATGACAAGAACAAGTCACCTATCCGCTGCGAAGTAGGCAACGGTGTAGTGAAGATAAGCTGCCGTACAGGCATCGGTAAGATCAATGACGCTATTTCTGCCGATATTTCAGGCGAAACTGTTACTATCGGCTTCAATAACAAGCTCATACTCGAAGCTCTCAGAGCAGCCGAGGGAGACAAGGTACGTATCCGCTTCAACGGCGCAATGAAGGTAATAGAGATACTTCCCCTTGAGGGCGAAAGCTTCATATTCCTCGTAATGCCTATTCAGCTCAAAGGCTGATATCACATCACATAAATCAGAATCATCAAGCTGAAAAGAAGGGAAAAAATATGGCTGAGAAGATCAAGATCAGCACAGAGTTCATAAAGCTGGACGCTCTGCTCAAGTTCGCCTCACTTGCAGGTACAGGCGGCGAAGCAAAGGCTCGCATACAGGACGGCGAAGTCCTGGTAAACGGCGAAGTCTGCACAATGAGAGGCAAGAAGATACGTCCCGGCGATACAGTTTCTATCGACGGCAATGAGGTAATCGTAGAGTGATAGTCACCTATGCTGAGATAGACGGCTTCAAAAATCTGAAGGGAGTTTCATTTGCTCCCGACCCGAAATATAACATAATAGTCGGCGCAAACGCTCAGGGAAAAACAAATCTTCTTGAAGCAATGTGGATACTTTCGGGCTGCAAGAGCTTTCGTGGCTCAAAAGAAAAAGACTATATCTGCCTTGACGGTCAGAGGATGTCCTCGGCGGTAAAGGTACAGGACAGCGTGAGAGAGCAGAAGATCACCTTTGAAATGGCAAAGGGCGGAAATTCCCCGAAGCTGATACAACTTAACGGCGTAAAACAGCGGGGTACAAGGGCTCTTTTCGATGTTTTCAAGTGTATAGCCTTTATCCCCGATGATACCGACATTATCAAAGGCTCTCCCGAAAAGCGGAGAAGCTTCATAGACATGGCGGCTTCACAGCTGAATCCCATGTTCGTAATGCACCTTAACAAGAACAATGCCATAATGAACCAGCGCAATGCCCTCCTCAAAGAGATAGCTCAGAGGAATGCGTCTGCGGATGTCCTTGAAATATGGGACAGACAGGCTTCAAAAGAAGGAGCTGTCATATCGTGGATGCGTAATGAGTATGTCTCAAAGATCAACGAAATATGCGGACGTCTCTACAATACCATATCCGGAGGCGCAGAGGAGCTTTCGCTGGAATACAGGTCAAATGTCTACAAGCCCGAAGACTTTGAAAAGCCGATAGGCGAAGAAGCCGAGGAGCTTTACTACCGCAGACTGAGAGAAACATCGGAATATGATATCCGTACAGGCAGCGCTCATTCGGGAGTCAACCGTGACGAGATATCCATTAAGATAAACGGCGTAAGTGCCCGTGATTTCGGCTCTCAGGGACAGATAAAAAGTGCCGCACTGGTAATGAAACTGGCGCAGGCTGAGATATATATGAAAAAATCGAAGGATGCACCTGTGGTCTTCCTTGATGATGTGATGGGCGAGCTTGACGAAAACAGGCAGAGATTCGTCTTTGACATAATCAGGGATATGCAGGTATTCGTCACTACCCCCAATGAAAGCGCACTTCTTCCCGAAATCAAGGGAAAGATACTGCGTATCAGCGGAGGCAGGATAACGGAGGAAGAAGAAAATGTATCTTCACATAGGGAATAACTACTCCGTGGATGTAAGGGATATCGTAGGCATCTTCGATATTGAAAATACCACCGTAGAGAAATGCACGAAGCTTCTGCTGGAGAGAGCGGAAAAGGAAAAGAAGTGCATATACACCACCTACGAAATGCCGAAAAGCTTCATTGTCACGATGAATGAGGGCAGAGAGAGGGTGTACATCTCACAGCTTTCAGCCGCAACGCTGAGAAAGCGCCTTGCCGAAGGCGGCGGATTCTGATATCTGACGGTATGGAAAATAATACAAGAAAACCGATAAGATTGGTAAATTACGATTATTCATCAAATGGTTTATATTTCATAACCATTTGTACGAAGGACAGAGTTCATTATTTTTCGGAAATTGTATTTGATAATGATTATATTTATGATCATGATTCTTTTGTGAATCGTAATTCACGAAATGTAGGGGAGGCCGCCCTCGGCCTCCCGCACATACAATTAACGAATATCGGAAAAATCGTAAATGATAATATTATAAAAATAAATAATATTTATAAATTTGTTTCTGTCGAAAAATATGTGATAATGCCGGATCATATCCATATGATATTGTTTGTCTCAGACAATGAAAATGGTTTCGGCGGGAGGCCGGGGGCGGCGTTCCCTACGAAATCTGTGTCTCAGGTAATAAATGCGTTAAAATCAATATCAACAAAACAAATCGGATTTTCAATTTGGCAAAAATCCTTCCACGACCACATAATCCGCAGCGAAAAGGAATTTCTTGAAATATGCGGATATATCGACAACAACCCTGTAAATTGGGTAAATCATATATACAACCAGAATTTTTGGAGGTAGATCATGAGTCAGCAGAATAACAATAACTATGACGAGAATGACATACAAGTCTTAGAAGGACTTGAAGCGGTCCGCAAGCGACCGGGTATGTACATCGGCTCAACAGGTCCCGGCGGCCTGCACCACCTTGTATACGAGATAGTGGATAACTCCATCGACGAGGCCCTTGCAGGCTACTGTACCGAGATCAACGTTGAGATACTGGAGGGCGATGTCATCCGTGTTTCCGATAACGGTCGTGGTATCCCTGTAGGTATCCACCCGAAGGAAGGCATATCTGCGGCTACAGTCGTTTATACCATCCTCCATGCAGGCGGTAAATTCGGCGGCGGCGGATACAAGGTATCAGGCGGTCTCCACGGTGTCGGCGCTTCCGTTGTTAACGCCCTTTCGGAATGGCTTGAACTTACCGTAAAGGACGGCGAGCACATTTACTTCCAGCGTTTTGAGCGTGGCCATTACGATGAACAGCTCAAGATAATCGGCGATACCACCGAAACAGGTACCAGCGTTATGTTCAAGGCTGACGGTGAGATATTCGAGCACACCGTTTACGACTATGAGATACTGCTGAAGCGTCTCCGTGAACAGGCTTTCCTCAACGCAGGCATAAAGATAGTCTTCACTGATAAGCGTGACAAGGATAATATCGTTGGTGAAACTCTCCACTACGAGGGCGGTATCCGTGAATTCGTTGACCATATCCACGCTACAAGAGGTCTTGAATCCCTCAGCGGCGAAGTGATATACGTTTCAGGCACTCAGGGCGATTCTTTCGCTGAGATAGCCATGCAGTACAACGACAGCTACAATGAGGTGATCCTCTCATTTGCAAATAATATCCATACCAAGGACGGCGGCTCCCACGAAACAGGCTTCAAGAATGCCCTTACCAAGGTCATTAACGAGTACGGCTCTAAGATGGGCAAGCTCAAAGAAGGCGAAAAGCTCAAGGGCGAGGACGTCCGTGAAGGCCTTACAGCTATCATCTCGGTAAAGCTGACTGAGTGCGAATTCGAGGGACAGACAAAGGGACGTCTCGGAAATCCCGAAGTAAAGCCGTTTGTCGAGAAGCTTGTAACCGAGAAGCTTATGAACTTCCTGGAGGAGAACCCCGAAACTGCTAATATAATCTTCGATAAATGTATGTCAGCCCTCAGAGCAAGAGAAGCTGCAAAACGTGCCCGTGAGGCAGAGCGTAAGAAGAACGCTTTCGGAAATGCTGCAATGCCCGAAAAGCTGGCTGACTGCTCCGAGCGTGACAACCGCTACACAGAAATATACATCGTCGAGGGAGATTCTGCGGGAGGCAGCGCAAAGCAGGGACGTGACCGCCGCTATCAGGCTATCCTCGCACTCTGGGGAAAGATGCTCAACGTCGAGAAAGCCCGTGTTGACCGAATCTACGGCAATGATAAGCTTGCACCGGTCGTTACTGCTCTCGGTACGGGACTTGGCGAGGATTTCGATATCGAAAAGCTCCGTTACGGCAAAGTCATCATCATGGCCGATGCCGATGTTGATGGTATGCACATCCGTACACTTCTTCTCACATTCTTCTTCCGCTACATGAGACCGCTCATCACTAACGGAAATGTCTATATCGCTCAGCCTCCGCTTTTCAGAGTTGAGCGCAAGAAACAGGTAAGATACGCATTCTCCGATGAGGAGAGAGACCAGTATATCGCTGAACTCTCCGAAGACGGCAAGTACAAGGACGTAGCCGTACAGCGTTACAAAGGTCTTGGTGAGATGGATCCCGAGCAGCTCTGGGAGACCACTATGGACCCCGAACACCGTACCATCGTTAAAATATCAATGGAAGATGCCCTCAAGGCAGACGAGATATTCACTATCCTCATGGGCGACAAGGTAGAACCGAGAAGGCTTTTCATCGAGAAAAATGCTAAATTTGCCCAGAATCTTGACGTATAAGGAGAGGCAATGGAAGAAAATTACAAGCTTGAAAAGGAATATACAATCCCCTACAGCCTTTTCCGTGATGCGTACAGAGATTATCAGAAGCTTTACGTATTCCCGAAAAGCCGCATAAAAACGGTATTACTCGCTGTACTGGCACTGGTCATACTATGCGTGGGCTCGACTGTATTCGAGGATTCGGGAGTAAAGGTGAAGTACATCTTCTATCTGCTTTTCATGGGCTCATGTGCGCTGGCATTCAAAAGCTGGCATGACCCGAACAAGATAAGGGATAACCTCGTAAAGTCAGTTCAGGCATTGGGCGAGCCCGTCTACAAGATAGGCGTGGGCGACGGCTTTATCGATATATCCACAGTTTCCGACGATCCTTCCACTGATATCGAATATGAGGAAGGCGAAGGACCTGCGGAGGTGGAGGATGATCCGCTTCCCGAAAAGACGAGGATAAAAGTGGATGAAAGCTTTAAGCTTCACGAATACGATGACTATTTTCTCATAGTTCCCGATGCGGCTATGCTTTATGTACTGCCCAAAAAAGGCTTTAATGAAAGTGAAACAGAGATCATCAGAAAGATAGGAAAAGGGAAATAAATAACAGAATATCCGCTTATCGCTTCCCATTTTATCAAAGAAGAAAACTTCTCTCAGGAGGAAAAAATGTTATATAATGACAATTCCAAGGTAATAAATTCCGAAATCGTGGATGAGATGCAGAATTCCATGCTCAACTACGCCATGTCGGTAATTGTTTCCCGAGCACTTCCCGATGTAAGAGACGGTCTGAAGCCTGTACACAGACGTATACTGTACACGCTCCACGAAAACGGACTTACTCCGGACAAGGCATACCGTAAGTGTGCCGATACAGTCGGTGCTGTGCTGGGTCGTTATCATCCACACGGTGACGCATCTGTTTACGATGCACTTGTAAGACTTGCACAGGACTTCTCTATGAGATATCCTCTGGTTGACGGTCACGGAAACTTCGGTTCCATCGACGGTGACGGCCCTGCGGCTTACCGTTATACCGAGGCTAAGATGGCAAAGCTCACACTGGATATGCTCACCGATATTAACAAAGAGACCGTAGACTTTACCTCAAACTACGATGACCGTCTGAAAGAGCCTGTTGTTCTCCCCTCAAGATTCCCGAATCTTCTGGTAAACGGCTCTGTAGGTATCGCCGTTGGTATGGCTACAAATATCCCTCCTCACAATCTCGGTGAGGTCATAGACGCACTGAAGCTTCTCATCGAAGACCCCGACTGCACCCTTGAACAGCTCATGGAGCATATTCAGGGACCTGACTTCCCGACAGGCGGTATAATCATGGGCAAGGCAGGCATCCGTGCCGCTTACGCTACAGGCCGTGGAAAGATAATCCTCCGCAGCCGCACACATTTCGAGGAAATAAAGGGCAGAAACTGTATCATCATCGATGAGATACCTTTCATGCTCCGTAAGGAGAGACTGCTCAAGAGCATCAATCAGCTGGTAAAGGATAAGCGTATCGAAGGCCTTTACTACATCCGTGACGAATCCGACAAGGACGGTATGCGTGTAGTTATCGAGCTGAAGAAGGACGCAATGCCCGAGATAGTGCTGAACAAGCTCTTCGCTCTCACACAGCTTCAGGATACAGTCGGCATCATCATGCTTGCCCTCGTAAACGGCGAGCCTAAGATACTCACACTGAAGCAGATGCTCCAGCATTACCTTGATTTCCAGGTAGATGTTATCCAGCGCCGTACACGCTACGACCTGAGAAAGGCTCTCGAAAGAGCCCATATCCTCCAGGGCTTCGTGCTTGCGGCTGACTATATCGACGAAGTTATAGCAATAATCCGTTCCAGCGCCACTGTACAGGAAGCAAAGGAGCGTATGATAGAGCGCTTCAAGGATGTGGATATGTCCGCACTCCTTGACCGTGCACAGTATGACCTGACAGGTCTCCATATCGAGGACCAGAAGGGACTTTCCGAGGAACAGGCTGAGGCTATCGTCCAGATGCGTCTCGGACAGCTGACAGGTCTCGAAAGACAGAAGATAACCGATGAACTCTACGGACTCCTTACAAAGATATCCGATTTCGAGGATATCCTTGCGGACGTGAACCGTGTTTACGGCATTATCATCGACGACCTCAATACTATCCGCAAGAAGTTCAGCGATGACCGCCGCACAAGCATCGAGAATGTCAGCGGTGAAGTTGACATCGAGGACCTCATCCCCGAGGAAGACTGCGTTGTTACTCTTACAAATAACGGCTACATCAAGCGTATGCCCCTTACCGAGTACAAGACCCAGCACCGTGGAGGCCGTGGTATCACAGGCATGAAGCAGCGTGAAGAGGACTTCGTTGATGAAATGTTCATCTGCGGAAGCCACGACAATGTGCTGTTCATATCCAATCTCGGCATCATGTACAAGCTGAAATGCTATGAAGTTCCGGATGGTTCAAAGGCTTCAAGAGGCTTCAACCTCATCAATCTCATTCCTCTCAGCGAGGGCGAGAAGATAGCCGCTATGATAAAGACCACCGATTTCAGCGAGGACAAGTTCATCACCATAGTTACCAAGAAGGGCAAGATAAAGCGTTCAAATCTGTCACTCTACAAGAACGTCCGCAAGAACGGTCTTATTGCAATAGGACTTGACGAAGGCGACGAGATAGCAGGTGTACGGATGACTGACGGCAACGCTCAGATATTTGTGGCTACAAGAAACGGTATGGCTATACGTATCGAGGAGAACAAGGGACGCTCAATGTCACGTTCCGCTCACGGAGTACGTGCTATCAAGCTGCGTGAGGGCGACTATGTTGTAAGTATCGCAAGAGTGCGTGAAGGCGCTACTCTCCTGACCGTTACCGAAAACGGCTACGGCAAGCGCACCGAGCTTGACAGCTACAGGATACAGAACAGAGGCGGCTACGGTCTCACCAACTACAAGGTCGATGACGTAAGAGGCCATGTCTGCGGTATCAAGATAGTTGACGAGGAAGACGATATAATCCTCGTATCCAGCGACGGTATAATCATCCGTATACTTGCCAGCGATATCCGTGTTATGGGACGTATCGCCAAGGGTGTACGTGTAATGCGTGTAAATGAAGGCGCTCAGGTAGTTGCATTCACCCGTGCCGAGCACGACGACAATGCAGAGACCGAGAAGGTTGAGCAGCTCACCGAAGAACAGGCTAAGGAAGCCGAGGAAGAAGCTAAGCTTGAAGAGGCTAACGAAGTAGTTATCGAAGCTGACGAAACAGAGGATGAGGAATAATTATTGATGAAGTTTATCCTTTTTCTCATCGCCGCATTTGCAGTATATGCAATTATCGAAAATAAATTCCTGCTGACGGTAAGACATGAAAACCTCGGAGGCGGCATAAGGATAGCGCATATATCCGATATCCACAAGCGCCGCTTCGGAAGCGGGAATTCGAGGATATGCGAAAAGGTAAGGCAGGAAAAGCCCGATATGATCTTCGTAACGGGCGACCTTATCTCAAGGTATGAGACTGACCTTTCCATGGCTGAGGCTACTCTGAAAGGGCTTTCGGATATCGCTCCCGTGTACATGATATTCGGCAACCACGAACAGGATATCTCCGACAAGCTGAAGGCTGAACTGTCTGCGATAGCCGGAAAATGCGGAGTTGTACTGCTTCGCAATGATTCCGCAGAGATCACGGTGAAAGGCAGAAGCTTCACGGTATGCGGTCTTGAGGAAAGCCTTGAGGTCTATATCGTCAATGGCAGCTACAAGAATCTGAAAGAGCTGAAAAAAGCCGATGTCACTGAGCTTATAGGTGACCGCCCCGAGGGAGAGGTGCTGCTGCTTGCGCATAATCCCTTTTTCGGCGAGGCTTACGCTGAATGGGGCGCTGACTACACGTTCAGCGGCCATGTTCACGGCGGAGTTGTCAGATTATTTGGTATCGCCATGCTTTCCCCCGAGAGAAAATTCTTCCCGAAAAATGCCAAGGGAGTATACGATCTCGGCGGAAAAAAACTGCTCGTATCGGCAGGTCTCGGCAAGCTGAGGCTGTTCAATCCGCCTGAGATAGTGATATACGACATCTGACGCTATCCCGCAAATGCAAATATGATAAGCAATATCCCCCCTACCCATGAGAGATCACGGC
>Ga0079103_1012387_pt1 | contig 11853 bp, 2 predicted proteins | sample ADurb_Total_1213_FD_74561 | JGI IMG/M metagenome (GOLD analysis project Ga0079103, IMG submission 74561) | Active sludge microbial communities from Illinois, USA, of municipal wastewater-treating anaerobic digesters -... | ecosystem: Engineered > Bioreactor > Anaerobic > Digestate | place... | reverse complement strand
GGTTTATTCAGCATATCGTACAAACTTTGTGCCCACTCGAAAGGGGACACGCGCGAGGCAGCTAGAAATAGTTTACTAGCAGCCTTAGCACATGAAAATATATTCTTGAATGTAAGTATGTTATCTGTCATATCTTCGATAAAACCTCCCTGCGCCTTCATTGGCACAAGGGAATCGTAATATCGTTGTATATTGACAATTTTGTTAAAATGTTTAAAGTTAAAAAACAATCAAGGAGGTAGACAATGAAAAGAAGTACATTTAAGGTTTTTATGATGGCAATTGCAGCCATGCTTATGATGGCATTTGCAGGATGCGGCGGAGATGACGGAGACGATCCGATGTTCAAAGAGCTTGCATTTAATGCAACTACAGGGGTAATAACAGTAACATTTAGAGAAGATTTTACCGATGCTATGAAAAGTTTTGTTGTGACACAGAAAATAAATGATGGTGCAGAGGCAACACTAACACCTACATTTACAAAAGTTGCAGATAAAGCAACAGCAACTATAACAGTAGTAGCTAAAAATGAAAAAGAACAGAAAGTAACAATCAAAGTAACATATGATGGTACAGAAAAAACAACAGACTACACAGTGGTAGCTTATACTGAGGATGAATTAAAAGGTTTAGCACTTAATACTGAAATATCAGCTCTTCCTGCAGTAGCAGCAGTTAAAGTAACTGATAAAGCTGCAGTAGAAGCAGCAAAAGCTAAATATGATGCACTTGGAGCAGCAGGAAAAGCTCTAGTTGCAGATGCAGCTAAAATAGATGCTCTTTTAGCTGAAATAGCTAAAATAGAAGCTAATATGGCAGCAGCAAAAGCAGTAGATGATAAAATAGGAGCATTAGGAACAATAACAATAGACAGCAAAGCGGCAATAGATGAAGCGGAAGCGGCTTATAATGCATTGACAGCAGACCAGAAAGCTTATGTAACTAAAAAAGCAACGCTTGATGCAGCTAAAACAGCATATGCAACATTGAAAAAAGATGCAGATGACCAGGTAGCGGCAGATGCAGTAGCGGCAGAAATAAAAAAGATAGAAGATTTAACAGAAGTAACACTTGCAAATAAAGATTTAGTAGCAGCAACAAAAGCAGCATATGACAAATTGACAACAGAGCAAAAAGGTAAAGTAGCAGCAGAAAAAGTAGCAATACTTAATGCGGCAGTAGCAAAAATAGCTGAACTTGAAGCTATAGTAGCAGTAGAAGCTAAAATAGACGGAATACCTGCTGAAGTAGCATTAACTGATGAAACAACAGTAAATGCAGCAAAAGCAGCATATGACAAATTGACAGCAGACCAAAAAGCAAAAGTAGCGGCAGAAAAAGTTACAAAACTTGATGCAGCTATAGCAAAAATATCAGAAATAAAAGCTTATAACACATTAAAAGCAGAAATAGAATCAAAAGTAGCTGCTTACGAAGCGAAAGCTAACGGAGATTTAAGCACAAAAGAATTAGTAGTGGCAGCAAAAGATGCAAAAGCAGCAATAACTCTTGGAGGATTGAATGCTACAGATTTAGCTGCAATAGAAACAAGAATAGCAGCAGCAGATGCAAAAGTGAAAGCTGCAGAACAGGCTTTAAATCCTGTTAGCTATGTAGAAGTTAAACAGACTAAATTTGAAGATATAATAGCTGTTCAAATATTTGAATTTGAAGTTAAATTTGTAAAACCTACATCAAAAATAGAATTAGTAGGAACAGCATTGAAAGCAGAGCAGGCAACTATAGTAACAACAGGAAAAGATGTAATAACTTTGTCAGGAGTTAAAGTAGATCCTTTAAAAAATACTATAACAATAAAAGTTTATGAAGAAGGAAAAGTAGAAGCTGTAGAAGAAAAAATAGTTGAATTAGTTAAGAAAGTTGCAGAAAAAGAGCTTACAGCTGAAGAATTAAATGTAGCATTTACTTTTGTAGGTGAAAATGCTTTAGGAAAATCTTATAAAGTAGCAATAACAACTACAAAAGCTGATATGACGAAGGTAGATGTTGTTAGTGATGGTTATGTATTAGGAACAGTAACATTAACAGCAAAAGCAGGAGAAAACAATGTTATAATACCGGCTACAGCAAAGACAGTATTGTTAAAAGGTTATAGCGGTGCAGTTGAATTAGGTCAAAGAACGGTAGAAGTTAAGTAACTAAAATTTAAATAAAAAAAATATGGAGGTGTAGTACTACATGAAAAAAATGTTATCACTAGTGTTATTAGCTTTGTTAGTATCTTTAGCGGGATGTTTCAACAAAGATAATAAGGAAGAAAAAACGGCAGCTACTTTTGAAAGTATAGTAGCTTATATGAATCAGAGAGATGCAGAAGTAGCAGTAAAAAGAGGAGCAGCACTACAAACAGGAGTGTACGCACAGGTAGATGGAGCAGTAAAACTTTATACAGGATCTTATATAGCAAAATTGGAAAATACGGCAGCAATAATAGCAGAATTAAACAAAGCAAAAACAGCAGGAGGATTAGCTTACTTTGTAATAGGAGCAACAGATGAATATCTTTCTTATGATGATATGCTTCTAGGAAAGGGAGCAGCGGACTTCGTAGCAGGAGCAACAACTAAAGTAGCTCTAAAAACAGAAGTATTTAACGTAGATAAAGGTATGAGCGAATATGCAGACGGTACAGCAGTACCTGTGACAAGCGTATTACAATCGTTAACATCTTCAAAAAGTAATTTTGAAGAAAAATGGTTTATAGTAAAAGCAGAATTTAAAAATACTTATACAAAACTTGTAGCAGAAGATGTAACTGTAACAGGAGCAAAAAATGCTGTTAAAGTATTGGAAGTAAGTCAAATAAAAGATACAGAATGGGAAATAAAAATAGGTGATGTAGAAGATTTCTCAGCTGAGTACTCTGTAATAGTAAAAAATGTAGATAAACAGGAAGCTACAAAAGTATTTCCTTTCACACAATTGAAAGTAGATATACTAGATTCTATAAATGCTAAAAAACAGACAGTTCAAGAATGGATGGATGCAACAGCAGGAAATGCACTATATAAAACAACACTAGAAACACAGGTATTAGCAAACAACGAATTAAAAGTTGATGCATTCAGAGCAACAACTCTTTGTCTTGAAGGTAACGGTTCAACTCAGTATTACCTAAGTTCATGGATAGAAGATAGTACAGGACACACACTTACTCTACCGATAGAAGTAAGTTTTATAAAAATATACGGAACATTGTCAAAACCGACAGAAACATTTACAGTAATAGATGGATATGCAACAAATAAATTGCTATCAATGAAATCTGACGTAGTTGTATTGGATAAAATAAAAGTAAGAGTAACAAAAACTCCTGAAAATGCAACAGGATATTTGGGAAGAGAAAGTGCTGAGCTTCCTGTAGCATATATGCCTACACCGGTAGAAGGAACAACTGATGGAGGAATAACTCAGAAAAAGACAATAAACCTAAACGTTTTAAGAGTAGAAAATGCTGACCAAGCAGATAGAATAACAATAGTATTTGACAAATCATTAACTGCAGCAGCTAATGAATTAAAAGATAAAGATTTATTAACTCTTTTAAATGAAAAGAATTTTATAAACAACTTAGAAGTAAGAGATAACATAAAAAATAGAAACTTTAGAATAATACAAGTTTATCCTGTAGAAGGAGATAACTCTAAAGTAGTAGCAATATTAGAATATAATCTAGTAGATGCAGCAAATCCTACACAATTATTAACAGACAACTATGCACACAGCTTATTAGTAAGAGAAGATGTAAGTTATACATATTCTAATGTAGAATTGACAACTGGAGCAAAAGTTACACTAGAAGTAAACTTGACAGCTACAAACGGAATAGATGAAGGAATAGTAAGATCACTGGATTTCCAATTGAAAGACAGTACAGATATAAGCTATATGCAGATATACACAGAAACATACAGACAAAAAGTATTAAAAGGTGAAGCGGTAACAGCAGCAGATAAAATAAATATGTTAGTAACAAAAATGGATGAATTTGCTATATATGTACAGTATTCGGAAGCAGTAGCATTTGATGCTCCTACAGGATACAATGTTGACAAAAGATTGCAAGGAATAACATATAGAGAAGGATATGCAAATAACCTATCAAACTACACATTTAACGGTAGAATGTTAAATAGTGATGTAGTATCAAAAGTAGAATTGTTTGAAGAAAATCCTTTAGTAGCAGCAGATAAACAGAAAGAAGCAGATAAACATGTAAGAAACACAGTAAAAATAACATTCAAAAAAGAATTGGTATCAGCTATAGGATTTAACTTCAAATTTGGACCTGATAACAAACCTGTAAGCGAAATATCATTGGTAAAATGGCCGGAAACTAAACAGAATCTATTTGCAACAAACAAAACAGGTGACTGGGCAGCTATAAATGCAGATAAAGAAAACATAATGGACTCAGAACAGAAAGATAACTTGAAAATAAACATAATAACAAATGAATTGCCACCTGCGGAAGTTATAGTATTTGTAGGAAACAATAATCCTGAAATATGGCATCCGACAAATGTTAAATCATACAGCAAAAAACTAGATGATAAACTTCAAATATTAGCAGATGCAGATAATTTCAGCCCTGAACAGTTCATAATCAAATTCAGCGGTGATGTATATGCAGCAGTAAACGATCTAAATACAGTAGTTAAATACAGCTACTATAACAGAACAACAACACCTTATCCGGCAGCAAGCATGACAATGAAAGCTTATAAATGGGAAGACTATACAAAACCAATATCACAAGCAACACCGGTAGGGGATATAACAACAGGATTTAATGCAATATTGGTAGAATTGGCAGACTGGAGTACACAGATAGTTCAACCAAGTATGTACTATCATAACATATACAAAGAAACACAGTTTACAATACCTGAAAACAGTGTATATATAGTAGACCTTATACTTGGACAGAAAAAGAATGCAAAAATAGACATACCTGTAACATTGAGACAAGATTGGGCCAGCCCGAGAGTAGTTACAGTAGCTTCTTATGACAACACAAGCAGTACAGCAGGAACAGATGTAAGATATGACGAAGAAAGAACAAAAGTAATATTAATACAGAATACAGCAAAACAATTCTTAATGAAAGCAAGTGAACCTATACAGGTATCAGATGTAATAATAGAAGAAGATGAAACATTGCTTCAAAAATGGTATCAGATAAATGACACAAGAGCATCAACAACTAAACAAAAAACAGGATTTACAGCACCATTGACAGATGAAAATGAAGTAAGATTTGAATTCTACAACCAAGATGCAAACACTACTTATTTCGGAAGAGTAGTAGGAAGCACAATGAATGCTGAAGATACTATATGGAGAGTACAGCCTTGTGAAGTAGATACAACTGTAATGTGGGGAGCAGAAGCTCTAATAAGAGATATAGACTTAGCAGAAGTAGATCCGGCAAAAACATTTGTATATACAAGACCAGATGGAAAAACTAAGTATGCTAAATGGAGATTGGCTATAAAGAAAATAGCGGATGATGCAGGAAACTCTATGGATACATTGGTATGGAACATAGAAATAGAAAAAGTAGATCTACCACCGGTAATAACAACAGAAGTAAGCCATGAAGTAGCAATAGGAACAGACTCTCCAAGAGTAGTATGGGCTAAATTTGCAAGAGATGTAGACATAAAAATAGGTGATACATATAAGAGGAGAACATCAGCTATATTTATAAAATTCTCTCATGTAATGGAAGATAATACTATAAACGGAGTAGGGGTATTGTCAGGATATCAATTAGACAAATACAGATTTGATGAAAAAGCACAGATGTTAAGAGGTATATATTTTGCAAGTTCTCCTACAACAGGAATAACAGTAACAGAAAACTGGGATGGAGTAACTATAGTATTACCAAATAACGATATGTATGATAACAATAACGGAGTACATACAATAGATGTACCTGCAATAAAAGATATATACGGAAGACAGTTAATAGGAACAACAGAATTACCATTGCAACCTATAACAACAGGATTAATACCAAATGTAGACAGAATAAACTCTCTAGATGCTGATAATGACGGAATAGAAGAAGCTGTATCTATGTGGGTAAATACATATGTGAACTACGATGAATTGAATAATGAAATGACAGGAAATGATTTCAGCAGAGTAGAAAGAAACAGAGATAACACAACTCTAAGAGATGTAGATCTATATGCAACAGGAGATTACTTAACAGATATAAAACTACACTGGGATATAAATGCTCCATATGCAAAAAATCTATTGAAAGATACTGATCCAACAGGAAGAACATATGTAGTAACTAAATATGACGAATTAACAAATGTAGCACCTAAATTAAATGAAAAAATGGCAGAAGTAATAGGCGAATTTGATGTAAAAGGCGGAGACTGGGCAGATGTAGCAGGAATAACTACATTGAATCTAAAAGCTACTACATACAAATGGTCAACTATAAAGAGAGTACAAGTATGGTTAGCAGTAGCAAAAGAAGAAGTAACTGCAGCAGATAAGAGCATAACAACATACAGACACATATTGTTATCAGACCTTCCAATAAATGAAGACAGCTTGATAACAGCAGATATAACAGCTCTAACAGCAATAATGACAGTAGCTAATGCAGAAGTAGAAGCAAACTATACACCGGCAAGTTGGGCAAATCTAGTAGCAGCAAAAGCATTACCTCAAGGAACACAGGCTGAAGTAGATGCAAAAGTACTAGCAATACAAAATGCATTAGCAAATCTAGTACCTGTAGCACCAGTAGCAACACTAGGCTCAATAGCTATAACAACTAATCCTACAAAAATAGTATACACAGTAGGAGAAGCATTCAGCACAGCAGGAATGGCAATAACTGCAACTATGTCAGATTTATCAACAAAAACAGTAACAGGTTGGACAACATCAACACCTGATATGGCTACAGCAGGAACAAAAACAGTAACTGTATCATATACAGAAGCAGGAGTAACAAAAGAAGCAACATTTACAATAACAGTAAATCCGGCATCTAAAATGACACCAACATTTGGAGCAGCAACAGAAGTAGCGGTATTTTTAGTAGTTCCTATAACAGTAGCAAGTACTGATGCTACAATAGCAACAGTAGAAGTACAGACATCAGCAGGAACTCTAATAGATACAATAACAATAGCAGCAGGAACAGGAAGCAAAACAATAGAAATGGCAAAAGGAACAACTCAAATAAAATTAGTAGGGAAAACAGCAACAGGAACAAAAGTAGAAATATTAGCAGTAACTACAACTAATAATTTTGCAACATTTACACAAGCTGTAGAAGCTATAACTCCTGAATTCACAGTGACATATGGAACAATAACAGATGTAGGAGGATTAGTAAAAAATGTACCAATTACAATAACAACAGCTAATGCAACAATAGCAACAGTAGATGTAGTAGCAGAAGGGCTTACAGTTGATACAATAACAATAGCAGCAGGAACAGGAAGCAAAACAGTAACAATAGCTCCGGCAACAACAACTCTTACATTGATAGGAAAAACAGCAGGTGGAGCAACAGTAGATACAGTAACAAAAGGCTTATAATTAGTTAAACGGGTATAAAGGAGGTAGGAAACTACCTCCTTCATATAAAAAAACTATGGAGGTGTATTCTTTATGAAAAAAATTATAGTATTATTGACAATAATGTCATTATTGTTAATAGGAGGGTGTTTTTCATCAAAAGAAACAGTGTCAGAAGATACTAAAGCAGTAGCACAGACAGTATTGGCTGATATGTTAAGATTTGATGATGTAGCAAAAAGAGCAGTGGGGGTACCTGCTAACGGTATTTATTATAATGATGGGACAACAGTTAAATATTACAGCCCAACATACTTAGCAACGTTAACTCCTGCTGAGTATACAGCTGTAATATTGGCTATGAATACAGCGAATACAGCAGGAAGAACATCAGGATTTGTTTTGATGGGAAATGCATTGCCTTATTCAGGACTAGGTACTTATACTGGAATAGAAAGCTTTTCAACACCTGCAACTACATTTGTACCAGCAAATACAGTAGTAACAAATGTACAAACAGGAACAACACAACAGGCTGATGGTGAAGCTGTTGTATTATCAATAGCATCTGTAACAGCAGCAAGCGGAACATTGACTGTAACAATGAATGTGACTCCGAGTGCAGCACCTGTAATAGGAGATTTTACAGTAACAGCAGCAATAAATGGAGCAGCAGCAGCAACAGTAACTCCTACAGCTATAGCAAATACAGGAGTAACTGTTACACTTACAGTGCCTGTAGTAGCAGCAACGTCAGCAGAACAGACAGTAGTTTATACAGTAGCTTATAAAACAACAGCTGCAAAATCAGCTAATTTAACTGTAGCAGCATTGCCTTATGTAGCACTTGCATCAGTAGATGCAGTAACAGCTACAACAGTAGAAGTAACAACTACAGAAGCAAAAGCAACTGTACCTGCAAATGCAGAATTTAAAGTTCTTGTAAATAATATGGAAAACGTAGTAACTAATGCAGTAAGAAAAACAGGAGATACTACAAATAAAAAATTTACTTTGACACTTACAACTACACTTGCTAATACAGAAGGTTCAATAAAAGTAAACGGAATAGCAAAAGCTAACATAACAAATTCTGATTACGCATTTGACTTTAAAGTACCTGTATTGGAAAGCGTAACAGTAACAAACAGTACACAAATAGTTCTTAACTTCAGCGAAAAAGTAAAAAATATAGATACTTTTGTAGATGCAGATATAGAACTTGCATATCCTGCAAACGATGCAGTGTTTGGACAGGATAAAATACAAACTAACGGTGGAACGGCAGTTGCATCAGGAAAAACTATAGTAGTAACTCTTGGACAGGAATTAGTAAACGGAGATTACTATGTAAACATACGTGCAAACAGAGTAAAAGATATAGCTGATAATGCTATGGCTTATACATCAAAAGCATTTGTAGCAGCAGGGCTTGCAGATAATAAACCTACATTATCTTCTGCAATATACAGCAACTATAGCGGAATATTAACATTAATGTTCTCAGAAGCTATAAAGAATCAAGATGCAGATGTAGATGAAACAAAAATAACAGTAAAAGGTGCGAACAATGTAACATATACATTGGTAGATGCAGATTATGCAGACGTAGTACAGACAGATAATAAAATAGTAACAGCAGATATAAAATCAAAAGTAACAGGACTTACTCAGCCTTTCACAGTAACATTGGCAGCTGATGCAGTTATAGATACTACAGGAAATAAAAACGTTGCAGATACTGTAGGTAAAGCAGCAACTCATTTCAATGCACCGACAATAACAAGTGCAACATTGGATGAAAAAGCTAAAACACTTACAATAGTATTTGACCAAGATGTAGATAAATTAATAGGAGCTACAGCAGCAGGAGCAACATTAAAATTAACAGGAGCAGTAACTGCAGGAGTAGAAACTACTTATGTTGATGATGGAACAGTATTTGATCTTACAGGAAAAGATACAAATGTTGATGGAAAAACACAAGTGTTTACAATAACAGGAACAGCAGCATTTGTTAATGAAAAAGCTATAACTTTAGCAAAAGTATCATTACCTGTTGATTTCGTAATATCAAAAACAAAAGCAGACGGAGACACTATAAAGAGTAATGTAATAACAGATGCAGCTCTTACTTACACAGATGATACAACAGGACCAAAATATACAGCTAAATACAACTCTCTTACAAAAGTATTAACAATAGAATTTGACGAAGAAATAGGAACAGCAGCAAATGTTTATGCACCTCTTGCATTAGGAGCGAACGCAGCAACAGCAATGACTAACTTAAAATATTCAGTAAATGCAGATGGAAGTGAATCGACAGATATAGCTAATGCAGACGGAATAAATGTGGCTAAAAATGGAAATGTATATACATTCACATTTACAGCACCAAAAGCTGAATTTGATGCACCGTCAGGAGCAAAAAGATATATAGTATTAAATGATGATAATATAAAAGATTCTGTAGGACAGAAAGTAAGTCCAAAAATAGTAGAAGTATATTATACAGACTTAATACCACCAAAAGCACACGTAGTGAATTTAGCCGGAGCTGACGCAGCAGCAGCAATCAATAAAAATGAAATAAGAGTTAAATTTGATGAAAAAGTAGAAAAAACAACAGCAGAAACAGCTGGAAACTATAGCTTATATGCAAAATTGAATCCTACTCAGACAGTAGCAGTAACAAAAGCAACATTGTTAGCTGACCAACAGACAGTAATACTTACAACAGCAGACCAATTATCAATACTTTATACATTAGAAATAATAAATGTAAAAGATATATCTACTGATAATAACGGTTCAGGAAATGCTATAATAGCAAATGTAACAGCAGACCAGACAGCAGCAGGACCATCTGTTTACGGAAGTAAATTAACTGAAATAAGCGGAAGCGGAGCGGCTTTAACGAAAATAGCTATAGACGGAAATCCATTGTTTGATGATAAAGATAACAGCGGAACAGTAAATGCAGGAGATACAGTAACAATAACATTTACAGGAGAAATAGCAACAGGAACATACAGTGCATCAGATTTAGTTTTAGATAAAAATGGTGGAGCAGATGTGAGTTTCGGAACAGGAACTACAGTAGTAAGAAAAGCTGACGATGTTAAAAAAGTAGTAGTAACATTCGGTTCAGGAGCAACAATAGTTCCGGGAACAACAAAAATAGGAGTATCTTCTACAAGTACAATAAAAGATGCAGCAGGAAGAGCTCTTGATACAACGACAGCAGTAGTAGATAACAACAGTTCAACAGGAGCAACAATATCAACAGCAGTGTTTGAAGATGTAAATGCTGACGGAAAAGCAGGAGCAGGGGACACAATAGCATTGACATTTGACAGACCAATAGCTGATATAGTATATGATGCAGCAGATAACACAGATGCATTGAAACAGACAGCATTAGCAAAAACATTCAAATATAATAAAGATGATAATACTGATTACGATGATGCATTCCCTACTGATACAAAAGCAGTTAAAACATCAGATACAGTAATCACAATAACACTTGGCGGAGATTTAGCTTCAACAGGAGCAATGTTCTCTCAAGTTAGATGGACAGGAAGTGTTACTAAAGTTGCATATGTAACAGGAGCAGCAGCAGGACAGAAAGCACAAGTTAAAAATAAATGGGGAACAGAAAATCTAACAACAGCAAAAGAACTTTCTAAACCTGAAACAGTAGGACCGAAAATAGAATCAGTTACTTACTATGATACATCAGCTTTAGGAGTACCTGGAGATACAGTAATAATAGATTTTGACCAACCTCTATCAATAGGAGCAGTACAAGAAAAAGATTTTGCAATGACAAATATTGATTTTGATACAGCATCAAGTGATGGAACTGCATCAATAGGAACAGTTGTATTAAATGGAGATAAATTGACAGTTACATTAGGAAACAATGCAGCAGTAACACCGGGAGCAAAATTGAACATAGCAGGTGGAGATGCAGCATTCAACATATTTGATGTATATGGAAATAAAGCAACAGCATCAACAGCAGCACATGATGTAACTATAGCAAATGATACTACAAGACCTACATTAAACAGTGCAGTATATACTGACGTAAATGCAAACGGATTAATAGATGCAACAGATACAATTAAATTTACATTCAGTGAAGCAGTAACAATAGTTGGAACACAAGATACATTAGGAAAACTTGCATTTAATGTATTCGGATTAGGAGCAGGTGTAAATGATACAACATTTGGAACAGCAGCAACAGCATTT
>Ga0079103_1044202_pt1 | contig 12208 bp, 8 predicted proteins | sample ADurb_Total_1213_FD_74561 | JGI IMG/M metagenome (GOLD analysis project Ga0079103, IMG submission 74561) | Active sludge microbial communities from Illinois, USA, of municipal wastewater-treating anaerobic digesters -... | ecosystem: Engineered > Bioreactor > Anaerobic > Digestate | place... | reverse complement strand
CGTGGACGGCCCTTGAGCCGATGGAGGGAGGTTCGGATGACGAGGTCGCTCAAGGGCTTCGGCGGCAGGCAGGGCCTCTCCCCCGGCACGCTCGCCAGCAGCGGGGAGCTTGAGCCGGAGGCGACCCGCATCTCCCTGCTGTGCTGGAACGAGGGTGGATACGATTCCCGCGAGGGGCTCGAACCCGGAGCGATCGCCGCGAACGATCCGGCATGGCCCGTCCGGTGGCTGCGCGTTAGAGGCTTCGCCGACCTGGCGGCCGTCGAGAGTATCTGCACAGGCTTCGGCATCCATCCGCTCCGGATGGAGGACGCCCTCAACAGCCACGACAGGCCAAAATCCGAGATCGACGACTCGAGCGTGTTCGTCTCCTGCCACTCCGTCATCCCAGGCTCCGGAGATGCCGCGGAGTACCGTCACCTCGCCCTGTTCCTGAAACCCGGCATGCTCGTTTCGCTCGAGGAGGGGGACACCCCGCTCTTCGACGCCGTGGTGGAGCGGATGAAGCGAAGCGGCTCGAGGCTTCGGAGGTTCGAGGCGGACTACCTGCTCTACGCCCTCATGGATGCAGTCGTAGACGGATATTTCGCTACTCTGGAGCGGATGGCGGACAGGATCGGGGAACTCGAGGCGGACATCTTCGAGGGCGACGGATCGGGCATCCTCGAGAGGATCCACGGACTCAGGAACGAGATGCTCATGTTCAGGAGATGCGTCTGGCCGATGAGGGAACTCGTCGCGAACCTCACCAGAGCCGGCGACTCGGTGTTCTCGAGCGGCACAGCTCCATACCTGAGGGATCTGTACGACCACTCGATCCAGGTCATCGAGACATCCGGGACACTCAACGAGATGCTCTCCTCGATGCTGGACACCTATCTGTCCAGCACAAGCAACAGGATGAACGAGGTGATGAAAGTGCTCACGATAATCGCTACCATCTTCATGCCCCTGACCTTCCTGGCGGGCATCTACGGCATGAACTTCGAGCATATGCCCGAACTCGGGAAGACCTGGGCCTATCCGGCGGTGCTGGCGGCCATGGTTGCGATCGGCTTCGGCATGGCTCTCTGGTTCAAACGCAGGGGCTGGCTGTGAAGTCCGCCGGCCGGCTGTTCATCGCGGTCCTGCTGGGAGCGGGGGCGGCGGAGGGCAACTTCGCATCCTCCGTGGAGTTCCTCGGATTCTCCGAAAACGGCGGGTACTTCGCCTGGGAGCAATACGGGGTCCAGGACGGCAGCGGGTTCCCGTTCAGCAGCGTGACCGTGCAGGAGACCGAAGGCGGCGCGGTGGTCTGGAGCCGCAGGATAATGCTGGAGGACGACCGTCAGGATCTGGAACGGGCGAGGGAGACGTGCCGGATGGAGGCCCGCAAGGCGATGGCCGGCTTTTCGTCGGTCTGGCTTCCGGGGGTTCTCTGCGTCCATCATCCGCCTACCGACCTGTCGGCCCCCGGCGATTCGGTACGCTTCCACTCCCGCCTCTTTGCGCCCGGATACGCAATCGGCGACAGGACTGTCGTTCTTTCGACCAGGGCGGTGACCGGATCCGAACTGGAGGAGTACTGGGGTCTCGTTCCCGTGCTGCTGTCCGTCTCCTTCAGGGACAATTCCCTCGGCACGACGCGTGTCGTCATGAAGGACGACGACCTCGCCGGGGACAGGAGCTATACCTCTGGCTACGGAATAGAGAGCGTGTGGGCTCTGGGCGACAGCGCCTTCGCCGTTTCGATCGCGATGACGACCCTGGGATTCGAGGGTCAGGACCTGTCGTACATGTTCGTGGGCTGGCGGGACTAGGCTTCGGCCTTCCCGGGAGTCACGGCGAAGAACCCCGCGACTTCCGTCGGAGCCGATCCCGTAAGTTCGAAGAACAGCTTCTCCAGATCGGGCCCGCTGATTTCCGCGGTCCTCACGTCGGCCATCAGGCGGCCCCTGTCGATGATGCCCACTCTGTCGCACATCTTCAGGGCGATCGGGAGCGTGTGCGTGGATAGAACGACGGCGGCGCCGGAGTCCGCCGCAGCCCTGCACATCCTGTGGAACGTCGACGCCGAGGCGGGATCGAGCCCGACCAGGGGCTCGTCTATGACATAGAGGTCGGGCCTGGAGAGGAAGGCTCCCGAGAGGACCACCCTCTGGGTCATCCCGTGGGAGTAGGACTCCGCCCTCATATCGAGCCAGCCTGTCATGTCGAAGAGAGACTCCATGAAGACGATCCTCTCCTCGGCCTCTGTGGCGGGCAGTCTCCTCGCCCTGGCGATGAACCTCAGAAATTCCCTGCCCGAGAGCTTCGGGAACAGGGTCGGCTGGTCCGGGACGAACGTCGCGAGTTCCCTCGCCCGGTCAGGAAAGGCCATGGCATCCACACCGGAAACCGTGATGGAACCGCTGTCCGGAACCACGAGCCCGGCCACCGTCTTGAGGGCGGTCGTCTTGCCGGCCCCGTTGGGTCCGAGCAGCCCGAAGACCTCTCCGGCCGGCACCTCGAGGTCGAGTCCGTCCAGGGCGATCGTCCTGCCGTAGGTCTTGCGGACCGCTTCCAGCCGGAGCCTGCCATCCATCAAGATCCCTCATCCAGGAGAGCATCTATGAATCGCCCGACCGAGAACTCCTCGATGTCGCCCGGCCCTTCGCCCGTCCCGACATACTCGACCGGCAGGCCCAGCTCTCCGGCGACCGCTATCACCGAGCCGCCTCTCGCAGTACCGTCGAGCTTCGTGAGGACCAGGCCGGTCACCGGCAGCGCCTCCGTGAAACTCCTGGCCTGAGGGAGGGCGCTCTGTCCGATGGAGGCGTCCATGACGAGCAGGGTGGAGTGCGGAGCTCCAGGCAGGGCCTTGGAGCAGACCCTGTGGACCTTGCCCAGCTCCGCCATCAGATCCTGTCTGGTGGAGAGCCTGCCAGCGGTGTCCATGAGGACCTCGTCGAATCCTCCCGACACCGCGGCCCGTATGGAGTCGTAGGCCACGGAGCCGGGGTCCGTCCCGTGCGGCCTGGTAAAGACTTCGATCCCCAGCCTGCTCCCCCACTCGGTTATCTGCTCCGCTGCGGCGGCCCTGAAGGTGTCGGCGCAGGCCATGAGGACCCTGGCGCCCGATGCAGAGCGCAGCGCGGCCAGCCTGGCGACCGTAGTCGTCTTCCCCGAGCCGTTCGTGCCCACCAGGAGGGTGACAAGGGGACCGGAAGAGACTTCGGGGCGGTCGTTCGAGGGAGGCGGGATAAACGAGGCCAGCGCCTCGCCGAGCCTGGCCCTCCACCCCGGATCGCCGAACCAGCGCTCCCGCCGTGCCCTTTCGAGAAGAGAGGACGTGATCCCGGGGCCGAGATCGCTCCCCAGGAGCACCTCCTCGACTCTTTCGGCCGCCTCCTCACCGCTGAAGGAGCCGCCCCGGCCGAAGAGTCCGGCGAGGGCCGCACCAAGCGAAAACCTGCCCGCCGGACGGCCGCCCTTCATCCCGAAGCCTTCTCGAGGCTGACGGAGGCCAGCGCGGAGACTCCGTGCTCCGTCATGGTGACACCGTAGAGACGGTTCGCGGCCTCCATGGTCCTCCTGTTGTGGGTTACAACTATGAACTGGGTATCCTCGGAGAATCCGTCCAGGAGGTCGATGAACCTGTCCACGTTCGCATCGTCCAGAGGGGCGTCCAGCTCGTCCAGCACGCAGAACGGAGCGGGCTTCACGAGATAGAGGGCGAACAGCAGCGCGACGGCGGTCATGGACTTTTCGCCGCCGGACAGGGCCGATATGCTCTCCAGCGTCTTGCCGCGGGGCCTGGCCATGATGGAGACGCCTCCTTCGAGGGGGTCCTCGCCGGGCAGCGCTTCGAGCTGCGCTTCGCCGCCCTCGAAGAACTTCTGGAAGATCATGGAGAAGTTCCGCCTGACCTGCTCGAAGGTCTCGTCGAACCTGTCCGCGGCGGTCCTGTTGATCTCACCGATGGCCTCGGCTATCGAGGCTCTGGCCTCCACGAGATCATTCTTCTGCGTCTCCAGGAAGGTGAGCCTGGCGTTCGCCTCCTCGTGCTCGGCGCGTGCGAGCATGTTCACGGGGCCGAGCTTCTCGCGCTCGGCGGAAAGCCTTGCAATCCGAGCCGAAAGCTCGTCGTCCGACAGGCGCGACAAGGCGGGATCGGACGGAGCGGCCTGACCCATCCTCTCCTCCAGGGGACGGAGCCTCTCCTCCAGGGAGGCGGCAAGGGCGGCGCACTCCATCCTGGCGGTCCTGGCCGCATCGAGCGAATCCCTGGCGGAATCGGCCTCCCTCTGCATGGAGACGGACCGCTCCATGGCCGTGGAGCGCTGCGAAACGGACTCCAGCCGGCTGACGGATGCCTTGCCCAGCTCGTTTCTGATGGACTCCGAGGCTTTCCGGGCCGAAGAGGCGGCCTCGGAGTGGGAATCGGCCTCGCGCCCGGAATCGAGAGCGCGCGAGCGGAGAGAAGCCGCTTCGGCGGCTTGCTCACGGGACATCCTGCCGTCCCTCTCCATGTCCTCCCGCGCTGCGGCGGCGCCCATTTTCGCCTTCTCCAGCTCGTGCGCGGCCCTGTCCCTGGCCGAAGATGCGGTCGCCATGGCCCTGGATCGCTCGAGCAGAAGGGTTTCGGCTTCGTCGGCCAGGCGGGTTGCCTCCGCTTCGGCCTTTTCGAGGTCTTCGAGCCCGCCGGCGGCGGGCGAATCCGAGGATGATTCCCCGAGGGCGGCCAGAGAGGCGGAAACCTCAGTGCCTCTCGCCTCCAGGCGGGCGACCCTCTCCGCCAGGGTGCGGGATTCCGCGCCTGCCGACGAGATGCGTTTCTGCAGAGTCAGCATGGCTTCGGCAAGGGAGGTGCGTTTCGCGGAAAGGTCCGTTCGCGCCGACTCGAGGGTGTCGCGGCGCGCTTCGGCCTCCCCGGATTCCTTCCTGATCGCGGACGAACTCCTGCGAAGCGAGGCCAGCACCGCCCTGCGCTCCTGCGGGCCCCGGTCGCGGCTTCCGACACCCAGCCGCACCAGGCCGTCCGGCCTGAAGAGATCGCCCTCCCTCGTCACGATCGTCCAGTCCGATCCCGATTCGTGGGCTGCGAGGGCCGAGCGGCGGTCCTGCGCCACGGCGACCCTCGAGAAAAGACTGAAGGCCTCGTCCGGACCGCCGGCGAGGAAATCGGACAGCCTCTCCATCCCGGAAGGCGGCGTGTCGGTCGAAAGGCCTCTGCCTGTCGCGTATCTGCCGTCTTCGAGATCGGGTGGCAGAGGACGGGCGGCCGGTCTTGCGGGGCCGAAGGCGTCCAGACAGGCGCCTGCCGCCAGCTCGTACCCCTCCGTCATGGATATGTCCGCCGCGAGAGTCCCGGCGGCCTCGCGCGCGATCTCCGCCTCGAGCGAGGCTGTCTGCGACCGGATATCCTTCTCCCGCGAGACGAGGCCCGCGAGCTGCGCCCTGCATTCGTCCAGCGACGCAGCGGCGGACGCCAGCTCGGAATCGAGCGCCGACGAGTCGAGCCGGGCCTTTTCGAGTTCCGCGGAGGCGGAAGTCGATTCGGCCTCGAGTTCAGCGATCCTCGCTGCGAGCGAATCGCGCTCGGAGGCCAGCCTCGCGGATTCCTCGGTGAGCGAACTCCTTTCGAGCGCCGCTTTCTCCCGCTCGCGGGCCGCCTTCTCCAGAATCCGCCTCTGTTCGTCCAGAGCGGCCCTGGCCTTCCTCGCCCGATCCTTCGACCCGTCGCGCTCCTTCTCCGCTGAGGCGAGCATCTTCGCGGCCTCCTCCGCGGCGGCCGCAGTCTCCCCGGAGAGGATTCCGGCCTTCTCCAGAGTGGCGGAGATCGAGGCGAGACGCTCGGAGGCAAGGGATACACCGGCCGAGAGTTCGGATGACCTCTTCTCGAGTTCCTCCGCCCTGGAAAGCAGTTCCTCGCTCCTCGACCTGGCCGCCGTAGCCCGCTCCAGCTCGACCAGGGCCACGGAATCCGAATCCGAAAGGCTCTTCTCGAGCGCGGACACCTCGGACTGCCTGCGGTCGAGTTCCGCCTGAGCGAGTTCGAGAGCGTTCCGGGCGTCAGCCAGCCTGGCTGCGGCGGCGAGAGACGCCACAGTCAGATCCTCCTCGCGCTTCGTGAGGTCCGAAAGACGGGTGCGTTCCGCATCCAGTTCGGACCGCAGCCCCCTGGCGATCCTGCCGGCGGCCTCGGCCTCCATTGCATGCAGACCGGATGTGGCCTTCTCGTATTTAGCCAGGAGCGAAGCCTGCTTCCTGAGCTGTTCGACGTTGCGCCCCACCTCGGAGATGATGTCCTCCAGGCGGTCGAGATCTCCCGAAGTGGCGTCGAGCTTGAGCTGGGCCCGGTGCCTCTGGAGCTTGTACCTGGTGATGCCGGCGGCCTCGTCGAACAGGAAGCGCCTCTCCTCCGTCCGGCTGGAGAGTATCGCCTTGACCATCTCCGCTTCGAGTATCCAGTAGCCGTTGCTGCCGAGCCCGCAGTCGGCGAGAAGGTCCGTGATGTCCATGAGCCTGCATTTCGAGCCGTTCAGCAGATACTCGCTCTCCCCCGACCTGAAGAGCCTCCTTGCGATGGAGACTTCGAGAAAGTCGACGGGGATGGTCCTGTCCGAATTGTCCAGGGTGATGAGAACCTCCGCCATGCCGAGGGGCCGCCGGGAGGCGCTGCCGGCGAAGATCACGTCCTCCATGCGTTCGGCCCTCAGGGTGCGGGGATTCTGGTTCCCCAGAACCCATCGCAGCGCGTCGGCGATGTTGCTCTTGCCGCAACCGTTGGGCCCGACCACCCCGGTTATGCCGTCGTGGAAGCTGAGTTCCACAGGGTCGGCGAATGACTTGAATCCGCTGATTCGTATGGATTTGAGCTTCATCGCCGAAGAGCCCCCACGGCATAGGAGGCCGTGCTCACGGCCAGCCCCGCGAGCGCCGCCAGCCCCAGAGCGTCCAGGCCTAGCGCGATGGTGGAGGAGGTCGGGTGCACCGCCTGACGGACCATGTAGGCCGAGAGGATGACCGTGGAGGCCTTCCCCCAGACGTTCGACCGGGGCACCCGGGCACCGCCCCGGGCTATGGCGAGCCCTCCGGCCGCGATCAGGACGTCACGGCACACGACGAACAGGATGAACCAGACCGGAATCCTCCCGGAGACCGCGAGGGCCGCCCCGAAGGCGGCGAAGCCTATCTTGTCCGCCGCGGGGTCGAGGATCGTGCCCCATCGTGATACCGAATCCGTCCTCCTGGCTGTGAACCCGTCCAGCCAGTCCGTCAGTATCGCCGCAACGGCGAAGACGATCATGGGCAGCGTATCCCCGGACACGAGGAACGCCGAGGCGGCCAGCGAGAGGGGTATCCTCGAGAGGCTGAGCAGGTTGGGGAGGGTCAGGAAACGGTCCTTCAATCCCGGCATCCCCCGAGCAGGGCTCTGGCGTGATCCGTCGCCGCTTCGCCGCCCCCCAGCATCCTGGCGATCTCGGCCACCCTGTCCTCGCCCTCCTGGAGGGCGACGCTAGTCGTGGCGAGACCGCCGGAAGAGTCCTTCACCACGGAGAGATGCCTGTCCGCCCTCGCCGCGATCTGGGCAAGGTGCGTTATGACCACGAACTGGCGGCCCTTCGACGCCCTCGCGAGGGAATCGGCGAGGAGATGAGCCACGGTGCCGCCCACTCCGCTGTCGATCTCGTCGAAGATGGTCGTCGCCCCGCCCGGTCCGCTCTGGGCGAGCTTGATGGCCAGGCTGAGGCGCGAGAGTTCTCCGCCGCTGGGAACCGACTGCAGAGGCCCCGGCGGCATTCCGGGATTGGCGCTGAATCTGAATTCCGGAACCTCGAACCCGTCCGAGCAGCAGGGCCTTCCTTCGACGGTGACGGACCTGTCACGCGGAGGCGCGCCGAAGACGACGTCGAACACGGCGCCTTTCATCCCGAGTCTGGCGAGTTCGGCGGTCACTCCCTCGACAAATGCTGGTCGCGCGTCCGTACGGGCCAGGCTGAGCCTCCCGGAGCCTTCCGCAAGCGCCGAAGCGACCGACGCACGCTCCGCAGAGAGAGCCGTGAGTTCCTCCTCCATCGCCGCCATGCCGCCCAGCTCCGCGGCGACCTCGCCCACCCGCGACATCAGCCTGTCGATGTCTCCGCCGTACCTGCCCAGGAGACGACCATACTCGTCCAGCCTGGCGTCCATGTCTCCGACGCTCCAGGACTCGTCGGCGGCCCCCAGCCTGGAGGAACAGATGCGGGAGGCCTCCTCGATAGCTATCTCGGCCTCGCGGACCAGCTCGGTCATCTCCTCGAGCCCCTGCGCCTTCTCCAGCTCCATCCTGCGCTCTCGAAGAGCCTTCAGGAAACCGCCCTCCTCCGGCGAGAGCAGGTCGGACAGCATGGACAGCGACTCCCTCAGCTTCAGATCCTTCTCCACCCGGCGCCTGCGCTCGGACAGATCGAGGTACTCCTCGCGCGAAGGCGACAGGCTTCCGAGTATGGAGGCTTCGTGCTCGAGGAGTTCGCGCCGGGAGCCCGAAGCTCCGATCTCCGACTCCAGCTCGGCCGTTCTCTGATCGATCTGACCGAGCCTCCTGAAGGACCCCCTGACCTCGGACGCGGCATCGAGGATTCCGGCCCGGGCATCCAGGAAGGCCTGCTGGACCCGCCTGGAAAGCAGAGCGGGGGTCGATCGCTGGGTATGCAGATCGACCAGTTCGCCCATCCGCTCCCTTGTGGTCTCCAGGTCGGTCAGTTCGTCGTCCAGGAGGATCCGGCTCCTGCCGGAGGCGAATACCTCCCGCCTGACGAGCAGCTCCGATCCGCCGTCCTGGAAGAGGGCCTCGACCGTCGCGAGCTTCTCGCCCGGCCTGACGATGGAGTGGTCCGCCCTCTCGCCGAGCGCCAGGAGCAGCCCGTCGACGAGTATGGACTTGCCCGCGCCCGTCTCCCCCGTGAGGACGTTGAGCCCGCCGGACAGCTCGAGCGTCGTGTCGCTTATGGTGGCTATGTTCCGCAATCGCAGGCTGCAGAGCATCTAGCCCCGCTCCCCCCATCCGAACTTCCGCCCGAGCCTCTCGTAGAATTCGTTCCCGGGCTTGAAACGAATCACGGGGCACTGTCCCTCGGAAAGCTCCACCACGACCCTCTCGCCCTGATCCAGCGTGCAGACGGGCCGGCCGTCGGCGCTGACCACGGGACCGTCGCCCCTGATCCAGCCCGCCTTCACGGACAGCACGGACTCCGGAGGGAATACGATCGGTCTAATTGCGAGGTGATGCGCGCAGATGGGAACCGTGAGGATGGCGGGCAGGCGGGGATCCAGGATCGGCCCGCCGGCGGACAGCGCGTAGGCCGTGGAGCCTACCGGCGTGGAAACCACCAGGCCGTCCCCGGCGATTCTGGCTATCGACTCGTCGCCGGATGCGATCTCGAGGTGCAGTATGCCGCCCGACAGCGACCGGTTCACGCAGATGTCGTTCAACGCCCTCACCGCGCTGCCGTCGGGGAGGCGGCCGATCAGGACGGGGAGCCTGTCGATCGTGAAATCGCCGCCCGCGACCCGCGGGATCACGGTTCCGATCTCTTCGGGTTCGGCGGAGGCCAGGTATCCGAGATGGCCGACGTTTATGCCGAACGACGGTATGCCCCGTTCCATGAAGAGGTCGAGCCCGCGCAGGATGGTGCCGTCGCCTCCCAGGACCACTCCGACCGTCGTCTCCGGCTTGTCGCCGGAGGCTTCCTCACCTGTTCCGACGAGACGCAGGCCGGAGCGTTCGGCGGTTTCCGCGAGCAGGTCGAGCGTCGCGGAGACCGGAGGTCGGGCAGTCTCCGTATAGAGCAGTATGGTGGAAGGTTTCATGCCAGAAGCCTCCTGGCGGCGGCGGCCAGGCCGGGACCGTCCAGGCCGGCGGATGCGAGCAGCCTTTCCCTTCCGGCATGCGGCTGGAACGAGTCGGGGACGGCGACGATGGACGTCCTGATTCCGGGATGCCTGGACGCGAGCAGGGCGGAGACATGCTCGCCGAACCCGCCCCTTGCCGCTCCATCCTCGGCGATCAGGACGGCTCCGCACCTGACGGCGAGACTGACGAGTTCCGCTTCGGGAGCGGGCTTCAGCCAGACCGGATCGAAGACGGCGACACTCCTCCCCTCGGCTTCGAGATCGGCCGCGGCCTCCAGTGCGGGGCCGGCCATGACTCCGCAGGCCACGATCAGGAGGTCGGTGCCGTCGCGCAGGAGCTGACCGGACCCGGGCTGCACCGAATCCGGAGGTTCGGGGAGCCCGGCCGGGCCGGCGCCGCGGGGGTAACGGACTACGGTGGGACCCTCGGAGAAGGCCACCGCCTCGTCCATCAGCCTGTCCAGCATGGCGCAGTCCCTCGGGCAGGCCATCCTGACCCCGGGTATGGGAAGAATCAGCGGGATGTCGAACACTCCGTGGTGAGTCGGGCCGTCCTCGCCCACCAGACCCGCCCGGTCGAGTGCGAACACGACCGGGGAGCGCTGCAGGGCCGCGTCGTGTATGAGCTGATCCAGAGCTCTCTGCATGAACGTGCTGTAGATCGCGACCACCGGCTTCATGCCGCCGAAGGCCAGGCCGCAGGCGAAGGTCACGGCATGCTGCTCGGCTATGCCTACGTCGAAGAACCTGTCCGGGAAACGCTTCGCGAAATCCGCGAGACCCGTTCCGTCGCGCATGGCCGCAGTCACCGCGGCGATCCTGGAATCGCGCTCCCCGAGCCTCAGCATGGCTTCCGAGAAGGTCCGGGTGAACGATCTGCCGGGGGTGGAGCCCGATCCGCCGGAGATGCCGTGCCAGGTCGTGGAGTCGCACTCCGCCGGCTCGTAACCCTTTCCCTTCCGGGTCACAACATGTATGAGGACGGGGCCGCGGAGCTTCGATGCGCGCTCGAGAACGGCGGTGAGCACGGCGAGGTCGTGCCCGGGGATCGGCCCGATGTAGCGGACCTGGAAATCGTCGAAGATCGTCTTCCGCGAAATCAGGGTCTTCTTCAGAGCGGTTCCGGCGAGATGTCCCGCCCTGCGCATCCTCTCGCCCACGTTGGGGAAGCGGCCGAGCAGGTTCCAGATCTCGTCCCTGGCGCGGTTGTACACCGGATCGGTGATGATCTTCGCAAGGTGCCTGGAGAGCGCCCCGACGTTGGGTGATATCGACATCTCGTTGTCGTTGAGTATGAGGGTGAGATCGGTGCTGGTCTGGCCGAGGTTGTTCAGGCCCTCCAGAGCCATGCCCCCGGTCATCGCGCCGTCGCCGACAACGGCGACGACCCTGCCTCCGGACCCCGTCATGTCCCTCGCCATGGCGAAACCGAGGGCTGCGCTTATGGCCGTCGAGCTGTGACCGGTTCCGAAGGAGTCGAAGGGACTCTCGTCCCTCTTCGGGAAGCCGCTCAGCCCTCCCTCCCGCCTGATGGTGTCGAATCTGTCGGCTCTTCCCGTGAGCAGCTTGTAGGGATAGCTCTGGTGTCCGACGTCCCAGACGATCCTGTCCGTCGGCGGGTCGAAGATGGAGAGGAGCGCTATGGTGAGTTCCACCACGCCGAGGCTGGACGCGAGATGGCCTCCGTTGCGGCAGACGACCTCGATGATGCGCCGCCTGACCTCCTCCGCGAGAAGCACCCTCCGGTCCATGTCCAGAGCCGCCACGTCGGCCGGGGAACGGATTCCTTCCAGCAGGCCCATCAGCTCCTCCTGCCGGGCAGATAGGCCGACAGCATCCGGACCTCGCTCCAATCGCCGGGCATCCGGGAAAACTCCGAATCCAGATCCTCCGAGATGCGCCCGGCCAGCCGCCTGCTCTCATCGAGTCCCATGATCGTGACCAGGTTGGCCTTCCCGCGGGCGGCATCCTTGCCTACGGCCTTGCCCATCTCCTCCTCCGTACCGCTCACGTCGAGAAGGTCGTCAGTGATCTGGAAGAGCAGGCCCAGACGGTCGCCGGCGGCGGACACCGCAGGAAGGGCGGAGGGAGGACACGATCCGGCCAGTGCGCCAAGCTCCAGCGAGACGCGGATCATCGCGGAGGTCTTGCCGTCTATCATTCTGCGCGCCCATTCCTCGTCAGGCTCGGGAGGCGGAGCCATGTCCATGAACTGCCCGCCCACGAGGAAGGACGCTCCAGCCGCTTCGGCCAGGTGGCGCGTCATGGCTCCCAGGATCGAGGGCGTCTGCGGCCCTCTCAGCAGAATCGTAAAGGCTCCGCTGAGGAGGAAGTCTCCCGCGAGGACGGCCTG
>Ga0079103_1420205_pt1 | contig 13365 bp, 7 predicted proteins | sample ADurb_Total_1213_FD_74561 | JGI IMG/M metagenome (GOLD analysis project Ga0079103, IMG submission 74561) | Active sludge microbial communities from Illinois, USA, of municipal wastewater-treating anaerobic digesters -... | ecosystem: Engineered > Bioreactor > Anaerobic > Digestate | place... | reverse complement strand
CATTTATGAAGAAGCTCAGAAAAGAACAGATGCTTCATTCAAATTCGGCTCAAATCGTATAAGAGATGAACAGCTAAAAGAAGAAAAAAGATATGCTGAAGCCATGAAGAAGTACGAAAGTGATATGGCAATTTATAAGCAGAAGTATGAAGAACAATATCAAAAATTCATAAAGAATCAAGAACATCAAAAAGAATTTTGGGATCATCTTCAAGATGTTGAAATACAATCCTGGGAAAGAGAGAAAGCTTATAAGGAACGCATCGGACAAAGTATGGATGGCTTTCCACGTCCTTCAAGAAAACCTTTTCCTGAAGGTAAATTTATATATTCTGGTGTTGTACCAGTCAAACCTGTAAAAAAAGAATTTTCAAACAATCCTAACAGCTGTAGCGAAATATTAAAATCATTCCAGATATATGCAAATAAACCAAATCAAAATAACATAAGAGCTTCCACATTCCAGGAATCAATGGAAATGATGTATAAAATGTTTGAATCTATTGAAGCTTCTGCTTCAGGTATGGGCATCACCAGTGATTTTTTCAGAAGCGAATTAATGAAAGAGAAATATGTTACTGAGCAAAATCAAAACAAGCTCAGATACCTGACGTTACGGCAGCACTTCTTAAATATGATGGAAGAAAAATGCTGCACTGTATCCGAAGCCTGGTCAAAAGATTCTACAGTGAATGGACTTTACGGTGAAAAACTGACTGTTTTTGAACTTGAACTGATGAAAGCGAAAAATTACAAAGGCAATATTCTTCATGACCTTTACATCCCTGCTGCTGACGGAAAGTATTCTCAGGTAGATGTACTATTTGTCTGCTCAAAAGGGATACTTGTAATTGAAAGTAAAAACTACTCAGGAACAATAAGCGGAAATGAATATGATGATAAATGGCACACTCGCTCAGAGTATGGTTATAAGGGATATTCTTCATACAGCATAAAAAACAACGACGGATTTTACAATCCTATCAAGCAAAACAGAAAGCATATTGAAGCGGTACAGTATCACTTAAAAGGTATCCCCTGTTTTTCACTCATAGCTTTTTCGGAACGATGCAAGCTGAGTGAGATCAAAGTATCAAGCAAAACAGGTTATGTATTTAACCGATATGCAATGATAAACGTATCATCTCGTATATTCAATTCAAATCCAGACGTGCTTAACGATGATATGATAAACTATGTGACTAATCATCTGAGACAGTTCTGCAATGCTGACAGTAACGTTAAGAAAGCTCACAATGATAATATGCGTGATAATGTAACTCATGATTACAATAACTTTGAGTATTTCGATGATTATGGAGACTATAACGGATAAACATATATGATGTTAAATATTTTGCGGTAAGGAGCGTAATGAATGAACCAAAACTTATATATTGTTGATAATAGCGATGAAACATCATGTGTAAAGAATTATCTTTCCGAGTGGTGTTCTATCTCAAAGCAGATGGATATTGCAACGGGTTACTTTGAGACTGGTGGTCTTCTCACTTTAGGTGAAGATTGGCAGCAACTTGATAAAATACGCATTATTCTCGGCAACGAAGTAACTAAACGTACTAAGGATGTCATAGACGAAGTTTCACAAACATTGATAGAACGTTTCCGCAGAAGCGTTGAACATGAACAGGAAAAGAATGAATTTCTAATCGGTATCCCGGCTATCATTCAAGCAATGAAAATAGGTAAAATCGAGTGCCGTGTTTATGATAGAAATAAATTTCATGCTAAAGCATATATTACATATTTTCGTGATGATTATTATAATCGCTTCATTTCAGCTATGAATATTCCGTCAGGATATGCTCTGGTTGGTTCAAGTAACTTTACTAAGGCAGGACTGACTCAGAATATCGAACTGAATGTTCAGATAAAAGATGAAGTCGAACAGCTTCAGAAATGGTTTGAGGAGCATTGGCAGAACGGCACGGATATAACTGAGGCTGTGTTGAAGGTCATGGAGATGCACTGCCGTGAGTTCAGCCCTTATGATATTTATCTGCGCTCTATGTATGAGTATTTCAAGAGCCATGAGGAAACTGTATCCGAATGGGAAGAAAACGAATCGGTCGTGTATAAGGGATTGTCGCAGTATCAGAAGGACGGTTATAACAGCCTAATCCAGATAGCTGAGCGTTACTCAGGTGCTTTTCTTTGTGATGGTGTTGGTCTGGGTAAGACCTTTGTCGGCATGATGCTGATAGAGCGCTTTGTCAAGAAAGAGCGTAAGAATGTTGTACTGATCGTGCCTGCATCTGCAAGGGTGTCCGTATGGGAAGTGACGATAAAAAGGCTTATCCCTGAGATACTGGAGGGCTTCTACCCGTTTAAGATTATCAACCATACTGATCTTCTGCTTGATAGAAATCATAATCTGATGAATCAGATTGCACAGCAGGCAGAGATCATTATCATAGATGAAGCACATCATTTCCGTAACCGTTCCTCCAACAGATACAGAAAACTGTTTGATATGATGCAGGCAGGTTGTAAAAAGCAGATGTTTATGCTGACAGCCACACCGATCAATAATAGTTTCCTTGATCTACAGCATCTTATCGAGCTTTTTACGCACAGGCAGGAAGATTACTTCTCCGCTGCGCCTCTTGGCATACACAGCCTTGCAGGACATTTCAAAAAGATGGAGAAACAGCTCGATCAGGTTTCGGGTACAGCTATCAGCGATTCTCTTGATATATCTGGTGATATTATCCGTGCAGACAGACTTGTAACAGAGCTTGTTGTTCAACGAAGTCGTGCTTATGTCAAACGTAGTCTGCTGACCGAGCAAGGAAATAATGTCCTATTCTCTAAGAGAGAACCGCCCACAGTTGCGAACTACTCCCTTGAAAAGTCATACGGAAGACTGATAAAGGACTTCAAGGAGTCATTTGACCGCAAGGATAAGAATGGAAAGACGATAACGATCCTGTCCCTTGCGATATACTCCCCATACAGCGATGATTATTTCATCGGGGACAAGTCCAAGATGGACGAGATGGTAACAGGTCGTCAACAGCAGGTAGTAAATCTTATCCGCATCTTGCTCCTGAAACGCTTTGAAAGTTCTATCGAAGCATTCAAGGAGACTTGTATCAAAATATATATCCGTCTGAACAAGTTCTTGAACGACTATAAGGACGTTGACGCAAGCAGTAAGCGCCGAGTTGAGAGAAAACAGGCAGAACAGGAAGACATTCTGCGGTACGCCGAGGAATATGCGGCTATGAATCAGACCTCTATCGAAGATATTGAGGACAGCCTGCCCGATTATGTGTGGAATACGCAGGAAGTCTTTGATGTCAATGATTTCGATATCAATGCTCTGCTTGTTGATACCATGATGGATATGGACACGCTTTCTAAGTTCATCGAAGATATGATGGAATTCAAGCCCGAAAACGATGATAAAATACGTGAATTAAAGCATATCCTGCACGAAGATACACGCATTCAGAACAAGAAAGTCATCATCTTCACGGAATACAAGGCGACAGCGCAGTATATTTATCGTGAGTTGCAAAAGGCAGGTTTTACCGATCTTTACGAGATTGACGGACAGACTTCCGGTGACCGCCATGAGATGATACAGCGTTTTGCTCCGTATTATAACGGCTGTTCATCGGCAGAGGTAACGGACGAGATAAAGATACTTATCGCAACAGATGTACTTGCAGAAGGCTTGAACTTGCAGGACGCATCGTGCCTTATCAATTATGAGCTGCACTGGAACCCTGTTCGCCTTATGCAAAGAATAGGTCGTATCGACCGCCGCCGTGATGCAGATACCGAAGCCCGTCTGCTTGCAGACCACCCCGAACTGAAAGCAGACCGTGATTATGCGTATTATTGGAACTTCCTGCCGCCAAAGGAATTGGAAGATCTCTTGTCACTGTATAAGACCGTATCAAAGAAAACGCTCCGTATTTCCAAGACATTCGGCATTGAGGGCGAAAGGCTCCTCACTCCCGATGATGAATACGAAGCACTGAAAGAATTCAATTCTCATTATGAGGGCAGCACTTCCGCAGAGGAAGAAATTGCCCTTGCATATCAGCAGTTGTTAGCGGATAATCCCGACTATCTTGAACAGGTAAAGGAACTGCCGAGGAAGATGTACAGCGGTAAAATGGCTTCAACACGAAAGGGATACTTCTTCTGCTATGAACTGCCTACCAAGAGAGCTGACGGCTCATGGTCGGACGGCGACGGTATTTACCGCTGGTATGTGGTTGATCCGGAAAGCAAGCAGGTCACGGAAGATCTGCATGAGATATGGACTGCAATAAAATGTGAACGTGACGAGAGCAGAGCCTTTAACGCTAATGAGGGGCAGTTCTCCGAGATACGCAAGGTCATAGAAAACTACATCAAGAAGAATTATCTGAAAGCGATACAGGCACCTATGGGCAAAAAAGCCAAGTTGGTCACATGGCTTCAGATGATATAAGGAGTAACAGATATGGATATCAGAAATATAAAGAGCGTAGATGATCTTATCATATACTTCACCGAGGAACTGAACTGGAACATCGACCTTGACGATTTTGATGAGATCGACGATATTGCATACGATTTCGATGCATCGGACATCGGACTGAAAGAAGAAGCATTTGCTAAGATTTCATCATTACGGCAGTTACAGCCGCTCTGCGATGAGCAGAAATGGGGCATATTCTGCGTAGAGTTCGACAGCAACAAGTTTGAAGTATTGGCACTCCGAAAGATACTGTCAGGACTTATCCCAAAGAGAAGAAATGCCGCTGAACACGCTGTATGGTCGCAAAAAGATTTGCTGTTCCTTTGCTTCTGGGGGACGGATAATAACCGCACCATTGGTATCGCACATTTCGAGGATAAGGACGCAGGACTTCCGCAGATAAAAATGATCTCCTGTGCGCCTGCTGTTGAGGACTTCACTCAGATAAATCAGTTTGAAAAGAAAATTGCAAATCTATCATGGGTGAAAGATGTTGCTGACACGCAGGCATGGTATGAGCATTGGTCATCGGCATTTGTTGCTGGATACCGTCAAGTAATAAGAGATTCATCTGTATTAACAAACAAGTTAGCGGATGAAGCAAAGGAAATCAAAAAACGTATTCTTGACACATACGCTGTCGAAACGCATGACGGTTATGTGCATAAGCTGTTCAAGGATTTCAAGGACAATCTTATCCATGATATGACCAAACAGCAGTTTGCAGATATGTACGCTCAGACCGTTGTTTACGGCTTGTTCTCGGCAAGGTGCATGGATAAGACGCAGGACAGCTTCAACGTGAAAGAAGCTATCGCCTGCATTCCGAACACTAATCCGTTCCTGAAAAGACTCATGGAGGAATGTCTGGGCGAAGGCAGTGAGAGACACCTGACCTTTGATGAGCTTGAAGTTGCGAATGTTGTGGAGATACTCACGCACACGAACACCGACCTGATACTTGCCGATTTCAACCGTCAGACAGGCGGCGGACGTGAAGACCCCGTTATTCATTTCTATGAGGAATTTCTGACCGCCTACGACAAAGCACAGAAGGTTCAGAGAGGTGTTTACTATACGCCGCAGCCTGTTGTCAATTTCATTGTCAGAGCGGTTGACAGTATTCTTAAAACGGAGTTCGGACTTGAGGACGGACTGGCATCGGAAGAAACCAAGACCGTGAAATATATGCGAGATAGCAAAATTAAGACTAATGGATTAATTACACAAGCGGAAGATACAAAGGAAGTCCCTGCTGTTCAGATACTCGATCCCGCAACAGGAACTGGAACATTTCTGCGGCAGACAATCTTGCAGATATATGCTAATTTCAAAGAAAAGCACAAGGACGAGAGTAAGGAGCAGATCAGAAAGGCATGGAATGAGTACGTCTCTAAGAATCTGTTGGAACGTCTGAATGGCTTTGAGTTGATGATGGCTCCCTATGCCGTAGCGCACATGAAGCTCGCTATGGTGCTGAAAGATACGGGCTATGATTTCGGCGGTGATCATCGTCTGAATGTGTTCCTGACCAATTCACTGGAAGAAGCAGGTAAAACAGATTTGCAGATGTCATTTTTTGATGCCGATCCGCTTGCTTGTGAGTCTATTGAAGCAAATCAGGCGAAGAAGAATAACGGTATTAATGTGATTATTGGAAATCCACCGTATAGTATCAGTAGTTGTAATAAAAGTGAATGGATATTAGAATTATTAAAGTCGTATAAAAAAGGTTTGGGCGAAAAAAAGGTCAACCTTGATGATGATTATATTAAGTTTATTAGATACGGGCAGTACATTATAAATCATTCTGAAAATGGAATATTAGCATATATATCAAATAATAGTTTTATTGATGGCATAACCCATAGACAAATGCGATATGAATTATTATGTGAGTTTGATTATATATATATACTTAACATTCATGGGAGCGCAAAAACGAGAGAAGTGTCTCCCGACGGAAGTAAAGATGAAAATGTTTTTGAAATACAACAGGGGGTTAGCATTAACATCTTTATTAAAAAGGAGAACAATAAAAAATTAGCAAAAGTGTATTATAGCGATTTATATGGTGATAGAATATGTAAGTATAATTATCTTGAAACAACACCATTTAGAAGTATTTGTTGGAAAGAACTTGAATGTGTTGCTCCTTTCTTCTTTTTGGTTGCAAGAGATTACTCACAAAGAGAGAAATATTATAATGGCTTTAATCTTTCAAAACTGTTTATGGTCAAGAATTCAGGCGTAAAAACTGATCGTGACAACTTGTTTATTGACGACAATTTTGAAAACCTTCGTAAACGTATACAAATTCTGCTATCAGGTAATCTTAGTTCCGACTTTATAGAAGAATATAATGTCAAAGATTCAAGTAGTTATAAACTTAGGGATAAAATTAAAGGAAAAGTATTTAATGAAGATTATCTTACTCCAATTACATACAGACCATTTGATAACAAATATATCTATTACGATAATACAATAATCAGTTGTCCCGCATATAATGTTGTCAAAAATGTACTCAAAAAAAAGAATCTATCATTGGTATTAGGAAGGCAGGGACAGGTTGTTGGAGAAATAGAATGGTGTTTAGCTTTCATTTCAGATGGAATAATTGATACTAATATTTTTTATCGAGGTGGCGGAGTTGCATTTCCAATTTATATATATTCTAATGAGATGGGAAATTTAGATTGTTCATCAAACTTTGATAAAACAATAATTTCAAATATTTCTCATGTTTTAGGTATTTCATTTGAAAGGAATAATCAAAGTTTTTCTTCGATGAATCTCATAGATTATATCTATGCTATTCTATACTCCCATAAATATCATAATTTGTATAAAGATTTTTTAAAAACTGATTATCCCTATATTCCGTACCCGACAGATCAGGAAACTTTCTGGAAATTGGTCGAGATCGGTGGCAAACTGAGAGAATGCCACTTGATGCAAACCGAATTTGACACCGCAGCTTACAGCTTTGTCGGTGACGGAACAAATGAGGTCGTAAAGCCCGAATACAAAAACGGCAGGGTGTACATCAGCAAGACACAGTATTTCGATAACGTACCGCAGGCACAGTGGGAGCAGTACATCGGTGGCTATCAGCCGTTGCAGAAGTGGCTCAAAGACCGTAAGAAGACTACGCTCTCCGCTGAGGACATCGAGCATTACAAGAAGATCATTGAAGCTCTCAGGCGCACCGAGGAGCTTATGGCGGAGATAGATAATGTCGTGGAGTTCTGATAGAAGACAACAAATGTAATGTATGTATCCATTATGCAGGAGGGATATTATGAAAGCCAGTAAAACAAGCGTCCATAAGTATATGAAAGATGTATATTCATCTTGCAACAAAGAATGTATGGCTTGCAACATCACCAGATGCTATTGAAGATTCTGATGATGCTGAATACATCTGCACATTAAATATTCCAGATACATTGGAAGATATGATTAAAGATTTAAAGAACTATGACCCTCTCGAATCTGAGTCATATGATGATTGTTGGAAAACAGGTAATTATGAAGATTAATATTGCCCTTTATAGTTCAGAATGTGGTGGATATGAGGACAAGGATTGAGATAAGGTGATAAAGTGAATATCAAAATAACGCCATCCCAAGAAAAGAAAAACATGAAAGTCTTAAAAATGTTTCAATGTGAAGCTACAGATTTAATAAAAAAGCTTTCAAGTGTTTTGAGAACATTGTTGCTGCTTACAGTGATTGCATTATCATCCCCTTATGTATCAAATGCGGAAAATAAGCGAATTGATATAGATATGAAGTATTATGAATTAGATGAAGATAGCAATTATAAATTATCTTCTTCCTATCCAGCAGTAATTATGGATCATGATACTTTAGGATCAGTTTCCATTGGCGGTAAGATCAATAGGACTTATAGCAAAGGGAAAGTTCCCGCATATGAAGTGGCAGATGATGAACTTATCTCCATAAAGTTTTCTTATAATGATGCTCTTAAAAAGGCTGGTGAAAAAGAATGGCACTTATATAATGACAGTAAAAAAGAAGCAAATGGTATAGCCTTTGATGAAAAAATCGGAAATGGTGCAATCATCCTTCAAACTTCTTTTGATGGCGAGCGCTGGGCAACAAATTATAAGAAACCTGATATAGCAAACGATATATTCTTTAACAAGGAAGACTATATCAACGATATACAATTACTTACCGGTTGCTATTATCGTGTTATCGTTGTATATGAAACGCAAATTCAGATCAATCCAACGAAAGTGCAATTCGCATTCTGGGAAACTCCGATAGGTATTCCAGATAATGAGTATATGAAGAATGCTGAAGTATATGAGTTTTATGCAAGCTACAAAGGAGCAGACGATAAGGTTTCTGAGAATATTGAAACACTTGCACTTGGAAAAACACAAGCTGTTACAGTAGATAATGGATTTATAAAGAATATCAATATGGACAGCGATGATCCTCACTTAGGTTGGAATCTCGGCCAATTTGTTGTAGGTGGATTCACTACCAATAAGGAAAACAACAATGGCGATACTGTTTTCCTAAAAAATGCAGGTGATAAAATCACTCTATGGTTCAACATGGATAAGAATGCGGATATTGATAAGGTGAATGGTAAGGATAATCTTTCAATCAACATGGATACTAATGGATATGATTTTGCATTTAATGTTCCTCCACAAAATTTCAAACGAGGGACTTTGATTGTCCGATTTACAGACTACAAAGGTAATGCCCACGATCCTATCATATATACGAACTTTCTTGAAGCACTCGCTTATCCAGGAGCTGATACTAAAATTCAGTTATTTGAGGAAGGAGATTACGAGGTATCCCTTGATTATGAAATACTGAATAATAAAGGAATAGACAAGCTGTATAACTACAAAATAGCATTTAACTTTCAAATCAGGAACAGCAACACTGTGGTCTATCCAAAAGATAAAGGCACCGGCGCATATCTTGCAAATGATTCTGTTACGGAAAATGGATTTGTATTAGATTGGGCTAAATCTCGCTACCTTGATATTAACGTGAAACTTTCACAATGGACTAAAGGAGCTAATGGATATACCGAAGATGTAGTTTTCAATCGTAGTGCAAAGGAATCGGATGTGTATACAAAAACAGGCATTTACACCATTACCGTAACAAATCCTACAACCGATCCGAACGGTAACAATCCTACCATTAAGAAAATATATGTAGGATCGGACAATGTTCTTATTGCTTCAATGAATGCCAAAAACTCGTCGTACACAATAAATCAAATATCCAATTTGGTCGAAAATGAGGGCTATGAAATATCTGAAAAAGGTGAACTGATACCCCCGCCTGTTGTAACAGAGCCTGAGTCTGAAACCACTTCCTCGACAGTAGAAGTTACGACAAATACAACAACGGAATCAACAACACCTACTACAACAACTGCTATTTTGACATCTGAGACTAATGGTACACGTGTTTCAACCATAACGACCAGTTCTGAAGCTACACCCAAAGACGACACAACCACCAAATCCGTAATTCCATTTATCGGAATAGGAAGTGCAGGCTTAATAGGTATCTTAGTCGCTATATCAAGAAAGAATAAAAAATAACAAACCATAACTATGATTGAGGTGAGGAGGAATAGATATATGAAACGGATTCTTGCGTTATTTCTTTCTTGTGTGATGCTTCTAACGGGGTGTACAGCTAATACTGAGATCCCACCCTCTAATGAGAGTAGTGCAACTGATTATGTTGACGAAGTGAACACTCAAACTAATACGGAAGTCGCTATATCGTCTGATGGATTGATTGACGAGACTTCTTTGTCAGAAACAGCAAGTATATCCATTCCCGATTCGGACAATATAACAGCGAATAGTTCAACAAATCCTCAAGAAAAAATTGAAGCTTTAAGCTTTATGACATTAAATGATCCCGATTTATTACAATATGTTGAGGATACTGTTTATACTGAGCTTGTAAATCAACTTAACAGCGATGAATATTTTGTTGAAAACGTTCAAGCAATATATATGCCTGAAGAATACTACGCTGATGTGGAGTTCAATTCCAAGGAGAATATATATTTTGGATATAGTGTTTCTGAACTTGATAATGCTTTTCAAGGTACAAGGTATATATTTACTCTTGGCGAAAATGGACAAACCGTAGTTCAAGAAATGGAAGTTCTAAATGATGATACTTATGAGCAGATAATAAAGAATGTTGCTATTGGTGCAGGCGTAATACTTATATGTGTCACTATATCGGCCGTTTCTGGTGGCCTCGGCGCTCCGGCAGTTAGTATGATTTTTGCTGCTTCAGCTAAAACTGCCACAACATTTGCTTTATCCTCTGCCGCACTTGGAGGAGTATCAGCAGCTTTTGTTAAGGGTGTCGAAACAAGAAATGTCAAAGAAACAATGAAAGCTGCAGCACTCGGAGCTTCTGACGGCTTCAAGTGGGGAGCAATATCAGGAGCGATTGTTGGCGGAGGATTAGAAACTATTGGATTAATGGGAGCTGCTCGAAATGGACTGACAATGAATGAAGCTGCATTAATCCAAAAAGAAACAGGATGGTCTTTGAGCATTATAAAGAAACTTCACTCAAGAGCTGAATTTGAAATATATCAAAAGGCAGGCTTAATTCCTCAAAAAGTAAATGGACAGTGGGCACTTGTTCGCAAAATAGATTGGAATATTGTAGATGCTGATGGATTGACAAATGTAATGAGGGTTAAGAATGGATTAGCTCCGATTGATGCAACGGGAACTACATATGATTTACATCATATAGGACAAAAAGCCGACGCTCCTCTCGCTATTCTTGAATGGGGAGAACACCACGGAAAAGGTAATTTTGGTATTCTACATTATGCTGAAGAAGGAAAGAATGTAGCTGAAAGTGTTTGGAAAAAACAGAAGCAAGAATTTTGGCAGGCGCTGTTGAAAATGGCAATGGAGGCAGGACTATGAGTATTATTGATACAATAAAAACTATAGAGTTGATAAGCAAACCTCAGCCTGCATCGCAACAGGAAATAGCAATAGCTGAAAAGGAGCTCTCTTTGAAATTTGCTAACGACTATAAAGATTATCTAAAAGCATATGGAACAATTACCTTTTATGGTCATGAACTAACAGGGATAAGCAATACTCCATATAAAAATGTAGTATATGTAACACTTCAAGAAAGAGAATGCAGCAATAGTATTCCAGTTAATTGGTATGTAATTGAAAGAACAAACATAGACGGTATAGTGATATGGCAGTCAGCTAATGGAGCAATTTATCAGACTGCTCCAAACACTACACCTCAGAAGATATGCAGTACATTGATTGAATATATATCTATGTAGACACCAAAGATGGTAACTGTCAACGTAAACCTCAACCACCCCAGCCCTTCCACTACGATAAGAAAAATCAATGCAATCCGACAATAAAAAAGTGATGCTGCGTTAAATGAATTACGTAATACTAAGGAGGTAATTTATGAAAAAGTAGCTAATATCAAGCATTGCAAGTATGGTAATTATTATGAACACCAAGGGCGTTAATCTAAATGATAATGCAGAAGATACCACTGCACCAGATATAAGAATAACGAGAATATTGTTTAATCAATAAAAAAGGACGGATGTGTATGAAAAGTAAGTATTATGCTCCAGTTTATAAATGTAGAATGTGTAAAGAAACATTTATTACTGAAAAAAGCATAAAAATTTCAGAAGAAGAAATACCTATAATTAGAGTGAAAAATATGCTGAATGAATCTAATAAAGATGCATTACAAATGTTAATGCCACATAACTGTAGTGAAGAGCTTATAGGCATTGGATATTTAATAGGACTAACTCCATACCGTTAATAACACAAGTGTAAGGGTTTGCTCTTTAAAGCAAGCCCTTCATCCTTTCCACGATCATCCGATCAACAACAGTACGTGAAACATTAAGCCTTTTCGCTATTTCAGATTTACTTATCTTATGGGAGAGCCATAGCTGATACAGTTCTGAAAACTCCTGTTCGGGAACAGCTATCCTTTTTCTCCCCTTGTAAGCTCCACGTTCTTTTGCACATCGGATACCTTCACGCTGTCTTTCCAAAAGATTAGCTCTTTCAAATTCATTGATGGCTGCTATCATCTGAAGCATTAACTTCCCTGTCGGTGTACTTGTATCAATATTTTCTTTCAGGCTGACGAGCTGAACGTTCATGCTCTGAAGCTGATCAACGATAGAAAGCAGATCCATTGTTGACCTTGCAAGTCGGCTGAAATCATTTATATAGACTGTATCGCCCTCACGAACGTACCGGAGCATTTCTTGAAGCTGAGGGCGCTTTGTATCTTTCGCAGATACTTTCTCTGAAAAAATGCGGTCGATCTGATACTTTTTCAGATTTTCAAGTTGACGATCCTCGTTCTGTTCAACTGTGCTTACTCTTATATATGCTACATTTGCCATTTTCTTAAAGTCCTTTCTGCATAATAGGCTATAGTCTAAAATGCAATTTAAAAATGCTACATATGCCGCATTTTAAAGTTGCTTTTTGAATAAAATGCAGTTTGCGTTTGAAGTCTTTGATTCTATTGTACAATACGGGCCGAAAATTGTCAAGGATAAAAAGGTTGATACAAATATCAACTTTGCTGAATAAAAAAAGAACCGCCTTATTTAATGAATGAACAAGGAAGTTCTTTTTTGGATAAGTTCAACTTATATTAGAATTGCCATTTATCATATCCTCAATATACTCTGAAACTGTCTTGGCTGCCTTTGAAGCTGCCTATTTCAGTTTGTCATGTGTATCTTTGCGGATTGATAGGCTGATAACAGTTTTTTCAGGTCC
>Ga0079103_1040765_pt1 | contig 13397 bp, 10 predicted proteins | sample ADurb_Total_1213_FD_74561 | JGI IMG/M metagenome (GOLD analysis project Ga0079103, IMG submission 74561) | Active sludge microbial communities from Illinois, USA, of municipal wastewater-treating anaerobic digesters -... | ecosystem: Engineered > Bioreactor > Anaerobic > Digestate | place... | reverse complement strand
TTTTTTTGCTTTTCCACAAAATCGTTATTTTGCCACAATATTAACAAGTTTATTTGGTACATATATCTGTTTTACGATATTCTTTCCGTCAACAGCTTCCTTTACCTTTTCATCGTCCATAGCCATAGCTATAACGCTGTCCTTGTCTGCGTCAACTGCGATATTCAGCTTTGCCTTCAGCTTGCCGTTTACCTGTACGACGATCTCGATAGTATCGTCCTTGCAGAGTGCTTCATCGTATGTTACCCATGACTGTTCACTGAGCACCTTGCCTGTAAGGTTATTGTACATCTCCTCAGCGATATGAGGTGCGAAAGGATAAAGCATTGTGCAGAAATCAGCAAGCTCTGTCCTTGTGATGCTGCCTGCTGCGTAGATATCGTTGATGAGAGTCATCATCGCAGCTATTGCTGTATTGAACTTCATAGCCTCGATATCATCGCTGACCTTCTTTATAGTCTTATGGAAGTTTGAACGGAGCGCATCGCTGTAGCCTTCGGCATCAGTTACGATATCCTGAAGTCCCCATACTCTTTCCTCAAAGCGCTTGCAGCCCTTGATGGAGGATTCACTCCATGGTGCTGCCTTTTCGTAATCGCCCATAAAGAGTACATACAGACGGAGTACATCAGCGCCGTATTCGCTTACAACATCGTTAGGGTCTATGACATTTCCTCTTGACTTTGACATTTTCTCGCCGTCAGGTCCAAGGATAAGTCCCTGAGCAGTACGCTTTGCATAAGGCTCTGCTGTAGGAACAAGTCCCATATCATAGAGGAATTTATGCCAGAAACGGCTGTATATCATATGTCTTGTAACGTGCTCCATGCCGCCGTTGTACCAGTCAACAGGCATCCAGTATTTCAGTTCTTCCTGAGCTGCGAATTCATTGTCGTTATGAGGATCGCAGTAACGGAGGAAATACCATGACGAACCTGCCCACTGAGGCATGGTATCGGTCTCACGCTTAGCATCCTTGCCGCACTTAGGGCATTTGCACTTAACGAAGCTGTCGATCTTCGCAAGAGGGCTCTCGCCGTCTGTACCGGGCTCGAAATTCTCAACAGGAGGCAGTCTCAGAGGAAGCTCCTCATACGGTACTGCTACCATGCCGCAGTCAGGACAATGTACTATCGGGATAGGCTCGCCCCAGTATCTCTGACGGTTGAATGCCCAGTCCTTCATCTTGTACTGTACGCCCTTTTCGCCGCAGCCCAGCTTTTCAAGTATTTCCAGAGCCTTGTTTATAGCGTCCTTCTTGTTTGAGAGACCGTTGAGTTCGCCTGAATTTACCAGTTCGCCCTCGCCTGTATAAGCCTCCTTGGATATATCTCCGCCCTTGATGACTTCGATGATATCGATGCCGAACTTCTTTGCAAAGTCATAATCACGGGTATCGTGTGCAGGTACTGCCATTATTGCGCCTGTACCGTAGCCCATCATTACATAGTCTGATATGTAGATCGGTATCTCTTTGCCTGTAATGGGATTTATAGCTGTAAGTCCTTCGATCTTCACACCTGTCTTGTCCTTGACAAGCTGAGTTCTCTCGAATTCGCTCTTTTTAGCGCACTCATCCTTGTAGTCATCCAGTGCCTTGATATTAGCGATGGAGTCACGGTATTTCTGGATGATAGGATGCTCAGGAGCGATTACCATGAAAGTAACACCGTAGAGTGTATCGGGACGAGTTGTATATATACGGAGCTTTTCGTCATTCTCCTTGATCTTGAAATCAACAAATGCGCCTGTGGATTTGCCTATCCAGTTCTGCTGCTGAAGCTTTACGTTAGGGAGATAATCAACTGTCTCCAGACCTTCAAGAAGCTTATCTGCATACTCTGTGATACGCAGGTACCATACTTCCTTTGTCTTCTGTACGATATCGCTGTGGCAAACGTCACACTTGCCGCCCTGTGAATCCTCATTTGAGAGAACTACCTTACAGCTTGGGCAGTAGTTTACAGAGGTCTTGTCACGGAAAACAAGTCCCTTCTCGAACATCTTGAGGAATATCCACTGTGTCCACTTGTAGTAGTTTTCATCGGTTGTATCAACTACTCTTGACCAGTCAAAAGAAAAGCCTACTGTTTTGAGCTGACCTGTGAACTTCTCGATGTTTCTGTCAGTAACAAGTCTCGGATGGATGTTTTCCTTTATAGCGGTATTCTCGGTAGGAAGTCCGTATGCGTCAAATCCGATCGGGAAAAGCACATTGTAGCCTTCCAGACGGCGCTTTCTTGACACTACTTCGAGGCCTGAGTAAGCCTTGATATGTCCTACGTGCATACCGTGTCCCGATGGATAAGGGAACTCTACCAGACCGTAGAACTTCTTTTTGCTGTGATCTGATGAAGCCTTGAAGGTCTCATGTTCCTCCCAGTATTTCTGCCATTTAGCTTCTACAGATGCGTAATCATATCTGCTCATATCATTTCATTCCTTTATAAAATATAATTTTTACGAAAAATTGATGGTCCCGCTGAAATTCTCCTTGATGTCCTCATTCGTCACAAGAAGCACAGCACACACTATATCTATAACGCCCTCAAGCAGGTATATCCAGTTGGAGCCGATATGTGCCAGATTTGCGGGAAGATGTATAGCAACAACTATCGCCAGTATCGCAGCGATAACGTAGTTGAACTTCTTTATCCATATGAAAAACAGGCAGGCAGTACCAAGTGCTATGAACAGTCCGCTCAGCGAAAATCCGCCTGCAAGTATCATATTCAGCACAGCCTTTATAATGACGTAAGCCGCCATGGCTATAAGGCAGTTTCTGCCTTTTTCGTTTTTTGCGTTCATACTATCAGTCCTTTGTTATAAGATCGCTGATATCTACCTGTTCGCCGTCAGCCCATACTCCTTCAAGCTTGTAGAAATCACGGGTAGCCTTGTAGAATACGTGAACGATAACGTCTGCGTAGTCAAGGATTATCCATGTATTTCCTGTGTCAGCCTCTCGTCTTTCGGGCTCGATGCCCTTCTGTGACATCTGGAACTCCACTTCATCAGCAAGAGTTCTTGCATGAGTATTGCTGGTACCGTTGACTATTACGAAATAGTCAGCAAGTATTGTCAGGTCAGCTATCTTCAGTACCTGTATATCTTCACCTTTTTTAAGGTCCAGTATTTTTACTATGAGTTCAAGTTTTTCTTTTTCAGTCATTTTCTTCCCTCTTTCTTAGTTGAGTCTCTTTGGTTCATCCGATTTTTCGACTTCATCCAGCGTTTCTGCTGTGTTGTCGTAAGCACGGTTGTTATAGTCCTCGACGTACTCCACAAGAGCAACATCGGTTGTTTTCAGTTTTTCCTGATACGGACGGTAATACTGGTTCAGCATAGTAATGGTTGCGTACTTGTGTACGGAATAGAAGCTGTATTCCATGCCGTCCTCTGCGGTATAATTTGCGCCCTCGCCGGGTACCATATTCACTCTCACGCTGTCAAGACTGAGCGTAGATGCGAAATCCGCCAGCTTGCTCAGGTCCTCAAGGCTCATATCAGTAGCTATCCACTGATTCTTGTACACATCATTGAGGTAACTGTAGAGCTTTATTCTTCCCTCATCCTTTACGATGCTGAGAAGCTTCTCCATAGCCGCAGCCATGAACTTTCTCTGGTTCTTCATACGGCCGATATCGCCCTCGGACCACTCACGGCGGAAACGGACGAACCATTCTGCCTGTTCACCTGAAAGTGTCACATCGCCCTCGGGGATGATCTTGTCAGCCTCGTACATGATCTCGTTGTCAACGTGCATGGGGATGCCTCCCACAAGATCGACCATATCAGCTATATCAAAGCAGGCTGTGGTGATGTATGCATCTATCGGTATACCGAAGTTTTCCTGCACCGCATTTACCACACGCTGTATCGGAGGCTGAACATAGTGGTCGCCTTCCATATACACGCTGTTGAATTTGCAGGTGACGCTGTTGGTATAATCAGGCACCGCAAGGTCTCGTGGTATCTGCAGGATATTCAGCATACCGCCGCCGATATCGAACTGACAAACCCAAACCACATCGGTGAGTTCCTCGGTCTCGTCAAATCCCACGAAAAGCACGGAATACTGTCCCTCTACAAGCTGAGGAAGATCAAGTCCGTCGGTGAAATCGTTTTCCACCACATCTGTCTTTATCTTCAGATCCATGCTGTTCTGCTGGAGTTCGCCTTCAATGTCAACGGTAGGCTGCCACTTTTTCAGATACCTTATAATTGATACCCTCTCATCGGGCTGACCTGATTTTTTATACCATAGAATAGGCATATTCAACACCATTGCAAGTATAAGCACCAGACTGAGGAGGAGTGATCCCGACTTTATCCATGTATCACGGGAAGTCTTTGCACGTTTCCTCTTTTTCCTGCCGCCGCTTTTTTTAGCAGTACGCTTTTTCCCGGAGGAATCTGCTGCCCGGCGTCTTTCTGCCCTTACCTTTTCGTCTGCCCTTTTCAGGCTTCGCTCGATTATTTCAGAAGCAGTATCGCTGCCGTCCTCATCATCGTCCATTTCAGGTCTGATCTCAACGGCAGGCCTGAGAGATCCCGCATCGTGCTTAGCCCTGTAGAAATACTCAGATTCCTCAACGCTGTCAGTCTTGTACGATGTGTCTGTATCTGCGGCGTATTTTCCCTGATAGGAGGACATAGGTCCTACCTCATAGCTGAACTGTGAACCATCCGACTCTTTTTCGTATCTGCCGTGGTATACGGGCTTTTCCGAAGGAGCGAACTCACTTTCAGCATTACGGGATACGTTTCTGTTATCATCCATTTTCTTCTTTTTCATTTAAGTGTCCTCTTTATTTCCCTGCTGCTTTTTTCTTCTTTTTGCAGTCTTGTATAGAAATTGTAAGCTTCAACTGTACACGGCGGTATCACTCCGCCCTTTTTTATAACCGATTTTATTGAAAATACCAATGCATAAAGCATGGCTTCGTTGAGATCGGTATAGACCAGCTTGCGCATTTTGTCAACGTCCTTGTAGTCTCTTTCGGCAGATACCAGATCGCCGAGATAGACAATTTCCTCAAGTCTTGACATACCTGCCCTTCCGACTGTATGGAAGCGTATGGCATTTATGATATCTATATCCTCAACGCCGAACTCTGTCTTGACGAAATAAGCGCCTGCGATGCCGTGCCAGAGCGAACGTGTTTCCAGTTCCTCCCTGCAAACGGCAAATCCGCTTTTTTCCACAAGTGCCTTCTGATCGGCGTCGGGCATCTCCTTGCATATATCATGAAGCAATCCCGCATAGTAAGCCTTGTCGGGATCTTCACCGTATTTCTCTGCAAGCTTCCTGCATTCGTCCGCAACATTCATGGAATGCTGAAAACGCTTTTCGGAAAGTTTTGCTTTCAGGTATTTCTTTTTATCTTCGGGGTCGTACTGCATTATCTCTTCACCTCTTACAGAATATAATCCCTTTGATCTTATATATTGTACTACATTTTTGTGAAGATAGCAAGTGCAATCAGTGTTTTTTTCGATATTTTTTCTTATCTGAGAGGAGGAGATCTCAATGGGAGGAGTCTCGGAAATGCGTATACAGCCGTACTGACTGAGGCGTGAAGCCGCTTCTCTCAGCTCATCAATATCGCCGTTATTCCTCGAAACAGCGCATAGTGTGACCTGAGAGAGGATGTCCTCGAATCTGAACCACTTCTCGAAGCAGAGAAGCATATCGCTTCCCACAAGAAGATACAGTTCATCATCTGGAAAAAGGCTGCGGAAATGCTCTACTGTATATATAGTATAACTCACACGGTCGCTTTTAATCTCGTAATCCGAAACCTCCAGTCCCTCCGTGCCTTCGCAGGCGAGACGAAGCATCTCCAGCCTGTCCTCTCCCGATGCATATTCAGCGCTTGAACGGTGAGGGGATATTTTCGAGGGAAGCAGGAATATCCTGTCAAGGCCGAAATCCTTCATGGCAGCCTTTGCAAGATGGATATGCCCGTTATGAACGGGATTGAAGCTTCCGCCGTATATACCTGTACGCATTCTGTCACCTCCACGGACGCTTTCCCTGCGTCCAGCCTTTATCCTTCCAGTATTTCACATCAGCCTCATTGAAGCCGTTTTTCTGCATCATGCTCATTATGAAGAAAAGTCCTCTTGTTTTCAGAGTAATGCCCACTCTGCCTTCCCTGCCGAGAATCTTCTTAGCCAGCGAGTCGGTCTTCTTGCCGATAGCCGCCTTTATTTCAGGCTTGACTCTGCCCCAGTCGTTCTCCATAACAGCCTTGCCGTATTTGTAAACTCTCGGTATTCCCCAGAAGAAACAGCTGTCGGCTACGTCTTTCATTGCCGACTTCATGCCCATTCCTGCAGCAGTGGATATAACGACCGCCTGCTTTCTGAACATTTTCTCCTCGGGCCGATGCACCATCCAGCGCCATCCGTAATGGTCAAGGAAAGCTTTCATCTGTCCCGTGGCATGGAATACATAAGTGGGAGTTGTGAATATCAGCACATCAGAGCTGTCGAGCATCTCTGTAACAGGATGAAGTTCAGCATAGTGAGGACATTTATCCTCACTTTCGGTAATGCATTTCGCACAGCCGCAGCAGAAGTTACCGAAATCACGGGGAAGGAATATCTCGCTGATATTTTCCTCACTTGTCAGCTTTTCCGCAAGGATGCGGCCTGTATTGTAGGTCGAGCCTTTATGGTTCGTGCCGCTTATAATAAGTACCTTCATACTTTCCTCTGAATTTCCTGATTATTTGCCCGTTGAACTTATCAAAGTTCTCCGGGAGCATCATTACTTTGCCTTTGGGATATTCTCGATAACGGGTTCTTTCTCGTTGCGCTTGAAAAGCACGAACTTTGAACCTATGACCTGCACTACGTCTGCGCCTGTCTGCTCAGCTACTGCATCAGCGGCTTCTCTTGCGGTCCAGCCCGAATTTTCCAGAACTCTCAGCTTTATCAGTTCTCTTTTGCGGAGAGCCTCGGCGATGTCCTTGCACATAGCTTCTGTGACTCCGCCCTTGCCTATCTGGTAGATAGTCTCATATGTTGAAGCGATACCACGAAGGTATGCTCTCTGTTTGCTTGTAAGCATAAATTACTCCTTTTTATTTCGTTGATAAATAATCAAAAAGTGCCTTTAATGCCGCACCTCTGTGGCTTATGGCATTCTTTTCATCAGCGGTAAGTTCAGCCATTGTCCTGTCTCCTACCATGAAAACAGGGTCGTAGCCAAAGCCGTTGGTCCCACGCATTTCACGACCGATACGGCCGATACAGCCGCCGTTCATGGTCTTTACTTCGTTTTCGTCGATGTATGCGATAGTACACTGGAATGAAGCCGTTCTCTTATCATCGGGAACATCCTTCATTTCCTCCAGAAGCTTCTGACACTCCTGTCCCTTCGGCGCATATCTTGCGGAGTACACTCCCGGTCTGCCGTCAAGTGCATTGACGCATAGACCGCTGTCGTCTGCGATAGTCGGAAGCTTGACGATGTCGTACACTGCCTTTGCCTTTATCATAGCATTCTCAGCAAAAGTTGTGCCGTTTTCCTCGGGCTCGCAGTCTGCGCCTGCTTCACGCTGTGATATAACTTCAATGCCCAGCGGAGCGAGAATCTCTCTCGCTTCACGGAGCTTATTTGCATTGTTTGTGGCCATGACCAGCTTCTTATTCATCGTCATCGCCCTTTCTGCCGAACAGTCTGCTGAAGAATCCACGCTTTTTCTTCTTCTCAGGCTGAGGTGCAGGAGTTTCTTCCTCCTCGGCTTCGTCTTCATCCTCATCCTCGGATTCTTCCTCGGCTTCGTCTTCAGACTCTTCCTCAGCTTCGTCTTCGTCCTCATCTTCGGACTCTTCCTCAGCTTCGTCTTCATCCTCATCATCGGATTCTTCCTCAGCTTCGTCTTCGTCCTCATCATCGGATTCTTCCTCAGCTTCGTCTTCATCCTCATCTTCGGACTCTTCATCAGCTTCGTCTTCGTCCTCAGCATCGGACTCTTCCTCAGCCTCGTCTTCGGACTCTTCCTCAGCCTCGTCTTCCTCTTCGGTCTCGTAAGGAACAAATTCGCCGTACTCATTGTATTCGCCGAGAACTACATTCTCATCGTTCTCATAAGGCACGAACTCGCCGTACTCGTTGTACTCGCCGAGAACTGTCTCGCCTTCTTCTTCGGACTCCTCTTCCTCTGCTTCAAATGCCTCAGGCATTGCAAAGAGAGCGTCCACGAAGTCTCTGCTGTTGAAGGGCTGGAGGTCTTCTATCTTCTCGCCGATACCGATAAGCTTTACGGGGATGCCAAGCTCATTCTTGATGGAGATAACGATACCGCCCTTTGCTGTACCGTCCAGCTTTGTGAGAACGATACCGGAGATCGGAGCTGTCTCGCTGAAAAGTCTTGCCTGATTTACGGCATTCTGACCTGTTGTAGCATCGAGAACAAGCAGTACCTCCCTTGAGCTTTCGGGAGCTTTCTTGTCGATGATACGGTTTATCTTTGCAAGCTCATCCATAAGATTCTTCTTATTGTGGAGACGGCCTGCTGTGTCGATGATAACTACATCGCAGCCTCTTGCCTGTGCAGCGTCAAGTGCATCATACACAACTGCGCCTGGGTCTGAACCCTCGGCGTGTTTTACGATGTCAACGCCTGCTCTGTCAGTCCATACCTGAAGCTGATCGATAGCAGCCGCACGGAATGTATCCGCAGCAGCAACGAGGACCTTTTTGCCCTCCTGCTTGAACTGATGGCTCAGCTTTCCTATGGTAGTGGTCTTGCCTGCGCCGTTTACGCCTATTACCATGATAACGGCAGGAGATACGCTCAGGTCAAGTCCTGTATCATCGCCCATCATCTCGGATACTACCTCATGGATAAGCTCCATGATCTCCTGAGGGTCGGTGATGCCTCTTTCCTTGATCTTCTTGCGGAGCTGATCGCATATCTCTTCCGAGGTCTCAACTCCGATATCGCTCATTATCATCTGCTCTTCAAGCTGGTCAAAGAGCTCATCATCTATTTCCGTGAAGGAATTGAGAATACGCTGGATGCCTCCGAAAAGGAAGTCCTTGGTCTTTCTCAGTCCGTCAGCGATCTTTTTAATAATACCCATGTATTACCTCCGATTAACTGAATTCTGATTTCTGATTACTGTATGTCTGCCACATCCTCCTGGAAATCCACCTGCTCCATCTTCAGCAGCTTGGAGATCCCGTCCTCCTGCATGGTAACACCATAGAGGACATTTGCTTCTTCCATAGCGCTTCGTCTGTGAGTGACCAGCACGAACTGAGTGGTATCGGTGAAGTTTTTCAGGTACTGCGCATATTTTCTTACGTTTACTTCGTCAAGTGCCGCATCTATCTCGTCGAGGATACAGAAGGGCGCAGGTCTCAGTCTCAGGATAGCGAAGTAAATAGCTATCGCAACGAACGACTGCTCACCGCCCGAAAGGGATATAAGGTTCTTGATAACCTTTCCGGGAGGCGCTACGCTTATCTCTATGCCCGATTCAAGCACATTGTCGGGGTCGCTTAGTATCAGCTCTGCCTTTCCGCCGCCGAATAATTCAACGAATATCTCCTTGAAGTTTGAGTTGATTATGCGGAAGCTGTCTGTGAATATCCTGCACATTTCCTCAGTAAGGTCAGTGATGATCTTCTCCAGTTCAGCCTTTGACTTCTGTATATCCGCTATCTGCTCGGACATGAAGGTATATCGCTCCGATACTTCCTTGTATTCCTCGATAGCATCAACGTTTACACTTCCGAGAGCTCTTATCTTGTTGCGCACCTCTGTGAGTTCACGCTGTGCGGCTGTGATATCCTCTATCTTTTCCGCAAGCTGTACAGCTTCTGAACGTGTGAGCTGATAGCTTTCGGAGAGCTGACGGATGATATTATCCGTATCCCTGAGATTTGAGTCTCGCCTCTCCTCCAGTCTTGTGACCTCTGCGGAGAGCTTTTCCTTGGCTTCGTTTATTTCCTTGAGGCCCTTCTGCATCTCGTTGACAAGACGGGTCTGCTCGGTGTGCATAGCCTGATACCGGCTTATCTCCTCGTTGTAGGACTTGGTATTGCCCTTGAAGCTGTCAAGGTCTGCTTTCAGCTTTTCGATATCGGCTTTCTTCGCAGCAATTATCTCATTCTGACGTGCTATCTCGTCCTCGAACTGCCTGTTGCCGTATTTCAGCTCTTCAAGGCTTCGCTCGATACGTGCTATCTCGGTCTCCTGAGCCTGGATATCCTTGGCTGTCTCCATACCCTTCAGTCTGCGGGCAGACAGCTTTTCCGACAGCTCGGCTCGTTTCAGTCTCAGCTTTTCACGGACATCCTGTCCCTGAGCCAGTTTTTCTTCGGCTTCCTTTATGAGAGTTTCCGTCTCGGCAAGTCCCTTTTCGGAATCGGCTATGGTCTGCTCTGCGGAAGCTATCTTCTGCTCGGCTTCTTCCACAAGCTTTCCCGAATTTTCGGACTGTGCCCTTACCTGCTCCATAAGTGATGCAAGACTTGAAAGTTCGGCGTTTATGCGTACTCTGTCAGACTCGCATTTTGTAAGCTCATCCTTAGCGGCTTCCGTGTCATATGCAAGCTTTGCCCTCTCGGCACGGAGCTTCTCCGCATTTGCGCTGAGGCTTTCCTTCTGAGCGGAAAGCTTTGCTATATCGGCATCAAGGGTGTCTATCTCATTTTTACGGGTAATGACTCCTCCTGAGCGCTGAGCAGAACCTCCGGTGAATGAACCGCCTGCGTTGATGACCTGACCGTCAAGTGTGACTATCCTGAACTTGTAGCCGTACTTCTTGGCGATATTTGTAGCGGAATCAATATCCTCTGCGATGACGATACGTCCCAGCAGGGAGTTGATGATACCGCTGAATTTCTGGTCATAGGTAACTATCCTGCTCGCATTTGCCACGAATCCCTCGCAGTTTTCAAGTCCCTGCTCACGGAGCTCATAGCCCTTGACAGAGGTGATCGGGAGGAATGTAGCACGTCCGCCCTTCTGCTCTTTCAGGAAGCGGATGCATCTCTTGGCGATGTCTTCATTCTCAACGATGATGTTCTGCATTGCGCCGCCGAGAGCTGTCTCGACTGCCACTGCATATTCCGGAGCAACACCGATATTCTGGGCAACTGTACCGAAGATACCGCCGATACGTCCCTGCTTTGAGGCTTTCAGCACCTGCTTTACGCTTCCTGCAAAGCCCTCCATGTTGTTTTCAAGGTCGGTGAGGATCTTGCGTCTCTGCTGCTTGTCTTTCAGGTCATAGAGCACCTTTTCAAAGTCGTTCTTAGCCTGTTCAAAGCTGTCATTGCGGGACTTGTAAAGTCTCTCCAGACCGCTGAGTTTATTCCTGAGCGATTCGGTAAGTTCCGTATTCTCAGCAAGTTCTGCCTGACTTTGCCGGGTTTTTTCCTCATAGTCAGCCAGTGTTTTCTCAACGTCGCTGCTGCTCTCACGGAGTTCAGTCAGACGCTGCTTCTGCTCATCAATGAGCTTTTTCGATGATTCGCAGGCGAATTTATACTCGCTCTGCTTTATATAAGGGAATTGATCTCGCTGCCTGCTTTGTCAACGGAATCGCCCAGCTGTGAGCTTTCCGCCTCGGCTGCCGCAAATTCCTTTTCAGTCTCGGCTATTTCAGCTTCAACAGCCTTTTTCTGCTCTTTCAGCTCTTCCAGCTTCTCGGCAGCGGCTATCCTGTCCTTTTCCAGACGCTTTTTAGTTCCCTCGGAATTTTCGATGCTCTTCTTTGCTGTTCCGATAGCGTCGGTGCAGTGCTTGATATCGTTCTCGAAAACGGCTATTTCCGATTTCATATCAGAAGCGGTCTGCTCCTCCTCCAGCATTTTCTTTCTCAGCTCATCCTGTCTAATGGTGCTTTCCTGCATCTTGCGGATGGCATCCTGTATCTTTTCTTCCTCGTGCTGAATGTCGTTTTCCACATTCTCGTACTCATTCTTGCTGAGGAGTATCTTTTCATCCAGCTTTTCCAACTTTTCCTTCAGGTCGTCCAGACGGCTGACCCATACGGATATTTCCAGTTTTTTCCTCTCCTCGGCAAGGCGTATGAACTTCTCTGCCTTTTCAGCCTGATGCTTCAGAGGTCCAACACGGCCTTCCAGCTCTGAGAGGATATCTGTAAGTCTGAGGAGATTTTCCTGAGCGGCTGTGAGTTTTCGCTCGGCTTCCAGCTTCTTGTAGCGGAATTTCGAGATACCTGCCGCTTCCTCGAAAATATCACGGCGCTCGTTGCTCTTCTGAGCCACTATCTCTGCGATACGTCCCTGACCGATGATGGAGTAGCCGTCACGTCCAAGGCCTGTATCCATGAACAGCTCGTTTATATCTTTAAGACGGCATGACCGTCCGTTTATCATGTACTCGCTTTCGCCGCTGCGGTAGAGCTTTCTTGTTACTGCCACTTCATCGTCCATATCGGGGATGGTCTTGTCTGAATTGTCGATATTCAGCGTAACAGCGGCAAATCCCATAGGCTTTCTCGCCACGGTTCCCGAGAAGATAACGTCCTCCATCTTGTTGCCTCGGAGAGTCTTTGTTGACTGCTCACCAAGCACCCATCTTACGGAGTCGCCGATATTGCTCTTGCCGCTTCCGTTAGGACCTACAACTGCGGTCAGACCCTTGTCGAAAGTAAGGCTTATCTTGTCAGGGAACGACTTGAATCCCTGTATTTCCAGTGATTTAAGGTACAACAGCTCACCTCCTCAGTTCGCATTTATACTTCGGGACGCTTTCGTCCCCGATTATTTTTATATCTATCCCGCTTTCGAGAAGATCCAGATAATTCGATTTCTTATGGCCCATCGCCTTGCTTATGCACGACGGATGAACAGCTATGGTATACTTTCCTTTCAGCTTCTGCAATTTTGCATCCGCTTCTTCTTTAACATATTTCTGCGGTCTGTTCATACCGGCCATTTCAAAAAGTTCATTCCATATCAGGTGATTATATATCCTGCTCTCACAAAGTTCACGGAATGCAGGATGATAGAATCCCCCCACCATGTCCTTTTCCACGAATTCAGAAGCGTGAAGTCCGCATTTTATGACTCTTATGCCGTTATCCTCGAATTCTTCCAGCATACTTGCGGCAACATCCACCACATCGTCAAAGTCATAGTACTCACGTTCATCATTTGCACCGCCGAAAAGCTGATATTCTCCGCTTTTGAGAAGTTCCGCAAGTCTTGTGCCTCTGAGTATCACAACAGGGTAAATACGGACAGTATCAGGATGTATCTCCAGTATCTTTTCCATAGTCTCATATTCATCATCGCCTGTGCTTTTGTAGAGACCTATCATCATCTGCAAGCCCAGTTCAAAGCCGTACTGACGGATAAGCCTGCTTGCATTGGATACGTCCTCTGCGGTGTGTCCACG
>Ga0079103_1048547_pt1 | contig 13638 bp, 3 predicted proteins | sample ADurb_Total_1213_FD_74561 | JGI IMG/M metagenome (GOLD analysis project Ga0079103, IMG submission 74561) | Active sludge microbial communities from Illinois, USA, of municipal wastewater-treating anaerobic digesters -... | ecosystem: Engineered > Bioreactor > Anaerobic > Digestate | place... | reverse complement strand
CTGCGGTACAGGCGCAACTTCATAAAATCAATATGGAGTACGGTCAGTTCCCTGATTGTAGTAGCAGCAATAGCAATCATCATCTCAACGATGGTCATGCCGGTGCTGAGAGTGGCGGGAACGAGTATGAATCCCACATTGCAGAATGATGAGGTGCTTCTTTGTAACAAATTAGCAAAACCTGATAGGGGCGACATCATCGCCTTCTATTATAACAATAAAATACTAATCAAGCGAGTGATCGGGCTTCCGGGCGATACGATCGACCTCGCAGAGGACGGTACGTTCTATGTAAATGGTGAAGCGCTGGATGAAGATTATTAGTCGGACATTGATCGTGGAGAGACAGACCAGGAATATTCGATTTCTATCGGTGAAGGGCGTTTTTTCGTCGCCGGTGACAACAGGGCTGTCAGCATTGATAGCCGAAGCACCAGTATCGGCTGCGTCGCTGAAGAGAATGTCATAGGAAAAGTAGTTTTGAGAGTTCTGCCGATGAAAGAGTTCGGCTTTATTTAGAATAGCGGCATATGAAAAATATATGGATTTGTTATAAAATCTATAAATTGATTTTTTAATGAAAGGAGAGTGCCGGAGATTATGAAACTTGATAATAAGATTCAGGAGAAATTAAATGAGCGTAAGTGGTATCACAGATTAACTGCTATCACTGTTGTCTTTAGTCTGCTGTGCGCTTTCTTTGTTCCGCTGGATCTGGTGAAGCCGGGGTTTGCGGCGACACCAGATGTTGTTCACCCCGGTTCCTATTCGATTGAAAATGATATTACAAATGTTATAATCAGCGGCGTGACAAACTGCAGTATTAATGGAGCTTCTGTAACAGCAACCCAAAATGCCAATTATGTTGAATTTTCAATGGAAGTGGATTTTGTAATCCAGGACCGTACACATGATAAGATTGATACCAGTAAACCATACATTTATCTTCCTATATCGAAAGAAGAACTTGAAATTTTAGTTTTAAGTGGTACTCCGAATACGGGGCAATCGACTGATGATTCTGATGAATGGAAAGCATACTGCCAAAATAACAGGACTGATCCTATAACACATAAAGTTAACTATGATACAGGTGACTACGAGATCCATCAGACCGGTACAGATGATTATGGCTATGTAACGCTCAAGTTTAATCAAGAATATATTGAGTATCTAAAGAAAAGTAATGGCACGATTAAAGGTGCCCTGTCGTTCAGTGGTAAGGTGCAGCGTGATGCAGGGCAGAACGGCGACAAGACCATCCATATCGGCAATGCAGAGATCAGGGTCGATTTTTACGACAGAGAGCCTTCGCTTGATAAGAACGTTAATGTCGGGTACGATGATCTTCATTGTCCGGTGCTGACATGGACAATTAATGTAAAGGATCTGTATGAAACCGATAAGTATACGATCACAGACGATATGCTGTCGCAGGCATATGAATTTGAAACGAGTCCGAGCGGTATCTGCTATCTGGAAGACGGACAGATTAAATTCAACAACAAGCTCAATACAGTTGGCGATTTCACAATCACTTACAAAACAAGGGTGACACCTGAACAGCTTGCTGAGCATAATTCTGGATACGATATTCAGAATGAAGTAAAGCTGAATGGTGTGAAAATGGATGATGCTACAGCGCATATCACACCTGACTCTGAACCCTATGTACATAAAACCGGTAAGCCGGATTATAACTACGCAGATGACAGAAGTAGTGAAGAGACTGGGAAGAATTATATTTACTGGACGGTAGAAGTGGATCGTAACTACGGTCTGCCGCTTGCCAGATATACGTTGAATGATGAGCTGAGTGAGAAAATCCAGAATATTACAATGCTCAAGGCGTATGGTGCAAACAATCAGGAGATTCCGCTTACCGACTTGTTTGCTGACACAAGCGGAACAAGCTGGACATTCAAGGACAGCGTAACATACAGCGAAGTGAAGCTCGTGTATCGCACAGAGGTTACAGGAGATGCAGAAGGCATCACCAATGAGATTAAAATCAATGAGAACGGTAACTCTGATAAACCGAGCATCACCTATGATAAGAAAAACCAACACGAATCCAATAAGTGGGGTGAATATCAAACAGATGAAGTAAACGGAGTAATCAAGGAATACATTGACTGGACGATTGAAATTAAGGCAAAGTCCGGTACATACGAGACCATCAATGATTACACTGTTTATGATTCTGAATTTGGCAATTCTGAACTGCAATGGATATCGGTTGAAGCGAAGAATAACGATCAGCCTGTTTCCATAGACAAAGCCAATGTGTTTACCGGAACAGGTACTACAAGAAAAATTCCTTCAACACCAGAAATGGATTATGTGAAGGTGACATACCGTGTGCCGGTCGGTGAAATCACCGGACGTAATGAGACAACAGGCGGTAGCGCATCGAATATCTAAGGTTGAAAACGCTGAAGAAAAAACTGTGAAGATCAGCGTTCCAAGTCTTGCCGGAAGCTCTACGGTAACAGTCAATAAGACATGGAACAATAATGAGGACACACAAAAGGAAAAAGTTCACGCTACGTTCACACTTTACTATAAGGTTGGAACGAGCGGGGATTGGAAACCCTACAGTGAATTAAAGTCCGATGAAGGTGTCATCACTGTTGACGGTACGCAATCCGGAGAGCAGAAGTTCACAAATCTTCCTGCGTATCATATTGACGGCAACACAAGAACCCCGTATTACTATAAGGTCGAAGAGACGATGTCTGTGGATGACGGTGTTACCAACAGATACAAGCAGCAAATGACATCCGGCGAAGCGGGCGGCGCAAAATCCACAACAAATCCCGGCTATACCTTTACGAATACTTGGGAGGGCGTGAACTTTACCGGTATCAAGCAATGGGCAGATGATGAGGGACATGAAGCTGCCCGGCAGGCTGTTTCCCTGAAATTGCAGCAGCGCAAGAAATATAGCGATGATTCTTGGCTGGATGTTTCCGGTGTCACAAATCCGGTAACTGTTAATGCGGCTGGCAACTGGCAGACAACATGGACGAACCTGCCGAAATATGACACAGATGGCATAACAGAACTGGAATACAAAATCTTTGAAGAGAATGTACAGTCTGGTTACACCATGCGGCAGGACAATTACAATACCATCACAAATGTCTACAACAACATCACGCTGACCGGCGAGAAATTCTGGGAGCGTGTGGATGATGATACGGATAAGCCTGACAGTGTGAAGTTTAAGCTGATGCGTACTACTGTGGATAATCCGCAGGATTCTGACTGGCAGGATGTTGAAGACAGTGAAATCACGCTGAATAAAGCGGACTACGCAAATAGCACAAGCAAACTGAAATGGTCTGATCTTCCTAAAACTGATGAAGGTGGTCACAGCTATTATTACAAGATAGTTGAGATTCAGGAAACAGCAAAGCAGCAGGAATTCGATGTTGATTACTGGGTCAAAAACGGTAACGGCTATTATGTAAAAGCTTCTGAAGGCTCTAAGACCATCGGCATCACGAACAAATGGAAAAAAACCAACATTACCGTCACCAAGCAGTGGCAGGATGATCGTGGTAATGAGCATTACCGCCCGAATCTTGTCATGGTACTTGAAAAGAGCGTGGATTGGGGCGAGTGGACAGAAGTTAAGAGTGTAAAGCTCATTAACAATGGCGAAGGCTTGTATTATCCTGAAAACGGAAATATTGATGAGGCTTCTGATTCGTATACATGGCATGATTTGCCGGCAGCTGATAACATTCGATATCGTGTTCGTGAAGCAGATATGCGAGAACTTCAGCGTGGTGAAGCTGGCGTTACAGAGAGTGACAATAAGGAAACAGGTTATGATACCTTTTACGGCAGTGATTATCGAGTTGAGCCGCCAGCACTTAGCAGTATCGGTAGTCTGAGCGAACGAAATGAACTCATTACGAACCGTTCAAACATGATTACCATCAGAGTTGATAAAGTGTGGGAAGGTATTCCAGCTGACTATCGCCCGGATATGGTTGCATATCGGCTGTATCGATGGACAGAGGAGGAGTATAATACCCTCACAGAGGAGCGAAAATATGGCGATTCTGACAATAACGGCAGAGATGATTACAAGTTTTCTGATAAATACGCATTCAAATCTGCATCCGGTGAATCCGATACGATATACTGGACATGGATGCTAACAGAAAATGAGGATGGTCAGAAGTATGTCTATGGATTGAAGGAATTTGCAATTGCGAATCTGGATGAAAACTCGACTGCCGAAACAGTAGCTGAACGCTATACAATTGACAAGTCAAGTGAATTCGACTCACAAGTTACGATTGGCGATATTGTAGATAAAAACCAAACCATTACGGTCAAGAACACATGGAAGAAAATGAATGTATCTGTTCAGAAAGACTGGGAGGGCGGCTCAAATCCTGAAGGCTACACAAGCGTTACCATGAAGCTGATGCAGAAGATCGGTGACGATGGCAAATGGGAAGCAGTCACGGGAGCCGAGCAGAAAACAGTCAGCAGTGCGAACGGCTGGAAGCTGGACAACGCATGGACGGAGCTGCCACGTGAGACTGCGCAGGGACAGAAGATCTACTACCGCGCAGAGGAAGTCAAGGCAACAAAGTCTGACGGAACAACGGAAATTGATATCGCAAACAGCGAGGACTTCTACACCCGCCCAGATGCAGCAGGCATAAACGCTACCGGCACCTCGGTTGTGACGAACACGCCGAAGAAGATCACAGTCAATATGGTGAAGCATTGGGTGACAACTCAGGGAACACAAAAACCTTCAGCAATTACTGTAACCTTGATGGCATCCACAAACGGCGGAGCATCATGGGTAAAAGCTGACAGTGAATACAATGTCTCTGATAATCCTAAAAGCATTACTGTGGATGGTGACAACGATCTGAAAGCAAGCTGGGAAAATCTCCCGACAAAGAAAATGGTCGGCGGCGTAGAGCGTGATGTGATCTATAAGCTCGTTGAGGGCGAAGTCAGCGGCTACGCGGCAACAATAGAACCTACAGAGATTTCCAAAAACGGCACTGTGACCATCACCAATACGGAGCAGTCACCTTATACAAAGAAGGCGGCGAATCCGGTTCCAAGTATTGTGGCAACGACTTCTCCTGACATAAAATATGATTATAGTACTTATCCAGCTACGGAGATACCAATAACTAAACTTACGGGAATTACATTAAATAAATCAAATGATGGTATTTTACAAGGTAATATGCTTTCAATAGACAATCTGTCAAGTGTGGATAAAGCCACTGTAGACATTAACGGAACGCCGACAGAGTGCTATTTATTCAAATGGAGGGTTGATCTATTACCCAATCAATCTGGTAAATCAAATACAAGTTTTAAATTCACAGATGAACTGAAAGATGGTTCTGCATTTTATGATGATAGTGCTGAACATGGAATTGAAATCATATCAAATACAGGTCGTGAAGGTATATATTTAGGTAACTGGGAAGAAAACTTTGGTAGTAAAAGCTATGACTTTGAACAGTACATGAATGTTACTTATAATGCAAACAAAACGATAATGAATATTGATATGGAATCAATTGATAATGGCAAAACTGTTGTTTACTTTACTTATTACACAGCTACTCCAAAATCTGTGGTTGATGCTGCACTTGAATCCACTGGAGAATTTGTATTAACAAATCGCATTCAAGAGACAAAGGAAAATCAGCCAACTGCTGTTGATCTCAAGGTTACCGGTGGCGATGAAGTCGGTTATATTGATAAGATCAATAATACCGGTTCTGGAACAGCAAAGAGCAGCGCATCCGGGACAGAAGAAACTTACGCTGCAATGAAGAACGGTACAGCGCACTACACGATCGATGTCAACAAGGACAGTAAATACCTTTCAACTGGTAATACAGTCAGTGTAACGGATATTTTCCGTATTCTGGATTATAAAAAAGCTGACGGTTCAGCGGGAACTGCTGCTCCGGAGCTGAAAAACGTCGGTGTGTTTTATTACGATACAGACGGCAAGCGTACCAGAGTGGATGCGAGTGAGTATTCATATTCTACAACAGTTGAAGACGGATTTTATGAAACATCAGAAGACTATTCGGATAGATTTACAAATAAAAATCTATTGTGTTGGGGTGAGGGCAATGGTGTCTTGGTGACAACACAAAATGGTGTAGCGATTCCTGCTGGGTTAGAAGTAATACTAAACTATCGTGGAAAAGCTAATACCGAAGCAATCATTCAACCGCAGGGAGAAGGATTACACACCTTTTCTGAAGACTCAGGAATAAAGGTTGAGCTGCTAAGTAACCAATATGATAGTTCAGGTATTGTAAAAGTTAAGCTGAAGTTTACAAAAGATATAACGCAGCAAACTGGTGAACTTTTACTTACAAACTATGCAGGTTCTACACCTGCTACAACAGTGGAAAGTGCGGTTCTGAAAACCTCCACTCCAACGACAGACTACGTCACTAAATTCACCCTTCCCGACGGCGGTCACTACGAGATCATGTACGATTATGCAATCAAAAATGCAGACGGCACGGACATTGATGCAGGTTCTCTCCTGACATTGCAGAATGAAGCGAATGTGCATACATCTGGTGGTGATAAATCAGACGATTCGCATAAAACGACATATTGTGTGCAGAAGTCTGGTGCATCTACCCGTGTCGGACATAATTTCGAGGTGGTAAAGGTTGACATCGGCAACCAGTCAATAGCAGACCTGAATGCACACTTCAAATTCGCAAAATTTGATACTGGGACAAACAAGTGGATTTATGCAGATGATTTCCATTACAAGCCTATCACGGCGGGGGGGCAGTGCAATATGAATCCACAACACTGCACGAGGCTTCTTTCGATCAGGGATTAACTGAGACAGAAGGCATGATTCCTGCTAATTCTGCTGATATGGTACTTGCAGGCAGCTATGAGATCGAGCTTGAAAAGCGTGTGCTCTACAAGGTTATTGAAGTGAAAGCCCCGGATAATCACGAGGATTTCCAATATCCAGAGGTGCCGTATCAAAAGGGTGATCGCGCCCTTGCCGGAAATGCGGACAACACATATTACGTTATTCTGAATGAAGCTGATGATGTGAAAACAGCAGGTGACAATGCAAAACCTGCATTGACGGATGATCAGTTAACAACTCTTGCAACCAGTGCAGGTGTAAGCAAGGAGAAAATCAAGGTCACAACCAGCAATAATCCGATGCTTTCAGTACCGAATGTTCGTCAGATCACGATCGGTGCAAAGAAAACATGGGAGCAGGATCCGAATTCTGCGGTCAATGATGTTCAGGTTGCAGTGCAGCTCTGGAGATCGAACACCAAGGATATCAAGGATGCAAAACTGGTTGATAACCAGAAAAATCTGCTTGCAGACGATGACAAGACAAATTTTGATGACATCATGGAGGCGTATATCCTGAAAAAGGAGAACGCATGGACACAAGAAGAAATCTGGCATAATCTGCCGAATGGTAATATTGATACCGAGAAGCCATACTACTACTTCGTCAAGGAAGTGGCGTATAAGATCGGCAATACATGGTACAAGTATAACAGCACATCCGGCAAGTTCACAGATACGGATGGTAATGTGTGGGTGGATGCGGCTGGCAACAGCGCAGAATATAAGCCCTCCTATACAGATGATGCAACGAACAGCAGCGGTGTGATCGGAATCGTAAACTCTCGTAAACTGCTTGTTAAGAAACAGTGGCAGGATAAAAACGGAAAGCCAATCACAAATCCTCCTGTGAATGCAATTGACTTTAATTTATATGGTATCACAGCAGAAGGTACGGAGGTGAAAATTACATTACCGGAGGATCGACAGAAACTAACAGCACCTAACTGGGAAATTGAAGTGCCGCAAGATCTGATTAGCGGAGAGGGCATTGATTACATCAAGTTCCGTGTTGAAGAAGTGACAGAACTGGAAGATTATATCGTCAGTGATGTTTACGCACTCAATGGAAATACTGGTGTCATGTACCTCATCAACAAAAACACCAATCCGACCAGCGTGGATGTAAATGTCTCAAAAATCTGGGCAGACGGAAACGATGCACATGATGCAAATGATGCTGTGACATTTACGCTATACCAGTTTACCGGTAAGCAGACAGTAAATCAAGCGTTTATTGACAATTTTGTAAAAACCGGAAGCTATAACGGCGTAACGGTGGTGTCGGGTATTGACAATCCAATCATGCTTGATGGCACGGAGATTGATTCCTGGCAATACACATGGAAGAATCTCCCGTTCCGAGGCGGAAACAGTAATGACAAGCTGCAATATTTTGTGGTAGAGACACAGTCTGATTCAACCAAGGATGACTACAAGGCTCTTTACTCGTTCGATGGAAACACAGCTTACAAAGCTGAGAGAAATCTGAATGTTACAAACAAGCAGCCGGGTGTACTGGTCGTAAAGAAGCAATGGCGTGATAAAAATCAGGAAGATCACCCGATCATATCCAACGCGAAATATCCTCCTGTTCAGGTTAAGCTGTATCGGAAAGAGAAGGCTCTAGAGCAGGTAGCTAATGCTGAAGCAGCGGATATCATGACTAAATATGGCTTGAACGATGCAGACAATTTAGTGAAGAACTTGACGGATGTTGCTGGACTTGACGAAAATGGCACCATCACACTCAATCAGGAAAACGCCTGGACAGTTTCGCTGAAGGGGCTTGATGACAGTTATTATTACTACATTGTTGAAGCTGATGGTTCAGGCTATACAGCAGAAGGCTATACACCGGAATATTCAAACGAAGGTCAGCTTCCGGGCAGTGATAAGATCATGACGGTTGATAACTTCGTGGAAGGCGAGACGATTACAGTCAAAGCACAGAAGACATGGAGTTATACGGATGATGACGGAACGATCAAAAATCCAAATTCGATCACGCTGAACCTACAGCAGTATGATACCGTCAATAAGACATGGATCAATGTTCAATCTAAGACAATTACAAAGGACAGTGGAACTGGTTGGGAAGCGGAATGGACTGACCTTCCGGCAAGCAAGAAATATCAGGTTGTGGAAGAAGTTCCGGATGGATGGCTGCCAGTCTATGGCAAGGAGACTGTGGATACATCTGGTGATACCGAGCTTCGCAGTTATCCGGTGACGAATGAGCTGGATACAACGAGCCTAATGGTTCAGAAAAACTGGGCAGACGGAGAGTTACACGAAGGCGAAAGTATTACCGTCAGAATTCACCGTGAAATTTCAGGCGATTCGGCTGATGCGAAGAAAAATCCGTTGATACTGAATATAGAACCAGCAGACGGGTCTACGATTTATCTGCCGAAGAGTTCAGAAGGAACGCAAGTTCATGCGAATGTTCCCGTCAGAGTCACAGTTGATGGCGATGATTGTTTGCAGGAAATGTCAACAGTTGATGCTTTCCGGACATGGACAGTTAAACCTAAATCTGATGCAACCACTGGGCAGAAAATAGATTTAACATTCACCACAGAGGACGGACAGACTGCTACAGTTCATGTGGAAATTGTAGATGATCCGAAACTTGCAATGAGTCTTTCAAGTGATTCAGCTACATTGGGAAGTGAGGCACCGACAATTTCACTGAGTTATCAGCCTTCTGTCGGCGATGTGAAGACAATTAGTTCCAATCAAGCATCATACGAAATCACCGAAGGAGATGATGTGATTTCCATTGCAGACGGAGTCATTACACTGCGTAAAGAAGGCACAGCGAAAATTAGAGCAACCTACAATGGTACTGAATCGAATAATGAGGTTACTTTGAATGTTAGCTTGCCAGATGACTTTACATTTACTGCTACTGACAATAAAACAACTGTCAATGTGGATGAAGAAGTTGAATGCTTTGTAAATCCGAATTACGGTGAATTTAGTTACAGTGCGTTGTCTTCAGATGGAGGTGAAGTAACACTTATAAAGACAGAAAACGGTGTTAAGGTTAAGGGAAAGACTGCTGGTACAGTTACAGTAACGGCTACAAGGACAGACACCAAGGGTAACACTAAAGATAAAGAAATTACATTTACCGTTCCTCAAAGTAATATTACAGGAACTTTAAACGATCGGAAACAATCTGGTGTTACTTATGATTATGTATATAATCCATTGACACATAAAATTACAGTTACGATTAACGGAGCATTCGAAGCATGGAAAAATGGAGGATACTATCCTGATTTCGCCTCTGAGAATACGCTTAAGAATCTTGTCCCGAAATCATTTGAAATAAAGGATTATAGCGGAGGAGTTCAATGGCATTTCGAGCAGTTTAAGGAATATAATGATTCAAGCAATCCTTTTGTAAACCAGAACAACACTAAAAAGTTTTCAGAGTTAACTGATGACTATATTGCTCTTGCTACCGGAGGAACTTATACTATCGAAGTAATAGTTGATTCCACAGAAGCTGGTAGCGGCTCTGGTAGCTCAGAAGGTGGCAACGAGAGCGGTACTGGTGGAAACTCTGAAAATACCGATGGTTTTACTAGAGTAGATTCTACATTAAACAACAATGTGATAGGAAATGTCCTTAGCGGAAGTACTGTTGAAGTTAAGATTTCTGGAGAACCTAATGCCGGATACAATGTTAGTTTAGGCGGGGACACTACTCCGGAGGGAAATAGTTGGAAAAATAACACAAATGAAGGCAATTCTGGTAATCTTGATTCTAGCGGAAACGCAACAATTTCGATTACAGCTCAGTATGATTTTTATTCAGCTCAACTTCAGCAATGGTATTATTCGGTTGGTGGAAGTAATCTTACTCTTGTCAGCTACAAGATCACCCCACCAGCTAATTCCACGAACAGCCTATCAACTCTAAGCCGTTCACCAATGACACGTTTCTCGTCTCGCAATTTACGCATGAGTGCGGCACTGGATTACACTTCATTACCACTTGCAGCACCGCAAAGCACATCAAATACAACTGATCAGCGTATTACACTTGCGGCAGCACCTGAATCAGCAGAGCAGTTGGTGTTCACAAACAATGGAACGATTGACATTGTGATATCTGGTAATTGGCAAAAGACAATTTCAGGACTTCCAAAGTACACCTACGAAAATGGTGTGGCAATCCCATACTATTACTGGGTGGAGGAGATAAACAGCCCCAATTACAAGGCAAGCTACAGCTTCACAGACGGCGACAGCGAAACGGATTACAGCATCAATGCAGCAAATCCGGGAGCAAATCCGCTGATTACGATCAAGAACACTCCAACGGAATCTCCGTCAGTCGAACTCCCCGAATCCGGCTCCACCGGCACCAAGATTTACTACCTGACCGGCGGCATCCTCCTACTTCTCTCCGCAGCCGGATACATCACTTACACCAAGCGCAGGAGGTGGTTCAATGAATAACATCTCCTACAATAACCCGAACATCCGGGCGCAGCAATTCGCACACAGCTCAGCGAGACCAAGATTACCAAGCCTGCTATCGAGAATCACCTGCCAATGGTCGGAGGTATTCCGAAGGGCGATCAAACAGCCGAGCCGAAATAAAGGCAAGTACAAGAAAGCTGCTGTGAGAAGCACGCACAAAGGCTGGCTGAACATGATCAAGCAAAAACTGGTGCGGATATGCGCAAGGCGCACAAGGCGGCGCATCAAGCAGCTGCTGAGAGCGCACCTACGGCTTTACCCAAGGCCACCCGATGAAACGGGAAGCACATCAGGTGCTGTGCTGGGCTGGACAGCGTAAACGGCGCAGCACCGACAAAAAACGTACAGCTTTCCACACGGTGTGCCGCACAAAGGCAGTGTGAGCATCAGAAGTGTGGTTGACAAACCCTCGTTCGGGAGGAAATTACTCCCCCAGACACAACCAATACTTACTATAAAGGAGAATTATCATGAAAAAGACGAATAAGACAAGAAAGATCGCGGCTATGATCGCAGCAATGGCACTGACAGCAACGATGATCGTTCCGAGCGCTATGATGAGCGCGAGTGCGGTTGATGAGACCACCGGCTCTATCTCTATCAGTAATGATGCAGCTAATCACACCTACAAGGCATATCAGATTTTCAAGGGTGATGTTGATGGCAACACACTTTCTAACATTAATTGGGGTGTTGGTGTCGATACAGAAAAAAGATTCCTGCTGATACTGGCGCAACTCTGCTTGATGCTATCAAGGCAATTACCCTTGATACGGGCATCATCACTACACAAGGCGGTTCTGCTATAAACACACCGTTTGCAAGTGTTACAGATGCAGCAAGCGTAGCAGCAGTTCTCTCAGGCGGTTATTATGCAAATGCAAGCGCTACTGATGCTACGAATTTCAGTGCTGATGCAGAAATCACTAAGAAGTTTGCTGCTGTTGTGGCACAGTATACGTCTGCTACTTCAACCAGCCTGACTCAGAGCGGAACCGCTTACACTGCATCAAGCGTGAAGGTTGGTTACTATCTGGTTATTGATGAGACAAATAGTAACGTAACAGGAGCAGATGATGCATATTCCCGTTACATTGTTCAGGTGCTTGGTAATCCTACCAACATCAGTAAGAAGACTGACACTCCCGAAGTAATCAAGAAGGTTAAGGAAAATGTGAAGGACGATACGACTAGTTGGGATTCGACTTCTAATCAGACATTGTACGGTCAGCAGTATAATGATGTAGCCGATTACAACTTTGCAGAAGAGATTCCTTTTGAACTGATTGGTACACTGCCGACAACATTTGATGACTATTCAACGTACTACTACAAGTTTACTGATTCCTATGCGGGTGGCTTGTTCCTGATTAAAAATAAAGACAGTGATTCTTCCATCAGTGCAGGTGATTTTGCAGTCACTGTAGATGGTACTACGATTCCTACAAGTGGAACAAAATCAGGTTCAGATCACACGAATTTCACAGTAACTTCTGTAACCGATTCTGGTAAGAATACTGGTTTTACCATAGAATTTAGCGATGTTAAAGATCTCTACGATGCTTCCGGTACAAAGATTAATGTTACATCGACTTCCAAAATCAAGGTCAATTATACTGCAACGCTCAATCCGGATGAGGCTACAATCGGTCTTAACGGAAACGAGAACGAAGTAAAGCTGACTTACTCCAATAATCCGAACCACACAGGTGCTGGTGACACTGACGATACACATGGTGATACTCCGAAAGATACCGTTATTGTCTTCACTTATGAACTGGATGTAACAAAGTATCTCGACGAAGCAAAAACCGGTAATGAAGCCGGTACTGGCGACAAGGAAGCGAGGTTCAAGCTGCAGGCTAAGACCGGTGACACAAGTATAAATGGTAAATATGCAGTTGTAACAAATGGCAAAATCACAGGTTGGGATGCTGCGGGCACAGAGTTGTCAACAGCAGGCGGAGCAACTCTCGAATTCAAGGGCCTTGATGATGGTACATACGAACTGACCGAGACAAAGACTCCCAAGGGTTATAACACAATGGATCCGCTCACTCTGGTCGTAGAGGGCAATACTGTCAACTGCCACAACTACAAGGAAACTGGCGGAACTGTAGATGCAGCAGCAGCTTTGACTTCTCTTAAGCTGTATCAGACAAGCACAAGCGGTACAGTGCTTAATACTGATAGAGACACAAGTGCTACCCC
>Ga0079103_1047619_pt1 | contig 14368 bp, 20 predicted proteins | sample ADurb_Total_1213_FD_74561 | JGI IMG/M metagenome (GOLD analysis project Ga0079103, IMG submission 74561) | Active sludge microbial communities from Illinois, USA, of municipal wastewater-treating anaerobic digesters -... | ecosystem: Engineered > Bioreactor > Anaerobic > Digestate | place... | reverse complement strand
GGGACTGCTGAATGTGACGGAAACAGCGGTCATCACACCTGCAAGCACCAATGAAATAAAGTGTTTCATAAAAATACCTCCGTTCTGATTTGCTACTTATATTGTAGCATACATAGCGGAGGTAAGTCTAATTGAAATATTAAATAGCTGATAGAAAAATTAAATCGTCACACAGCAAGCGGATCGTCTTTGTATTTATCCTGAACCATTTTTACAAAATCCAGCACGAACTTTCGACTCTCGGATTTGTGAGTATAAAGGGCGCAGGGCATTTTCTCCTGACAGTCAAATGGTATCCACACAAACTCGCCGGTGTGGTCATTTAGGAATCCCGGTGACAGGCAGATGCCACGCTCGGATGCCACATTTGTCAGCGTGGTGTTATGGTCGGGGCTGTTGAAATAGCTGATGTTGCCCCCTGCGATGAGCCGCTGCTGCACAGCTTTCAGCTCAGGCGGAGAGGTATTGCCCACCATTAAAGTCCGCCCCGAGAGGTCGCTTTCACGGATCAGCCGCTTGCGTGAGAGCATATCATTTTTCTTGCAGATGAGGTAGATGCCGCTGTCAAAAAGGTGATGCTTTTTAACGTCGTGGATACGTTTCATATTGTGTTCAAGGGAGAAAGTCACATCCATTTCGCCTGCGAAAAATCGCTCTAAGTAGCCCGAATAAATAAATTATGGTGTGACAGAAATATCGGGATAGACCTTAGCAAACTCCATGATGATCTGCGGCAGATAATAAAGTGCAGAACGCACGGGCATACAGATATTTATGTTGCCCTTGTACTTTGAGCTGAAATTCTGTCCGTTTTCTATCGCCTTGTTCAGCTCTGTCAGCACACTTCTGATCGTTACGATAAACTGCTCGCCTGCGGGAGTGAGTGTTGCGCCCCTTGCCCGAACGTGCAAATATCTCAAAGCCGATCTCGTCCTCTAAAAGGCGTATCTGGTAGGTCAAAGTGGGCTGGGAGATAAAGAGATTTTCAGCCGCACGGTTGAAATTCTGCGTCCGTGCAAGCTCGGCGGCATAGGTAAGCTGCTTTGTGGTCATGGTATCACCTCGGATTTATTATAGCATAGTCATTCTGTTTTGTAAAGGTATACTCAGCAATTTAATTTTTCTATCGGTAATTAAAGTTTTCTATTGGACTTATCACTGTTCGTGTGATAAAATTATAGTAAAGAAATCTTAATGAGGTGATCTGTATGACAAACTTCAACCTGAACGATAATACAACAATTCCCGTAACAGGCTTCGGCATATTTATGGTGCCGAACAACGGTCCGACGGAGGATGCCGTCACGACCGCTCTGAAAGAGTGCTACCGCCTTATCGACACGGCGGCTGCATATCAGAACGAGAGTGATGTAGGCAAGGCTGTGAAGAAGTCGGGTATTCCCCGTGAGGAGATCTATGTGACATCGAAGCTGTGGCTTCAGGACTACGGCTATGAGGCGCGAAAAAGGCAATCGACACTTCCCTCACAAAGCTTGGACTTGACTACATGGACTTGTATCTGCTCCATCAGCACTACGGCGATACCGCAGGTGCGTGGAAAGCCCTTGAAGAAGCGGTCAGGGCAGGCAAGATACGCTCGATCGGTGTGAGCAATAACACGGTGAAATTCCTTGACAAGCTGCTGCCGAAAATGGAGATACTGCCTGTTGTGAATCAAATGGAATGCAACCCGTATTTCCAGCAAAAGGAGCTGCGTGAGTATCTTGCAAAGTACAATATCCGCATGGAGGCGTGGTATCCTCTCGGTCACGCAAACAGGCAGCTTCTGACCGACAAGGTGCTTGTTGGTCTTGCCGAAAAGTACGGTAAAAGCGTGGCGCAGATCATTCTACGCTGGCATTATCAGGAGGGCATTATTGCTCTGCCGAAAGCGACTTCTATTGAGCATATCCGTGACAACATCAGCATTTTTGATTTTGCGCTGACCGATGAGGATATGACTGCGATCCGTGCGCTTGACAAGGGCAAGGGGACCCATGCCCCCGACAATATGGCAAATGCGGTTACACTTGGAATGTATAAGATACACTGAGGTGAGAATATGAATCCCACAGTTGAATACATGGAGTATTACGTGTGCCGTGCAAAGGGCACTTTTAATGAGGTATTTTTATGGCTATGGTATTTGACAGAAACGAGAACAGAAAGGTCGCTGTACTGCTTGGTGCAGGCAGCATGGGAACGGCTATCCTGCGCCGTGTGTGTGCAGGAATGACACTGCTTTTCGGTGATATCAGCAAGAAGCGTCTTGACGAGGTAAAGCGTGAGTATCAGGGTTACGGCTATGCGGTGGAAACTATGGTAGTCGATGCCAACAGTAAAGAGAGTATTTAAGCCTTTGCCGCAAAAGCCGCTTAGCTTGGTGAGGTGAAATACTATATTCACACAGCAGGACATTCGCCAAATCAGGCAAGCCCTGAGAAGATCATCGACCTTGATCTGATCGGCTCAAAGTACGCACTCGATGCTTTCGGCAAGGTCATCGCAAATGGCGGTGCAGGACTGCTGATCTCCAGTCAGACCGGCTATATGTTCCCGCCGCTTTCTGCTGAGGAGGAATATCAGATCATGACCACTCCTGCGGATATGCTGAAAGACCTGCCCTGCCTGTCACCCGATCGTATCACCAATTCGGGAACGGCTTACATCGTTTCCAAAAAAGCAAACCACTTGCAGGTGCAGTATGCCGCTGCCCATGAATGGGGCGAGCGTGGTGCGAGGATAAACACCATAAGCCCGGGAGTTATTGTAACGCCACTTGCCTATGACGAGTTCAATGCAAACGTCGCAGGCTATCAGAGAATGATCGACGCAACACCGATGCGAAGTTCACGATGAAGTCAGCTATTCTATTACTCGCAGCAATGTTTTGCCTGACCTCTTACGAAAATAATGACGAGCGATCAGCTATAAGTATGACCTCTGAAACTGCCACGATCGAAAGCGGTGATAATATGAAAAATTACAACTTTTCTGCGCTCACAAATGTTGAGCTGATAAATGCCGACCTCGGCTCTATGACCGATGCGGACATTGACACGTTGCGTGTGCTTGTCTCCGAGGATATGACCTACACCCACATGAGCGGTATGACACAGACTCGTGAGGAATACTTTGCAGACATCGCCGACGCAGCCTGCGGTACTTCACGATCAGTATGGACAGCCCGAAAATCAAGGTCAGCGGCGATAACGCAACCATCACATATACCTCGGTGCTGAATGCCAATGCCTACGGTGCAAGCGGGACATACCGCATGAAAGGCACACATTACTATGAAAAGCGTGACGGTGAATGGATTGCCGTAAATTCGCCTGACCGATAAGGAGGAGTCATAATGAAAACAAGAAAACTGAAAGACATAGAAGTTTCCGCAGTCGGCATGGGCTGCATGGCGTTTTCCCACGGATACGGCAAGATACCGTCCGAGGAGTACAGCATTGAGGCAATACGGAACGCTTATCATCACGGATGTACATTTTTTGACACAGCGGAGGTTTACAGTCCGAACCTGTCTGGTATCGGTCACAACGAGTTGATCGTCGGCAAGGCGCTGGAAGATGTGCGTGAGAATGTGGTCATTGCCACAAAGCTGATGCTCCATTCCGTGGGCTTCCGCAGGAGTGTTTATGATGAAGTTCGCCGCCACCTTGATGGCTCACTTGACCGCCTGCGGACGGATTATGTGGATATTTATTATCTGCACCGAATGGGCGGAGCGCCTGTGGAAAAGGTCGCAGAGGCTATGGGCAGACTCATTGATGACGGACTGATCCGTGGCTGGGGACTTTCGCAGGTCGATGTTGATGTGATAGACGCAGCACAAAGCGTCACTCCGCTGACGGCACGGCTGCCTTGTCGCTGTCAGCAACACTTCGGGCAGAAGCAGGCTCAGACGCACCGCAGGCAGTCATGGTAAGTGTCATGAACAGTGCAGATGAAATTACAGCTATCGTATGCTTCATACATAACACTCCTTAGTCTTTCATACGATCGGGATCAAGCATTTTGATGACCTTTGCCGGAACACCGCCGACAACCGCATAATCGGGAACGTCCTTTGTGACAACAGCTCCTGCTGCAACAACAGCATATTTGCCTATGGTCACGCCAGGACAGATCGTACAGCCCATACCGAGCCAGGCATTCTTTTTCACAAGCACTTTGCCGTAGGTGTAAGTAGTATGTCGGTCGTACATATCGTGATTTATCGTTGCTATTCTAAGTCCCGGTGCAGCCATAACGCCGTCCTCAAACTCGATACCGCCCGACGCAGAAAGAATCGCAGAGTGATTGATAAACACACCTTTGCCGAACTTCACACGGTTGCCGAAATCACAAGTGAACGGCGTTAGTATCCTTACATCATCGAGCTTGCGTCCGAAAAGCTCCTCAAGATAGCCTACATAGGACGGATCATCGGGAAGTACCGCATTTGCCTTAGCACAAAGCGTTCTTGCCCTCATCATTTCATCAACTGCTTCTTTGAAGTACGGCTCGGTCACTTTCGTCGGACCGCCTTTATCCATAAGCTCATATACATAACCGTTTTCGCATTCCATATCTTATCCTCCCGATTTTCAAAATTGATTTTTCAGAATTCCGATGAATTCATTTGTATGTTTCTTTGGATTATCAGCTTTCATAAACGCACAATACCGCCTGATGATCGGCTTGCCGTTCCGCAGGAGTTTAATTGCTTTCGTGGTAGTCTGCACCGCATCACCGCTGCCCTCAATGGGCATAAAACCCTTGCCCTGAATGACCTGCATCAGCGCATCGTCGATATATTCAGTGAAGTATATCTCACTCTTAAAGCCTAAGTCATTCGCATAAAATCTGCGCTCCGTTTCCTGCTGATCGGGAGAGGAAAGAAGTATCAGCGGCGTGTTTTTCAGGTCAGATATTTCAACCTCATCAAGCTGTGCAAGGGGAGAATTTGCCGATATTTCTGCATAATACTCCCGAATGTCAAGCACGATGTTCACATACTCGTCCGAGAAAGCTCTGCGCTGATCGTTCAGAACAATATCAAGTTCGCCGTTTCGCAGGAGCGCATACAGTGCATCATGATTACCGTGTGTGACTTCCACTGTCACATCGGGATACTGTACTGTAAATTCAGAAACAGCGCTGTTGAACTCCTTGCCGCTGTAACCTTTGAGCAGTCCGACTTTCAGCAATTCGCCATGATCGCCCGAAACCTTTTGCAGCTCACGGATCATGTTGTCATAATCCGCAACAAGCACAAGGCTTTTCTTGTAGAAAAACTCGCCTGCGGAAGTCAGCGTAAAGCTGCGTTTTTTACGTTCTAAAAGCGTCACACCAAGTTCTTCTTCAAGAGCCTTGATCTGCTGAGAAATCGCCGACTGGGAGATATAATGTTCCTCTGCGGCTGCGGTAAAACTGCCGAGCCGAACCACCGACTGAAAATATCGTATCTGTTTTAGCATTATATCACCTCAGTAGGTCGAGGCGCTCGCCATTGCAAAGCGCCATTCGCCGTTTTTCTTTACAAGCTGAAACCGAAGCTGTAGCCGCCATGTATGCTTTCCGCCGCCGAAAACCGCCGCAGTAACCCGGCTTCTGCCTACCAGTACAGCAGTATCACCCTTGACTTCCACCTGCATATCCTCATGTTCGGCAGAATAGTAATTCAGCGTGCCGTCCATAATCGAGCTGATGTAAACCTCTTTCGGCTGCCGCATACCCGTCATGTGAACAAGCACAAAGCTGTCACCGTGGACACGCTCAAGCTCGGCTCTGTCCTTGTTCACCATTGCGTCATACATCTCATGGTAGAGCTGTATGATCTGTTCCTTATCTGTCATACGCTTTTCTTTGCCCACGCAGCTACCTTGCTCTCGGACTCGGCAGACTCAGCACCGTGAACCGAAAGCCCTGCCTTGACCGCTGCACCCTTGCAGAGAGCTTTCAGGTCACGCTCACTGGATCCCATACCGCTGCCCTCGTTGGTGCAGAACGGGATAATGGTTTTGCCCGTCAGATCGTACTTTTCAAGGAGTGTGAACATACACATGGGCATCGTTCCCCACCAGTTGGGGTAGCCTACAAAGATCGTGTCGTAGTCCTCGAAGTTGTCGGGATAAGCCTTTATCTCAGGACGAGCTTTTGCACGAAGCTCCTGCTTTGCCTCCTCGATGCAGATCATATAGCTTTCGGAATAGGGCTTGACGGTGTCCACCTCAAAGAGATCACCGCCTACGGCCTTCTGAATGAACTCAGCAACTCGCTCGGTGTTGCCCTTAGAAATTGTTTTCAGTCCGCCGTTCCAGTAGTTCTCGCCCTTGCGTGAATAATAAACGATAAGTATGTTAGCCATAATGATTACCTCCGTGATTTATTTGGTAATTATAGTTTAGCACAGTTTTATAGATAAATCAATCTGGATTTCGACTAATTAAGATAAGTTTTTCTTATGTATCTTTCTGAAAAAACGATCAGCTTTAGGCAGGGGAGAGAGTTGTAAATCCGACCAGCTTTCCCTTTGCGCCGTCCATATCTGAAAGCGAGGGGAGCAACACCGAGAACATTCACGCCGAAACGCTTGATCTTCGGTGCTGTTTTATCGCTATGGATATAGGTCAGCCACCTCGGAATGATGATAGCAAGTCCATGACCGTAGGGGATGTAGGAAACGGTAATTGTCATACGTTTGCTGCGGATGGTGATCACATTGACTTTTTTGACTCTCTGATGTATAATAATTACAGATAATACTTGTCAGAATGTGAGCTGAAATACTATGAAAACGATGCGTGAAGAAGTGTTCGGATATATCCAAAAGAAGTACAAAGCCAAGCCGGAATATCTGTGGGCGAAATTTCCTGAATATGCTGTCTTTCGCCACGATGATAATCAGAAGTGGTTCGGGATCGTGATGAACATATCCTATGACAAGATAAACAGGAATAAAAGCGGTATGGTGGATATACTAAATGTCAAGCTCGATGATATTCTCCTGCGTGATTTATTGATACAGCAGGACGGTTACTATATCGGCTACCATATCAGCCGTGGAAACTGGATCTCAATCGTCCTTGACGGCACAGTTCCGCTTGATGCGATCACACACCTGATAGATGTGAGCTATAACGTGACGGCTTCTAAAAAGACGAAGCAAAAAATCAGACCGCCAAAGGAGTGGCTGATACCCTCAAATCCGAAATACTATGACATCGTGCACGCCTTCGATAATACCGATGTCATTGACTGGAAGCAGGGTGCAGGAATCAAGAAAAATGATACGGTCTTCCTGTATGTCGGCGCACCTGTATCGGCTATTCTTTATCAGTGCAAGGTCGCTGATGTGGATATTCCATATGATTATCATTCGTCTGAACTTACGATCACTAAGCTGATGAAGATAAAACTGATAAAAAGATACAAGCCTGAGCAGTTTACATTTGAACGGTTAAAATCAGAATATGGCATTTTTGCAGTCAGAGGTCCGAGAGGAGTTCCGAATAGTCTGAGTGCTGCGCTGAAAGGAAAATAATATGCACGATATCTGGAATCCCTGGCACGGCTGTGTCAAAAAAAGCGAGGGCTGTGACCATTGCTATATGTATTTTCTTGACAAGATGAGAGATCAGGACGGTTCAAATATATATCGGACTAAGGCAGGCTTCAACTACCCGATACAGAAAGACCGCAAGGGAAATTACAAGGTAAAAAGCGGAGAGCAGATAAGAGTTTGTATGACCTCAGATTTCTTTCTTGCCGAGGCAGATGAGTGGCGTGATGAAGCGTGGGAGCTGATGAAGATCCGCAGCGATGTGATTTTCTTTCTGCTGACAAAACGCCCCGAACGTGTGGCAGAGCATCTTCCAAAAGACTGGGGTGACGGCTGGGATAACATCTTCTTTAATGTGACAGCCGAAAACCAGCGGCGTGCGGACGAACGTATCCCCATACTGCTTGAACTCCCTTTCAAGCACAAGGGCGTGATGTGCGCTCCATTCATCGGTCAGGTCAGTATAAGAAAATATCTTGAAACGGGGCAGATCGAGCAAGTCCTCTGCGATGGCGAGAACTACGACGGTGCAAGACCCTGCCATTATGATTGGGTGAAGCTCCTGCGGCAGGAATGCGTGGATAATAATGTGACCTTTGTATTCTGCGGAACAGGACGGCGCTTTGTCAAGGACGGAAAACTCTACAAGCTGGAGGGGAATATCCAGTCGCAGCAGGCAAGAAAGTCAGGAACGAGCTTTCGGGGAAAGCCGATACATTTTGATTTGTATGACAGCCTTGGATACCCTGTCAGAGATGATGACAGATACAAGCCTTTATTCAGAGAACGCTGTGAGACCTGCGGTATGCAGATGTGCTGTAATGGATGCAGTAACTGCGGAAAGTGCGAATAATAACAGTCTAACGGCAGGCTTCAACATCTTTACATTCCTTGCCAACTGGATAAAGCTCGTCTGATCAGAACGTGCTTCAAAGCTATATTCAGAAGAAAAGACGAAACAGCTCAGGTTGTAAAGACGTAATATTTGTGCAAAACTTCCTTTGCATTTTCTTTTGGAAAGTGCTATAATTATATCAGAGAACGTGTAGCAGTTACTGCGTAAGTCCAGTTACTTGCTTCACGTTCTATTTTTTTATGAGGTGATACTTATGTATAGCACAGGTGATATTGTAATGTACGGCTCATTCGGTATATGTAAGGTTACAGCGATAGAAAAGCGTGATCTTACAGGAGAAGAACAGGAATATTACATTCTTAAACATATAAATTCTGAGAAAAACATCTTCTATGTGCCAATCAATAACGTCACGGCTCTCAGCAAGATGCACCCGATATGCTCAAAGGCCGAGGTCGATGAGCTGATCTCCCACATGGACTCCGAGGAACTTATATGGATAGACAACGACATCAAGCGTAAGGAAGAATACAGCCGCATCATTAAAGATGCCGACAAACATGAGATCATACGACTTATCAAAACGCTGTACCTTCGCCGTAAAGAGCTTGCTGTAAGCGGAAAGAAGCTCCGCTCCACAGACGAGAACTATCTAAGCCTTGCTGAAAATATGCTCTTTGAGGAGTTTGCCTATGCTCTTGATATCGACAAAAGCGAAGTTGTTGAATATATCGAAAAGCATATCGCCTGAGATTTGTGAAAAAACACAATTTGATATAATCAGTACATAACGAGTAGCGATCCTGCGCAAGTCCGGTTATTGCTGCTCGTTTTTTAGAGCCTGTTGGCAGACTGATGAAAAAATACGCCGTACCGTGTATCTGATATTCAGCGACGGTATCATCACAATGTTCGGCGATACAGTCAATGAAGAAACATTCTGCAAGTATTTCGTTTATCATGGGTGAGTGGACTGTTCTTGCATCAGATGTGGTAAATCCGCAGTTTTTAGCTTATCGGCATTATATCCTGATTCTACTCCGAGATAATCAGCTTCGGTGATCTGTTCATAATGTGACTGTTGCGATATATTCCGTATCATTATCTGTAGAGATGTCCGGCTTCGTAAAACTCAGATCACCGCCTGCAATACTCATAAAATGACATATTGCAATTCCAAGATCGACCTTCTGAACATCCCACGCTGCATCGCTGCCGCCTAATGTTTTCTTTTCATAAAAATGATAATCATTACCGCACTTTACAATACGCCACGGCTGCTTATTGACTGCCGACGGAGCAAGTCGAACGGCTTCAAGAGCATTCTGTATCGTAACATCATCGGTATGAAGCGGTGTACTGAGATCATTCTCAAAAAAGATTTCTTTGACATTTATCCGTTTGTCAGCCTTGATTGCCGTCCGCATACCGATCTCTTTGATAGACCGCTTTTTGCAGGATAACCGATCGGAGTAACACATGGCATGATCTCGCCATCGCCGACACCGGCTTCCTGCTCAAACAGCTCTCGCTTCATAGTGCCGCCGATCCATGTTGTGCCAATGCCAAGCGACCACGCATACAGTACCATTTTCTCAAACGAGTACCCGAAAGCCTCGGCACAATGCTCCGCCTTCGGTACTTTTCCCATAATATAGATATGTTCTCCCTGTATCACAGGGCTGGAAAGCCCGTGCTTTTTCGCACCGAGCATTACGAATTTCACAGGTATGCCATAAGGATTGTCTATCGTGCTGATGTATTCCGACAGCTTTTTTCTGCCCTCCACTGAAACAGCGTTCCCGTCAAATGTCCGCACACTTTTTCTTGTTCTGATAAGTTCCATTATATCCATAGACAGCACCTCTTATTGATTCGATCCTATTCTGTCTCATTAGCTGAGGAATGGAAAGCAGCCTTCAGCCTATACTTTTGGCTACATACAGACAATTACCTGTTGCGGTAAAATAGCATACTGTCATTTCTGTTCCTTACCGCAGCCAGAGCACTTCTTGTGCCATTCTGGGGCTTCGGGCATCGGTACGCCAGTCAGCAGTGCGGAGAATACCCGTCTGTGAATGATAAGGAATTCCGCGTTGACCTTTTGTACATACAGCATGAAGGAATCGTGTCCGCTGGTGTGGCGAAGCGCATTGATGATGTACTCCCTGTTTGCAGCGAAATAACGTGCACCGTCAAGCAAAGTATCTCTCCACGAATAACCGTCCACGCCGATTTTTGACATGATCTCACCCGACTCATGAATATATATCCACACGATGAGGTCATACTTGTCCTTGAAGTGGTTGTAAAAAGTCGGCTGCGACATTCCACAGTTGGAGGTGATCTCGGTGATCGTTATCTTGTCGATACGCTTCTCAGATGCAAGCTCCTGAAAGGATTCGGCAAGTATCTCTTTTGTGGTCTTTCGCTTCATTGGTTCACCGCCTGTTTACTTGGATATTGCTATTATAGCATAATTTGGCGGTAAGTTCAAGTGAAAAAACTATTATGTAAGATGTTAAGACAGTATTGCGTGCCATATAAGCATATCTTCATATTGATACGATCTAACACCTACTTGAAAAGAACTATGCTGTCCGTTATAGAATTGCAAGTACTTTGTGATAATATACTTATCCGGTACAGTACGCTTTATTATTCCCGAATCTCTTCATCAAAGCCACACCGTCCTTGAAACCGCCATAAATCAAATTGTTACGGCAGAATAACCACTGCTATTTGGAAATCATACAACACTATCATTACTGACCATTCAGTTTTCATCAAAAAATATATTTCTCATATCATTCGGCATCGCACAGTACATCATCTTAACAACCGTCTCAGCCGAGGTAGTATTATCGTTCAGCAGCCATTCTTTCGTCATACCGACGCAGCCGTAGCAATACAACCGAATAGAGTATTTAAGCTGAGTATCCAGAATATCAGTATTCAGCTTTTCTTTTGCAATCAGTTCATAACGCTTGACGAAATATTCCAGCATATACTGCCACAAAGCGTTCTGCGATACATCGTCATATGCTCGCTTGTAGAAGATAAACTCCTGACGCATTTTCGCCATTCCCTGTGCTGCGGACTCTGCGGAGATAACGTCCGTTTCGTAGGCATCGCTCAGGAATATCCACGCCACAAGGTCATACTTATCTTTGAAATGGTAGTAGAATGTTGGACGCTCGATCTCTGCAACACGGCATATCTCGGTCACTCTGATCTTGTCAAGGGTCTTGGTCTTCATAAGCTCTTTCATCTTGTCGGCTATCCATATTTTCGTGCGTTCTGCCAATTTCTTCACTCTCTTTTCTTACAGAATTTGAGATATGTAAGACTTTCTATCATAATTATAATTCTGTATATTGAAAAAGTCAAGTCCTTCGGGTAAAATAAGAGTAACAAAGGCGGAAAGCCTGCAAGAAAGGAAATGATCTCATGAACAGAGTATGTGAAATTTTAGGAATAACAAAACCCGTCATTCAGGCGCCTATGGCTTGGATCACCTCATCAGACCTCGTTGCCGCCGTATCTAACGCAGGCGGACTTGGTGTTCTCGGAACAAGCGCAGATTTTACCGAGATTGTCAAGGGCGTAGAAGAAACAGTAGAGGAAATGCGAAAGACGATCCGCAGAACAAAGGAGCTTACCGACAAACCTTTTGGTATCAATGTATTCCCGAAAGCGGCAGACCCCTATGGTTTCAGTGAAGCGACTATCAGACTTGCAAAAGAGGAAGGTGTAAAGGTACTTGTCGTTGCTGGAAATGTTTCCGCAGATGAGATAAAGGCTTGGAAGAATGACGGATTCATCGTTATCATGCGTGAGCCAACCCCCACCGTCCGTGGTGCTATCGAAGCAGAAAAAGCAGGAGCTGACATCATCGTTGCAACAGGCTGTGACGAGGGCGGCTGTATGCCGTCGCTCACTTCTGGAACAACTGCGGTGACGGCTCTGCTGTCGGAGTATGTGAATATCCCCGTGCTTGCGGCAGGCGGTATCGTTAACGAAAAATTGCACTCGCCGCAAAGGTAGTCGGCGCTGAGGGCGTATTCGTCGGCACGCGTTTCATTCTCTCAAAGGAGTGCAGAGCCGCCGACGAAACAAAAGCCGATATTATGTCAACTCACCCTGATGACTATATCGTATTCACGCAGATGGACGGCAATGCACGTTGGAGAACAACTCCCCATAAACACGGCATTGAAGGACTTGAAGCAAACAAGCGCGGCGACCTGAATCCTCCGTCGGGCAGCTTCTTCTACGGTATGCTCAAAGGTGATCTCGATGCAGGCGTGAACACCGTTGCCAATGTCACAAGCCTTATCAGGAGCATTGATAGCTGCGAGGATATTGTGAACGAGCTTGCAAGACCGTTTGAGGAGGGATAAGTATGGATTTTCTGGAACTTGCCAAAAACCGCTATTCGGAGCGTTTCTTCGACCAAAGACCGATCGAACAGGAAAAGCTCGATAAGATACTTGAAGCAGGCAGAGTTGTCCCCACCGCCTGCAACTACCAGCCCCAGCATTTTTATCTGATCAGGAGCGAGGACGGTTTGCGCAAGCTGAAGACCGTCACACACTTTCACTACAATGTGCCGTTGATGATCTTGGTATGCTATGATCTTCGCACCGTTTGGAGAAATCCCTCCGACCGCTATTATCGGGACTACAATTCCGGCGAGCAGGATGCTTCTATCGCCGCCACAACGATGATGTACGAAGCCGAGGAACTTGGAATCCACACGATCTGGATCAGGGGATTTGACTCAAAGACCGTTTCCGATGTGTATGAACTGCCGGAATACATGATCCCAGTGATGATGCTCGGACTCGGATACCCGAATGAAAAGGCAAAAGCAAATCCGTGGCACTACAAGAGAAACCCCATAGAGGATTTTGTGACAGAGCTTTAAGGAGGGAGATCTATGCACTTTACAGGAACAGTTTATCGCAACCCATATTGGGAGACATTCCCGCTGTTGCAGATCACGCAGGGCTGCACCCACAACAAGTGCAAGTTCTGCACCATGTACCGTGATGTGCCTTTCAAGCTCCAGCCAATGGAGTGGATCGAGGAAGATCTCAAAGAGATCGCAAAAGTCGCACCTAACGCAAGAACGATTCAGCTTCTCAGTGCCAATCCGCTTGCCATGACCTATGACAAGCTCGCACCAATATTTGAAATGATAAACAAGTATCTGCCAAAAATGGAGTACATCTACGCAGCCACAAGAGTTACCGACATACGCAACAAAACTGTGGAGCAGCTTAAAAGCCCGAAAGAAATGGGCTTGCGTGAAATATCCCTCGGTATCGAAAGCGGCGATGACTGGACTTTGGAGCGTATCAACAAGGGCTATACTTCTGCAGATATTCTTGAGCAATGTCACAAGCTGGAGGAAGCAGGTATCGACTACTGGATGACGTTTCTGAATGGTGTGGCAGGCAGAGAACACAGCCACGATCATGCTGTCAATTCCGCAAAGATATTCAGTCAGTGCAAACCGATGGTAGTCGGTACTGGTGGTCTGACCTTGTTCCCCGGCACACCGCTTCTGGAAGAAGCGCAGAGAGGGGAGTTCACACCTCTTTCTGAGAAGGAAATGCTGATCGAACTGAAAACCTTTGTGGAGAACCTGACCTGTGACTGCAAGTTCATCACACATCATACCGTTTCGGGTAAGACCCTGACAGGTCCGGACTTCCTTAAACGCAAGGGGAATATTATATCCGCACTTGAACATGAAATAGAACATGGCGATCTGGATGCTATGGCGGCGATCAGGGGCAGGAAAAGGACTTTATAATATTAACACCGAGCTGTAAGCCCATGCTTGCAGCTCAAAAATAAAAGTCGTCAATTCGATAATGTGAGAAATATAAAATACGAGAAATGAGGTAATATTATGAATTATAACGGAACCATCTACCGTCCGC
>Ga0079103_1023742_pt1 | contig 14725 bp, 14 predicted proteins | sample ADurb_Total_1213_FD_74561 | JGI IMG/M metagenome (GOLD analysis project Ga0079103, IMG submission 74561) | Active sludge microbial communities from Illinois, USA, of municipal wastewater-treating anaerobic digesters -... | ecosystem: Engineered > Bioreactor > Anaerobic > Digestate | place... | reverse complement strand
AGTAGCTAATGCAAGAGATGAACACGCCAGTGCTATTGAATGGCTGAACAATCACACAGATGACAACGTTTCATTCTTCTTGATCGAGATTCATGCTTATAAAATCGGTGATTCCGATCCGGCGCCGATGTTCAAGATAATCGAACAACCGAACGATTTTGTAAAGAACGTAAAAGCTCTCGCTGAAAAAGGTGAGCTTAATGAACGTCAAAAGCATCGTCTCGACTTCTGGACGAAGTTTAATGATGTCATTGATGAGCGTGGGAAACCTTTCAATAAGCACAAACCTTCTACTGATCATTGGTACACTGTCGCTGTAGGTTCCTCAAAATGCCACATCTCCATAGATTTAGTTCATAAGGATCATAAAATTAGAGTGGGTCTGTGGATTGATGACAGCAAGGATATGTTTGATTATTTCTTTGAAAACAAAGACACGATAGAATCTGTAGCTAAGGTAAAACTCGAATGGGATAAGCTGGACAATAAAAAGGCTTCTGCCATCTATACATATATTCCTAAGCTCAGTTTTAATGACCAAAGCAATTATCCAGATCTGATGAATAAAGCCATCGACTTGGTAATCGCAATCAGAGAGGCTTTTTCACCATTTGTAAATCAGTATTCAGGAGATTGACTATCTATACCAAGGAGTAACCACATATATGCACACACAGAACAGTATAAATTTAACCTTCCTAAATCTGAAGGGCTTTGATACATCTACACTCACAGGTCTCAATGCCGCTCTCCATTGGCTCAAAACCACAGACGCAGACTGCTTAATGCACGGAGAAGGAACCGGAGACCCATTTGATATCATGGTCGGTGAGATGAGAAGACCAATGTTGATAGCAAGTGTAGAGGAAGCAATCACAATACTTGAAAAAGAATGAATAGCATTACCAAACACGGTATGATTCACGTTGAGTTTTACTGTGTAAACCGTTACGGTTTTAATTGCTAAAGTGTGGCCGCTAAAGATAATCCTCGAAGAGTTGTGAGTTTTCACTTTCTCTCCGAGGATTATTTTTATTCTTTAGTATTGTTCTCCATCATAGTTCCAATACCATCAATACATCTTAATCTGATGTACTCACTGACAGACTTACAGCCTGCTTCTCTGGCTTTTCTTTTGAACAGTTCAACTTCTGCCTCCGTTACCCGGAGGCGTATTACTGTTGAACGTACGGTGGATGGGTCAGGAGTTTTGGTTCTCATTGATTTTGGCCTCCTTTAGGCAGTATAGATTTCAGACCTTGTCTCGAATAAGAGAAACAAGGAACGATCTCCTTAGAATCTATCGTTTCAGTTTTCCTCGAATCTTTGCCAATCCTACAGTTAATTTATCTCTATAGAACAAAAGATTTATACCAAACACAATTACACACCAGATAGCAAGTACCTCTACTGCCTGAATGAACCATGCATGGTAAGAGACAGACAGAAGTGGGATTTTGAATGTAGCAAGACTAGCAATTATAACAGTAATCGCATCCACTCCACACTGTTTAAGAAACTTCTTAAAAGGCCAACTGATAATGTGTTTTGAATCATACCATGCCATCCACACTGTCTGATAAAACATGGCAATTAGCGTGCCGATTGCAACACCAATTAATCCCCAAAGTTTTACAGTAGCAATAGAAATCACTATATTCAATATCATAGCAATAATATAATTACTCTGTGTTTGCTTATAGTGGCCTGCAGCAAGAATCATGATGTTGTAAGGCAACCTAAGACAGTGTCCTGCATTTGCAATTGTAATAAGGATTGCAAACAAAGGCTGAATATAATCAGCATCATCAATACCGTTAGTATAAACTCTTACAAACGAGACAAGCAGAACGCCAGTACAGCCGAATACTAATGTTGTTCCTGTATGAAGAAACCATTCAACATAGCCAAAGAAGTTGTTTAGCTTTTCTGTTTCCTTTTTAGCGAGCATTTCACCAATAAGAGACTGAAATCCACTAGTCATTGATAAAAGTGCATTTTTAACTCCAACAATCACAATATTATAGACTGAATAGATAGACACATTAGCAAGGGTAGAGAATAATGTAAGAACAATATTATCTGTACCACTAAGAACATATGAAGCAAAATGTTGCGCCATTCCATTCCATTTCTGCTTGATAGGCTCTTGGTCATAAGTGATTTTTCTGTCAATGTCATAATGTTGTCTGACATATAATGAGAAGCATAATGGTCGAATCAGAAAAATCAGCGAAGAAGTCAATTTTACTATCTGGATCGATGCCCCGATTTTAATCAGTACAGCGCACGCGCCTGTATTAAGGATTATAGTGATGGTTTGAATAATATACTGGATATAACCTTTTTGATGAGCTGATAAAACCAAGCTATTAACAATACCAAAATAATACTGCGCAAAAGAACTAATACATATTGCGCCAATAAGCGTAGCCGTAGACCAGTAATCAAAATCCTTGTTAATAACCGAAGGATATATAATAAGTAATACTACAACATAACATAATAAAATAATGGCAAGGCGTTTAAAAAACTTGCTAGCTGATACATAGATCTTGCTAATCAATTCTTTATTGTTTTCTGCCAATGGCTTATATAATGATGATTTTACAACCGCTCCCACGCCAAGGTCAAGAAGAGTAATCACTCCAAGGAATTGTGTAATGCTATTCACAAGGCCATTAACATTAGAGCCATATGCGCCTAAAATAAGTCGGGGAAGAATAAAACCAGCAATAATAGTTACAATTTCAAGGAGTAGCGAAGAAATGGTATTTAAAAGCAGTTTTTGTTTTCTGGATAAATTCAATTGCATTTCCTCTTTTCAGGAAGAACAACAAGATCCCCCATTATTATATTCCATTTTGTTGGATGAAATTCTCCAAACCCAGAGGCGGGATAGAATGTCAACTCGCCAAAATATAATTTCCCATTCACTTCGTAAAAATCGACTCTTATGAATGCCATTCCGTTTGAAAGGATACTAGCTATTTGTTTCATCTTCTCAAAATTAATTGGTTTATGAATTGATGATTTGGAAAACGGCTTATATGGCATAGCCAAGCCCGTAAATTCTTGATGGTGCCAATCCATGTCAAAAAAATCAACCGTTTCGTTTGAACTTCTGTTTGATATAACTTGGCAGTATACCGGTTTACCCCCGAAGCAGAAGAACTTATAATCTCTCAATTCATCTGTCTCACTATCCTCCATATACTGTTCAGCTATTATCCTGGGCAAAACATTTTTGTAGGGCCATTCTCTTCCAAAATAATAAAAATTGTTTTTTAAAGCAATTGTAATTTTGTTTCGAGCGGCTGCGCGATCCATTTTTGATTTATCTTTACATATTACTATACCATGTGAATCGTGCGTACATTTAAGAACAAATTGATTCGGAAGCTTATCAAAATCTATTTCATCAAAATAATCCCATACGCCTATGGTCGGAATAATATACTGCTCTCCTATTAAATCGCTCACATATTTTTTAGCTTTGTATTTATCAACCATTATTGTATATTGAGGATTACGATTATATAATTTAAGCCACTGCAATTTTTCTCCGAATGTTAGAGGATTGGAAATATTTAACTTTTTATGCACCATCCGTTTGTACATTATCTTCAAATACAGCTTATCAGGTATGCATCTTTTAATCATGCCTTTGTAATCAATAGTCATATCCGCCATCTCCTTCCTTGCTACACATCTGTTTATATCATGAGAAATCGCTTAACATGAAAGTACAGCTAAATAATTACACCTTCTCAAAGAAAGTATCCGGATGATTAGGATCAAACTGCTCATTAGCCCACATAACAGTCACAAGGTTCTCTGTCTCAGAAAGATTAATGATGTTATGGGTATATCCGGGAAGCATATGAACAGCCTGTATCTTATCTCCACTTACTTCAAACTCGATAACCTCGTCAGTACCTATCTTACGCTCCTGAATAAGGCCATGACCGGCAACTACAATAAAGAACTCCCACTTGCTGTTATGCCAGTGCTGTCCCTTAGTAATACCGGGCTTGCTGATATTAACAGAGAACTGACCGCAGTTAGCAGTTTTCAGAAGCTCGGTAAAGCTTCCTCTGTCATCGCAGTTCATCTTCAGATCAAAGATGGTCTTATCCTTAGGAAGATATGACAGATACATTGAGTACAGCTTCTTCTCAAAGCTGCCGTTCGGGATCTCAGGCATAACCAGAGTCTTAGGCTGATCATGGAAGATATTGAGGAGCTCAACTATTCTTCCAAGAGTAGCCTTGTGTGTCACAGGTGCATAGCAGTATCTGCCGTTATCCTGCATGATTGCATTCACGCCGTCAAACTCGCAATGATGCTCTTTGCCTTCGATAGCATCAAACATTTCTTCAACCAGATCATCGATGAAAAGCATCTCAAGCTCAACGCTCGGATCGTTTACTGTGATTGGCAGATCATTAGCAATGTTATTGCAGAAAGTACCCACAGCGGAATTGTAGTTAGGTCTTACCCACTTACCCACAAGATTAGGAAAACGGTAAATCATCACTCTGTTTCCTGTCTCCTCGCCATAGGCAAAGAACAATTCCTCACCTGCCTTCTTGCTCAGACCGTATTCGGAAGTTCCAAAACGTCCTGCAAGTGTAGCCTGAATTGATGATGACACCATAACAGGGGCTTTACTGTTATGCTTCTTCAGAGTTTCAAGAAGAGTCTCCGCAAAATCACGGTTGCCCTTCTTGAAGTCAGCAGGATCGGTAGGACGGTTCACACCTGCAAGGTTGAACACAAAGTCCGCCTTAGAGCAATACTCGTCGAGCTGCTCAGGCGTAGAATCTATATCGTATTCAAAGATCTCTTCAATTGTTATATTCGGTCTGGTCTTGTTCTTTCCATCACGGATGTTCTTCAGATTTTCAACCAGATTCCGACCTGCGAAGCCTTTTGCTCCGGTTACAAGTATATTCATACGTCTTTTCTCCAAACCATCTTATTGACAACGCCTACATAAGACTGAATAATCTTTACAACCTTATCAGATACATTGATATCTGTATAGTCAGGAACAGGAATAGCACCGCCGTTCTTCTCTTCCTTGACCATTTCAACGGCTGTATCTACAGCCTGAAGCAATCCCTTGGTATCAATACCTGAAAGAATAAAGCAGGCCTTGTCGAGCGCCTCAGGGCGCTCAGTCGATGTTCTTATACAAATTGCAGGGATAGGATGTCCTATAGACGTAAAGAAACTACTCTCCTCAGGGAGTGTTCCGCTGTCTGATACAACAGCAAAAGCGTTCATCTGTAAGCAGTTATAGTCATGGAAACCAAGCGGTTCATGCTGGATTACACGGCTGTCAAGCTTGAAACCGGATGCTTCAAGGCGCTTCTTTGAACGAGGATGGCAGCTGTATAGTATAGGCATATCATACTTCTCAGCCATCTGGTTGATAGCAGTAAACAGGCTTGTGAAGTTCTTCTCAGTGTCGATATTCTCCTCACGGTGAGCTGAGAGAAGGATATACTTACCCTTTTCAAGTCCTAGACGAGAGTGAACATCAGATGCCTTTATTGCATCAAGATTCTCGGTCAGCACCTCAGCCATAGGAGAACCGGTCACATAGGTACGCTCCTTAGGCAGTCCACAATCAGCAAGATATCTTCTGGCGTGCTCGGAATAAGCCATATTGACATCGGAAATAATATCAACGATACGGCGGTTAGTCTCCTCAGGCAGGCATTCATCCTTGCAGCGGTTACCGGCCTCCATATGGAATATCGGAATATGCAGACGCTTTGCACCGATAACAGACAGGCAGGAATTAGTGTCCCCGAGAACAAGTACAGCATCAGGCTTCAACTCTGCCATTGCCTTGTATGAAGCAGCAATGATGTTACCCATAGTCTCACCAAGATCGTTACCTACTGCATCCAGATACAGCTCAGGATCATCAAGTCCTAGATCCTTGAAAAATACTCCGTTTAGGTTGTAGTCATAGTTCTGACCTGTGTGAACAAGGATGGTATCAAAGTACTTGCGGCACTTCTTGATTACCGCAGCAAGACGAATGATCTCCGGGCGAGTACCTACGATTATCATCAGTTTGAGTTTCCCGTTTTCTTTCCACTGTGCCATTTTACTTGTTCCTCATTTCTTCAAGTCTTTCCTGTATGTAAGCGAGTGATGCTATCTTAGCCTTTGTTTCTTCAACATTAAGAATTCGGGTATTATTTGAATTAAACTCGGAAAGAGTCACTCGCTTCTCGTCGCCTTCCTTGAAATACTTATCATAGTTAAGGCCTCTGTTGTCAGCAGGTACACGATAGAAATTACCCATATCAACAGCCTTTGCGCACTCTTCGTTAGTGAGCAAAGTCTCGTACATCTTCTCGCCATGTCGAATGCCGATAACCTTTATATCTTCCTTCTTACCTCCAAAGAGTTCACAAACAGCCTCAGCCTGTGTCTGGATAGTGCAGGCAGGTGCTTTCTGAATAAGAAGATCACCGTTCTCACCGTTTTCAAACGCAAAGAGAACAAGGTCAACTGCTTCTTCCAACGACATGATAAAGCGAGTCATCTTAGGCTCAGTCAATGTGATAGGCTGTCCGTTCTGAATCTGGTCGATCCACAGCGGGATGACAGAGCCGCGGCTACACATAACATTGCCGTAGCGAGTGCAGCAGATTTTGGTCTTGCCAGATGTTCTCGACTTTGCAATTGCAACCTTCTCCTCGAGTGCTTTGGAGATACCCATAGCATTGATCGGGTAGGCTGCCTTGTCCGTTGAAAGACAAATAACGCTCTTTACGCCTGCTTCAATTGCTGCTGTGAGAACATTATCCGTTCCGATAACATTCGTGCGAACCGCTTCCATAGGGAAAAACTCGCAGGATGGAACCTGCTTGAGCGCAGCAGCGTGGAAGATGTAGTCTACACCGACCATCGCACCACGAACAGACTCCAGACTACGAACATCGCCGATATAGAACTTGATCTTGTCAGCAACTTCCGGCATGGTTGCCTGGAAGTAATGGCGCATATCATCCTGCTTCTTTTCGTCACGGCTGAAAACCCGGATTTCACCGATATTGGTTTTCAGGAAGCGATTAAGGACGGCATTGCCGAAGCTACCGGTACCACCTGTTATCATTAACACTTTGTTCTCAAAATTTATCATTTCTTTATTCCTCCAATTTGTCATATATCATTAATTTTTAATCAATGTATACATAAGTCTCATTAATCCGCCACTTCTTCTAAAAAAATATAATGTGTTTTTGAGAGATTTATTCTTTGAAAAATACATAACCGCAGCAGCATAGCAGAATAAAGGCGATAGTATTTTCTTTGTAAGGCTTAAATTGCTTGGGATCCTGTAAACTATCAGTTTTTCATCCATTTGATAAAACTTATATGCATCTATTAGCCTCATATATAGTTCATAATCCTGAGCATACGTAAATTTACTGTTATAACCACCTATCTCTGTTAAAATGTTTTTTTCAACAAAGAGAGAACTGTGTGTTAAGCAATTTCCGCTCTTTTTTAGATATGTTGTTATATCCGTTTTAATAGAAATGTCTTCCACTCTGTCGCCTTTAAAATCGACTCTATCTACTTTACAGAAAATAATACCACGATGTTTTTGAATGAATGCCAACTGCTTCTCCAATCTATTAGGATACATTATGTCATCATCATCCATTCTTGCAATATATTTCCCTTGACATTCTTGTAGCCCTATATTTAAAGCAGATGGTAAGCCTAGATTATGTTCATTTCGGATAATCTTATAATCGAATGAATATGCAGAAAGAATTGTTTGTAAATCACAGTTCGTCGATCCATCATCAACAATAACCAACTCATAATCACTAATTGATTGCGCTTGTATCGAATTAAGCGATTCTTTTAGATAATCGACATTGGGGTTATATGTTGCCATTAATATACTTATCTTCTTCATGTTCTCACCATTAGTTGAATTAATCCTTCGTTGTATTTACAATCTTTTTATAAATTGCAACGAGTTGTTCTTGATTAGCGATTTTATCAAATGTCTTCTGTGCTCTGCTTCTAGCACGGTTTGCCATCGCTATTGTTTCATCAGTATTTAAAAATACTTGCTTTATTCTATCTGCCAAAAAGCAGATATCCTTACCTTCGTACAGAAAACCCTCTGTTTTGTCGGACAGCATCGAACAAGTACCACCAACATTTGATGCGATAACCGGAACTCCTAACAGCATGGCTTCTCCAATAGAATTTGAGGAATTTTCAATAGTCGACGGCGAAATAAACACATTGCTTTTCAAATAGTATTCCACCATCCCCTTGGCGTCTAATGCTCCAGTAAAGTGTACACAAGGGTTGAGATGGTATTTATTAATTAGACTGAGAATATATTCAGCATATGTTGACCTTTTTATCTTGTTGATGATTCCGGAATTTGAAACGAAGTCATTTCCTGCAATATACAATTCAATATCTTCAAATTCATCTCTTAATAATCCAACAGCAATAAGAACATTATTAATACCTTTTATAGGTGATGAACCTTGAGAAATAAAAATAGAATGCTTTTTGCAATTTTCATAATTCCATTCTGCTGTGTAAAACTCATCCCTTAATGTTTCATTGCAGAAATAGTATTTACGCTTTTTATTGATAAAATATGTATGTATGCGATCCCATTCTGTTCTACCAATTATGTGCCTACATAGCTTTATAGTTGAAATCTCATTATCACTTCGTCTTGACATCTTTTTCATTTGACTATAAAGTGTCCCTCTTAAAAGACAGGATACATTAGTTTTATGCCAATATTCACAAGGGACATAATCGAGGTATCTTCCTTGATAAACGGAAATCAGTCCTTGAATTGAACAAACAGTCTCTATTGTTCGCTTACAGGCTTCTTCAGCTGCAATAAGTGCATGCACATATTCTGTTCCAAATATATGAACTAAATCTGGTTTTTCCTTATCAAGGATATTAGCAATTTGCTTTCTTTTTAATGGCACTTCCTTATCTGATTCAACATTTAACACGCCAAACAATTTAGGAGAGTAAAAAGAATAATAATGGATTCCATCAATTACAAAGTCGTCCTGTTCCTGAATGCCAACGACAGGATAACAAAAAACCAAAGAAATCTCGCTATTATATTTTAATGAAGCTGACAGCCCAGTAAGCCACCCACCAACTTTGGGGACTGAAATATTCTTTTTGGTTGCAACATCTGTTGTATATGTGTTGCAAACCCATAATACCTTTATCATATGTTTCCGTATTTCCTTTCAAGGTTTTTTTCTTGCTCTTTATCAGTTTCATAAGAATAATAATACAGCATAACAATAATAGGTCCAACTATTGATTCTGACATGAGTGTTAATATAACTGTTATGCATATTGGTATACTAATCTTTCGCAATTTTACATTAAGATAGATCAGAATACTAGTAAACAAAAGGCCGAATCTCAAATACAGATTTGTAAAAGTGTCCCACGAACCTATTCTTTTATCTAACTGATATATTTTATCATATCCAGTAGAACCAACACCAAAGATATAGTGAGCATAATTATTAAGCACATAAATCGAATTTGCAAATCGATCAGAAAAGTTACCTGTTTCATATTTTACAATTTGATATTGATAACTGGAATAAAGAATGCCACCAAGAAGAGTAATAATCGATATAGTAATAAACAGTGATTTACGATTTTGATTTATAATGTTATCATATAATAAAAGAAGAATTAAAATCGCAAAGCCTGTTGTTGAATACGTTGTTATAACGGTTATCGCATAAACCACAACTCTTATCCAATAAGATGCCCCTTTCACATTAGTTTTAAATTTAATCAGAATTGCAAGTCCTAGATTTGGTACAAATTGAAATGCTCCCGGCTCAAAAGCGATTCCACAATTTCGGTGAAGAAAGGATACACTAGTATAATCACGAATAGCTCCAAAAATCAGGATTGATTTTACATTTCTTCCATAATAAACAATTACAGGAAATTTTTCAATAATATATGGAGCATACATAACCAATGAAAAGCCAATTAGCGAAATAACACTTGTAATGAAAAGTGTTTTTTCCAATTTTATAAGGAACTCATCCCGATCAAACATTTTCACATATACCAGTGACAAGACGAACGGTGCAAAGTAAGCAAAACTTGCTTTAGAATACGGTGTGTTTGAATCAATATTTCTTATATCCAAAACCATTGGTATGATCATAGAAATAATGATTAGTAAGTAAAACACCCTGTTCTTCATTAGGGCTTGAATTTTATCTGTATTGAGGATCAGAATTATCATGTATAGAACTATTTTAATAGTTGGAGAAAATGGTCCAACTGTAATTAAAAGGAGCAAAAATAGTTCAAAATACTCTTTAACAAAGACTTTTCTACTTTCCATCAACTACTTCCTCGATGAAAGCCCGTATCCGTTTAGCCTGAGGTTGAATGGTTTTATTATCAATTATGTACTGCAATGCACTTTCTGCTCTATCATACAGTTCATTTTTATCGCACAAGCTGAATGCTCTCAGTGCATCTATCCAATTAGAGTTCACGACCTCTATTATATATTTATAGTATTCATCCGGAATACCATCAAGTCGTTCCATCATAACAGGAGTACCCGATACTAAATACTCAAGAGTTTTACTTGGAAATGAGTACTTCGTATATTTATCTGTACGGCTCCTAGGATTCACAAGTAGGCATGCTTTTTTTTGAAGGGCATAAAGGCTTTCTCTATTGACAAGTCCTAAATATTTAATCTTCGGATTCTTTGCTGCAAGTGTTTTTATTTCCTCCGCATACGGACCACTGCCACATATATAGAATCTCTCTGGAATATTTGAATCAAGGTATTGTTCGATGAATTCTGGAAGACCATATTCTTTTGACAAAGTTCCTGCATATAATATATAATTATCATGCTTTATTATTTCATTAACACCTTGCTTTACCGCCGCATCAGCTATCCCTTCAATAACCAAGACCTTTTTTGATTTTATCGGCAATCTATCCTTCATGTATTTTGTAAGGACAATAAAGCCGTCCACAAACTCTGCTAATTGATAAAGTGTCCTAACATCCCGTTGTTTTATAAGGTTAAAAGGAAATTTATAGGGATGAAGCATGAATTCCGGTAAATCAGGAACAACAAGAACGATTTTATAACCCAGTTGTTTTTTTAACTTTATTACTGGTCTTAAATAGGGTGTGTGCATACAATACACAACTACAACTTTGGGCTTAATTCTCTTTAAGGCTGTATAGATTTGCCGTTCTTTTGAACCTCTATCTAAAAACGGAATGTTTAAATATGCATACGAATCAAAGATAATATCATCATATGTTTCTATGCTTTTCCTAACAATTAGCTTTTTTGAACGAGGGAATCTATAGGTCTTGTGTTCATTTATAACAGTCATTCTATAATTTAGAGTTGATAAACATCTGCAGATTTTAAATCCAAATACATTTGCAGCTATATCTGTAACATCTTTTCGTCTAATTAAATCATTAAGTTTTTCTTCTGGGAAGCACGCTGCAACAAACGCTAACTCTTTCATAATAATAATCCAACTTCTCTCTTCACTTTTAATTTAGTCAAAATACAAGGAGTAGTGTGTCTCATCTATCAAATACGTATTGATTAATTAATCTCAGAACGGACTTTTTGCTAAATGAATTGCTATAGTACATTTGGGCGTTTTTCCTCATATCCGCTAAACAAACACTGCGCATATAAATTATCTTATTAGCTAATTCATCATAATTGCCCAACTCCACACATTTACCACACTTTGCCTCTTCTATGATTCTCTTTGTCTCACCATTTGCCGCAGCAATAATCGGCATTCCACAAGCCATATAAGACTGCAACTTAGCCGGTATTGTTTTCTCAAACAACGGATCAGGCATAAACGAAATAAAAGCAGCCTCACAAGCTGCCAGCAGTTCCGGAATGCGCTCAGGCGGCTGCCGGTCGATCATGATGAACATATCCTGAACACCATTGTCAGCAATCTGTTTCAGAAAGTTATCCTTATCTCTTCCATCGCCGACGATTACAAACTTTACGTTTTCCTTGCCTTTGAGCAATTTAGCGGCTTTCGGGAGAATATCAAGTCCCTGTGCCTTACCGATATTTCCCGTGAAGATTATCTTGAATGAATCATCATTTGGAATTTCAGGAACAGGCTTTCGTTCAACGGGCTTATAGAAATCTTCTGCGTATTGAGGAAGATATTTGACTCTGCTCTTATCCTTTTTCACGCGATTTTGAATTTCCTTGACAAAACTCGGAGATGTGGCGAAAATCACATCACAATGTTTATAGATGTGATTTACCATAGCCTCTATCGGTTTGATTACCAGAGGGCTATGTATACCGGTAACAATCTCAACGTTCTCCGGCCACAAATCCTGAACGTATAAGTAGTTTGGGATCTTTCTTCGCTTAGAATACCAGGTACCGATCAATGCTTGTGTCATCGGAGAGACTTCAAACGTGAAGGCATAATCTGCCTTAACATTTGTCGTCAGTGCCCAGAAGAAACCAGAAACAACAAAAGAAAAGTAATTTAGTGCCAGTTTAACCGATCCTTGTCCTCTTGCGGTTAAAGGAATGCGAATAATATCTACTCCTCTCCAACGCTGCCTGGTTCGCTTGAACCACCCGTATCCGTCATAATATTTACCTTGCGGGTAATTCGGATAACCCGTCAAAACAGTAACCTTGTACCCACGCTTTACCCATTCCGCACACATATCATTTATGCGAAATTGCTCCGGATAAAAGTACTGACTGATTACTAAAATATGCTTTTTTCTCATTATATTCTCTCAGTTCTTTGTATACTTTCGTGTAATGAGTACTTCCTGTACTCTTCCTTATACCGACTCATCTTCTGATCATAAGCCAGATTACCAAAAGCCTTATCCACAAGCCTTGTCGCTAATCCGGCAATCTTGAGCAGAAGAGTGCAGCCTTTCAGCGATACCATACGCTTACCATGCTCTGCAGCAATCATCCTGACAAGTTCGCTTGTATTACTGTACTCTGCATTCTGCGGCCAAAACGTACCGTGCTCCTCGTTCTCAATCATAAGCCTTACAAATTCCATGAGGTTTTCGATATAAAGCATAGAACGACAGTTATCAACATAAGGGAACACAGGCATCTTCTGCGCCAGCTTAGACATCAAAGGATAGTTACCCTTGCTTCCTTTGCCATAGATCATCGGCGGACGCAAGATAACTACTTTAAAGTTCTCATCTTCAAGCTTCTTCAGACCTCTTTCGGCCCTAACCTTACTATCACCATAGCAATTAGCAGGAGAAACAGGAGTATCCTTCGTGATTATTCTCTTCTTACCAATCGGCGCACTATCACCATAAACGATAGCAGATGACATGAAAATGAACTGCTTAACACCTGACTTCTTAGCTTTCATAGCAGTCCGTATTGTAAGTTTTGTGTTTACATCATAATAGAGCTTGGCTTTCTCTTTGCTGATTTTACCATTGTCAGAGTGCGCAATACCCGCCACATGATAAACAGTATCATAGCCGGAGAAGTCGTACTTCATCCAGCCATCGCCAATCATATCCACAGTATCTACCTGATACTTATCAGGCCACTGTTTCATATATTTCTCAAATGAAGTGCCAATATATGATCCGGCACCTGTGATCAATATTTTCTTCATACTTCCGCCTTTATATCTTCATCAGGTTGTATATCACTATTAATAGTTTTAGCTTTTTCAATTTCTTTAGCTATTGCTCCGGTTCCACCTTCAACTACACCTTTACTTTTAAGAACAGATGTAATCGATCCCATAAACAGCTTAATATCCATCAAGAAGCCTGCTAAACTACTGTTTTTTAGAGTCTTAGCATACACACCATCAAGTTTAGCCTTCACAGGAATCTCCAGCTCATCACGACCGCTGATCTGAGCCAGACCAGTCAGTCCCGGCTTCACATCATTCGCACCATACTTATCTCTCTCAGCAGTCAAATAATCCTGATTCCAGAGAGCCGGTCTCGGACCAATAACGCTCATATTTCCTCTGAAAATATTCCAGAGCTGGGGGAGTTCATCGATAGAGGCTTTCCGGATAAAGGCTCCGACCTTTGTAATGCCGCCATTCTGAAGCATATGTGTCGGCACATCTTTCGGCGTGTTGACGGACATAGAACGGAATTTAAGCAACTCGAAGTAAGACTTATCTGTTCCCACACGCTTCTGCTTAAAGAACACGGGGCCAGGATCGTCAGCCTTAATAGCAAGAGCTGTAACAGCGTATACAGGAGCTAAAACTACAAGACCTCCGAAGGAGAGTACAACATCAAAACCACGCTTGATGTACTTCTCATAGAATGTCGGGATATGTGTGCTGTTTCCAACAGCTTCAAGGTGTCCCTGTTTTCCATCTGCGTTCACAGGATCATTCGCATTCTCGACAAACACTACTTTTCTACCCTGCACCGGATTCTGTTCTTCGGGCTGATTAGCATACACAGAGTCTGGATACTGTTTCTTTGCTATATGATGCATAACAAGATATGTAGCCCCCAAAGCCAAACCGGTTACCGTAGCTGCTGTTTTCAGATTTTTCTTAGTCTGCTCTTTCACAATCTCTTACCTCACCTTAATTATTCTATATCTCATAGTTTTGCTATATCAATA
>Ga0079103_1004576_pt1 | contig 15895 bp, 8 predicted proteins | sample ADurb_Total_1213_FD_74561 | JGI IMG/M metagenome (GOLD analysis project Ga0079103, IMG submission 74561) | Active sludge microbial communities from Illinois, USA, of municipal wastewater-treating anaerobic digesters -... | ecosystem: Engineered > Bioreactor > Anaerobic > Digestate | place... | reverse complement strand
CCGTTAATCAAAAACAAACCATCTTTAATTTCAACTTTCCGGAAACCAATCTTCTGTGAAACAGCTTGTAAACTTTCCCCCTTTCTATTAAATACTTCTATCGAAAGTGAGTAAAGATCAGGTGTTTCGGCAGTCCATTTAAGAGGATTAATTATATTTTCTTTGAATAATACTGTAATTTCACTTTTAGAATTTATAAGATACAAATCTGATTTCACATCTAGTACAATATTCCCAAATCCATCTTTCAACTTTACTTTTGCTTGTATACCTTCATTTTTTTTATTACTTAAATTCGCAATATCAATATTTACATTTAGTTGAGCATCTTGATAATTACTATCTAAATCTGAAAAAACCGAGAAATCACGTATATAAGTTTGAGGCGTTGAAAACAGGAAAACATCTCTGTATATCCCACTTAATCTCCAAAAATCCTGATCTTCTAGATAACTACCATCAGACCAATTAAGGACTTTAACAGCTAAAACATTATTCCCTTTTTTTAAATATCTTGATATATTGAACTCTGCAGGTAACATACCATCCTCATGGTAACCAACTTGTTTTCCATTTATCCATAATGTCATAGAAGATTGAACACCGGCAAAATGAATAAAAACTTCATTATCTTTCCAATCTTCTGGAATTGTAAAAGTGGTGCGGTATAGTCCTGTTGGATTATAATCTTTAGGAACGAAGGGAGGATTTGGAGCAAAAGGATATTTAATATTTGAAAAAAACGGTGGATCATAATCTCCTTGCAACTGCCAGTTCCCCGGAACAGAAATTTTATTCCAATTTTTATCTGAATAATTGACATTAAAGAAACCATCTGGAGTCAAATCAGGATTCTTAATGTATTTGAATTTCCAATTTCCGTTTAGACTTTTTACCATTCCTGACTGTTTCCCTGATTCAATTTCAGACAGTGAGTTAAAAGGAATATATGTTGCATGCGTTTTTTCAGTATTAATTTGGCTAACGGCTAGATCTTCCCAAACATTCGTCTGAGCACTTAATACAGCAAAAAAACCTGTTATTATAAATACAATTGTATATTTTCTCATTATTTAAAAGTTATTCAAGAAAAAAAATTTAGTATCAAACCCGCAATTATCTTTGTAAATCATCAAAAAAACGAAAGAGTATTTTAATCATAGAGCCATTTGCTTTATGATGAAAAATGCAAACTGTTTTAAATGAGGTGTTTGAATTTAGGTATGTAATTGCCAATAAATCAGAGAATGTCGAACTTACATAGGTATTGGTTTAAGAATAGCATCGTATTTTGCCGGGATACCAATCTTTAGTGCATCTTTAAATTCATCCAAATGTTTTAGATAAATATCTCTGGGCTTACAATTATATTTTTTGCATAAACTTGCTGCAATTGCTACAACTTCTCCCATCATGCCGGTGGATCCCTGCACACGCAATGAAGTCATGGCAATTCGTGTTGCACTGATATTTCTTCCAGCCATAAACAGATTATTAATATTTTTAGAATATAAGCATCTGTATGGCAGCATATAAGGTTCATTTACATTCACACCACGAATTTTTGCATCGACCGGACCTATTGGATTGTGGTTATGTTTCTGTTCTGAAATAAATTCCTCACCAGGGAAATATACTGAGTTTTCGGGTTGTGGAAAGTGTTGGTCAATAGTATAAGTGCAGATCACACAGCTATCGGGATATTTTTTCCAGTCACCTTCTACATCCATTTGTGTGAGTATATGATCTCCCATCAAACGACGCGACTCTCTTTTGCCTAATATATAGGATACATCATACAAGTCGGCATTAGCATATCTTCCTTTTATTGTTGAATGGTTTTTCAGAAAAGACCAATTGCCATAAATGACGCGAAACCAATAATCCCTGATATACTCAGCATCGGTAATCTGATTTTTATAATATCCGGCTTCCCAAAACCATTTAAAACTCATTACTTTTTGGCAAGTAACATCAGTAAACTGCAGTGCCCATGGACATTCAGGAAAACTATTTTTTTTTCCGGCAGTTCTTGCATTCCACTTTAAAGTGGAACCGTATGACAAATTTGATGGAATCTCTGGTGCAAGATCTTCTCCAAATTCACTTCTAGTTTCCCTCCCCATACGAAACTCAGCTCCAGCTAAGTACCCAAGATTTCCATCTCCGGTACAATCGACAAATAATAATCCATTATACTCAAACTCTTTTCCAGTAGATAATTCTTTCGCTATGACAGAAGTAATTTGTTTTTGTGAGGTTTTTGCAGCAAAAACATGCTGGTTTTTCCGCACTGTTAAATTTTCCTCATTTTTCATAATGTCGACAATTCTATCCTGATATTGAGATGGGTAACCTAATTCGGCAATTACAGTCCCTATTTTATCGTAAGGTGGCAATTTAAAGCCTCCATGTGGGTAAATACTGATCTCAGGGCTACTATTACCACCAAAAACATTACGGTTATGTATAAGTAAAGTTTTCAGTCCTAATCTTGCGGAGGAAACTGCAGAAGCAATTCCTGCAAAACCACCACCTACAACAATAAGATCAAAGTGCTCAGTAACTCTTTCTGTCTCTATACCGAGACTTTCTTTTCTGAACGAATGTAAATTTATCCCTGAATCAGGTAATTGAATATTCGATTTTTTAGAAAAAACGATGGCATCACATCTACCTTCAAAGCCAGTAAGATCATGCAAAGCAAGTGTTACGGTTTCATTCTTAATTTTTACTTCACCAGCCTTTTGCCAACCCCATTTTTCCGTCTTATTCCCCAGCGTATCTCCAACTACCTTTCCATCTACCAATAATTGAAAAACACCAGGAGCAATGGATTTATCCCATGGGGCATTCCAGTTAAAAGTTCTAACCCACACATGATAAGTCCCTGTTTTTTTGAATTCAATTTTTGTTAAAGCATCCTTAACGGGCTTACCTAAACCGTGAGCCAATAAGTATGGTGATCCCATTTGGTCAATAAATTGAGGATCATTTACCCAACCTCCAAAATTGTCAAACTGCTCTGCTTCAACAAAAACATTTTGTGTAGAGACTGTTATTATTGAAAAAATAAAACCAAGTAGTATTATAAACCCTCTTTTCATATTGTTAATTCTAATTTAATTTTGATTAAACAATGTCGATGAATAAAGTTAGTCTTCGAGTTGATAAATCCTAGCCCAATCAACATACATTCTAACCGGATCTCCCATTACTTTTTTAAAAGCATCAAGTTGAATACATAAATGGTGTGGAACTTTTGGAATGGCAACTGTATCAGTTAATTCCCATACTTTAACTCCATCTCTGTAAATAATAATCGCATTTGGCGACCAATCCATACCTATGATATGCCAATCAGTGGCACTTACTTCATGTTTGAAATATTTTGTTTTATTATCTGCACCGTAATGGATAAAAGTGGCAAAATATGCTCTTCCAGCTTTGGTACCTGTCTCATAAATATCATTCTCCCCATCAATCGGCCAGTTTCCACCTTTTGGCCATGTCAGGACAACGCCACTAACAGCTTCAGTTGGATCATTTTCTGTCTTTACCCTAAATTCGAATCTACCATATAAATAATTTTCAAGATGAGCCATTCCACCTGACACTAAGTTTCCATCCTTCATTTGTGCTGTGACAACAAGGTTGCCATTTTCAACACTAAACGCTTCAGGTCTACGTAATCCATTTCCCGCATGTCCACCTCCATTATACCTACTCCATTCAGTAGTATTTATTGAGCTGCCATCAAAATTATCTTCAAATTTAAGTACCCAATTATCGTATAATCCAATTTCCTTAAGTAAAGTTGCTGTCTTTAAATGGATTGTTACCGAAAACATGGAAGCATCTATCGTATATTTCGATGGGTTAGCCAACTCCAGGGTAATAGAAAAATCAGTATCCTTGTTTTTTAGCAGAAATGCAATATCAATTTCCAAAGGACAGTCAGCTATCCTTTTGTTATTTAATGAAGAAGAAACTGTATCTGGAATTGTATATGCTTCAGTAGGTAACTGAGTGGTTTCCTTAACCGTTTTATCAGAAACGACTACTGAAACGGTATATATTTCCCCTTCTTCCAATCCATTCCTATATACAGTTAATGGTACAATTAACTTATTGTGTTCTACATTGTAGACATATGTATTTTTATAATTAATAACTTCAGGAATAACATAAATATCACGCAATGCAGATTCCACAAAATAAATATTAGTTTCATTATCCTCACTTTTTTCGATCGGTTCATTACATGATTCTATTCCTGAAAACAGGAATAATATCAATGATAACCGGAAAAAGAGTAACAAGTGATTTTTCATCTATGGTTTTACTTTTCAAAAGTGATTTTTATATGTATTACAAGCAGAATAATTGCTTCGTTGTAAATTATAGCTATTTTCTTATTTGATAAATTCTTACCCAGTCGACATACATATTGATAGGATTATCACCCATTATAGGTTTGTTAGGTCCTGCTTGTATACATAGATGATGCAAAACTTGCGGTATTGTAACTTTGTCAGTGAGTTCCCAAACTTTAACTCCATCTCTGTATAAATGAAGTGCATCTTCAAACCAATCTAAGCGCATTGTGTGCCATTCTGTTTTGTCAACATCATGATGGAATTGTTTCGTGCTATTATCTGCGCCATAATGTATAAAAGTAGAAAATGTATTATCTTTTACCGCAACTTCATAAATATCTAATTCACCTCCAGTAGGCCATAAATTCCCTTTGGGCCAGGTAAGTATCACTCCACCAACACTTTCATAGGGATCACTATCCATTTTAACTTTAAATTCGAATCTTCCGTACAAATAATTGGTGTAATGTGCCATACCACCTGATATTATAACTCCATTTTCATCTTTATAAGTAGAAACGACCAATAATCCATTCTTTACTGAGAATACATCTCTTTTCGTAAGTCCAATTCCCTTTGGACCTGAACCTCCGTTATAAATACCCCAATTTGTTTCATCGACTTTAATCCCATCAAAGTTATCTTCGAATTTTAATTCCCAATCGTAATACAAATCAGTTGCTTTTAGTAACTCTTCGGTTTTGATTAGAATTTTTACCGTTTTTAAAGACTCATCTAAAATAAATTTAGATGGGTTAGCTAGTGATAATACAATTGAGAAGTTTGTATCTTTGTTTTGCTTTAGAAAGTCAATATCTAAATCTAGGCTAAAATCTGTTGTACGAACATCTACTTCAGAATAAATGGTATCTTGTAAGGTATAAGCTTCCACTGGTAATTTACAAGTATTAGCCAATACTAAATTTGTTTGTGAGATTGATACAGAATAAACTTCCAGATCCTGTAAACCAGTGCGATATACAGATAAAGGAATTCTAATAACCGAATCACCTTCATTATAGATATAGTTATCAGGTATTGTATATGGGGCTCCTAATGCAGCTTGAGACAAGTAAACATAAGGCACATTATCTTTAGGTTCAACAGGTTCTTCCCCACTACAGTTCGCAAGCAAAAAGACTAAAAATAAAGGGATTATTTTAATTATTAGTTCCATTTTCGATACAATTTATGTAATTTCTATTCGATATTTTCTTTTTCAAGAAGTTCACTTGTTTTTATATGTATTTTTGTTGTCGCCAAATTATCATATAGTTCATAATTTGTAACATTGGTTATTTTTACCGGTAATGAAAAGTCAGTGTTGCGATTATTCTTAAGAAATTCCATGTTCACTTCAAGATTAAAATATCCTTCACGATTTCCTTTCTCAACGATAATTTTTTGAGGTAAGCTAAAATCGGATTCAGGAAGTATAGTCGTTCCATCAATAGGAACAGACTCGGTCGTAACATCTACAGAATACCCTTTCATTTCTCCCAATCCAGAGCAATATACACCTAAATAAATTTTTAATTTATTATCACTTATCTCATAGTTCTTATTTTTTTGGATATCTGTTCCATTATTAGGTACCACGTATGTAATTCCATAGTTAGACTGTGGCATATATACTTTCGATTCAATATCAATTTTTCTTTCGTCTTCACATGATATGAGAAGTAGTGAGAACAGGGAAATAGCAAATAGATTATAAATAATTTTATTCATTTCTTATTTTTTTATTAAATTGATTATAGATTACCATCCGGGATTTTGAACTAAAATTCCCCCCGATTTTACAATTTCACTTTGCGGTATTGGATATAAATACATTTTAGGAGCAATAAATTTTCTCTTACTTGACTCAAACTGAGTATAGGTAAAACGACTATTTATTTTTTCAACCTTAACTCCTAAAATAGGTTGATTTAGTATTATTTCAGCATCTTTCCAACGACATAAATCCCAGTATCTATGACCTTCAAATGCAAGTTCCACTCTCCGTTCATTTTTTACTTTTTCGCGGAAAGTAGTTATATCAGGAACAAGAGTTGAAGTTATCGCTTTCATAGCAACTCCTTGACGCTGACGAACTAAATTAATTGCCTGAAGAGCTGTATACGTAAAATTTTGCTTGTCATTAGGTCCATATGCTTCATTCATCGCTTCCGCATAACTGAGCAGTACATCTGCATAACGGAATATGATCCAATTACGGTTCTTTTTGTCGTCGTTCACTAAATTGACATTATCATTAAGGAATTTTTTTAGGTAGTAACCTGTAGGTGAGGTATTTTTCTTTGACTGGTCATCAATTCCACCCAAACTCATATCCAGTTGCCTGCCGGTCCAGACACTTCCATTATATGCAACGCTCATGGCAAAACGAGGATCCATTCCCGCATAGGGATTTGTCGGATTGTTAGTCTTATGTTCATATGCAAGGAATAAATTGTGTGATGGACATACACCAGTATTTCCACCAGAAGTTCCAATCGGGTAATTTCTCCTCTCCATTTGGTTGTTAGCACTCATACGCACTGCCCAAATAATCTCTTTACTTTTGTCAGCCGTGATACTTTCCAGAAACAAGCTTTGAAAATCATTATGCAATGCGTATCTACCTGTCTCAATAATGTCATGATATGCTTTTGCTGCTCTTTCCCATTTTGAGGTATCATTTTCAGGGTTATTAAGCGGGCTTGCTGCGTACAATAATGATATTGCTTTTATGCACATCGCTGTACCCTGAGTTATACGTCCATCTTTATTTGGCATACCAACATCAGTCCAATTTTCAACTAAGTATGGTAATGTTTCATCTATTTCATTAACAATAAATTCAACTATATTTTCGAATGTTTCACGGGGAAGGTTTGCGTCAGCTGGGTTGGAATATGTTTTTATAATCAATGGAACACCACCGTAACGTTTAATCAACTCAAAATAATAATAACATCTCAGAATACGAGCCTCAGCTCTAAAGCGCTCAATATCTTCAACATCATCCGCATACTTCCGTTTATTATCAGTACTTAAAGTATCCCTATTAGTTGCAAGTTGTTCTTTATAATTAACAGAATGTTCCAGAAAGTAATTTACATCATAAATTCCTTGATATCCTTTTACATAAAAATTATCCGGATTGTAATATTGATTCCAGCTTCCCTCATTAAAACGTTGGGATTCAGATGTTGTTATAAAATATTGAGCTTCATCAGAGACTGTTGCGAAAAGATTATCGTCAATAGTATTGAATCCGTTTTGTACATTTGAATACATTCTGTTCGCATAATTGAATATTTGACTATAACGTGTATCCAGCATCTCATCAGTCAGGTAAATATCTTCTTTCGAATTGAGTAACTCTTCACATGAAATAAAACTTGCCAAAACTAATATTGATGTAATTGTATAAACTAGTTGTTTTTTCATTTTACTTTTTGTTTAAAAGTTAATTGTAAGACCGATATTGTATGATTTCATTGCGGGGTAACCAGATAATACCTCTGCATTCATTCCTAATTCGGATTTTAATTTACTGAATTCAAATAAATTTATGCCACTTAGAAATATTCTTAAATCTTTAATTTTGATTTTATCCAATAATTTTTCAGGGAAATTATATCCAAATTCTATATTTCTAAATTTGAGGTAACTACTATCATATATCCATAAAGTAGAAGCTTTATAATTATTGTTGTTATCGTGAGTTGATAAACGTGGATATGAAGCTGTTAATCTAGTGTCGATATTTTGTTCAGGATAATATGCCCAACGATTTTCAGCAATGGGGTATACATTCCCATTATTACGAAAAGCAATCGTTTGGAGAGGAGCGGCATCAAGAATATTCACATCACGCCCAGAAGCACCCTGCAGCATTGCCGAAACGTCAAACCCTTTGTAAGAAGCTCTTAATTGAAATGAATAGTAGTAATTTGGAATATAAGAATTTCCGATTTTCTGCTGGTCATTTTCGTCAATAATCCCATCAACCAACAAATCTTTATATTTAATATCACCGGGTTGAACTTTACCGAAAGTGGTGACATCAAGTCCTTCAACTAAATTTCCGTTTTCATCAAAATCAGTTACATCATAAAATCTGTCAAAAACATATCCAAAGCGCGAACCAATTGAATTACCTGTTTTGGCAATTTTATCAACCGTTATAACTTCGCTCATGTAATCGATAGTATTACTATTATAAGATAGCATTGCAGTTGCAGAGTATTTAAAATCTCCTATCTTATCTGAAAAAACTAATTTAGCTTCATAACCCATATTTGTTACTTTCCCTACATTGTTATATGAAGTTATTGCGCCCATACCTGCAGGTATCATTTCATCCTTAGTGACAATATTTGAACGTTTATCAACAAATCCATTTAATTCAAAATTAAGTTTATTCAAAAATGAAGCATCGACACCAATATCAAATTTTAAACTTTTTTCGGCAAAGATATCAGGGTTAGCCAAGTACATCAATCCTAAACCTCCATTCCATGTAGGTGTTCCGTTTCCTGTATTAAAACCTCCTTGAGCAGAATAGTATTTTTGCCATAAAAAACGTTTCTCTCCCATTGGATCGAATCCCGTTGATCCTACAGATGCTCTTAACTTGAAAAAATTAATCACATCTTTTTGAAAGAAATCCTCATTTGAAATTACCCATGCCGTACCTACTGTAGGATAGTATCCCCAACGATTACCTGGTCTATAATTGTCAGATCCACTTGCAGTGTATGATAAATCCAAAATATAACGATTCTCATATATATAATTTATTGCAGCATTTAGATTTGCATATCTGTAATACAGCATTAGACCGGCAGCTCCGTTACGTGCTGCATCTGTATTATAAGTATTGTACAATGCATTAAAAGTGGCAGAAAGTTCATGCTTTTCCCAATGTTTGTCGTAGCCTAGAGTTCCGGCAAAATGTTGCCAATTCCATTGTGCATTTCCGTTATCCTCTCCACGAGTATAAGGAGTATTCAAATCTGTAGTTTGAGGTTCTTCACTACCATCCAAATATCTTGCATAGCTTCTTGTATTTGAAGCTCCATCTTGAACCCAATTGCTTAACGAGATTCGCTCTTGTAAATATAGTCCGGGCGCTACAAAATCCAATTTTTCTTTAAGTGCCAAATTAAATTGGAGACTTCTCTGATGGCTCGAAACCCGACCTCTTGCTTTCGTTTCGGCAACAGGATTGTTGGGGTATATAGAGGATCCTGACCATTCTGTTCCCTGAATACTTTTTACAGGATAAATCATATTTGGATATTTAGCCATATTATCCCATAAATCATTGATATTGGTATTTGGATTGGTTCGGGCAATTACATATCCACCAATATCGATTTTCGCCTCAATATAAGGCGATATACTTAAATCAAGATTTGTACGAAGATTATAGCGATTATAGCTTGCGTTTGCCATGGTATCATTTTGTTGAACATTATACAATCCATTTTGTCCAACATATCCAAGCATGACATAGTATCGAGCTAACTTATTACCTCCATTCATCGAAAGATTGATATCTTGATAAGGACTTGTTTTTTGTAATACTTCATTAAACCAATCAACATCTGGCAATGAAGAAGCTGTTGATGAATCATAAGTTGGAGACCAATACCCATTATCATTACTAATTGCTTCATTGTATAATTGTGTGTACTTCTGAGTATTTAAAGGTTTAAGTATATTTGTTGCTTGCTGAAACCCCAGATGACTCTGAAATTGAACTCCAAGTTTCCCTTCTTTTCCTCGTTTTGTAGTAATCCATATAATCCCGTTTGCACCTCTCATTCCAAATGAGGCCAAAGCCGATGCATCTTTTAATACCTCTATACTTTCAATTTCTAAAGCTGACATAGCTTGTAAATAATTATTCTCAATCTGAAAGCCATCAACAAAAACGGGGATTCCCGAATTATAATAAGTTCCTATGCCACGAATTGCCAACGATGAAAAATCGTTCCCGGGTTCGCCATTTCCTTGAAATGTAATCAGTCCAGGTATACGACCAGACAGCATGTTTGACAATGAAGCTGTGGGAATATTTATCTCATCTCCACTAATCTTATCACCTGAATAAGTAAGGAGCGAATGTTTTGCTGTAATTTTTATTTCGTTTTTTTGTTCATGTAATCTTAAAGAATCCTGCTTCACTTGTGAAAAGGCAGAAAGATTCAGAAACAATGAGCAAGCCCAAATGATTGACATGCTAATTGAACTATATGAATACGAACATTTATTTTTTATTTTCATAAAATATCTGTATTAAATTTAAGTTTTAGTATTAATATCCTGGGTTTTGAATTAAATATCCTTTATTAACTTCCTCTTGATTGAAAGGACTAAGGTACATTTTATCATACCATGCATATGTGCTGATAGTGGCCGGTGCAAGTTTATATGTCCGAAAATCCTCAGGAAGTCTTACTCCCCATGTGGCAGCTACGTATGTAAATTTGAATACATGTTTCTCCCCTCCAATCATAGTAGCACCTTTTTTCCAATGACGCGCATGTGGATAAAACTGATTTTCATTATAAAATTCGACTGACCATTCACGTTGAATTTCAGTTCTTAATAAATCCTGATCTTGTGTTTCTAAATTAGTCAACCCACCTCTTTTACGTATTGTATTGACATATTTCAAGGCATTGTCATTGTCTCCTACTTCATTATAAGCCTCAGCTAAATTTAAATAGAATTCCGCCATACGGTATATCGGGAATTCACACCAATCACGTGAACCTGCTTTATACCAGAATTTCACATTTCTACCTATCCCTTGATTCTTAACAGATTTATTCATGTGCCAACCACTACGAACACTCCAAAGTTGATCATTAGGATTATTCCATGGATTTATGCCAAAACAGAATATAGAAGCTTTAAAACGAGGTTCCATTTCTTGTGCCCTGTCATAATAATCCTGATAGGGTAGCTCTGTTTCGCCTGCCCAAGTTTGATTTGTTCCATCCTCCTTTCTAAAGTTTAACAACATTTCGTAGCTCGTTCCTCGATAGTCAACATCAACAGTACCACCTTTCTGTGGATTAGGCGAATACATATTTAGCATGCCTCCTCCTGTTGATGTGCTTGCACCTTGTTGTTTGTATGCCAATAGAATTTCTACACTATTAAGAGTACCAACAGCAGTTCCAAAATCATCAAAAGGATTACCTGTGTCGATTAAAATATAACCATTCTGTTTACCCCATTCAATCACATCTAAATTCGCCTGAATGGCATCATACCATCTTTGTTTATCGTAATTGCCCAAACATATTAAGTCGTTATTTGGAGAAAGATCCAAATACGGAGTAGCACTGTTGAATAATGGGCGAGCAGCATAAGTTAATGTCTCAGCTTTAATAGCTAAGATAACTCCTTTATTTAATCTTCCTGTCCATTCTGCTGACCACATATGGTCTCCAATTAACTCTTCAGCTTCGTCACATAAACTCAATATATAATCAACAGTTTCTTGTACGCTAGAACGTTCGAAATAATCTAAAACAGTAATTGAACGATTTACTAATGGAACTCCACCATATCTTTTTAGCATTTCCATATATCGGAAAGCAATAAGTCCTTTCATTTCACCTTTAATGATTTTCTTTTCTTCATCTGTTAAGTCTGGTACTCTATCTATATTTTCCATTACTACAAAAGCCTGACGAATATATTTGTAGTTCAGAGGGAAATGGTCGTCGCTTAACGCTGCTCCAGAATTTGGACCTGAGGCCGTCATCCCAGAAGATGTAATAGCAGGTTCATATGTCCATGATACATCGCTTAAATCTTCACCTCCAACATAAGCTTCTGTTGTTCCATAAGGTAAATAATTGTCTGTATTCCACGTAAAAACGGGAAGACCAGAGGATAAATTATAGGCATACGCTAATGCTATAGCCCCTTCTGCATTTTTTGCAGAACTAAATACTTTCTCAATGTCTAATCCTACAATTTCAGGAGTTTGGATAAAATCATCGACACACGAGATTAAAAGAAACGATAGAGCTGATAAGATATATAGTTTATATAATTTTTTCATGTGATATTATTTTTTAAAATTGAACTTTGAAACCAAGATTTACTGTTTTGGCAATAGGATAAATGGCACCCTCTGAAGTAAATTTGTCTTGTACTAATTCCGGATCAATTCCTTCGATTAATTCTTTTTTCTTCCATGTAATGAGATTATTTGCATTTGCATATATTCTTAATGAAGATATTTGCATTTTTTTCAACCAGGTGGATTTGTTAAACAGATATGCTATTTCGATATTCTTAAGTTTAATATGGTCAGTGGATCTTAGCCAGAAAGAATTTCCCAAACCATTTTGTGTTGCATTTATTGTATTTGTTGACACACGTGGGTAATTTATCTGTTCTCCTGATTCATATTTTTCCTGAGTCCAACGCCCCTCATACATGTACTGCATTGCATTCCCGCTACCGGTTGTAAAAGGATTAATCAGATAACCTTCCATCAAAAAAGTTCCTTGAGCAGTTCCCGTAAATAAAGCAGAGATTTCGAAACCTTTATAACCTAAAAATAATGATGTACTGAAATTAAATCTTGGAATGTTGGAATATCCATAGGGTACTTTATCTTTTTCATTGATAATCCCATCTCCATTCACATCTACTATCCTCAAATCTCCTGCTTGTGCTTTATTACCTGCTGTGGTGTTAAATGCGTGGTTACCTGCTTCCTCAGCAGAATTATAAAAACCTTCATTCATATACGCTTTGTACTGACCATAAGAGAATCCTGTTTCATTCATCCATGAATATGAATAGGGGGGTTCAGCTTTTTCCAAAATTTTATTTTTAGCATATGATATCTGTCCACCAATTTCATATCTAAAATCTTTAATCTTATCATTCCATTTTAGATTGGCCTCAAAACCTCTATTTTCCATTGAACCAACGTTCATTGGTGGTAATACATTTGAATCAAGACCAACAATTCCGGGTATAGTAGCTAAAGTTGTTAAAATGTTATTTCTGGTTTCTTTGAAGATATCTGTTGAGAATGTAAGTCTGTCTTTGAAAAAATTTATATCAATAGCAATATTCATTGATTCCTTTTTCTCCCATGTAACATCAGGATTACCAACAGATTGCTCATACTTTCCCGGATATTTTGTAGACAAATAAGTCCCATCTGTATTTCCAAAATAATATCCCTGAAATGGACTATTATAGCCACTATAAGCGCCCCATGTTCCTGGCAAATACATAAACCGGCGACCTCCAATATTACTATTTCCTGTTTGTCCATAAGACCCACGTAATTTAATCCATGTCACATAGTCATTTTTCGGGAAAAAGGATTCATTTGAAGCAACCCATCCCAACGATACAGCAGGAAAAAATCCGAAACGCTTTCCCTCAGCAAAATTTTCCGAGCCATTATAGCCCATGTTTAACTCAGCAAGATATTTGTCGTCATAAGAATATGTTGTCCTACCTACAATACCATACATTCCTTGTGGTATATTGTAAAGTAATCCGGGCATAGTTCTTCTTTCAGCTGTAACTAACGCTAAAGCTGTAACTGCATTATTACCAAATTTTTTATTGTATTCAATTCCACCTTCCAAATAAATTTTATAGTTTTTATAAAAGGACTGTTCAGAAACAGTCTTGTTACTAACTTCGCCTCCAAAAAACATGTATTCGTTTGGATTAGCAGGATTTCTTGAAAACAAATAGGTGGGAAAATTTGAACTTACAGATGTTGTTTTACTAAAATTATTTTCATATGAGAAAGCACCTCGTAATGATAATCCTGATAATAGATAATTCATCGTATGCTTAACCCTGGCAGACATATTAACATTATTTCGATTTACATTTGCAATATTTTTCTTGAGCAGGATGCCAATAGGACTAATTCCCATGGCATTATTATCTGGTTTTAATCCAGCGTAACCCATTATTATTTTGTTGTCTAATATGCCTGGTCCAATAAATGGAGGTGCTTCGTAGATGTTCACAACAATATCTCGGTAGCGAGTTCCTGTATCTATACTACTTCCTGTCGAGAAAGTTCGGAAATCACTAAACTGTCCTGAAACACTAACATTTAACTCCAAATTTTTTATAAAATTAAAGTCAAAATTATTTCTGAAAGAAATTCTTTGATTTCTAGTGTCAGCAGGTGAATCTTTAAAACCAAAGTTATTCAACATTCCTTCTTGATTTAAATACCCAAGCGAAACAAAATACTTAACTTTTTCAACTCCTCCTGAAAGATTAATATTATATTGCTGCTGAGGGGCTGTCCTGTTAAATATCTCACTCATATAGTCATGACTGCCGTAATACACTGCCGGACTATTTTTCAAAGCAATACGTTGTTCTTCCGTCAGATTAGTCATCCCTGCAATTTCAATATTTGTGTAATCTCGATTGTTGGCGAATTTCCAAAGTTCGTCATCTGTAAGTATTTTGTCCGGTTGATTTAATCCATCATTCCGAATAGCTTCATTGCGCAACATAGAATAGCTGTAAGAATCAGTTAAGTTTGCGAGTGATGAAGGACTATTAAAACCAAAATTTGCAGTTAAAGAAATCTGCTGTTTACCAATCTGACCTTGTTTGGTGGTAATAATAATTACACCATTTGCCCCACGAACTCCGTAAACGGCAGTTGCAGAAGCATCTTTAAGTAAATTTATATTTTCAATTTCATTTGGATCGAGCATATTCATCGTCTCCAATGATTGTACAACTCCATCGATAACAACCAGCGGATTTTGATCTCCGGAGAAAGTTCCCACACCACGAATACGGATGGTAGATTGGTCAACACCTGGTTCTCCGGATTTTTGAATTGCCGTTAACCCTGAAGCTCTTCCCACCAAGGCATTTGAAATATTTCCTACGGGAGATTTAATGATATCCTGGCTTGATACAGTTGAAATGGCTCCAACTACTGATGCTTTCTTCTGCGACCCGTAGCCAATTACCACAACATCTGAAAGAACTTTTGAATCTGATTTAAGAACAACTTTTAAAAATTTTAGTGCGGATATATCAACTTTTTGAACCACGTAACCCACATAGCTGATTATAATTGATTTTGTTGTAGATGGGACGAATATTTGGAAATTTCCATTTATATCTGTTATTGTTCCAACTCTCTCGTTATCATAGGGAACCACGGTTGCGCCAATAATTGCTTCTCCTTTTTCATCTACAACATTTCCATTCACTTTTATTTTCGAAGTGGATTGTGCATTTAATGAAACTGTAAATAAAATTGTGAAAAAGAAGAAAAAAAACCAAGAGGGAAATAAATAGTATTTATTCCATAATTTGAGTTGTGATTCATTTTTCATCTACTATTTTTTTAAAGTTAAACATAATTTATCCGTACAGAATCGGATACACAAAAGTAGAGAAAAGTACAAGCATAGTTTTATCATATATTTTTATTTTCTTATCAAAATTTGACAAAACCTTAATTTACT
>Ga0079103_1028936_pt1 | contig 16097 bp, 10 predicted proteins | sample ADurb_Total_1213_FD_74561 | JGI IMG/M metagenome (GOLD analysis project Ga0079103, IMG submission 74561) | Active sludge microbial communities from Illinois, USA, of municipal wastewater-treating anaerobic digesters -... | ecosystem: Engineered > Bioreactor > Anaerobic > Digestate | place... | reverse complement strand
GCTGGTACTGATTTTGAGTCCGCATTCATGAGCGCAATTGCCGAGATGGAGGGCGATTCTAAGGATGCAATGGTTGAACTCTTCAATAAGAGCTACAAGGAGTTCGTTACCAGCATGGAGTCTGGTCTTCCGGCAATGATCAATGGTTTGGCTTCCCTTCTTGAGGGCAATCGTGATAATTTTGAGAAGGTGGATGATCAGATTGCACAGAGCATCAGAAACGGTGGGCAGCAGGGCTAATTAGCTCCTACATAGTCAATAGTGCGGCTCTGTTTGAATCTTATGTCAAGCAGAGCCGTATTCTTATATAAAGGATGTGATTTTAGTGGCATTTAAAATATTATCACCGAACGAACTTGCTGTTCTTAGTGAAGATGAAAGAAAAGCATACGAAACCGCATATGCGGAATATCGTGAAAGAGTTGCTTTTATAGATAGACTTGAACAGTTGGAAAAAGTTCAGATGCCGAGAGTATCTGTAAAAAAGAAGGGCATTAAAAAAATCAAAGCTCCGAATGTACCTTCTTCAAAGATTAGAGGATTTACTGCTGATACTACACAAGGTGCTATTCTTTTAAATGCAACTAAAAAAGTTAAGGCAGTTCTAAGTTCTAACTCACAAGTTCCTTCAATTGCACAGTATAAGGCTACGTTACCGTGTGTTGGAGTCATTTCACCGGATAGAGTTAACATAGAAGAGAGTGTCCCTTATAAAGTAGCTGCTGTGCCTGCTGTTACGATTGTGGCACCCGCTGAGGTTCAATATAAATGTGACAAGTATAAAATCAGCAATTTACACTATCCTCAACAAATCGCACAAAATTCAAGTGAAGTAAAAATAAACAGCTATACTGTATCCGGCTTACCTGAAATAAACACTTCTATGCCAGATGTATTTGTTGTACCACTTGAGTCACCAAGTCATGTCACCTTAGATAATGTCCCTATTGCAAAACCAACTACTATCAATGCGGTAATTACGAAATATGAGGCAACCTCTTGTGAAAAGACAATAGTCGAAACTCCTAGAGTTGAGTATTCTGCCCAGAAGGCAGAAATGACGGCACTTAGTGCTGTTCCTGTTGTGAAGCCACAAATCATTAATGGTTTGGTAAAGACTACCAAAATTGAGGCACCTACACCTTTGGTCATTAATTCTCCTGAAATATCTGTGAAAATTCCTCCGCAGCAGATCAGTTCAATGAAATCAGTGGTAATTCCAGTTGCAGCCCCCACTATAAATATTGCCACAGCATCTGTTAATCAAGTCCCTTCCCCCACATTAGCGGTTCCTGGTGTTGTAGAATATAATGCTCCTAAATACCACATCTCTATTGTAGCCGTTCCAGCTGTATCCGCACCTGTTATTGATGAGAAAAAAGAACTGAGTGCTATACTATCGAAGATTAGGTGATAGAATGAAAAATAACGAGATATTGGTTTCAGTAAAAATACAAGATAATAAAAAAGAGAGAATCCTTTCATTTCTGGTTATAAAGGATACAACCCTTAAATCCTTTATTCAAGGCGTATATTATGGTCTTGGTAAAATGGCAAAAGCAAGTAAGGAAGAGACAGATCAAATGCCTGGAACACTGACTATACAAGAGTGTTTTTCCGCTTTTGAAAAGTATATCAAGACTCATAACGAGATACTTGTTCTTTATACAATAATGGGACAGTATGCTAAACTTAATATTACCGGGGAATCTGTTGATGAACTTGACGAAAAGAAGGCAAAAAAGAAGAATTACGAAATGTCTTTGAGCAGTCTCGGAATCGTTACTTCAAGCCAGATTCTCATAACTGATCTGAAAGTGGTAGAAAGCGTTCCTCAACTCTTTGATAGTGCGGAAAAAGAGAAAACGTACATTCTTCGTGATAATAATACCCTTGAATACAATATTAGCACAAGAAGACTAAATGTAATTGAACCAACTATTATTGATATTCTTCCAGCTGGCGATATGCCTGCTGAACAGAAAGGCGGTATTATTGACGCTATCGTCCCTCCACTTATTACAGGACTAGGCATGATGGGAATGAAATATTTAATTGGAAAATTTGTTGATGATTCTGCCTTTAATAGTTCTATGCTGGCGATGACGATTGCTATGCCTTTTATGTCAGCAGTAAACTCGGTATATGGTAAAACTCGCCAGTCTAAACAATACAAAGAATCAGTTGCCGACTGGAAAGAAAAGTACGAAAAATATATAAACGATACCATAATTCGTAAGAAGATTGTGCAGTGGCAAACAGACGAGATCATATATCTGAACAAAGCATATCCGAAGATGGGAATACTATTTCTTGAAGCGGGTGAAATCTCAACAGTAATTTTTGCACGGTCACAGAACGACAATGACTTCATGCGTATATCATTAGGAGAATCTGATGAAATAAAGCCCTCTTTTGAGATTAAAGCGGAACAGAAAGATGATATTTTCTATGATATCAAGTATAAGCTTTCAACTCCTGAAGGGACGACAGATGCAACTCCACAAATAGAGATCATTATACCGCCTAAGAAGAAAAAGAAAAAGAGTTTTCAGGAAACAGCCACTGAATTAAAGAATCAGTTTTTGTTGACGGAGCTGCCATATATCTTTTCTACCACTCAATATAATGAAGGTGAAAATGGTGAACTCGAACAAACTGGATTCAAGTATCTGAGAGACACTTCTGGAAAAGGCAGAAAGCCCCCCTTACTTATTGATTTAAGGAATATGGGAACTCTAGGTGTTATTTCAAGAGATAATGACATATCTATCAACTTTATCCGACACCTTGCATTCGAACTTGCGTTTTATCATTCTCCAGAAGATCTGCAAATGGTTTTTTTCTTCAACAAAGAGAATGATGTAAGCAAGCAGAACGAACTCGTTGAAGATTATTTGTTTCTTCCGCATACAAACGAATTATTCGATAATCTTTCTCAGTTTATTTTTGATGAGAAGAGTGCCGGTGAAGTGTTCAGCCAGTTACAGACTATTATCGCAGAAAGAGCAAAGTCTTCTAATTCAGATGAGAACGATGATAACGCTACTCCTGAAAAGCATACTCAGATAGTATGCTTTGTCATGGATGATTATGATATCAAAGAAAAGGCGTTCTCCAAATACATACCGGAGGCTCCTGTTGAGGGAGAGGACTATGTCAACTCCTTGGGATTAACATTTATCTTTATTCAGCGTGAAAAAGGTATGCTGCCTAAATACTGCGGAAGCATTATTGAGCTTGATAATAAGAGAATCAGCAATAGATATAATCTATTGAGCCATGAAACTCTCAGCAAGCTTGCAGGCGAAAACTCAACTACTACAGACGATATTATTGAGTATACGCATTTTATTAACAGCTACATTTTCCCTGAAGGTACAAAAGGATTGCCATATGATGAGTTTAGTCTTGCGTTTAGGCGTTTAAGCTCTATATATTACACGAGAGTGGCTGAAAACGGTAAAGTTCCTTCACTTGTAACATTGTTTGAACTCTATCAGGATATTTATAATATAAACTCAGATTCGATTCAAGGCGATGGATTGACAGATGTAATAAGGAAGAACTGGACTGAACTGAAAGAAAACAATCCTACTGCTCCCAAAAACGATGTCACAAAAAATTTGCAGGTTGCAATGGGTAAAAATGAGCATGGTATTACATATCTTGATCTTCATGAAAACTCGGACGGTCCGCATATGCTAGTAGCCGGAACAACCGGTTCCGGTAAGTCCGAAACGATCATCACCTATCTTATAGGTCTCTGTGTCAAGTATTCACCTATTGATCTCAACCTGATGCTTGTCGACATGAAGGGCGGCGGATTCTCTGAACGACTTGGAAAATTGCCGCATTGCGTGGGTACTGTTACAAATACAGCCGGGGAGAGTCAAGGTATTTCTGCTGTATATATGTTAAAGCGTTTCCTCGAATCACTTAATGCTGAAGTAAAAAACAGACAAATTATTCTTGCTGATCTTGATGTGGATAATGCTGACTCATATATTAAAGTGCTGCGAAAAATCAAGAAAATTCATGAACTGGAAGATAAGAATGATGAAGACAGCCGGAAGGTCCGTGAAGAGTTGATTAAAGAGATCCGTGACGGCAAAAAAGAAAAGCAGATCAGGTTCATTGATGGTGATATCAGCGTATTAAAGCCATTGTCGCACCTTATTTTGGTTGTTGACGAGTTTACGGAGTTAAAGCGTTTTTCAAGCGAGTCAGATGATGTAGACTTTATAGCCGAAATCACCACGATTGCTCGAATCGGAAGAACATTAGGACTTCATATCATTTTGGTTTCTCAGAATATTGAAGGTGCGATTAATGATGACATTCGAGTTAATACTAAATCTAAAATATGTCTGAAAGTTGCTACAAAACAAGCTTCCAAGGAGATGCTTGGAACGACGGATGCTGCAGCGGCTACGATGCCTGGTCATGGACGCGCCTATATCCTTGTTGGAACAGGAAGCCGATATGAGTATTTCCAATCCGCATACACAGGTGCCAACAAAAATACTGACATTAAACCACCAACACTTATGACTTATGTAACTAACACGGGTGTGTTTGATAAGGAATTCTATGATTCCTCAAAGGATAATGATATCCAGAAGGCAAAGAATAAACGCCTGAGTGCAGGAGTGACACAGCTTGAATACGTTGTAGAGAAAATCATAGAGTTGGCTGCATCAGATGAATTTGAGTTGCCTGAAAAGATATTCCAAGAGCCTTTACCGACAGAACTTACTGATGATAATGATGAGTATAATGAGTGGAATGGAGTGTGATAAACGTGATTTGTGATAGATTAGAATTATGCTCTATCGGAAAATATGATATTCCGAGCAAACAGCGTCAATCCACTTTTCAGGTTGATCTTCTCAATTCCAATATTGCTATTTTCGGTTCAGCATTGTCAGGAAAGACTAATCTAATTAAACTGATAATCAATTGCCTTCACAAAAAAAGTGATGAACACAACGAGCAGATTTTCATTCTTGATTTTAGCGGGGCTTTACAAGAGTATAGAGATATGCCACTTGTTTCAGCATACTTTGATAATAGTAATGAAGAGTATGTAAAGAGAGTGTTTCGCATTCTTGAAACTATTCTGAAGAGCAATGTAAAGGAATTAGGCAGTAAAAATTTTGCAGCCGGAAGGAACGAAAAAACTCCGCACACAACCTTTATCATTGATAATCTTAATGCTTTTATTGACGAATCAAGGTATAGTGCATATCACGAAAAATTCGGAAGGTTATGCCGGGATGGAAGATCCAGAGGAATCTCTATTGTATTTACAGCAACAGATACCAAGGGATTATCTCGTTTCCTGCTTTCTTTTGAACAGAAAATAACGCTAAATATGCCACAGGAAAAATGCACTGAGTTATTTGGCGTTAAGACTGAATCGCTTGGTAATATCGCTGGTCGTGGATATGCCAATGTTACGGAAAGACCCGAAGGAATTATCGGCACTTTCAATCTGAATGCTCCGTATGAAGTGCAGATACTTAAGTGTTCTGATATTACCGATACGGCTTCCGGCTTTATAAAAAAGCTTCGAATGAAGTTTGGATATGATGAAGCCACTTCAACTTATGAGCGAAAGGTGAAAAAGTATCAGACATTCTCTCAAGAGTTAATGCTAACGGATTACTTAGAATTAAAGCAGCCATATTCTTCTGATGATAAGGTTCCTTCGGAAGCGTTTGCAGAAGTAGGTCTTGATTACGTTGATTTTAAGCCTATTGGCGTTGACTTTGGAGAAACAAGAGTAATTGCTATTTATGGAAAAAGAGAATTCGGCAAGACGAACTTATTGAGTCTTCTGTTACATAAACTCCAGAGCATCAAAAGTTCCTCCCGGTTCGTGTTCTTTGATGATGGTCGTAAGGAACTTCGTGATTTATGTTCCGAACTGAAAAAAACGGTAAACTGTGAGTATATTGGAGAGTTTAAACCTATTGAAGTTTCTCTTTCTGACGGAAGAACCGTTACAAGAAAGCTTTCGCCTATGCAACAGTTCTACAAGTTGCTTCACGAAGAATATATAAGCTTAAATAGAGACTTTCAGGATAATCCCATTCTCAATCAGATATATGGTGTTGACGATGAAAATGTAATGGTCGATGATATTCCAAATGGGTGTGATCGCGGTGAGGCTCAACCTACGGTATTCATTATCCAGAGCAAATCTGTATATTTGAACACGAAAACTAATTCTGATTTCATTCACTATGTTCTGCCGGAACTCATAGACATTGCTGAAGATAATGATTTGATTTTTATCTTCACCGATGTAAAGAAAATAACAGATGCTGAGGTGAATTCTGAGTTTAATAGCTCTTTAAAAGTTGTGTTTCTCCTTGATAACATTGCTGAGTTCGCAAGTGAGCGCGGAGGAAAATCTGTTTTCGGAGAAATGGATCAGAAGAGCTTAAAGGAAGATTACGCAAGATGCGAAATCGGTGACGGTTATTATTATGATGTCGAAGCTGATTCGCTGAAAAAAACCAAATTTATAAAGGCTACTTGAGGAGGATATGAAATGAGTGATAGTGCATTTGTTTCTGCTGATACAACCAAAATCGCAGAATTCGAGAGACAGAGTGCAGAAGTAATTCGTGAGTTTGCTGCCATTAAAGATGAATTCGGAAGAATTAACGGTGAGCTTTTGGGTGCATGGAAAGGTTCAGGTGCTAATGCCTACAAATATGAAACAGACCATATCCTTGAAAAGATCGGCAGCGTAGAAGATGTTTTGAATGCTATCAATGAAAGTGCGGTTAAGGATATCAGAAGCACTTACAGCGAAGCTGACGAACAACTTGGGGAATTCAATAAGAATCCTCATTCTGAGGAAGGTGAATAATAATGGATTATTCAGAGGCTGAATATGGAGGAACAACCCCTCAAATGCAATTACATAAAGTATCTTTAAACATCCTTCAGGATACAGATAGTGACACTATTTTTAATGTTATTATAATGGAAAAAGATAAGGAAGAAGAGAATGGCAAACAATGATATCATCATCGGTTCTGAGTTTAACTACAAAATCGATACTTCCTATGGATTGTCTGCGGATGGATACATCGCAACTGGCACGGAGAGCATTGTTTATAAGGGAATCAAAAAGTCACGAGACGGAAAGACAATGCTTTCCTGTGTCCTGAAATTCAAATACAAATCTGTTAAGGTCGGTGCGGAAGAAGGCTGCGAGAGAATTGTTGATCTTTACGAAAAATTCAGATCCCACGATTTAAAAATATTTGATGAGTTACAGGATTGCCGTTCAGTAGTAAGAATATTCGATGTAATCGAGGATCTTGGCGAGTTTTCGGTGACAGATACTCATGTTCCAGAGGGAAAGAAATCTATTTCCATTAATAGGGATAAGTTTTTCTGCGTTGTTGAGGAGTATATAGACGGTTGGTCCTTGGAAGAGTATTGCCGAGATGAATACTGGAAACTTACTGAAACAGAAGATGTCGGAAATGACTTAAAAAAGCGTGTCCCTTTTCATCTGTTTTCTCTCGAAAAACGTCAAACAATGCTACACAGCTATCAGCATGACTATGACGAAGTTGTGCGTTATCAAAGCGAAATGCTCGATTTTATGCTTAATCTCTGTGAAATATTAAAGTATATAACTGACAAAAAACACATTCTGCATCTGGATATAAAACCGGATAATATAATGATTACTCGGTATGGCAAAGAGATAGTGCTGATTGACTTTGGTAGATCTGAGCATATCGATCCCGAGACTAATTCTGTTATGAGCACGCTTGGAGCAACTGATTATAATCAAGAAAAGCAAAGCTTTGCCAGACAGTTTCAGTATGGAACGCTTGGATATGCTGCTCCGGAGTGCTTCGCAACTCCTATGAATGGCTCAGCATTCCCTTTTGATGATTCGGGAATAAAAAAAGGTAAAATGAGCGTTGAAAGCGACATTTTCTCTTTTGGAGCGACTTTTTGGGAGTGTTTAAGCATCTTTGAGCTGTATACAGGAAACAAATTATTCTCTTCAGAAAAAAGTGATGACGGCTATGGTGCTTTTTATCGAAAGTATCTTTTAAGCGATGATGCTTATTGTGACAGAGACCTTTCGGTAACATCTTCTCATTTCCATGAAAAACTTGAAAAAATCATAAAAAAGTGTACAAGAAAACGTGTGACCGGCTATCTTGATAAGGGAAGCCAAGTGTACGATCTATACTATCATGATTACGGACAGTTACAGGAGGATATCCAGTTCGCCAAGGAATCAGCTCCTGCTCTTGTGAAAACCGAAAACATAAAGGTAAGAAATGCATTTGGCGTTTCCGGTGTCATGGCAGGATTGATTGGAAGTGTATTACTGATTTGTGGATTCTTAAAGCTTACAGGCAGTTACTTTGCACAGCGTAAAATGGATAATATAATGAGAAATTATAATCCGACATTAATTGAACGTTTAGAAGATGCTGCCATAGAACAAATGAAATCATCCACAGAAACTGAAAAACATAATATTTACAATAAGGCTTACACATTTCTCAAAGATCAGGATGATAATCTCGATCATTCTGAGACTGTTGTGTTAGTTGATTTGTTAAAACATATTGACGAGGATGCTTTTATTGATGAATCTGTAGACACAATGCTTCTTAATGTTGATCAAAAGGGGTTTAGCGGTTGTATTGAATATACGGTTACTAATATAACTGACTGTGATGGTACAGGTTATGAGCTGGCAGTTCAGATATATAATGCTCAAAAGCGCATCAACCTATCAAAGTGTTATTCTGTTTTAGTTGAAAATGTTGGTAATACTAAATTCAACAAACTGATTCAAAGACTCGCACAGGATCTCAATCACGATGAATTGATTACTAAGATTGCCGAAGAAGATTTGCCTCAAGAATTAAGAAATGCGGATAAGAATGATGCAGAGTACATTAATAAGATGGCAGAAATAAAGAATGGAATCAAGCAAACACTTGATTCAGTAATTAAGGGGAACGCCAATGAAGCTAATTGATAACATAAAACACGGCTGGAAAAATGAAGGATTTGTAAGAATTAGGAAATATATGCGCAAGCCAGCACTTATCGCCTTTATCATCGCTGATATTGTTGTTCTCCTATTTATTATCGTGTTGTTAATCATCGGAAAACTCGAAGATTTGATCGTTTCAATGAACGTCAGATATAACTCTCCTGTCTTTGCTGTTCTTGCTATTATTTTTCTTATTGTACAAGTAGGCGCAGTGGGGTATGGAGTTGTGTTGAGTTTGCGAAAGTATAGAAGGCCAAGCAGAAAAGGTATCTTTAGACCTTCATATGAAGAAGGAACAACTTATAAAGCACTTCATCAATATTTAAACTTTAGTTCAGACGTAAAATAATAGCGATGAAAGAGTGATATGATTGAAACGAATGAATCCAAAACTGTATATAAGAATTAGTGAAGTATTCTTCGCCATATCATCTTCCTCCTTCTTATTCATTCCCAAGTCTAATTTTAACGGCAGAAACTCACAGCAAGCGTTAGCATATATGGTAGGCGTTCTGTTTTGGTTTGGACTATTGGTTGGAATGTGCAGTATTATACTACTTAATATCAAAAGGCGAAAAGCAAGATACAGAAAGCATCGTTTTCCAGGAGTGTTATGCTTCTTCAGCAGCAAAAAAGCAAAAGTATGTGATGTTTTGATGGCGTTTAGCCTGATTTTGTTCTTGACTTTCAAACATTTTTTCGGTCTATACCATAGTTTAAGTCTTGCATTATTAGCACTGTCAGTGCTTTTAATATATATGCATTCAATTCTTAATGGCAATAATTATGCCTATGCATTTCAGAAAGGGGTATGGAAATGACAACATTAAAAAGAGTTTTAGCCGGAGCTTCAGCAATGGCATTATTGTTTAGTTCTTGCATTAATAGCGGAATTACAGCAATTGCGGAAACAACAGATTCAGACGAAAGTACCTTTTCTGTTAATGTTCCAGATGGTTGGACAAATACAGCCGAGAACTGGATTGAGGCTTCTGATGATCTTAAAGTCTATTACAAGACCAGTGATCAGCCGAAAAATCCTGCAGCATGGGGAGCATATACAGATTCTGATGCTACAGAATGGACAGGAAGCGTCATTATAAACGAGACTGATGCAGAAGGCGATTATATTAAGTTTTGGGCTGTTAAGAATAATACAGTTCAGAATGATCCTGAAGCTGTAAAATACTATTTGGATAAAACCGCTCCAAATGAATTCTCTTTAGTAAAAGATGGTGGCGAAAACTCTAATCCGTATACTCTGCATAATAATGATACGATAACAGATTCTCTTTCAGGTATCAAGGCAGTTTATTACTCTATAGACCAAGAGTATAGTACGATTGAAGAAATTGAGAATAATGCTACTACTGTTGATTTCGATACTGAAAGGAATCATGTCTCTTTCTCTATTATATGTTCATCAGAAATGAATGGTAATAGCGTGACTGTATATGTCATTGATAATGCGGGCAATATTCAAACAAGCACTATAAATGTTGATTCGTACATGGACACATCTGCTCCCTCTTTGATTGTAGAGGGCATCGATGGTAATAGTTGGATAAATAAGGATTCAAGACAGCACAACTGGCATATTCGCACTGATTCCAATGGTGCTAAAATATACTACGCTATTTCGGATGAAGATCTTGGCGATGAGTGGGGCAGCTATACGGATGCGGATGAATGGAGCGAAGGTACTGTCATTCCTGAAGGCGAAAAATACATTCACTTCTGGGCTGCTTACGATTCACCTGAGCGAGAGGCAACTGAAGAAACGAGAGCATATAAGTACGATAATAGCGAAGCCACTCTCACTTTTAATGATACACAGCGTATTTTCGACCAAAATACCTACACATGGAAACTGAATATCTCAAGTAAGACTTTGTCCGATAATTACTCCGGAGTAAGCTCTGTTCATTTAAGATTTTATGATAACAATAATTTTAAATGGTATGATGAGGAAATCAACCAAAATGATGTTACACGAGAAACGGATGGGACAATAACAGCATTTTCTATCGATTTAGGAGATTGGCTAAAGGATACTAAGATTGCTTTCCTTGTCACCGATAAGGCTGGCAATAGTAAAGAATTCTATCTGGATGGTAATAACACGATTGATTTTGATCCCCAAAGTCCCGTTATAGATATAGATTCATTAAAGATCATGTCGAGTGACCAAAAGTCACTTTCGTATTACGCTTTCGGTAGCAAGAATCAGAAAAATGAGAATAATAGTGTATATGTTAATGACGATGCATATATCTATCTCGAGGTGAAAGACAATGATCTTCGAGCTATTAAGATTACCGTAAATGAAAAATCCTCTATTGAAATCAAAGAGAACGATTTGTCAAACGGTAATGGCGAATGGAAAACTGAATCTCATGGTAGAGATGCGAATAATAAGTATTGTATTCGTATTAAGACTTCCTTATTGAAAGAAAAGTTGGCTGTTAATGGTAAAAATTACATTTCAATCATTGCACTAGATAGTGATCCAAATCACAAAAGTAATATTGCTACATTCAATATAGATGAAGACAATCAATATTCAATTCTTTATGATCCTAACGACAACAAGGACGCTATTATTACTCCGAAGACAAGCATTGATCCATCTACAGCAGATGACGGAAATAAGTATTACGGAAAGAATTATAATGAGAATAGTATTTCGTTCGATATCAATGACGATAACGGTATTAAGGAGTATTCTGTAAAGGTTAATGGAACAGTTGTAACAACAGCTGACCTATCAAGCGGTACTAAAACTACTGGTACATATACTACCGTGGTTACTAATGATGATGGAGAACCCGTCACAAACGAAGATGGTGAAACAGTAACAACTGTTGTTAATGAAACCTATTATTTGCCAATTGATAAAACAACATACACCATTCCATTGGAAATCGGAAAATATAAATTCTACGATTTTTCTAATGACGGAAAATATGAAATCGCAATATCTGCAGAAGACCTCGCTGGGAATATCAATGACAACGATTATACATTCATCATTGACACTACTGCTCCCGTAATCGCCAATTGCGAATATAAGTATAATAAGTCTTTATTAAAGTATTTATCATTTGGCCTATTTGGCAATGAGTCTTATGATATTAGTGTGAAAGTAACTGATATTACAGGTGATGAAACTGTTCCGGGTATCGGAATTGAAAGTGTAAAACTTTTCTGGGATTCTGATACAGACCCGTATGAAGGGTGCTACAATGATGAAACCGGATTATATGAGTTCCCTTCTTTGCGAGTTGGACACAATGCAATTCCGGTAATAATTGTTGCTGATAAGCTTGGGAATACCGCTAGATATTGCATGACATCTGCTGATAACAATGATGATAATAATGATCATCGTGTAAACATTCAGCTTGAGGAACTTACACTTGAAGACTCAGAGGGCAAAATTCCACTTGTTCTTGAAGATACACCGCCAAAATCGAGCATTAAGCCTTTAGAAAACTTCGATATGCCCGAAAATGATTCTGATGACCTTAAGGTATACAAGCAGATCTTTGAAGACGGCCATGAAGAATGGTGGTATCCAAACGATTTCAAATATCAGGTCATTGCACAAGATGAGAATTCTGGCTTATATTCTGTTGTTATTACAGAAAACGAAGTGATTCGAGCCGAGGAATCAGAGTATAACGAAGTGCCTTTTTCCACAGAATCTTTTGTTGATCAAGCATTATTCTCTTATGGTATTAAGGATGAAGGCGATTACAAGTTATTTACTTATGCCATTGATAACGCTCAAAATGCAAATCAGTTGACACCGTTGTCTGAACAGTCTTTTATAGTTCATCTTGATAAAACGAAGCCGCAAATTACAGAATTTCAGTTTGGCGGTAATCCTGATCAAGGCGAAACTGTTGAGAGAACAACTTATGGTTTCTTCTTTATTGAAGATACTGAAGCAAGAGTATATGTTGATGATCCTGGTGTTTCTTCTGGCTTAAATGATGTTGTTTTGTATCTCAGTAATGTCAACGGTGAGAGCAAAACTCTTACTAGAGCAGCAAGTTCCTTTAAAACAGAGGATGGACGCAGGTATGCTTCTTTCACTATTGAAAAGGGCTTCAAAGGCAAAGTAACGTCAATTGTTACAGATAATGTAGGTCATTCTTCCGGACTGATAAATGCAAATGGAAACATTGTAGAAGATCCAGATTTGCATTCTCGTACATCATCCATAGAGATAAAGGAAAACGAGCCTGCAAAACAGAATGATGCAGACGGTGTCCCACTGTATAACACTAGCATTCCGGTTACTGTCACAGTAGAGGATTCGTTCTCAGGAATTAAAACCATCGACTGGAATATTGCAAATGACAAAGAAGAGGGACAAATAGAAGTTGGTCTTGATGGAAATTGGAATAACATAAAAGGCGAAGCACAAATGATTGAGGATTCTATTGTTAGAGACCAGAACTTGATCACCAAGCTTCAGTTTGTTATTGTTGTTGATAGTAACACTAATGGCAATGTTGTTCATGTAGTTCTAACCGACAGATCGGGGAATACAAGTGAATATGAAGCAACCTATAGCATTGATACAACAGTGCCAACAATATCCGCTGCATTAGGCGGGGGCGGCGCCGCCAACGGCTATTACTACAACTCAAATCAAACCGTCACAGTCTCAATTACCGAAAGGAACTTCGATCCTAGTGCAGTCGTTGTTAAGGTCAATAATAACGCTCAGACAATTCAGTGGAATGAACAGGCGGCTTCTGTTACATCAGATGGAACAGTTCATACAGGCACATTTGCAATCACAGCGGATGGCGAGTATGATTTTTCTGTAAGCTACACTGATATGGCAGGTAATGTAGGCACTCCTTATTCACAGTCTCGGTTTATTATTGACAAGACCAGTCCGAAAATCACAAATAACTTTGAGTCTTTCGGTTCGATGGATGATGAAAATATTTACTACCCTATTTCCAAAAAAGACGAAGCAAAAGCAGAAATTACTGTAGTAGAAACAAATTTCTCTCCTGCGGACATGAATATCGTTGTTTACTATCAGCCTGCCGGAAGCAAGCATTCGGATACAGGTGCTAACTGGAATACATATTATTACTCATCGGATTGGAAAGACGATAATAATGGTAAACACACATTGACTATACCTTTTACAGAGGATGGTGTGTATAAGATTTCTATGTCACCTGTTGATCGAGCTGGAAATGCTGGAGACTTTTCAAAGGGTGAAAACAGTCAGTATCCTAATAAAACTGCTATTTTTGAAGCGGACTACACCGTGCCGATTATCGTTTCCAGAGGCAGCAAATCTGTCAAACCGGATGATGCTAAATTCTATGATTTGTATGATTTTGAACGTAGAAACGATGATGCACCAACGGTAGTCTTTGAAGATATCAACATTGACCGAATTGTCTGTGAAGGTCAGAAGTATACACCAGTTTATACTAATGGCAGAGAGATAGGTGAAATCAAGCCGGAAGATATAAGCAGTGAGTCCAAACAAGCAATGCCTGATTCTTATGTACCACAGATGATTTATACTCTTGACGGCTTCACAACAGATGGTGTCTACTCGGCAAAATTGACTGCATACGATAAGGCGGGTAATAAGAGTGTTGTGAACGATAATACTTATGTTCGCATGATTGACCCTACTGTAAATGTATTGGCCTACATCGAAAACAGTAACCGTGAAAATCAGGAAGGCTGGTATTCCTTTGAAGACGAAAATGGTCCTATAAGTAAGCAGCCTAGCAGTTTCTCTGATTTAAGTATTGTTGTTCTCTCCAAAACACCAGATACACGCATTTGTTTAGTTGATAAGGCAACAAACTCATCAACGGATACAAATATTACCGACACTGAGACCGCACTTTTTGACGATGGCATGTATAATGTTGGTGCTTATCGCTATACGCTTCCTGGGGAGTACTTTGAGAAGAATTATACGGCGGATGCCGATACAAATCTTTATCTCAGAGTGGTAAATAATGGCGAGAGCCTTGACTTAGGTGAAATCTACATCGATAACACAAATCCAGATTGTTCTATCCCTGAACATTTCCATGATTGGGGCTGGTTCAAGGGTTCCGGAAATCAGACTATTATATTTGACAATATTTCCGAAGTGCTTGATATCAATGAAACAGTAGCATATGTTGATGGGCAGACAATCCACCTATCTAATGTTTCTGGTAATGATTCTTCAGTGTTCAGCTATGACGAGAAGAATGGTACTCTTTCACTGACACTTGAACCTGGAAGCCACAAGGTTGGATTATTGCTTGTTGATAGAGCCGGTAATACAAAATCCATATCTGAAGTTCAGCATCTTGCAATAGGCAATTATAGAATTTGGATAGGAATTGGTTCTGGCTTAGGAGCAGCTCTATTGGCTGTTATTGTAGTATTTGTAGTAAAGAGAGTCAAGAGGAGACGCCTCGCTTAATCCAAGCACACTAAAAATCGAGCCCCATGCCCTCTTGTGATAATGCAGGAGGGTGTGGGTATAAAATGGAGGAAATGAAAATGTACATACCTAATCCTGTGAATACTGATGATATCACGCTTTCGGAGGATTTATTAGCTTTGATGGAGCTGATTGCAGCCAATGTACATGACGTGTGGGCGGCAGGACGGATTAAGGAAGGCTGGAGTTACGGTGAAACTAAGGATACTGAGAAGAAAACAACTCCTTGCCTTGTTCCGTACGATGAGCTGCCTGAATCCGAGAAGGAATATGACCGCAATACTGCATTTGAAACGCTTAAGCTGATTACTAAGCTTGGGTATGAGATCAAGAAAAAGGATTGATATTCTGGCTTAGGGTTATACTACAATTTGCACCCTCTCCAATTTTCAATCAGAAACGATAGCTTTCCGACAAAACAAAGATGCACCCCCTGACCGTCCAGAGGGTGCATTGTATCAAAATTGGAGTCTTTAGCCATATTAGCACCCCAATTTTGATACAATCGAAGTTGGGGTGCATTATTCTGCCTAAACGCAG